>Ga0208640_1000010_pt1 | contig 106414 bp, 101 predicted proteins | sample ETNtaG_23_FD_185774 | JGI IMG/M metagenome (GOLD analysis project Ga0208640, IMG submission 185774) | Marine microbial and viral communities from oxygen minimum zone, Eastern Pacific Ocean - ETNP201310SV72 (SPAdes) (version 2) | ecosystem: Environmental > Aquatic > Marine > Oceanic ... | reverse complement strand
CCAAAGAGGCCGCAAAGAAGAAGGCCAAAGTTAAAGTAGATAGAAAGGCCAAAGCCGAAGCTAAAGCCAAAACCAAAGTTAAAACCAAAGCTAAAACTGAAGTTAAAGTTAAAGTGAAAGCCAAAGCCAAAGTCGAAGCAGAGAAAAAGGTTAAAGTGGAAGCAGAGAAAAAGACTAAAGTGGAAACCGAGAAGAAGGGTAAAGCCAAAACTGAAGCTAAAGTTAAAACTAAAGCTGAAGCAAATAAAAAGGCCAAAGCTGAAATTAAAGTCAAAGTAGAAGCCGAGAAGAAGGCCAAAGTTAAAGCTGAAGCTAAAGCCAAAACCAAAACCAAAGTTGAAACTAAAGCTAAAACCAAAGCTAAAGCTGAAGCAGAGAGAAAGGTTAAAGTGGAAGCAGAGAGAAAGGTTAAAGTGGAAGCTGAGAAGAAGGTTAAAGCGAAAACCGAAGTTAAAGCCAAAACCAAAGCCGAAGCTAAAACTAAAGCCAAAGTCAAAACCGAAGCCGAAGCAGAGAAAAAACCCAAAGTGGAAGCAGAGAGAAAGGCCAAAGCGGAAGCAGAGAGAAAGGCCAAAGCGGAAGCCGAAGCTAAAGCCAAAGCCGAGGCCGAAGCTAAAGCCAAAGCCGAAGCCGAAGCCGAAGCTAAAGCCAAAGATGAAAGGAAAAAATGATAATTAGAGGAAGAGAAACAAGCCTGTGGTGAGTAAAAACATAGCCAAGGAGATTCCTGGCAATAGAACCAACTCAAGGGAAGAAGAACAATATGGAATATGAGATCAAGGAGCTGATCTCCCAAAGCCAGATCGCTTCCCGGGTTAAAGCGCTTGGAGATGAGATCAGGGAGCGCTACAAGGAGACTGATGAACTGGTGATCGTTGGACTGCTCAGGGGGGCTTTTGTTTTTCTTGCAGATCTAGCACGTGAGATGAATCGCCCTTCTCAGATCGATTTCATGACCACCTCAAGCTATGGAAGTGGAATGGAATCAGCCCGAAATGTCCGAATCGTCAAGGATCTGGAGGATGATATTCATCAGCGCGATGTATTGTTGGTTGATGATATCGTTGATACCGGTCACACCCTCCAAAAGGTGAGTGAGGTGCTCAACTCCAGAAATCCACGCTCTCTCTCTATCTGCGTACTGCTCGACAAGCCCTCTCGCCGCGAACGGGTGGTGAATATTGACTGGGTGGGCTTCTCAATACCCGATACCTTTGTGATTGGCTATGGCATTGACTATGCCGGGGCACACCGGGAATTGCCCTATATTGGTGAAGTGGTCAAAACAACCGATTAGAGGAGTGTTTCGATAACTGGATCTCTCTTATCCACTCCGGCTTCATACCAGTTTATGAATCTCCAGTTCAAGGATGCCCTCAGCTCCCGCCTCTCTCAACAGAGGAATCAGCTCTCTTACCCGTGTTTTATCGACAACACTCTCGACGGCCAGCCAGTCATCCTGGTGCAGATGGTTGATAGTGGGGGCGTGAAGACTGGGAAGGAGGTCAATGGCCTCATCAATGCGGGAAGAGGGTATATTCATCTTCAACAGCACCTTGTCCCTGGCGGCGAGAGCACTTTGAAGCAGGAGGGCAATTTGTTCAATTTTTCCTCTTTTCCATTCGTCTCTCATGGAGTCGCGGTTGGCAACCAAAACGGTGTGGGTGTACAGCAGATCACAAACAATTCTTAACCCATGCGCCTTGATGGTGCTGCCCGTCTCTGTGATCTCTACAGCGGCATCAGCAAGCCCCTCAACAACCTTCGCTTCAGTCGCTCCCCAGGAGAATTCAACCCTGGCCTTTATATTACGTTCAGCCAGATAACGACGGGTAAATTCAACAAGCTCTGTAGAGATGGTCTTGCCCTCGAGATCTTCGACGGAGTGAATCGATGACTCCCGATCGACCACCAAGACCCATCGACAGGGTTGGTCCGAGGTTTTGGAATAGACCAGATCACAAACAACTTCCACATCTGCTTCTGTCTCCTGAATCCAGTCCTGTCCCGTAAGTCCTGCATCGAGGGTGCCATTGGCGACATAGGGCCCCATCTCCTGTGAACGAACCAGTGCGCATGAGAGTTCGTTATCATCCACTGAGGGGAAATAGTTCCTTGATCTGGGCTTGATGGTCCATCCTGCCTGGCGAAAAAGCTCTAGAGTGGAAGATTCCAGGCTTCCTTTGGGTATTCCAAGTTTGAGTATTGAGGTCATGATCCGGTTATCCTTATTGGTGTTGGGAAGTGTATAAACCTTCTCTTGCGGGATGTCCAATCAGGTTGGGGAGTGAATGGATCAATTGGATCATTAATTAAGATAGACTGGATTCCAGAGCCTCCAATCGGGATAATCGGCGGCTGGAGAAAAATTCCACACCTTCAGGATGAATAGAGAAAGAGATTGATGGTTGTTGATGAGATGCTTGTAGGCGGGCTACAGCTCATGCTGCTTGGCATGGGTGTAGTCTCTTTTTTTCTGTGTATATTGATCCTGGTCGTATTAATAATGTCTCGTCTGGCTAAACTCATCGAGAGCAATTCTGAGAGTGAAAGAGGTAAAAATAGATCATCACCTGTTTCTCAATCAGTGTCGACAGAGAGAGTCTCTCCCCAGATAATGAGTGTTATTACTGCTGCAATTTATAGATATAGAAAGAACAATAGTTGATTAAAAACAATCATATAAAGAATATGGATGAACTAAAATGTTAAATAATCCACTTGGTATAACTGAAGTTGTACTTCGCGATGCCCACCAGTCACTTTTGGCAACCCGAATGCGGGTTGAAGATATGCTCCCTGTTGCTTCTGATCTTGATAAGGTGGGTTTTTGGTCTATTGAGTGCTGGGGTGGGGCTACTTTTGACTCTTGTATTCGTTTTCTTGGCGAAGATCCCTGGGAACGACTGAGGCTGCTGAAGCAGGCGATGCCGAACACCCCGTTACAGATGTTGTTTCGCGGGCAGAATATTCTGGGTTATCGCCATTATGCCGACGATGTCGTCCATGCCTTTGTTGAAAGATCAGCTGTAAATGGGATTGATGTCTTCCGCATCTTTGATGCCATGAATGATGTGCGTAATCTCAACACTGCGATTGCGGCAACAGTGGCGGTTGACAAACATGCCCAGGGGACCATCTCTTATACGACAAGCCCTGTTCATACCATAGATATGTGGGTCGAGATGGCAATAAAGCTTGAGGATATGGGTTGCCACTCAATTTGCATCAAAGATATGGCCGGTCTGATGACACCTTCAGTTGCAGGCCAACTGATCACCCGGATAAAAGCGAGTTGTGCCATTCCAATAGCCCTCCACTGCCATGCCACAACAGGATTGAGCACAGCGACAATCCTCAAGGCTACAGAATCCGGGGTCGATATTGTTGATACCTCTATCTCTGCAATGTCGATGACTTATGGCCATACCCCGACTGAAACTGTAGTGGCCATGCTTCAGGAGACAGAGCGAGACACCGGCATCAGTCTCAATGCTCTGGAAGAACTGGCTGTCTATTTCCGCGCTTTACGGCTTCAGTATGCTTCACTTGAAGGCTCTTTAAAGGGGGTTGATTCACGCATCCTGCTCTCACAAGTTCCTGGTGGAATGCTGACCAATCTGGAATCCCAGCTCCGTGAACAGAAAGCAATCGAACGATTTGATGAAGTACTTGAAGAGATTCCCAGAGTGAGGAAGGACCTGGGCTTTATCCCACTGGTAACCCCCACTTCTCAGATAGTAGGCACACAGGCAGTGATCAATGTCCTTTCGGGTGAACGCTATAGTGCATTGACCAAAGAATCATCAGGGGTTCTCCGAGGTGAATATGGGGCTACCCCGGCTCCGGTAAATCCCCAACTGCAGCAACGAGCGCTTGATGGTGATGAGTTGATGACATGTCGTCCTGCTGACCAGATAGAGGATGAGATGGAAAGACTGACATCTGAACTGGAAGAGTTGGCAGTTGAGAAGGAACTGACCCTGGAGGAGGGAGAAAAACGTATTGATGATGTCCTGATCTATGCCCTTTTCCCCCAGGTGGGCCTTAAGTTTCTGGAACATAGAGATGACCCCTCTCAGTTCGAACCGCACCCCAGAGAGACACAACCTGAATCAAAACCAGAGCCAAGTCTGCCAAGGGAACAGGCAACACAGAGCCATTGTGAGCACTACCATATTGAAGTGGACGGCGCGGGTTTTGATGTCACGGTGTCACCGGGCAAGGGGGCTCCAAAGATTGAGTCGATAGAGCCTCAGCCCGGGGCGGTTGAAGCTCCTTCCGGAGCAAAAGGAGAGCCCTTAAATGCACCACTTGCGGGAAATATTTTTAAGGTTCTTGTTAATCCAGGAGATCAGGTAGCCAAGGGCATGACCCTTATCGTCTTGGAGGCGATGAAGATGGAGACGGAGGTAAGAACGCCAAGAGATGCAACAGTTACTGCGGTAGAGGTCAAAGAGGGCGACACCATCGAGTCTGGCTCTGTCCTCGTCTATCTCGCCTGATCCAGGATTAGTATGGAGCAAGAACTTATTCAGTTATGGGAAAGCACCGGGATCGCCAATTTCGGCTGGCGTGAACCATTGATGATCGGAGTCGGTCTTCTCCTTCTCTATCTGGCCATAGCCAGGAAGTTTGAGCCCCTTCTCCTGGTACCGATCGGTTTCGGCGCCATCCTGACCAATATCCCGATTGCCGGAATAGCAGGGCCTGAAGGACTGCTTGGTCTGGTCTACAAGGTTGGGATTGAGACCGGCGTATTTCCTCTGTTGATTTTTATGGGGGTTGGGGCATTGACCGATTTTGGCGCACTCATTGCCAGGCCAAGCACTCTCCTGTTGGGTGCTGCAGCTCAGTTTGGGATCTTTGCTACCTTGCTGGGAGCGCTGGCATTGAATCTGGTTCCCGGGTTTGAATTCAGTCTAGCCGATGCAGCCGCCATAGGCATCATTGGTGGTGCTGATGGACCAACGGCCATATTCCTTGCATCACGATTAGCCCCCGATCTGCTAGGTGCCATTGCGGTGGCAGCCTATTCCTATATGGCATTGGTGCCAATAATCCAGCCGCCGATCATGAGATTGCTGACTACCGAAGCCGAGCGCAAGGTGGTGATGAAGCAGTTGAGGCCTGTATCCAAGCTCGAGCGAATTCTATTTCCACTGACAGTTCTTGCACTGTGCATTCTTTTTCTGCCAACCGCGGCTCCCCTTATCGGTATGTTCACTTTCGGTAATCTCCTGCGTGAGAGTGGAGTGGTTGATCGTCTGAATCATGCGGCACAGAATGAGATTATCAATATCGTCACTATTCTCCTGGGATTGGCAGTTGGGTCTAAATTGCAGGGCGACCATTTCCTCAATCTGGAGACAATTGGGATTTTGCTGTTGGGGGCGATTGCTTTCTCAATTGGTACGGCAGCTGGATTGCTCCTGGGGAAGCTTCTACATCGAATAACGGGTGGAAAGATCAATCCGCTGATAGGGGCGGCGGGGGTCTCAGCCGTGCCTATGGCGGCACGAGTTGTCAATAAAGTGGGTCTAGAGGCAGACCATCACAACTTCCTCCTGATGCATGCAATGGGCCCTAATGTGGCAGGTGTGCTTGGTTCTGCAGTTGCGGCAGGCGTCCTGCTTGTTCTGGTTGGCCATTAATCAGGGGTTTTTAAGGAGGGTACAGATCACCTTCCTGTCAGGAACGGACAGACTCACGCCAGTGTGCCCGGCAGAGCGAAATATATTTTTCATTGCCTCCTATTTCAATTTGAGCACCCTCTTTGATCGCTTTTCCATCAGCACCTAATCGGATGACCATTATTGCTTTCCGCCCGCAATGACAGACTGTTTTTATCTCTTTCAATACATCAGCAACAGCAAGAAGCCGGGCGCTTCCAGGAAACAGCTCTCCCTGGAAGTCAGTCCTTAACCCATAACACATTACGGGTATATCTAGGTCATCCACCACACAGGCAAGTTGCCAGACCTGTTCTTTGGAGAGAAACTGCGCCTCATCAACAAGAATACAGCTAAGGTTGTCTGCGCTGTGGTGAGCATTGACCAACTCGAACAGATTATCTTGATGGGTAAACACTTCGGCAGTGGCTTCGAGCCCAATTCTTGAGGCTATTTTTCCGACATCAGCCCGATCATCAAGTTGAGGGGTGAGCAGGAGCGTGTTCATCTCCAGCTCCCGGTAGTTGTGAGAGACCTGAAGCAGGCTGGTTGTTTTGCCTGCATTCATCGCCGCATAGTGAAAATAGAGCTTGGCCATTCAGGCGATTACTATTGTTGACGTTCCGTTGCTGATTTGGCGACAAGAAAATTCACCACTTTCATCAGCTCATCATGGCCACCCGCCATCGAAGCAGAAGTGAGGTATTTACCGTCAACAATAAGGGTGGGAACACCGGTGATCCTATAATTTTCTGATAATGTCCGTGCCTGTTGAACTTTGGTATGCACTGCAAAGGATTTGAATGCAGCTTCAACTTCCTTGCTTTCAATTCCATTTTTTGTTGCCCAGGAGATGAAGGCATCGAGATCATTGATTCGCATCCTTTGGGCATGGATCGAGTCAAAAAAAGGAGTATGAAGCGTATTCAGAACTCCCAAAGCTTCAAGCGTGTAATAGACGCGGGCATGAAATTCCCAGCTTTTATTGAGAACAGCGGGCATGGGCAGATAGTCTGCATTTGCAGGCTTGTTGGTCAACCAGTCATGGATAGTCGGTTCAAGATCGTAGCAATGAGGGCAGCCATACCAGAAGAACTCGAGTACCTCGATCTGTTCTCCGGTGTGGACAGGCTGTGGATTAAAAACTTCAGTATAGTGGCTGTCGGCCACGTATTCTGCTGCAGTGACATTGCCGACAAGAAGAAGACCAAAAATTAAGCTTGAGATTTTTGTTTTCAATGAGATTCTCCTGAATCAGGATATAGGACCGGAAAAAAATAGAGATCGATTATAAGGCAATTTCAGGATACAAAACGCCTTTCAGCCCTGGATATTGAACGGGTCCGGGCCAAGGAGTGTCAGTAGCCCAATAACCACCACACCCTGACAGGTCATACTGATCAGGAAACTGATGGGCTTGGGGGTATCCAGAGCATGGTGAAGAACCCAGGTCATGATAGCCAGAAACCAGAAGCCGAGGGCGACAATGAGCAGGAAAGACATCGATCTCTGTGCAGGATCCACTGTGTAGCCAAGCCAAATTGACAGCGGCCATCCGAGAAGCTGAAGGATCGCACCACAACCATAGAGTGCAGTAATGGTCTGGGGCCAGCGTTCTACAACATTTTTTATTCTTAGGGCAAAATAGATTGCGGCCCCAAAGAGAACAACCTGAGCAATAGCAGTTGCCATGATTAGCCCGATTTGGTCATGCAGTGTATCTGTGAGAGCGTATGTCAGGATTGCCAGAAGGGTGGTCACAACCAGCAGCTGGTTGGAGCTCGGCAAATCCTGAGGTTTGGCGCGAAATAGAGCGATGGCTAGGAGTGTATGGAGCACATTGACCATTGGGTTCTCTTGAGTGAGCGGTTTGGATGAACGGAGCTCTCTAACATCGGTGAAGCATAATTGAATCAATATGCCTTTGCGTTAGGAGGAGCAAGTCGTGAGATAATATCAATCCTTTCTGTGAAGGTCACGGTAGAAAAGCAATAAGTAATGATTTCAACTGCGAATGAGCTTCAAGCATTGTGCCTTACCCTCTCCCGGAAGGAGTGGGTGGGTATTGATACTGAGTTTCTCAGAATAAGGACCTATTACCCCAAGCTGTGTTTGATTCAGATCTCATCTTCATCAGGCGTCTGGTGTGTTGATGTTACGGCGTTCAAAAGACTCGATGCACTGAGTGAACTGATAAATAACCAGAAAGTGATGAAGATATTGCATGCCCCGGACCAGGATTTTGAAGTTCTGCTACCAAGATTAAAAGCCCTGCCAACACCTCTGTTTGATACCCAGGCGGCAGCCGCTTTTTGCGGTATGGGTGATCAGGTGAGTTATGCCTCTCTGGTAGAGCAAGTGACCGGGGTGGTTCTTGAAAAAGCCCACACACGAACAGATTGGTGCAGACGCCCATTGAGCGATGCGCAAATCGGTTATGCTGAAGATGATGTTCGTTATCTGGGGGATATTTATCATTATCTCGAAAAGCGGCTTGAGCAAACTGGGCGCAGAGAGTGGGCTGAAGAGCAGTTTGCACTACTGTCTCGGCAAGAGCGTTATTTTCTTGATCCAGAACTGGCGTGGAAGAGGTTGGGTAGAGGAAACAGCCTTTCTCCGGTCGCCCAGCAACGGTTGAAAGCGCTTGCGGTATGGAGAGAGAAGACCGCCCAGGATCAGAATATTCCGAGAGAGTGGGTGATAAAAGATGTTGCTTTGATGGCAGTGGCGCGCCTTGAGAGCATTGACAGCTCCTCACTTGAGAACATTAATGAGCTCTCCTCAGGCCAGGCCAGGCGGTGGTTGAATCCAATCCAAAAAGTGATATCGACGATGGATGTCCCACAAAATGAGGTGGTTTGGCCACGCGAAAGACCAATGACTCGGGCACAGAGTGATCACTGCAAGAAAATGATGAAAAAGATACGAGAGCGAGCCATGACCATTGGAATGAGCGCATCATTGATTGCTACCCGAAAAGATGTCGAGGCAGTGGTAAGAGGTGAACGAGGGAGCCCTTTGGTTACGGGCTGGCGCAGGAAAGCGCTTGGAGACTCTCTGACAGAGGAACTGGAGTCGCTTCTCGGCCTTTCAGGCAGATAATCACCGTTGGCTGGGTGTGCTGGGTTGAGGTCTGAAGCGGTTATTCAATAAACACAACTGGATGACTCCAGAGTGGGGTGCTAATCTTAAACTGTCACATACAATCATGTTGAAACTAAAGGTTAACAGTTGATGAAAACAATACTGGTTCCCTATCATGGGTCTGATGAGTGTGAAGTTGTTGTCAGTGCTGCAGTAACCGTGGCCAAAAAGTTTGGCAGTTATATTGAGGGTCTTTTTGTTCGTGCTCTGCCGCCTATTATTGCCGGAGAGGGGGTCTCGCTCCCTGGTGACTATCTGGTCCAGATTGAGTCTGAAGGCCAACAAAAGGCTGAACAGGCTGAAAGAGCCTACAATGAGATTATGCACTCCCATGGAGTCTCCCATGGAGGGCTCGCTACAGCAGGTGAGGGCCTGACTGCGGGGTGGATAGCAAAAGAGGGTGTTGAAGAACAGGTCGTTGGCGAGTATGGACGTCTTTTTGACTTGATTGTTACCGGAAGAGTGGTCAGATATGCCGATTTTGACTGGCGATCCACCTGTGAAGCTGCCCTTTTTGAAAGTGGAAGACCTGTGCTGCTTGTCCCCGAGTCACTCCAGACATCACTGGGAAGACGTATATTAGTCTCCTGGAACGGAAGCACTGAAACGGCACGCGCACTCGCGATGTCAATGCCGCTACTTTCGTTGGCAGAGCAGGTCCGTGTTCTGACGGTAGCCGGGGCGATGGTTTCAGGGCCAGATGGCGAAGCGATTACTCAACACCTTAAGCGGAATGGGGTCAATGCAGAATCTGTCCATGTTGAGCGAGGTGAACCATCACCCGGCAAACAGATCCTGGCTGAGGCGGCTTCTTTTGATGCAGATCTGGTAATTAAGGGGGCTTACACTCACAGCCGTTTACGAGAGATGATTTTTGGCGGGGCAACAAGCCATCTCCTTACCGAAGCAAAGATTCCACTATTGCTGGTGCATTAGTGATGGTGTTTTCAGGTTAAACCTGATCACTTCTGTGGAAGCGTCAACTCTGCTGTTTCCGCCCTGTAAAATGCTCAACCATCCACCGCCAGAGAGCACCGTCCGGGGCGCTCTTCCCGGTTCTGGCCAGATGGAGGAGGCTGTCATGATCAAGGGTATTTTGAAGTTGATGGCGTGCTGAGGGATGTCCACAAAAAAGCACTCGATCATGAGGTTGAAGTGCTGTTGTCAGTTCAGGCAAAACCATCCACTCGTCACCTCTTTTAAGTAGGAGAGGAAGACAACGAAGGGTGGGGTAGAGATGGGTAGTATCTTCCAAAATCTCCCTGAGCGTCACTGTTCCACCGGATCTAAGGAGTGCGCGTACCGCAGGGGTATCGAGCCGATTGATCCGCACTTGCCAGATATGGGGCACCTCATCACTGACTACACCTGCAATTCGGCTGATGAGTCGAGAGGCCCATATGTGATCACGGTTTCTAACTCTTCGCAGGAATTCAGAGGTCAGGGGGGTCACAACTCTGGATAGAATTTCATGGGCGATGATCTGGGTGGGGTTGGCAATAATGTCAGCGCCGACGGTTGAGAAAAGCGGTTTATGGGTTGATTGGTTTTGCCTGCCAATTATAAAAAGATCGGGATTGAGCATTTTTGCTGTCATGATGATTGAGAGATTATTGGCGTCATGATCTGTCCCGGCGATGAGCCCAACGGCACTTCTGATTGCTGCCGCCTCAAGGGTGCTGGCCTCAGTCCCTCGGCCGACAATGGTCGATTCAGGGGCCTTGGTCAGTTCAGGATCGGCTTCAATAATGGTGACTTGATTGCCCGCCTGGAGCAGAACCTGCTCCAGCGCTTTTCCGAATCGACCATATCCACAGAGTAACCAATGCCCTTTAGGTGGGAACAGTGGATCTGAAAGCGCCGCTCCTGGGGCAGCAGTCAGCCATCGAGAGAGAAGGTGAATAGAGGGTGAATCAAAAGCCTGGCTTAATTGGTCTGAAAAAAGCTTATAGGGGTTGACCAGATGATCAGTTCCGAATGAGTCCATATTGGCAGCCATGTCATCATCTTCCACCCGGCAGGTGATCGATAGATTTTGATTGAGCAATTTGCCTGTGATGGCTATTTTTAGATTAACCGAGTCATCGTTGGTGAGTGCAATCAAACCATTGCATCTCTTGTTATTGACTCCCGCATCAATCAGGACTTCAGGGTTTTGAGTATCGGCACAAAGCGATGGGACTGAGTTGGGAAGGTTTTGTAATTCAAGGTTATTGAGTCTGTTTTGGTCTATATCAAGAGCTACACAACGGTGTCCATAGTCATTGAGGGCCTCGACGAGAGCTTGTCCGGTGTCACCGAAACCACAAATCAGATAGAAAGGCTGGCGAACACGTCTAACCTCACGAACAAAACTTCCACGAGTCAGGGCGGTCTGGAAGGCAGGTTGCTGAAGGAGTGAGATCATGTTCCCGATAGCATAGAGCCAGGCAGTGACCGTGGTGTAGATCGATGCCAGAGTCCACAATCGTTGTCCATCAGTAAAGGGATAGGGGATTTCACCAAAGCCAATGGTGGAGCCCATAAAACTAACAAAATAAAAGGCGTGGAAGAAATCCATCTTCCAGGGCTGGCCTTCACCATCTATTCCGGGAATGAGTGTCAACCCAAGGGTTGAGACCGCATAGACGCTAATGAGGATGATCAGTGGTCGACGGAGCCGACGCAGTACAAGGAAGAAGGTGTGCGGCATCTTGCCTGGCCTTTCAGAGGCTAGCGACGGGACTGAAGCGTTTCGCTCACTAATAACACTACAGAGACAACGTTTGCCAGAACAGCCCCTCCGGAGAGGGAGACAATACTTGCAGTCAGTCCAGGGGTTAACCCGGTCTCAAAGATCTGGTTGGCAAATCCCCAGATAATGGCGGCAATAACAAGTTGGAGATCGGCAACCAAACTGGCGGCCAGCAGGACGGCACCAATCTGTGTACGGTCTCCAAACTTCATCACTGTGGCGATGAGGCTGATGACCAGAGCGGCAAAAAGTTCATAAGCATTGTGCTGAACAGGATCAGTCAGATCCCCAATGAAGAAACCGAAGTTGAGGGTCAGGGCAAGGAGGATAAAGAAAGCAAAAAAGACTTTTTCGAGATTCATAACATTACTCCTTGAAAAATATCAATAAATATCATCAGACAGTTCAATCTTGTGAGAGCTTCTACAGCCGGTCTACGCTCTCTTCCCTATGGTTGGCTGATTCTTTTTCTCCACTTTTCAGGACCAATCTGGTGGAGAGACTGACCAGTTGTATCGACGGCTACCGTTACCGGCATATCCTGGACTTCAAATTCGTAAATGGCCTCCATGCCGAGCTCTTCGAAGGCAACCACTCGTGCCTTTCGAATGGCTTTGGAGACAAGATAGGCCGCACCCCCTACTGCAGAGAGATAGACGGCACCATGTCGTTTTATTGATTCGATCGCAACAGGGCCTCTTTCAGCCTTGCCGATCATTCCAAGAAGAGCTGTCTTAGACAGCATCATCTCAGTATATTTATCCATTCTTGTGGCAGTGGTTGGCCCTGCCGGTCCCACAACTTCATCTCGGACCGGATCCACTGGCCCAACGTAATAGATAAAGCGGCCACGAAAATCAACCCCGGGAGGGAGCGGTTTCTCTTGTTCAAATAACCCAGCAATCTTTTTATGGGCAGCATCACGGCCAGTCAGAATTTTCCCTGAGAGCAGGAGTGTCTCTCCCACTTTCCACTCTTTAATGGCCTCCCTTGTAATCTCATCCAGATTGATTTGACGATGGGTAGACTTACCCTGGTGGTCAATGCGTGGCCAATCCTCAAAGGAGGGGAGAGGAAGGTTGGCCGGACCACTCCCATCCAGAACAAAGTGAAGATGACGTGTTGCGGCACAGTTAGGGATAATGGCAACAGGTAGTGAAGCGGCATGGGTAGGGTATTGATTGATCTTCACGTCCAGTACGGTCGTCAATCCTCCTACCCCCTGGGCACCGATACCAAGATTGTTAATTCGATTATAGAGTTCCAGCCGAAGCTTATCGAGGGCTGTCACCGCCCCCTTTGTTTGGAGTTGATGGATGTCAATCGGTTCCATCAAAGCTTCCTTGGCAAGAAGCATTGCTTTCTCAGCTGTTCCGCCTATCCCTACACCAAGTATCCCGGGCGGACACCAGCCCGCGCCCATGGATGGGATCTGTTCAACAATCCAGTCTGCCACACTCTCATTTGGGTTCAGATTGGTGAACTTTGACTTATTCTCCGAACCCCCCCCTTTGGCCGCAAGGGTAATCTCAACGCTCTTCCCTGGGACCAGCGAAGAGTGGATTACCGCAGGGGTATTGTCGCCCGTATTTTTCCGATCACCCACCGGGGGAGAGACCACTGATTTTCGTAGAATGTTGTCTGGACAAGAGTAGGCTTTTCGGACCCCTTCATTGACCATCTCATCAAAACCAAGATCGCCCTCCCAATTAACTTCCATCCCAATTTTTGCAAAGACAACCACAATACCGGTGTCCTGGCAGATAGGACGACGGCCCTCTGCCGCCAGTCTTGAATTGATCAAGATCTGTCGGATCGCATCCTTCGCAGCGGGTGATTGCTCCTCTTCATAGGCACGGGCCATTGCCTTTATGAAGTCTGGGGAGTGGTTGTAGGAGATGTATTGAAGGGCGTCCGTTACTGACTGAATCAGATCGTCCTGGCAAATAGTGGTCATGGCAGCCTTTAGTTGTATTCAGAAACCTTAATTTTACTCCAGTTTTCAATCTCTCTCTGGTTCTTTTTCAGATCAGAGGTTTCTCATTTTCTCTCCAATTTTTTTTCTTGATTCGTACGCCTGGCGGACAATAGCAATATCTTCCAGAAAGAGGGGGAGTTCTTCAAGCCTGAGAGCCTGAGGGCCATCGACGAGTGCTTTTTGCGGATGGGGATGGAAATCGACAAGCGCCAAGTTGGCACCGGCAATTATCCCCTGTGCAGTGGTGTGCATGATGTCAAGCAGACCATCAGCCGCTTGCTCTCGAGTTCCCACAGAGTGGGAGGGGTCAATGCCAACGGGCATTAATGTCAGTCGCTTGACAACCGGGACATGGGCAAAATCGACAAAGTTCCGGTGTGGATCACCCATGTGGGTCTTCATTCCTCGAAGACAGAAGATAACTTTATGGTTGCCTTCACTTGCCAGATACTCCGCTGCATTGAGCGACTCATCCAAGGTAATTCCAAATCCACGTTTGATCATCACTGGCAGTTGTTGTTGTCGTCCTACCTCTTTCAACAGTTCAAAATTCTGCGTATTACGGGTGCCTATTTGAAGTATCACCCCAGTGGGGTGGCCCGTCGCTTCCAGTGCTTCAAGTATTTCTGAGACGTGCGAGTCATGAGTGACCTCCATGGCGATGACGCGAAGACCATACTTGCCAGCGAGCTCAAAAACCCAGGGGAGGCAATCAGCTTCTAGCCCTTGAAAAGAGTAGGGATTGGTTCGTGGTTTATAGGCGCCCATTCTTGTGCAGACCTGGTCGTAGTCCTTGAGGTGTTTCATCATCTCTTCAACATGAGCTGGCGTATCGATTGCACACAGGCCGGCGAAAAGATGAAAATTATCCTGGTTGAAGGTAACACCGTTGTAGGTGAATCCACTGCTTCGGATATCTCCTCTGTGGCGACCGAGTACGGCATAGGGTTTTGAGACTCGAACGACCCGTTCAACACCAGAAAACTGCTCGATTTCATCTTCATCAAGTTCAGTGGTTTGACCCAGAAGATAAATTTCCGAGACTGTTCTGTCCGCACCTTTGATTTGGTGAAATCTTGGTGTGATAGCCGGTTTGGTTTGGAGATAATTCAGCAGGGTGGAGACTTCGTCTCCCTCCCTGTCAATATCAGGCTGCAGGATGATGATCATATCGATTCCTTATTGAGTGACCCTGTTAAATTCTACCGGAGTATCTGTCAGATTACCCCACTCTGACCAGAAGCCCGGATGGCCTCTGACCCGACTAAAGCGAGTGGAGCATAATGAAGCTTTGAGAGGGGCGTTGATGGGTATGGTGGTAAACCACAATCTCATGATCTGCTGAGGATCCTCCAGATGAGATTCAAGTTCAGTCGGTTCGATAAGAGATGATGACACGATGGGTTGTAAGCATTGTTGTTGTCCCCTCTATTCTCTCATAGCTTTTTATCAATATGAGCTAAATTTTCAAAGAGGGAACAAAAAAGCCCAGCCAAAGTGAGATCAGGTGTAATTGGGGAGAGAAAACTCCAATGCTATAATATCAACCAGTTGAAGGATGGTTTTATCGGTTGATGTTCCCCGGGCAAGTGGTGTTGAAGTTTATGCCTTTGACCGACAGGGACTGCTTCACGATATCACCCGGGTATTAACAGATATAAAAGTGAATCTGACAGCAGCGGAAACCAGAAGTGATTCAAAGAATCTAATGGCAACCATGCGGCTCACCATTGAGATACCCGACATTGATGTCCTTAGCCAGGTTTTATCCCGCGTCGATCTGATGCCCAATGTTGTTGAAGTTCGAAGGGTCAATCAGTAGGGGCTTATCTCGGTTAATTTCGAACTATGGTATTCGATATCGATAATGAAGCAAAAAGGGTGCTTCCAACCACCTGGGGCGACTTCCCCCTGGCCGCTTTTATCAAACACCAGCCTGAGGATTTTCAGGTCAGAGAAGAGCTTGGTTTTGAACCGGAGGGTTCCGGGGAGCACTTGCTGGTGAAAGTTAGAAAGAGTGAACTTAACACCATCGAGGTGGCGGCCTCACTTGCCCATCATGCAGAGGTCAGGCCAGGAGAGGTCAGCTATTCCGGTTTAAAAGACCGTAATGCACTGACTGAGCAGTGGTTTAGTATCTGGCTTGGGAAGCGTCCTGATCCCGATTGGACGATTTTTAACCGACCAAACTGTACTGTCATCACCGCTTCACGTCATCGCAGAAAGCTGAGAAGGGGTAGCCACAAGGGCAATCACTTTCGAATTATTCTGCGTCAGGCGACAGGTGATTTTGAGACTGCTCAAAGTCGTTTTAACCAGATAACGGAACGGGGCATCCCCAACTATTTTGGAGAACAGCGTTTTGGGCATCGACGAAAAAATCTATTCCGAGCCGAAGCGATGTTTGTTGGGAGAAGCAAGATAAGAGGAAGATATCAGCGGGGCCTTGTTCTTTCAGCGGCCAGGAGTTGGCTCTTTAACAGGGTTCTTGGTGAACGGGTGGAAAGAGGAAGCTGGAACAGGGCACTTGAAGGTGAAGTTGTAATGCTGGATGGAAGCAGGAGTGTATTCCCAACCGAAGGCGACGATGCCACTATTGCAAAACGGATTGCTGCCCTTGATATTCATCCCACAGGCCCGCTCTGTGGACGGGGAATACCCAGGACCACCTGCCTGGCTTTTCAGACAGAGGAATCCATTCTTTCTGATCTGACAGATTGGAAAAGAGCGCTTGAAGAGGCAGATCTTAAGGCTGAGCGTCGGGCGTTGAGGATAAGGCCTCGGAATCCTGGCTGGGAGAGAGATAAATCGGGCGATCCAGTGGTTGAATTCACACTTGGCCGGGGTGAGTATGCGACCAGTCTGTTACGTGAAATTATAGGGCAGGGACCACCCTCCGATAGGAATAGAGCAAGCGATGAACTTCACTCACTTTGATGGGGTTGAGGTACAATATCAGATTATTGTGAACGAGTTATAGCTTCGATGTGATAAAAGGTTTGATCATATCCGTCGATTCTCACCAATCATTTTTACCCGTAAAACCTCTGAATAATGCACAGAGGTGTCAACCCTTTAAATGGAGAATGAGTTATGGAATCGCCTGTTCGAGTTGCGGTAACCGGAGCTGCAGGAAATATTAGTTATGCACTGTTGTTTCGGATCGCAGCTGGAGATATGTTGGGGCCGGATCAGCCGGTTATTTTACAACTGCTTGAAATCCCCCAAGCCAGAGATGCCCTGACCGGAGTGACAATGGAGCTTAATGACTGTGCTTTTCCATTGCTCCAGGGGATAGTTGCCAGTGATGATCCCCAGGCGGCCTTTGCAGATGCAGACTATGCGCTGTTGGTCGGAGCAAGACCGAGAGGGCCGGGGATGGAACGAAAGGATCTGCTGGAAGAAAATGCAAAAATATTTTCCGTCCAGGGAAAGGCATTGAATGAGAGTGCCGGCAGGGGGGTTCGTGTATTGGTGGTTGGAAACCCTGCCAACACCAATGCGCTGATTGCCCAGCAAAATGCACCTGATCTGGCCCCAGGCCAGTTTACAGCCATGACCAGGCTTGATCACAATCGCGCAATCAGCCAGTTGGCGGATCGGGTTGGAGTCCACTCGACCGGGATCACCAGAATGACCATCTGGGGCAATCACTCAGCCACTCAATACCCAGACTTGAATCATGCCAGGATAGACGGATCAGAAGCGACCCAGAGGGTTGATCAAAAGTGGACGCGAGAGGAGTTCATCCCCACAGTCCAGCAGAGAGGGGCAGCCATCATCAAGGCGCGAGGGGCATCGAGTGCAGCCTCTGCCGCATCAGCTGCGATCGCCCATATGCGTTCCTGGGCACTTGGTAGTAATGAAGATGATTGGGTCAGCATGGCCATTCCGAGTGATGGCAGTTATGGTGTTGATGAGGGGTTGATCTACTCTTTTCCAGTGACCTGTTCGGGTGGAAACTATGAGATTGTGCAGGGTCTTGAGATTGATGACTTCAGCCGGGAGAAGATGAGGGTGACTGCTGAAGAGTTGATCGAGGAGCGGGATGGGGTGAGGGATCTTATCTGATCCATTTGATAAGACAGATCACACTTCTTCAGTTTTGGTAACAAGACCACCGTGATGTCTCGTTATGCTCTGAATTGATTGAACAGATTTGCCGCTTTGGTATTGGCCCAAGCAGCCAGAGCAACTGCTGAACCCAATTAAAGGATCCCAAACGCCATTCATCGAGAGGAAGTATGAGTATTCAGGTCTTTTTTGCACTTCTTGTCGCCTCTGCTGTTTTTGCAGTAACGCCTGGTCCGGGGATTGTAGCCATCATAGGCCGGTCATTGGGCTCTGGTGCGGCACCAGGCCTGATTCTGGGCATTGGCCTTATTCTGGGTGATCTCTGCTATCTGACGCTTGCTCTTCTTGGGCTTACCTGGCTTGAACAGACGCTTGGCGACTTTTTTGTCTGGGTTCGGTTGATGGGTGGCATCTATCTCTTTTGGATCGGCTTGCAGTTGTTCCGAGCAGGAGATCAACCGGCGACAACCCAGGCTGTCATTGTCAGGCACCCTCTGCGAGAGATTACCACCGGTTTGGTGATCTCCCTCAGCAACCCCAAGGTGATTCTCTTCTATCTGGGCTTTCTCCCCGCATTTTATGACCTCTCAACACTCCAAGCTTCTGCACTCCCTTTTCTCTATCTTGCCATTGGGGGTGGGTTGCTTACAGGAGTCATTGCATGGGCTTGCGGGATCTCGATAGCCCGACGAGTTATCAGTGGACGGGGATGGCGGTGGCTTCATAGAGGTGCGGGCGCCCTGATTGCAGGAACAGGTATTTACATTGCAGGACGTTCATGACTATTCACAATAGGGGTGACAGCTTGTTCAGTGACTGTTTCTCAGATCATGCGGCGGGTTATGCCTCAAGTCGGCCAGGCTACCCACCCCTTTTGGGAAGATGGCTTGCAGAACAGGTGTCATCACAAGCTCTTGCCTGGGATGTAGGCACAGGAAGTGGGCAGGGCGCTAAACTTCTTAGCCCCTTTTTTGATAGGGTAGTGGCTACAGATGCAAGCAAGCAGCAGTTGGAGCACGCCGTACCCGTTTCAAATGTCACTTACTATCAGGCTAACGAGGAGAAGAGTGGCCTCGCAAAGGGCCACTTTTTGGTAGAGTGGGGTATTGCAAAGAGCAAACAAGATAGAGTTTTCTCATTTATGTACTGATCTTGAAAGAAAGAGCCCAACCACGTTATGGTGGGGTTAGAAAACACTGTTTTAGCCAGCCTTTCCAGAGATCTTAAGGAGTGAATAGATGACCAGAATAGCGGTGTCCGGTGCAGCAGGTCGCATGGGCAAGACAATTATTGAAACCATTGAACAAAGTTCTGAGGCAGTACTTGCCGGTGCACTTGAGCGCACAGAGAGTACGCTCATCGGTGCTGATGCTGGAGAAGTGGCAGGAGTTGGGAAACTGGGAGTGGAGATCAAAAATAATCTCGAGGAGATTGATTTTGATGTGCTTATAGAGTTCACCCTCCCTGAGGCGACGCTGGCCAACCTGTCGACCTGTCAGGCCATGGGTCGCAAGATGGTGATTGGAACAACCGGGTTGGACTCAGCCGGGCGGGACCAAGTTATTCGGGCGGGAGAGGATATTGCCATTGTGATGGCTCCTAACATGAGTGTTGGAGTAAATCTCTGCTTTAAGCTTCTGGATATTGCAGCACGAACTCTCGCTGATGAGGTCGACATTGAAGTGATTGAAGCCCATCATCGCCATAAGGTTGATGCCCCTTCAGGTACGGCACTCAGGATGGGGGAGATTGTGGCGGATGCCCTGGGCCGGGACCTTGGTCAATATGCACTCTACGGCCGTGAGGGCCGAACGGGTGCGAGGGACCGTAAGACCATCGGTTTTGAGACTATTCGTGCCGGTGATATCGTTGGAGATCATACCGTGCTCTTTGCGGGTCAGGGTGAGCGGGTAGAGATTACCCATAAGGCATCCAGCCGGATGACATTTGCGGCAGGTGCTGTTCGTGCAGCAGGGTGGCTGATGGACAGAGAGCATGGGCTTTTTGATATGCAGGATGTTTTGGGTTTGCGTTGATGACAGCGGTAGTATAGAAGCGTAGAATTCAGACCTCGTCACAAGCCATGATGACAGAGAGAATAGATGGGGGGAGGAACCAGGCCGGTTTCTCCCCCTTTTTTGAATAGAGGCGAAGGGAGTGCGGCTTGCGGAGAATTATATCCAATATCAATAAAACACACTATAAATAAACCATAACCAACTGAATAAAAAAGAAATATTAATTATATTATATCTGAAATTCTTAATTGAAATTTCAGGCTCGCTTGAGAAGGGCTTAAGCCCACCGGAGTTTTGAGTGAAACAGGCACTGCTGGTTCTAGAAGATGGCACGCTCTTCCAGGGGCGGTCTGCAGGCGTATCCGGCTACGGAGTCGGTGAAGTTGTTTTTAATACTTCGATGACCGGTTATCAGGAGATTCTGACAGATCCCTCTTACGCCCGGCAGTTGATAACCCTGACTTACTCCCATATTGGGAATACCGGAACCACAGAAGAAGATGAAGAGGCAGGAGAGATCTACGCTTCGGGGTTGATTATCAGAGATCTGCCACCGCGAGTAAGTAACTGGCGATCGACTCAATCACTTCCTGACTATCTTTCTCAACGCCGAATTGTGGCTATCAGTGATATAGATACTCGAAAGCTGACTCGCCATCTTCGTCAAAAGGGGGCCCAAAACGGATGCATTGTTGCCGGTGAGACTATTGATGAAGATGAGGCCCTGGAGAAGGCGCGCGACTTCCCCGGCCTCAAGGGAATGGATCTGGCTCAAGAGGTCACTGTGAGCCGCCCCTACAGATGGAGTGAGGGCTCGTGGAGACTGGGGAAAGGTCACCGCCCTGGAAAGAGTGATCGATTCCATGTGGTTGCTTTTGATTTTGGGGTTAAGCGCAACATCTTGCGGATGCTGGCAGATCGTGGATGTGGCATTACGGTTGTTCCTGCCACCACCACAGCGCAGGAGGTGATGGGAATGAACCCGGATGGTGTCTTTCTCTCAAATGGGCCTGGTGATCCTGAGCCTTGTGACTATGCAGTGGCTGCGATTAAAGAGCTGCTCAGACATCAGGTGCCATTGTTTGGCATCTGTCTTGGCCACCAGTTGCTCTGTCTGGCTGCCGGGGGAAAGACAAAAAAGATGAAGTTTGGACATCACGGGGCCAATCATCCGGTCCAGGAGAGAGAGAGTAAGCAGGTCCTGATCACCAGTCAAAATCATGGGTTTGCTGTTGATGATGCCGACCTTCCCTCAACAATGAGAGTGACTCATCGTTCTCTGTTTGATAATTCTGTTCAGGGGATTGAATTAAACGATGCTCCTGCTTTCTCCTTTCAGGGGCATCCTGAGGCGAGTCCGGGACCTCATGATATCAGTGCTCTCTTTGATCGTTTTATCGAACAGATGAGTGTAGAAGCAAGTAGAAACAAGGAATAACAAAAATGCCGAAACGCAAGGAGATTGAATCAATCCTGATAATTGGTGCAGGACCCATCATTATTGGTCAGGCATGTGAGTTTGATTACTCCGGGGTTCAGGCTTGCAAGGCACTTCGGGAGGAGGGTTATCGGGTTGTTCTGGTCAACTCTAATCCAGCGACGATCATGACGGATCCAGGGTTTGCAGATGCCACTTACATTGAGCCCATAACCTGGAGAGTGGTCGAAGAGGTTATCGAAAAAGAGCGTCCCGATGCACTTCTTCCGACCATGGGTGGTCAGACGGGCCTGAATTGTGCTCTCGACCTGGCGCGTGAGGGGGTACTGGAAAAGTACGGTGTAGAAATGATAGGGGCCTCACGAGATGCCATTGATAAGGCAGAAGATCGTGAGCGTTTTCGCCAAGCAATGGCGAAGATTGGATTGGAGACTGTTCAAGGGGCCATTGCACACAGTATGGAAGATGCCTGGCAGGTCCAGTCAACGGTCGGTTTTCCGGCAATCGTCAGGCCCTCTTTTACCCTTGGAGGGACAGGGGGTGGCATTGCTTACAATCGAGATGAATTCCAGGAGATCTGTGAACGAGGGCTGGATGCATCTCCTACTACTGAACTGTTGATTGAAGAGTCGATTCTTGGTTGGAAAGAGTATGAGATGGAAGTGGTTCGGGATCATCGGGATAACTGCATCATCATCTGCTCGATCGAAAATGTGGATCCCATGGGATTACATACCGGGGACTCAATCACCGTTGCCCCTGCCCAGACGTTGACAGATAAGGAATATCAGATAATGCGCAATGCGAGTATCGCTGTATTGCGAGAGATTGGAGTAGATACGGGTGGGTCCAATGTACAGTTTGCGATCAATCCCGAGGATGGAAGGATGATCATCATCGAGATGAATCCTCGTGTCTCTCGTTCATCTGCACTGGCATCAAAAGCAACCGGGTTTCCCATTGCCAAAGTAGCGGCCAAGCTGGCAGTCGGCTATACCCTGGATGAACTCGATAATGAGATAACCGGTGGTGCTACACCCGCTTCATTTGAGCCTACCATTGATTATGTAGTCACCAAAATTCCGAGATTTGATTTTGAAAAGTTCAAGCAGGCCGATGCCACCTTGACAACTCAGATGAAATCGGTGGGCGAGGTGATGGCTATCGGCAGGACTTTTTCCGAGTCACTGCAAAAAGCAATGAGGAGCCTGGAAGTCGGAAGTTTTGGTTTCGAGAGTAGGCTCAATAGTGAGATGACCCGGGATGAACAGGTAAAACAGGTCATCAATAAGCTCAGAGTTCCTGGGGCAGAACGCCTATGGTTCCTGGGGGATGCTTTCAGACTGGGGTTTGCCATTGAGGAAATTTATGACCTTTGTGCTATTGATCCCTGGTTCCTTGCTGTAATAGAGGAGATTATTCAGACCGAGGCCAGAATCCAGCAACTCCAGGGAGTTGAACCCGATCGGTCGCAGTTGAGGGAGTGGAAGCGGGATGGGTTTTCGGATCATCGGCTGAGTGAACTCCTGGGAGTAGCTGAGGATGAAATTCGGTTACTAAGGCATCAACTTGGAATCAGGCCGGTCTACAAGAGGGTCGATTCCTGTGCCGCTGAATTTGGCACTCCAACTGCTTATATGTATTCAACCTATGAACAGGAGTGTGAGGCTGATCCTGAAGCAAAAGAGAAGATCATTGTTCTCGGGGGCGGGCCCAACAGGATCGGGCAGGGCATCGAATTTGATTATTGTTGTGTCCATGCCTCCATGGCACTGCGGGAAGACGGCTGGCAGACGATTATGGTGAACTGTAATCCAGAGACGGTTTCAACCGATTATGACACTTCTGACCGGCTCTATTTTGAGCCCCTGACACTGGAAGATGTGATTGAAATTATCCATATCGAGCAACCAAAGGGAGTCATTGTTCAGTATGGAGGTCAGACACCTCTCAATCTTGCACGCCAGCTTGAAGCGGCGGGTGTCCCGGTGATCGGAACGAGTCCAGAATCAATCGATCGAGCTGAAGATCGGGAACACTTCCAGAGACTTCTTAAGGATTTGGGTCTGCGACAGCCTCCAAATCGGACAGCCATGAGCGCAGATGGGGCGCTGGAACTGGGTGATGAGATTGGTTATCCCCTGGTGGTCCGTCCCTCCTATGTCTTGGGCGGGAGGGCAATGGAGATCGTCTACAATCGTGAAGACCTTGATGTCTATATGCATGAAGCGGTAAGCGTCTCAAACGAGTCACCCGTTTTGTTGGATCGATTTCTGAATGATGCGATTGAAGTTGATGTCGATGCTGTCTCTGACGGCAGGGATGTCGTGATTGGGGCGATTATGGAGCATATTGAACAGGCCGGTGTTCATTCCGGTGATTCAGCCTGTTCTCTCCCCCCGTTTTCACTCGATGCACCGTTGCAGGATGAACTCAAACGACAGACCCGGGAGATGGCTCTTGCACTGAAAGTAATTGGCCTGATGAATGTTCAATTTGCCATAAAAGGGAGTGAGATCTATGTGCTCGAAGTTAATCCGAGAGCCTCGAGAACAGTACCCTTTGTATCAAAAGCGACTTCACGGCCTCTGGCGATGATTGCAGCTCGATGTATGGCAGGGACTTCTCTCTCCTCCCAGGGGGTAACGGGTGAAGTGGTGCCGGATTATTACTCAATCAAGGAAGCCGTATTTCCTTTTATCAAGTTCCCGGGGGTGGATACTGTTCTTGGACCGGAGATGAAGAGTACCGGAGAGGTGATGGCGGTCGGGCATAGCTTTGGAGAAGCATTCGGGAAGGCTCAGCTTGCTGTGGGAAGTCCTATTCCTGCCAGTGGTCGAGCTTTTATCAGCGTCAAAACATCGGATCAGAGCGAAGTTATATCGGTTGCACGCTATTTTTGTGAGAATGGTTTCGAACTTGTGGCCACAGAAGGAACAGCAAAGGCACTCTCAGCAGCAGGGATAAAAGTTGAAACAGTGAACAAGGTTACTGAAGGTCGGCCTCATATTGTTGATATGATCAAGAATGATGAGATAGATCTGATTGTTAACACTACGGCAGGGAAGGAGAGTCTTGCTGACTCTTATACTATTCGTCGACAGGCGTTGAATCGCAAGGTCACCTATTTCACCACGTTATCGGGGGCGAAAGCAGCTTGCGAAGCTCATGGCCCAAGTGAACTGATCAGGGTAAATCGATTGCAGGATCTACATGGAGAATTAGTCCAATGACTCGGGTGCTACTAACCTCAGCAGGCGCTGAGATGTTGCGTGATGAACTGCAGCGGCTTAAAACAAACGACCGGCCCAATGTGATCAAGGCGATTGCTGAAGCCAGAGCACATGGAGACCTGTCTGAAAATGCTGAATATCATGCGGCGCGAGAACAACAGGGGTTTATTGAGGGCAGAATCAAGGAGTTGGAGTCAAAGCTCTCAAGAGCAGAGGTCATTGATCCGGCTACTCTCAATCCAGGCCGACGTATTGTCTTTGGTGCCACAGTGACCCTTCTCGATATTGAAAACAATGATGAGGTCACCTATCAGATCGTGGGTGACCTGGAGGCTGATCTTGATCGGGGGCAGGTCTCCCTGGGCACACCCATTGCTCGGGGATTGATCGGTAAAGAGGAGGGTGATGAGGTTGAGGTTAAAACTCCAAAAGGGGCAAAATTATACGAAGTCCTCTCCGTCCGTTATCAATAGGCCGATCTATTTTTTAAGGTGATAACCGGGGGAACACCAGGACGATAGAGTACAGCTATTCTTCCGATCTCCTGGATGTTCTCAGCATTGGCAGCCCCACAGAGCTGGCGGGCAAGCGCTTGTTTTGTTTTTTTATCAGCTGCAGGCAGTTTCACCTTGACAATTTCGTGTGATGAAAGTGCAACCTCCAGTTCAGCAATCACACCGGCAGTCACTCCGGCGTTGCCAACGGTCACAACGACTTTTTTATTGTGGGCAATTCCTCTGAGTTGCTGACGCTGTTTTCCGGAGAGAACCATTATGACTATTATTCCAATATATCAGGGCCTGACAAAGGATATTCCAAAGCAACAGGCGAGTAAATTTGAAGATGGCCATGTCGGGTTGCCGATAGAGACATCGGTTTAGACGACAGAATCATCTACCACAGGAGCCTCTGATACTGAACGGGGTTCCAGAACTAAATTAATCAACCAAGAGTATTATTGTAAACTTTAAACTGAGATTTGGGGCTTTTTTCAGATCATGGCAAAAAAACGCCGTCAACGGAGTAAAGAGTGGTATGACCGTCATCGCCAGGACGCTTTCGTCCAGCGCGCCCGTCAGGAGGGATATCGCTCACGGGCCGCTTTCAAGCTTGAAGAGATTGACCGCCGGGATCGTCTGTTAAAGCCAGGAATGAGGGTTATTGATCTGGGGGCGGCTCCCGGCGGATGGGCTCAATTGGCCAGCAATAAGATAGGCCGGCATGGTATTTTGGTTTGTATTGACCTCCTGCCGATGAAGCCTATTCGGGGGGTCTCCATAATTCAGGCCGATTTTCTTGACCAGGATGCCAAATATAAAATCATCAACGCTCTTGGAGAACAGAAGGCTGACCTTGTAATCTCAGATATGGCCCCCAACTTATCAGGAATCACTGTGAGTGATCAGGCACGAAGCCTTGAACTGCTGCATGGGGTGCTCCTGAGTTGTCGTTCGCTACTGCGGCCTGGGGGGAATTTGGTGGTTAAATTGTTTGAAGGAGAGGGTGTGGCCGACTTCAGACAAGCATGCTCAAGGGATTTTATTTGCTGTAATATCCGGAAACCTGATGCATCACGGGCTCGCAGCCGAGAGCACTATCTGGTAGCGAAGGGTTTTCGAAATGAAGTAGTAGTGCCCGTAGAGGAAGAAAACAGCTAGAATTCACTTCTGGCAGGAAATTTGGGAGTCACCATGGGACGGCGTTCAGTAAGACTCGGTATCTTAAGGACTGGATTCGGCGTATTGATGATCATAAGTCTTCAGGGCTGTCTCCTTACTAAGGTGGTAACTGTACCTCTGCGTGTGGGAGGGGCGATAATCTCTGTTGTGCCTGTAGTCGGTGAGATAGTTGATGAAACACTTGATACGGCAGCCGATGCCATTGACTTAATCCCGCTTTAGGGCGGGTTGGACTGGATACGTGAATAACCTTACAAAAAATCTGATTATGTGGTTGGTCATCGCCATGGTGTTGATGGCGGTGTTTAACAATTTTGTTCCCAACAGCAAAACTCCTGAAAGAAATATTGACTATTCCACCTTTATTGCTGAGGTTGAACAGGGGAATGTTGAGAGGGTCTCTATCGATGGTCAATCCATAGTCATCCGTATGCATACGGGTGAATATTTTGTTACCCACTCCCCTGGTGATCCAGGCCTGGTTGGTGATCTGTTGAAAAATGGAGTGAAGATCGAAGCCAAGGCTGAAGAAGAGCCCTCATTGCTGATGCAGATTTTTATTAGCTGGTTCCCGCTCCTGCTTTTAATTGGTGTCTGGATCTTCTTTATGCGTCAGATGCAGGGTGGTGGTGGCCGAGGGGCCATGAGCTTTGGCAAAAGCCGGGCCAGATTGCTGACCGAAGACAAGAACAAGGTGACCTTTGAGGATGTTGCCGGGGTCGAGGAGGCAAAAGAAGAGGTTCAGGAGCTTGTTGATTTTCTAAAAGAGCCCTCGAAATTCCAAAAATTAGGGGGTCGAATACCCCGCGGTGTTCTGATGACAGGTAGTCCTGGTACCGGCAAGACACTGCTCGCAAGAGCAATCGCCGGAGAGGCGAAAGTACCGTTTTTTACCATTTCAGGTTCAGATTTCGTTGAAATGTTTGTTGGTGTCGGTGCTTCTCGAGTCAGGGATATGTTTGAGCAGGGAAAAAAGAATGCACCCTGTATCATCTTTATCGATGAGATTGATGCTGTCGGTCGTCATCGCGGGGCCGGTTTGGGTGGTGGTCATGATGAGAGAGAGCAGACGCTTAACCAATTGTTGGTAGAGATGGATGGCTTTGAGGTAAATGATGGGGTCATTGTTATTGCCGCAACCAACCGTCCCGATGTCTTGGATCCGGCGCTTCTGCGACCGGGTCGTTTTGACCGCCAGGTTCATGTCCCTCTCCCTGATATTCGGGGCCGTGAACAGATTCTGAAGGTGCATATGCGCAAGGTCCCTCTGGATGATGATGTTGATCCCGGGATTATTGCTCGCGGAACACCGGGTTTTTCGGGAGCTGATCTGGCAAATTTGATTAATGAGGCCGCACTTTTTGCTGCTCGTGCAAGCAAACGCCTGGTCAATATGGAAGACTTTGAACTGGCTAAAGACAAGGTTCTGATGGGAGTGGAGCGAAGGTCTATCGTTATGCCGGAAGAGGAGCGGCTGAATACGGCCTATCATGAATCTGGCCATACTGTTGTCGCCAAGGTATTGAAGAATACTGACCCCGTCCACAAAGTGACCATAATTCCCCGCGGGCGTGCTCTCGGCGTCACCATGCAGCTCCCGGTTGAAGATCGCTACAGCCATGACCGCAATTTTCTTCTTTCAAGAATCGCTGTGTTGATGGGAGGGAGAGTAGCCGAAGAGATCTTTATGGGTCAGATGACAACCGGTGCTGCCAATGATTTTGAACAGGCGACAGATATGGCTCGAAACATGGTCTCACGCTGGGGAATGAGCGATGAGTTGGGTACCCGTATCTATGGAGAAAATGAGTCCGAAGTCTTTCTCGGGCGTGATGTGACCACACACCGAAATCTGAGTAATTCAATGGCAGAGCGTGTTGATAGTGAAATCTCAAGGATCATTAATGATCAGTATACGTCTGCCAAGGAGATTATTGAGACCCATCGGGACAAAGTCGAAACTATGGCCCATGCCCTGATGGAGTGGGAGACCCTTGACGCCGACCAGATCGATGCGGTTATGGAGGGGAGAGATCCAGCCCCACCCTCCTCATCATCTGGCGGATCTCAGTCCGGGAAGGGGTCTGATTCAAAAGAGTCAAAGACCTCCACCGGTGGCGACTCTGAACCCAGAATGGATAATCCTGCCAGCCACAGCGCGTGACAAGAACAGGAGTCGAGCGCTCAATTGACTGCAATGGCCGCCCTCTTCAGGTAGACCGAACGGTAATCATGGGGGTGCTTAATGTCACCCCTGACTCCTTCTCTGATGGAGGGCTCTACCATCAGCTTCCAGATGCCATCGATCGTGCACAGGAGATGGTGGCGGCGGGTGCCGACATCATTGATATTGGAGGTGTCTCAACACGGCCAGGAGCGGCCCCCTTAGCCGAAGGTGAAGAGCTATCACGGGTGCTTCCGGCGGTCGAAGCGCTTGCGGGCAAAATTTCGGTCCCTCTCTCGATTGACACTTCTTCACCTGTGGTGATGCGGGCAACGGTTGAAGCAGGGGCGGGTTTGATAAATGATGTTTGCGCACTTCAAAGGCCTGGTGCACTTGAGACGGCTTCAGAGCTTGGAGTTCCGGTGTCACTCATGCATATGCAGGGGACTCCGGAGACGATGCAGCGCGCACCGTATTATCCTGATGTGGTTGAGGCGGTGTATCATTTCCTCAAGCAGCGCCAGACCGCCTGTATCGATGCTGATATGGAAGTTGAAAAAATCTTTCTTGATCCTGGGTTTGGTTTTGGGAAAAACCTGGAGCATAATCGGACGCTTCTCTCAGAGCTTAGGGTCTTTACCAGGCTGGGCTCTAAGCTTCTCGTCGGTCTTTCGAGAAAAACCATGATCGATGACCTTCTCGGCCGTCCCGTTCACCGGCGGTCATCTGCCAGCGCAGCGCTGGCATTGATCGCTGCTCAGAATGGTGCCGGAGTTGTTCGGGTCCATGATGTGGGCATGACCCATGATGCTATCCGGGTTTGGGAGGCGGTGAGCAGGAGCGATGGCACTACTTCCCAATTGGGATAATCGAATAAAACCAATTTCTTCATCTCGGAAAGATGAGATAATAGGGTGAAGCCTTTTTTTGCTCTCTTGGCACCTCCTGTTGGAACTTTGATGGGGGGCGGAGAACCTAAGAGAGCAGAACAGTTCAGATTTTAAGTGTAAGAGAGTAATGAACAGACAATTTTTTGGTACAGACGGAATACGGGGTCTGGTAGGTGTTGAGCCCATCTCACCCGAGCGAATTCTGAAGCTGGGTTGGGCTGCAGGGCGTGTGCTTGCTGGCAAGGGTGGCGGTTCAGTCGTGATTGGAAAAGATACACGGATTTCAGGCTATCTCCTTGAGTCCGCCCTGGAGGCCGGGTTTTCTGCGGCAGGCGTCAATGTCTCCCTGCTGGGACCAATGCCTACACCCGCAATTGCCTACCTGACCCAAACGGCCAGAGCTGATGCTGGGGTGGTCATCAGTGCCTCCCATAATAAGTTTCACGATAATGGGATCAAGTTTTTCTCTTCATCGGGCACAAAGCTCCCGGATGAGATTGAGTTGGAGATTGAGCGCTATATCGATGGGCCCCTGGAGACAGTCACTCCCAGTGCCTTGGGCAAGGCTCGGCGATATCCCCATGCTGCCGGGCGCTATATTGAGTTTTGTAAGGCAACAGTCGACCAGTGCGTCGCCTTTAACGGGCTAAAAGTGGTTATCGATTGTGCCAATGGGGCCACCTACCATGTGGCACCACCTGTTTTCGAAGAGTTGGGTTGTCAAGTTCAGGCAATGGGCGTCACTCCTGACGGCATCAATATCAATCACGAGTGTGGCTCCACCCACCCTCAAGCTCTTCAGCAGCAGGTCGTTGAGTCAGGGGCTGATATAGGGATAGCCCTTGATGGTGATGGAGACCGTTGCCTCCTGGTTGATGCCAAAGGGCAGATTATTGATGGAGATCAGATCCTCTATATTTTGGCAAAAGCCCGCCACACTGCAGGAACATTGCAAGGTGGGGTTGCCGGGACGTTAATGTCCAACCTGGGTTTGGAGAGAGCGCTTGGTGATTTGAAGATTCCCTTTGTCAGAACGGCTGTTGGTGATCGTTATATTCTTGAATATATGGCCGGGAAGGGCTGGGAGCTTGGAGGTGAGGCATCGGGTCATATCCTCTGTAGGGATAAAACCACGACAGGTGATGGGATTATTGCGGCCCTACAGGTGCTCCAGCAGATGATGGTGAGTGGCAAAACACTCGAAGAGCTGGCAGAGGGAATGGATATCTACCCCCAAGTGATGATCAATGTAGAGATTGAGACCAAACTCGGGATTCAACCACTGGAGTTGATTCAGAGTGAAGTTGTGAAGAAGGCGCTTGACGAGGCTGAGGCAGAGCTGAACAGTCGTGGGCGTATTGTGCTCCGCCCCTCAGGGACAGAGCCTCTGATCAGAGTCATGGTTGAAGGCGAGAGCAAGGAGATGATCGATCGAGTGGCGAAGGCGATAGCCGATAACGTCGCTCAGGCTGCCCGCCTTGGCGCCCCGTGACTTGATGAGGCTCTCCTGGTGGGCAAATCGACCGGGAAAAGCGGAATAATAGAGGTTCCCCTGGGGTAATAGAGAGAAAGAAGTGCCAAATAGCACATTGCGTTCCGGGGTGAGCGCCGGTAATATCAGCCGCCGTTTTTCCATTGGTTGAGATGAGGCAAAAGTTCTGATTCGGGCAGGATCAGAGCAACCGGCATCTCTTCAGGGGAACAAAATTCGTTGGCAGGTGAGAACAAGTGAACGTGGAGTTAAGGTGATGCGCCGAACCATGGTAGCAGGGAACTGGAAGATGAATGGAAACCAGGTCAGTGTGGCCGGGTTACTTGATGGTGTTGTCGAAGGATTGGGTAAGAGTGGAGATATTGATGTCGTTATCTGCCCCCCTTTTGTCTATCTGCCAATGGTGGCTGAGAAACTCTCATCCCATGAGATGTTAGCGTGGGGAGGGCAAAATCTGGATACCCATGCCTCAGGAGCCTATACGGGTGAGATTGCAGGGCCGATGTTGCGTGATTTTGGTTGTCGATTTGTCATTGTCGGACACAGTGAACGGCGAAGTCACTACGGCGAGAGCGATCTGATTGTTGCTGAAAAAGCGGCCGCTGCGCTTGAGTGTGGTTTAACCCCGATCGTCTGTATGGGTGAAACTCTGGAAGAGAGGGAAGCTGATCAGACTGAAGAGGTGGTGGGTCGACAGCTCGATGCTGTTGTGGTCTGTCTGGGTTCAGAGGCGTTGGAGCATATGGTGATTGCTTATGAGCCGGTCTGGGCAATCGGGACTGGATTGACGGCAACACCGGAACAGGCTCAGGCGGTCCACGCTTTTATTCGCCAGCGCCTTTCTGCCAGCCATGCCAGAGCTGCTGAGGGCATGCAAATTCTCTATGGTGGTAGTGTTAAGCCTGGAAATGCGTCGGCGCTTTTTTCTCAGCCCGATATTGATGGAGGGTTGATCGGTGGAGCGGCTCTGGATGCTGATGATTTCCTTGGAATCTGTAAGGCAGGATAACTAAATGTTGATTAATATACTTCTCGTTGTTTTTATGCTCTCTGCGGTAGTAATGGTTGTACTGATACTTCTGCAGCAGGGAAAAGGTGCAGATGCTGGAGCGGCTTTCGGAGGAGGCAGTTCCCAATCACTTTTTGGTGCTCGCGGCTCGGCGAATTTTTTAAGTCGGGTCACAGCGGTCCTGGCCACCCTTTTCTTGTTATCCAGTCTTGGGCTCGCTTATCTCTATAACGGAGTTGGAGAGCGCAAAAGTGTGACCGTTATTGAAGAGAAAAGTGAGACAACAACCGAGAATGTGGCGCCGGCAGAGAATGATCTACCAGCCGTGCCTGAGGTTGTTACCGAGCCGGCTGGAGGTGGTGTTCCTGCAGTTCCGCAAAGTGATTGACCCGGCCATATGAAATTGATTGCCGAAGTGGTGGAATTGGTAGACACGCCGTCTTGAGGGGGCGGTGACGCAAGTCGTGCCGGTTCGAGTCCGGCCTTCGGCACCATTATTTTAAATACCTGGCAGAAACCTGGGTTGTTTGTTAACCGCGGGGAATGATAATCCCACTTCAGCAGGGCGCTCCTGAATTGTTCTTTGATCCGTTGATATGGATCAATTAATGGCTATGTTGAGTGAGGAAGGGGGTGTTGAAAACGGGTAATCAGAGTATAATGTCATAAATATTATTAATTGATCACCCAGTAAATACAGTGGGCGGCCTCCCGGCAATGCTTGAAAACTACGTTCCAATCATACTCTTCATGAGTCTCGCCTTGGGACTTGCTGTATTGTTGCTTGTGCTGGGCCGCGCCCTGGGACCACACAAGCCAAGTCAGGCCAAGTCATCACCCTACGAATGCGGCTTTGAGGCCTTTGAAGATGCGCGAATGAAATTTGACGTGCGCTTCTACCTCGTGGCTATTCTATTTATTCTTTTTGATCTTGAAATAGCTTTTCTTTTCCCCTGGGCAGTTGTGATGGATGAGATCGGTACCTTTGGCATTGTCTCGATGTTGATTTTTCTTGGCGTGCTGGTGGTTGGTTTCATCTATGAGTGGAAGAAGGGAGCGCTTGAGTGGGAATAACAGCTAAATGGCTTTAGATGGCTTGATGGAACAGGGGTGGGCGACCACAACCCTGGATAGTCTGATCAACTGGACCCGTACCGGGTCAATGTGGCCCTGTACTTTTGGCCTTGCCTGTTGTGCTGTAGAGATGATGCAGACCGGCGCCTCTCGCTACGATATGGATCGGCTGGGCGTCATGTTCAGGCCCAGTCCTCGCCAATCAGACGTTATGATTGTTGCCGGAACCCTTACCAATAAGATGGCCCCTGCACTGCGCAAGGTCTACGATCAGATGCCGGATCCGAAGTGGGTGATCTCTATGGGATCGTGTGCCAATGGTGGGGGTTACTATCACTACGCCTACTCAGTTGTCAGAGGGTGTGATCGTATCGTGCCCGTCGACGTCTATGTGCCGGGGTGTCCTCCAACTCCGGAGGCACTACTCTACGGGATCATTCAGCTGCAGAAGAAAATTCGGGCTACCAACACTATCGCACGGTAGAGGGGAGTTGTGAGTACTCAAACCACCATTGTCGAGAAAGTCCAGGAGATTCTTGGTTCTGCAGTTGTCGATATGACAACGTCCAAAGGCCAGGTAACCCTGGATATCGTTAAAGAGGAGATAGTGAGGGTATGCACTGTGTTGCGTGATACTCCAGAGCTGGCCTTTGAACAACTGATTGATATCTGCGGCATTGACTATCTCCAATACGGGGAGGGCAATAGGGAGATAAACCACACCGGACCTCGCTTCGGGGTGATCTATCACCTGCTTTCAGTCACAAAAAATCATCGTCTGCGTCTTCGGGTGCTGCTCGATGATGATCCACCCGCTATAGAGTCTGTTGCCGATGTCTGGAGTGTTGCGAACTGGTTTGAGCGTGAGGCTTTCGATCTCTTTGGAATTATTTTTGATGGTCACCCTGACCTTCGTCGGATATTGACTGACTATGGTTTTATTGGTCATCCCTTCCGCAAGGATTTTCCCTTAAGTGGTCATGTTGAGATGCGATATGACGAGGAAAAAGGTCGAGTGATCTATGAGCCTGTCACTATCGAGCCTCGGACCCTGGTGCCCAGGAAATATGCAGCGAGTGATGATCAACCCGCAACCCAGAACCGGGAGGGGCGAGATGGGTGAGTTAAGAAGCTCTACCATCAACTTCGGCCCTCAGCATCCGGCGGCACACGGGGTGTTGCGGATGATTGCCGAGCTCGATGGTGAAGTGGTGCAACGTCTTGATCCTCATATTGGCCTGCTCCACCGAGGGACTGAAAAGCTGGCTGAAACAAAACCCTATAATCAGTCCATTGGCTACATGGATCGGCTCGACTATGTCTCCATGCTCAGTAACGAGCATGCCTATGTTATGGCTATCGAAGCGCTGCTGGGAATCTCCCCACCCGTCAGGGCTCAGTATATTCGTGTCCTCTACGATGAAATTACCCGTATTCGCAACCATCTAATGTGGATCGGAACCCACGGTCTTGACCTTGGGGCAATGGCTGTTTTTCTCTACGCCTTCCGGGACAGAGAAGATCTCATTGACTGCTATGAGGCCGTCTCCGGGGCACGTCTTCATGCCGGTTACTATCGACCCGGTGGGGTCTATCGGGATCTGCCTGAGCGGATGCCAGAGCATCAGCAGAACGACAGAATCAGTGCCAAAAAGCTGAAACGCCTCAATGAGGATCGGCAGGGGTCACTGCTCGACTTCATTCAGGCCTTTACCGATCGATTTCCTGGTCACATCGATGAATTGGAAACCCTGCTAACAGATAATCGGATCTGGAAACAGCGAACCGTTGACATAGCAGTGGTCTCACCCGAACGTGCTCTTCAGTTGGGCTTTACCGGCCCCATGCTTCGTGGGTCAGGGGTTGAATGGGATCTTAGGAAGAAACAGCCCTATGAGGTTTACGACCGGGTTGATTTTGATATTCCTGTGGGTACCAACGGCGATACCTATGATCGTTATCTGATCCGGATGGAAGAGATGCGTCAATCAGTACGGATCATGCGTCAGTGTATTGAGTGGTTGCATCAACACCCAGGCCCGGTCATGGTTGATGATCCTAAGGTAGCACCCCCCAGGCGTGAGAACATGAAAGGGGATATGGAATCACTGATACATCACTTTAAACTCTTCTCGGAGGGCTATTCTATTCCTCAGGGTGAGACCTACCAGGCTGTGGAGCACCCCAAGGGTGAGTTCGGCATCTACCTGGTTTCAGATGGATCAAATAAGCCCTACCGTCTCAAAATCAGAGCTCCATGTTTTGTTCATCTTGCTGCTTATGATGAGATGGCAAAGGGGCATATGCTGGCTGATGTGGTCGCTATCATTGGCACAATGGACATCGTTTTTGGCGATGTCGATCGATAGGTTGATTTAATAATGCTCTCATCAGAATCACTTGCAAAAATCGATCTTGAAATCGGCAACTACCCCGCTGAACACAAAGAGGCAGCGGTGATGGCTGCACTGCGGATTGTTCAGGAGGAGCAGGGGTGGCTGAGCGGGGAGACGATAAGGGATATTGCAACCTATCTCGAAATACCACCCATCCGAGCCTATGAGGTGGCTACCTTCTACTCAATGTATGAACTGGAGGAGACGGGGCGCCACAGAATTGAAGTCTGCACCAATATCTCCTGCATGCTAAGGGGTTCTGATGGGGTGGTCAGCCATATTGAAGAGCGTCTGGGAATAAAAGTGGGAGAGACAACGGCAGACGGTCGCTATACCTTGAGAGAGGTGGAATGTTTAGGGGCTTGTGTTGGCGCACCGATGATGCAGGTGGGTAATGGTTATTATGAGAAACTGACGACAGAGTCGATCGATGCGATTCTGGATGGCCTGGAGTGATGATGATGTCGGTGCGTACCTGTCTTCCTGATCCTGAACTCCAACAGCCCTGGACCCTTGAATCTTATGAGAGAAGTGGCGGGTATAGTGTCTGGCGTCGAATTTTAAAAGAGAAAACTGCACCCGAGGCGCTGATTAATGAGTTAAAGCAATCCGGGCTCCGGGGTCGTGGAGGAGCGGGGTTCCCTACCGGTCTTAAGTGGAGTTTTATGCCTCGGAATGCTGAATGTCAGAAGTATATTGTCTGTAACTCAGATGAGGGTGAGCCAGGAACTTGCAAGGATCGTGACATTCTTCGCTTCAATCCCCATGCTCTGATCGAAGGGATGGCAATTGGAGGTTATGTGATTGGAGCCACGGTAGGTTACAACTACATTCGTGGTGAATATTATGAACCCTGGCTTCGTTTTTCAGAGGCTGTCAATGAGGCCCGTCGGGCGGGACTCCTGGGATCCAATATTTTTGGCAGTTCGGTTGATTTCGAGATCCATAGCCATCGGGGCTGGGGCGCCTACATCTGTGGTGAGGAGACAGCGCTCCTTGAATCCATAGAGGGCAAAAAGGGACAGCCTCGTTTTAAGCCGCCCTTTCCAGCACAGTATGGGCTCTTCGGCAGACCTACCACCATTAACAACACGGAGACACTTGCCGCAGTTCCGGCAATCCTCAAACACGGTGGAGAGTGGTTTGCGGGACTGGGAGTTGAAAACTCAGGTGGAACCAAGATCTTCTCTGTTTCAGGCCATGTCAATAATCCAGGCAACTTCGAGGTCCCCATGGGGACTCCTTTTGCAACGCTTCTGGAGATGGCAGGCGGAGTGCTCAATGGCAACAGGCTCAAAGCTGTTATCCCAGGGGGCTCATCTGTTCCAGTACTTCCAGCGGCAGTGATTATGGAGTGCACCATGGACTATGACTCTCTGAAGAATGCCGGGTCCAGCCTGGGGGCGGGGTCGGTTATTGTCATGGATGAGACCACCTGCATGGTGAGTGTGCTCGAGCGTCTTGCCGGCTTCTACCATCATGAGTCCTGCGGCCAGTGTACGCCCTGTCGTGAAGGGGTGGGGTGGTTGCACCGACTGTTGCAACGGATCAATAACGGCGAAGGGAAGGCGGAAGATCTCGATACTCTTCTCGATGTTGCCAATCAGATAGAGGGCCGCACTATCTGTGCACTTGGCGAAGCTGCCGCCTGGCCAGTGCAGAGCTTTATGAAACACTACCGACATGAGTTTGAAGCCAAAATACCCGGTTTCGTGTCGACGGTTGAACAACCGGCAGAGTGAGGAACAAAGAGAGCTGAAAATGGCGCAGATCGAACTAAATGGCCAACCACTTGAGGTCCAGGATAATCAGATGCTGATCCAGGTGGCAGATGCTGCCGGGGTCTATATCCCGCGTTTCTGCTACCACGAAAAATTGTCTGTTTCAGCGAACTGCAGGATGTGCCTGGTTGAAGTTGAAGGCGCCCCTAAACCGCTGCCCGCTTGTGCAACACCAGTAACCGATGGAATGAAGGTCAAGACCCGCTCCGCTATTGCTCGTGATGCTCAGCAGGGAACGATGGAATTTCTGCTCATCAATCACCCACTTGATTGCCCCATCTGCGACCAGGGTGGCGAGTGTCCACTGCAGGACCAGGCTGTCAGTTATGGGAAAGATATTTCACGCTACCACGAAGAAAAAAGAGCAGTTAGCAGTCCTGACATTGGGCCTTTGGTCGCCACCGCAATGACGCGATGTATTCATTGCACTCGCTGTGTCCGGTTTGGTGAAGAACTGGCCGGAATTATGGAGATGGGTGCTGTGGGACGGGGAGATCACACATCGATTGGGACCTATCTCGGTGAGACCATTGAATCAGAACTCTCTGGAAATATGATAGATCTCTGTCCAGTGGGCGCCCTGACCTCAAAGCCCTCTCGTTTTTCTGCACGCTCCTGGGAGTTGTTGAGCCATAACTCCATTGCCCCTCATGACTGTCTTGGTTCCAATCTCAAAGTACAGACCTTGAGAAACAAGGTCATACGGGTACTCTCTTCTGAAAATGAGAGAATTAACGAGTGCTGGCTCTCAGATCGGGATCGCTTTAGTTTTGAAGCCATCAGCGGCAACGACCGGCTGATGACCCCCATGGTTCGTGAGCAAGGCCGGTGGCGAAGCGTCGATTGGCATGGTGCCCTTGAGTTTGCGGTTGAAGGGTTGCGACGAGTTATTGCAAAGCAGGGTGCTGAGAGTATTGGCGCACTGATCTCTGCGAGTTCAACCCTTGAAGAGGCTTATCTTTGTCAGAAACTGATCAGAGGTTTGGGTAGTCATAATGTGGACCATCGGCTGCAGCAGCAGGATTTCCGTGATGATCAACTCGATCAGCCACCACCTGGACTGGGACGGTCGATCGCTTCACTTGAGAGCGTTAAAGCAGCCCTATTGGTGGGCTCAAATATCCGCAAGGAGCAGCCTCTGCTGGGTTTGAGGCTCAGAAAGGCTGTTCTTGATGGTGCTGAAGTTGCTTCCATTAGCGCACTCGATTACGCCTTTAACTTCTCTCTCCGGTTTAACCAGGTGGACGCCCCAAGTGCGATGCCGAAGAAATTGGCCGAGGTCGCAGCAGCTGTTGCCAAGGCAAAGGGGGTGGCCGTTCCTGAACCGGTTCAACATCTTCTCGATAGTAACGGTATAAGTGGCGAGGCAGATGAAATTGCCGAAATATTGCTAAAAGGAGGCCAGGATGGGGCGGTAATCCTGGGCTTTGGAGCACTTTCACACCCTCGGGCCGCTACTTTGAAAATGCTTGCCCACTGGATTTCGGAATTGACAGGGGCCAGCTTTGGCCTCCTGGACCGCGGCAACAGTGCCGGAGCAACCCTGGCGGGCTCTCTTCCACAGCATCAACAGAGCGAGTCGAACCCGGCCGGACTGAATGCGAAAGAGATGGTGAGAGAGAAACTGGCGGGGTATCTGCTTTTCGGTGTCGAGCCAGAACTTGACTCTCTTGAACAGAGTGCTGCACAGGAAGCGATGGTAAAAGCTGATTTCGTGATCAGTATCAACCCCTACTCCTCGGCGGGAAGAGAATATGCCGATGTGATTCTGCCTTCTGCCGCATTTACTGAAACATCGGGAACCCACCTGAATTGTGAACATCAGCTTCAATCCTTTGAAGGGGCTGTAGCACCTCCAGGCGATGCTCGCCCAGGTTGGAAGATCTTAAGAGTGATGGCCAATATGCTCGATATTGACGGATTTGATTTTATCTCTTCAGAGGAGGTGCTTGAAGAGGTGAAAGCAGGTGATAGGGGAACAACGGGAGCCCAACTGCCTGATTGGGAGTTGATTGCAGTCGATAAGCCGAGGGTTATCCAGGATCAGCGTCTGGAGTCTGTTAATGAGATCTCCCCTTATCGACTTGACTCAACCCTCCGGCGAGCAGAATCATTACAGATTACTCGAGATAACCAACTCTCCAAGGTCAGTATGTCAAGCCCCGAGATGGAGCGTCTGGGAATTGAAGAGAACCGAGCAGTTGTGATCAGTGGCATCGGGGGGAGAGTTTCACTTCCCATTATCTCAGATCAGCGAGTACCCGCTGGCTGTATCCACATACCGTTGGCAACCGAAGAGGGGCAAATGTTAGGCGGCTCTTCTTTCGTTACCCTGGAGATTGATTGATATGGACTCTATTCTCTCTCTCTGGGCATGGTTACCCACCTGGCTACAGAGCGTCATTATCGATCTTCTATTGATAGTTGCGATTATGGTTCCCCTGATCCTTGGGGTTGCCTATATGACCTATGCTGAGCGCAAGGTAATTGCCTTTATGCATGTACGCATGGGACCAAATCGGGTGGGATGGCGTGGCTTGTTACAGCCGATTGCAGATACCCTGAAGTTAATCTTCAAGGAGATTATCTTTCCCAAGAATTCAAACAGTTATCTCTTCCTCATTGCCCCCATGCTCTCCCTCGGTCCTGCCTTTGCAGCCTGGGCGGTGATCCCCTTTACAGACCAACTGGTGCTGACCAATATTGATGCCAGCCTGCTCTATGTTCTGGCACTCTCTTCTGTGGGGGTATACGGGATTATCATTGCAGGGTGGGCCTCAAATTCAAAATACGCTTTTATAAGCGCAATGCGCAGCGGAGCCCAGATGATCTCTTATGAGATTGCAATGGGTTTTGCCCTCGTCGGTGTGCTTATGGCGGCTGGAAGTCTCAATTTGAAGGAGATTGCCCTGGCTCAGGAGGGAGGTATTCATCAATGGTTCTTCCTCCCTCTATTCCCCCTCTTTATCGTCTATTTTGTCTCTGGAGTTGCAGAGACCAACCGTTTACCCTTTGATGTCGCTGAGGGTGAGTCAGAGATCGTGGCCGGATTTCATGTGGAGTATTCAGGGACAGCATTTGCACTCTTTTTCCTTGCCGAATACGCCAATATGATACTGATTGCCGCATTGACCGTGATCCTGTTTCTTGGGGGTTGGATGGCTCCTTTCCCCTTCATCCCCTTTACCCTGATTCCACCCATTGCCTGGTTCTTGATCAAGGTCTGTGGGGTGCTCTTTTTCTTTGTCTGGTTCAGGGCCTCTTTCCCTCGCTATCGCTATGACCAGATTATGCGGTTGGGGTGGAAAGTATTTATTCCGGTCACCATTGTCTGGATTGTGGTTATTGCGGTGGCAAAGCTCACCCCTCTCGGATTTATCTTTGGTTAGGGGGAGGCGATGAATAAGATCAAACATCTGCTTCAAACCTTCCTCCTGCTTGAGTTGGTCAAGGGGCTCGCCCTGACGGGACGTTATTTCTTCAAGCCGAAATTCACCATTCAGTATCCGGAAGAGCGGACCCCCATGTCGCCCCGTTTCAGGGGGCTGCATGCCCAGAGGCGCTATTCCAATGGGGAGGAGCGCTGTATTGCCTGCAAACTGTGTGAGGCGGCATGTCCGGCACTTGCGATTACTATTGATGTAACAGAGAGGGATGATGGCAGTCGGCGAACAGAACGTTACGACATCGATCTGTTCAAATGCATCTATTGCGGGTTCTGTGAGGAGGCCTGTCCTGTCGATGCCATTGTTTTGACTGAAGTCTGTGAATACCATTTTGAAGAACGTGGGACAAATGTGATCACCAAGACTGAATTGCTGGCCCTCGGGGAGAAACACAAGACCCGGATTGATCTCAATCAAAAAGCGGATGCACCTTATCGGTAAATGGAAGGAAATATGGATTTTGCACAATTAGCGCTCTATTTTTACGGCACCGTTTTGGTGGCTTCTGCGGTGGCTGTTGTGACGTTACGTAATCCCGTCAGATCGGCTCTCTTCCTGATTCTCGCTTTTTTCAGCGCAGCTTGTGTGTGGATTACGTTAGAGGCAGAGTTCCTTGCCATTGTTCTGGTACTGGTTTACGTGGGCGCCGTGATGGTGCTCTTTCTCTTTATTGTGATGATGCTTGACATCAATCTTGACCGTTTGCGTGAGGGCTTTACCCGATATCTCCCTATTGGTTTTCTTGTCGCTTTGGTAATGGTCGTTGAGATGATTTTGGTGTTCTCTACTGATGAATTCAGTGTAGAGCAGTTTCCAAGGCCCGACCCCCATCTGAGTGATTACAGTAATGTCAGGGAGTTGGGAAGCCTTCTCTATACAACTTATGTTCTTCCCTTCGAACTGGCCGCCCTTATTCTCCTGGTGGCCATTATTGCGGCAATCAGCCTTACCCACAGACGCCGTTCCGGCACTTTGCATCAGAATCCTGCCGATCAGGTTAAGGTAAAGAGCAGTGATCGTCTCCGAGTGGTTAAGATGGCCGCCTCACCTCAGGTTGAACAGACAGAGATAACCCACGAGGAAGAGAGATGATTCCATTAACACATTATCTGATACTGGGTGCGATATTGTTTGCGATAGGAATTGTCGGCATTTTTCTTAACCGCAAGAATGTAGTGATACTCCTGATGTCGATCGAACTGATGCTGCTATCGGTCAATATCAATTTTCTGGCCTTCTCTCACTATCTTGGTGACCCTGGAGGCCAGGTTTTTGTCTTCTTTATTTTGACTGTGGCCGCGGCGGAAGCAGCGATAGGTCTCGCAATCCTGATTGCGCTGTTTCGAAATCGCCGTACTATCAATGTTGATGATCTGGATATACTCAAGGGTTAAACGGTGTCAGCTACTATGCAAAATTTAGTTCTCGCCACACCTCTGGTCTGTCTGTTGGCAGCACTTGTTGCTGGATTTTTCGGTAGAGCCATAGGCAGAGTGAATACCCATCGAGTGGCAATAGCGGGTGTTGCCATCTCCTTCCTGCTCTCTCTCTTGGTCTATATCGATGTGATGGGAGGAAGCTCATTTAACGGCACTGTCTATACCTGGGCCACCAGTGGAGGTGCTTCATTCCAGGTTGGTTTTCTGATTGACGAACTCTCCGCAACAATGATGGCGGTTGTTACTTTTGTCTCACTGATGGTCCATATCTATACGATTGGTTACATGGCTGAAGATTCTGGATATCAACGTTTCTTCAGTTACATCTCTTTGTTTACTTTTGCCATGCTCATGCTGGTGATGTCGAATAACTTTGTCCAACTCTTCTTTGGTTGGGAAGCCGTCGGGGTTATCTCCTACCTCCTGATTGGTTTCTGGTATAAGAGAGAGAGTGCAATTTTTGCCAATCTCAAGGCATTCCTGGTAAATCGGGTTGGAGATTTCGGCTTCCTCCTGGGGATTGCAGGAGTTCTCCATCTCTTCGGCACACTCGATTATGCCCCTGTTTTTGCCAGTGCACCGGATAAAGCCGGTCTGTTGATTAGTGGTTGGCATCAATGGGAGTGGCTGACCGTCATCTGCCTGCTTCTGTTTGTCGGGGCGATGGGAAAAAGCGCCCAGGTTCCCCTCCATGTCTGGTTGCCCGACTCCATGGAGGGCCCAACTCCGATTTCAGCACTGATTCATGCGGCTACGATGGTAACAGCAGGCATCTTCATGGTTGCCCGCATGTCTCCTCTTTTTGAGTTTAGTGAGACGGCACTGACAGTCGTACTGGTGATCGGTGCGATTACCGCATTTGCAATGGGTCTTGTGGGCATAGTCCAGAATGATATTAAACGCGTTGTTGCCTATTCGACTCTCTCGCAACTTGGTTACATGACTGTCGCACTGGGAGCATCCGCCTATGCATCAGGGATTTTCCATCTGGGCACTCACGCTTTCTTCAAGGCGCTTCTGTTTTTGGGTGCCGGATCAGTCATCATTGCCATGCATCATGAGCAGGATATGCGCAAGATGGGGGGGCTGCGTCGCTATATGCCGATTACCTATATCACCATGGTCCTTGGCTCTCTTGCATTGGCTGGAATTCCGCCGTTTGCCGGGTTTTTCTCAAAAGATGCGATTATTGCAGCAGTGCATAACTCAACACTGGCTGGTTCTGGTTTTGCCTATGTTGCTGTCTCTCTGGCTGTATTTATCACTGCAATCTACTCCTTCAGGCTACTCTTCATGACCTTTCACGGGGAGACGAGGATGGATGACTCTGTGCGCTCCCATCTGAAAGAGTCTCCATGGGTTGTAACCCTGCCACTTGTTATCCTGGCGGTTATGTCAGTGATCAGTGGCGCACTCTTTATGGGCCCCATGCTCTTTGGAAACTATTTTGGCGATGCCATCCTGGTACTTCCACAACATGATGTTTTAGCAAAACTCTACCAGGATCTGCACCATGCAACCGGAATAGACCTAAGGTGGGGGATGTTCACCCATGCCATCCAGACTCCGACGTTCTGGTTAGCTGTAGCGGGCGTCATTACCGCCTGGTATCTCTATCTTTATCGTCCGGAACTTCCTGAGAAGATCAAATCCCGATTCGAATGGGCCTATACCATTCTTGATAACAAGTATGGGTTTGATCAGTTTAATCAGCGGGTATTTGCCGGTGGAGCGAGAAATCTGGGCGGCTGGTTGTGGCGAGTCAGTGACATGCGGGTAATTGATGGTTTTGTTATTAATGGTACAGCACAAACCATTGGTTGGTTGTCGGGCGTAGTGCGAAATATCCAGTCAGGATTTGTCTATCATTACGCTTTTGCCATGATTATTGGCTTGGTTGTTTTGATGACCCTGTTTGTTTTCTAGCGGTATGAGAGATCGAGTTTTTCATGACATTATTAGATAATAATATCCTCAGTCTGGTCATCTGGCTTCCCATCCTGGGGGCAATAGTGGTGCTGGCGACGGGTGGAGATAAAAATGCCCCATTAGCAAAAAAGCTTGCGCTTGGTTTTTCTCTGGCTGAATTTGTTGTCAGTATTCCGCTCTTTACCCGCTTCGATCGCACTACTTCATCGATGCAGTTTGTTGAACAGAGTGAGTGGGTTCCCGGTTTTGGGATTGAGTATTTTCTTGGTGTCGATGGAATTTCCATGCCATTCATCCTTCTCACTACGATTCTGACAGTCGTCGTAGTGATTGCGGGTTGGGAGGTCATCCAGCGACGAGTAGCGCACTATATGGCAGCCTTCCTGTTTATTGAAGGACTTATGATCGGTGTCTTCTCTGCCCTGGACGCAGTTCTGTTCTATGTCTTCTGGGAAGCCATGTTAATTCCGATGTTCCTGATCATTGGGATCTGGGGTGGCGATAATCGGATCTATGCAACCATAAAGTTTTTTCTCTATACCTTGCTGGGTTCACTTCTGATGTTGGTCGCTTTTGTCTACCTCTACTTTAAGACGGGCAGTTTCAACATTCTTGAATTCCATGCAATACCGCTGAGCCTGAGTGTTCAGACACTTCTGTTCTTTGCTTTCTTCGCTGCTTTTGCTGTCAAGGTTCCAATGTTCCCGGTTCATACCTGGCTGCCCGATGCTCATACAGAAGCACCCACGGGAGGTTCAGTGATCCTTGCGGCCATAATGTTGAAGATGGGCGCATATGGTTTTCTTCGGTTTAACCTCCCTATCCTGCCCGATGCCAGTAGGGAGATGGCGGGCTTCATGATCACCCTATCCTTAATAGCCGTGGTCTACATCGCATTGGTTGCATTGGTTCAAAAGGACATGAAGCGGTTGATTGCCTACTCTTCCATTTCACATATGGGTTTTGTCACCCTCGGCTTTTTTATCTTCAATGCCAACGGGATAGAAGGTGGAATTATCCAAATGATCTCCCATGGGTTTATCTCCGGCGCCCTCTTTCTCTGTGTTGGAGTGCTCTACGATCGAATGCATTCAAGAAATATCGATGATTACGGCGGGGTCGTTAACACCATGCCGATTTTTGCCTCTTTCATGATGCTGTTTGCAATGGCAAATGTCGGCTTGCCAGGCACCTCTGGATTTGTAGGTGAGTTTCTTGTAATTATGGGCTCCTTTCAGGTTAATGGCTGGTACGCCGCGCTGGCGGCAACAACCCTCATCTTTGGGGCTGCCTACACACTCTGGATGTACAAGAGAGTTATCTTTGGCAAGGTTGTGGCTGATGGGGTCGCAGCACTGAAGGATATTGGCTCCAGAGAGATTCTTTTTCTTTCAATTCTGGCCATCGCGGTACTTGGGTTGGGGCTCTGGCCCAATCCGCTTCTTGAAGTGATGCACGTTTCTGTAGATCACCTCCTTGACCAGACTGCAATTTCTAAATTTTAATTATGAATATTGATCTCAATATCGCCGCTGCACTGCCGGAAATGATACTGGCAACAATGGCCTGTCTCATTCTCCTGATAGATGCTTTTTATGGGAATCGCTATCGGCAGCTCACTTGCTGGACGAGTATTGCAACTCTGCTCTTGGTGGCGCTTCTTGCTGCCAGTGATATTTCCACTCAATCTGATGTTGCTTTCGGCGGCATGTATTTTGATGACCCCCTTGGTAATCTGCTTAAGGCGGCGATATTCCTCTCCACAGCAGTGGTCTTTCTCTATTCCAGAGAGTATCTGGAACAGCGCGATATTCAGAGTGGAGAGTTTTATGTGCTCGGTCTGTTTGGGGCGTTGGGCATGTCAATCATGGCTTCAGCAGGGAACTTCCTGACCATCTACCTTGGACTTGAACTTTTAGCGCTCTCTCTCTATGCCCTTGTTGCCTTTAATCGAAAATCAGATCGTTCTACAGAAGCAGCGATGAAGTATTTTGTCCTTGGAGCGATCGCATCAGGTATTTTGCTTTACGGCCTCTCAATTCTGTACGGATTGACTGGAACCCTTGATATCACGGGTGTCAGTACAGCCCTTGCAAACTCTGAAGTTAATAATCAGGCCATCACCCTGGCCCTTGTCTTCATTGTCGTCAGCCTTGCTTTTAAGCTTGGGGCAGTCCCTTTCCATATGTGGCTACCCGATGTCTATCAAGGTTCTCCTACTGCGACCACTCTCTACCTTGGGAGTGCGCCTAAACTAGCTGCCTTCGCAATGATTATGCGACTTCTTGTGGGCGGTTTAGAGAACTTCCACTCTTCGTGGCAAGAGATGTTGGTGATTTTGGCGATCCTCTCAATGGGTGCTGGCAACCTGATCGCCATCGCACAGACAAATATAAAACGAATGCTGGCCTACTCAACAATTTCCCACATGGGCTTCTTTTTATTGGGCATCTTGAGCGCAACAGAAACGGGTTACAGTGCATCGCTTTTTTATGTCATGGTCTATTCGGTGATGGCATTAGGCACTTTCGGTATGATCCTGCTGTTCTCCCGCAGGGGTTTTGAAGCCGAAGAACTCTCGGATTTCAAAGGGCTAAGCCAGCACCACCCCTGGTACGCTTTTCTGATGTTGTTGTTGATGTTTTCAATGGCTGGAGTTCCGCCCACTGTCGGCTTCTACGCCAAACTTTCAGTTATTCGTTCAGTTCTGCAGGTTGAATTGGTCTGGGTAGCTGTAGTCGCTGTTCTGTTTGCGGTTGTGGGTGCTTTCTACTATCTCAGGGTCATCAAGCTTGTCTATTTTGACCACGCAGAGGGTGAAGCACTCATCGTCGAATCCCCTGTGGCCAATAAGGTGATGTTGAGCATCAATGTACTGGCTTTGATTGTTGTGCTGCCCTGGATGGGAGAGATCATCAGCTTTTGTACCGAGGTAATCACCAGTTTGGCGGGGTAGCCTATTTGGCTCTTGCCAAGAGTCCCCACCTCAATTAAAATTCGCCGACGCGATTGCGGGGTGGAGCAGTCTGGCAGCTCGTCGGGCTCATAACCCGAAGGTCGTAGGTTCAAATCCTACCCCCGCTACCAAAAACAGGTGCCAGCCTGAGTTAAAAAGGGCCGGTTCCTAAGAAAAAACCCCGCTGTCGCGGGGTTTTGTGGTTCTGGAGTGAAATGAAGGTGTTTTTTTGGGCCATAGGCCCATTTTTTTCGGGAGTAGATAATGAGTAGTCGAGATCAGGTACTGGAGTCATTGCTCAGCCCTGCGGTCAACTCATTGGGTTATGAACTTATTCTTGCCGAAAGAACGGGAAGCCATGAGAACGGAGTTCTCAGGTTGTATATCGATGGTCCTCTAGGGATCAGTGTTGATGATTGTTCCAGGGTGAGTCGACAGGTGAGTGCACTGCTCGATGTTGAAGACCCGATTTCAGGCCATTATTCGCTTGAAGTCTCCTCTCCTGGAGTTGATCGGCCTTTAGTGTCTCCAGACCACTATCGGAGTTATGTTGGCCACAAGGTGAAAATTACAACAGCAAGACATATCGATGGAAGAAGACGTTTTGGAGGTCATCTTGAAGAAGTTACCGAAGAGGGTGTGATCGTTGATGTTGATGGTGAAGCCTATGAATTGCCGTTTGCCGAAATTGAGTCTGGAAAGTTGAATCCTGACCTGACAAAAAGTGAGAAGTGAGATTATAAAAAGATGGGAGCGTGGTGATGACAAATAATGAAATTCTACTGATGGTTGATGTTGTCTGTAGTGAGAAGGATTTGGATCGGGAAGAGGTGTTTCTCGCTCTGGAGGCTGCTCTGGCAACAGCAAGCCGAAAACGCCATCTGGGTGATATTGAAGCCAGGGTCAGTATTGATCGTGAGACCGGTGAATACAATACTTTCCGTCAATGGGAGGTCATTGAGGACGACGTTGAGATGGAGTCATCCGATCGACAGATATTTGTTGCCGATGCAGCGAAAGAGAATGAAGGCATAGAGGCTGGAGATTTTATTGAAGAACCGCTTGCCCAGGTTCCATTTGGACGCATTGAAGCACAGGCTGCCAAGCAGGTTATTATACAAAAAGTTCGTGAAGCTGAGCGTGAGCATACCGTCGCCAGATTCAGCGAGCGACAGGGTGAGATGGTGATGGGTACCGTCAGGCGGATGGAGCGTGGCGATGCCATTGTGGATATAGATGGTTCGGAAGCCCTTCTCCATAAGAGCAAGATGATCCCTAGAGAACCATTGCGAACGGGTGATCGGATCAGGGCCATTCTCAGTGAGGTCGCTTCCTCACCACGAGGTCCACAGCTCTACCTCGATCGCATTGACAATGATCTGCTAATAAAGCTTTTTCGGTTGGAAGTTCCCGAGATCGGTGAAGGGCTGATTGAGATCAAGGGTGCTGCCAGAGACCCCGGCTCAAGGGCAAAGATTGCAGTAAAATCACTGGATCCCAAGATCGACCCGGTAGGTGCCTGTGTCGGCATTCGGGGCTCAAGAGTTCAAAGCGCCTCCAATGAGATCAATGGAGAGCGGGTTGATATTATTACCTGGTCGGAAGAGCCGGCTCAATTTGTTATTGAGGCCATCAAGCCTGCTGAAGTGGACTCAATTCTGGTTGATGAAGAGAACCACAGCATGGATATTGTCGTTGATGAGTCTCAACTCTCCCAGTCAATCGGTAAAGGAGGGCAAAACGTCCGTCTGGCCTCGGTGCTTACCGGTTGGGAACTCAATATCATGACTGAAGCAGAGGCCACTGAAAAACTTGAATTAAGCGCCCAGAATCTGAGTCAGCGACTCATGGAGGAGCTTGATATTGATGAGGATATCTCATCAATCCTGGTTCAGGAGGGTTTCTCCTCCCTTGAAGAGGTTGCTTATGTTCCCCGCCAGGAACTGGTAGACATCGAAGAATTCACTGAGGAATTGGTTGATGAACTGAGGAAGCGTGCTGAAGATACGCTGCTTGCCAAGGCAATCAGTGAACAGCAGAAGCTGCTTCCAGCGGAAGATCTTCTCAATATGGAGGAGGTAAGTGATGAATTGGCGGCCAAGCTTGCAGCGAATGGAATACGATCAATGGAAGACCTTGCTGAATGTGCCGTCGATGAGTTGCTGGAGATAGAAGGGCTTGGACTGGAAAGTGAAAAAGCAAGCGTACTGATCATGGCTGCACGTGCCCCATGGTTTGAAGAGGCTGATAATCAAGATTCTTGAGGAGGTCCCATGGCTGAAGTGACAGTAAAAGATTTTGCAGGCTTGATCGGCGTCTCTCCAGAGAAGCTGGTGGAACAGTTGAATGAAGCAGGAGTAAAAGGCAAGGAGGTCGATACACTGCTCCAGGAGGATGAGAAGCGCGCGCTGTTAATACATCTGCAAAAAAATAAAGAGGAAAAAGAGACAAAGAAAGAGAGTGGGGGCAGGCACATCATTCTGAAACAGCGCTCAACCAGCCAGATCAAGCAGAAATCTCGTACCGGAAGCGCCCGAACGGTTCATGTTGAAGTCAGGAAAAAGCGTACTTTTGTCAAACGGAGTGAGCTCAATCCCGACGCTCCAGAGCCAGAAGTCCCGGAAGAGACAGAGACAGATGAACACACTTCACAAGAGAGTAGTATCGAGACACCGGTTGTTGAGGCAAAGGATGAGAGCGGCACGTCTGAATCCACTCCTCAGGCAGGTGAGACAGCCCCAGAAGGGGTTGAAAAACCGGTTGAAGAGAAAGAGATTGTTGATCAGGCCGACACTTTTGAACCTGCCTCTGTAGAAGAGAAGCCAGGGCCCATCCCAGCTAAAGAGGTTGCCCCTGAACCTACAAAGGAGAAACCTGATTCACCTCCAAAAGAGAATCGACGGGGACGAAGTGATCGAAAAAATCGTGGAAAAGACAAGCGAAATGAACTCCATGTTGGGAAAGATGTAAAAGGGCGCCGCCGTAAGCGGCCTTCGACTTCACAGTCGAGGAAGGTAAAGACCAGTATGTCCGGTCAACATGAATTTGAGAAACCGACCGCCCCGGTCATCCGTGAAGTAGCCATCCCGGAGACAATTACAGTTGGTGAACTTGCCCAGGGGTTGGCCGTAAAAGCAGCAGATGTGATCAGAAAGATGATGGAATTGGGAACCATGGTCACGATTAATCAGGTTCTTGATAGTGATACCGCAACCATTGTCGTTGAAGAGATGGGGCATAAGGCCACATTGATCTCAAACGATGATATTGAGGAAGCTGTTAGCGAGCTGAGTAGTGAAAGTGGTGAACAGGTGAGCCGTCCCCCCGTGGTGACGGTGATGGGTCACGTTGATCATGGAAAGACATCACTGCTGGACTACATAAGAAAATCCAAAGTGACCTCAGGTGAGGCTGGAGGCATTACTCAGCATATCGGCGCATATCAAGTGAGTACAGATAAAGGCGTGATCACCTTCCTCGATACCCCCGGACATGCTGCCTTTACCGCGATGCGTGCACGCGGTGCAGATGCAACAGACCTTGTGATTCTGGTTGTTGCTGCTGATGATGGTGTTAAGCCTCAAACCATTGAAGCCATTCACCATGCCCGCAGTGCGGGAGTCCCGATTCTGGTGGCCATTAATAAAATGGATAAGGAAGAGGCCGACCCTGACAGAGTAAAACAGGAGTTAAGCGGTCATGAAGTGGTCCCTGAGGAGTGGGGCGGGGATGCAATGATGGTCACTGTCTCTGCTCATACCGGTGAGGGAATTGACGCCCTCCTTGATGCCATTTTGTTGCAGACTGAAATGTTGGAACTCTCTGCGGTCGCTACCGGCCCAGCCTCAGGAGTGGTGGTAGAAGCTCGTCTCGATAAGGGTAGGGGCCCAGTTGCTACGGTTCTGGTACAGCGAGGGAGACTGACTCGGGGTGATATTGTTCTGGTGGGCCGCGAAAGTGGCCGAGTCAGGGCATTGATTGACGAGTATGGCAAGAGTGTCAAGGAAGCCGGTCCTTCCGCACCTGTAGAGGTGCAGGGCCTGGACGGTGTCCCAGTTTCTGGAGATGACCTTGTAGTGGTCAGTGATGATCGAAAGGCTCGTGAAATAGCTCTTCACCGCCAAGGTAAATTTAAAGAGATCAAGCTTGCCAGGCAACAGAAGGCAAAACTTGAAAGCATGTTTGAAACCATGAGTGAAGGTGAGACAAATACATTGAATGTATTGATCAAAGCCGATGTACAAGGTTCTGTAGAAGCAATCAGTGATGCGCTTGTTAAATTATCTACCGATGAAATCAAAGTTAAGGTCGTTCATGGAATGGTCGGTGGGATCAATGAGTCTGATGCCAATCTTGCAATGACAGCTGAAGCAATTATTGTTGCATTTAACGTCAGAGCAGATGCGGCGGCACGAAAGTTGATTGAAAGTGAGGGCATTGATGTTCGTTATTACAATGTTATCTATGATGTTGTTGATGAAGTTAAGGCTGCAATGTCTGGAATGCTGGCACCTGAGATCAAGGAACAGATAATAGGTAATGCTGAAGTCAGGGATATATTCCGAGCCCCAAAAATTGGTGCAATTGCCGGGAGTTATGTTACTGAGGGAGTAGTCAAACGAAATTCCAGGGTTAGAGTGCTTCGGGATAATGTGGTGATTTTTGATGGCCGAATCGACTCACTCAGGAGATTCAAAGAAGATGTCTCTGAAGTCAAGAACGGCTTTGAATGCGGCATTGGAGTGAAGGACTACAACGATATCAAGGAGCATGATCAGCTTGAGATTTATGACTCGGTAGAGATCGAACGTAAGATCTGAGATCTATACGGATATCCACTGGAATCCTGAAGTAATGAGTACAGACCGTCCACGTCGAGTTGGTGCACTGATCCACCGGGAATTGGCTCAGGTGATCTCTCGAGAGATGGATGATCCTCGTGTAGAGCTGGTTGCGATCACTACAGTTGATGTGAGTCCGGATCTCAAGAATGCAACTGTTTTTATATCTTCTGTTGGAGATCAGAGTGCCTCACAGACAGCAGTTGAAGTGCTCAATGGGGCAAGCCATTTTTTGCGTCGACATCTTGGGCACAACATTGATCTTCGTGTTACCCCAGCATTGCGGTTTCGCTACGATGAGTCAATTCAAAGAGGTGCCGAGCTTGAGCGCCTGATCGATGATCTGGTCAAAAAACCTGAAGACAATCAAACGGATTAGTTAAAAAGCATGGGCAGAAGAAAAAGACGGGGCGATAAAGTCAATGGCATGTTGCTCCTCGACAAACCTGTCGGCATCACTTCAAACGGTGCTCTGCAGGATGTTAAGCAGCTGATGAATGCGGCCAAGGCAGGACATACTGGAAGTCTCGATCCTATTGCTACTGGTCTGCTGCCACTGTGTTTTGGGGAGACAACCAAGCTTTCCGGATATCTCCTGGAACTTGAGAAACGATACTGGACGCGGATACGACTTGGCCAAAGCACTGAAACGGGTGATAGTGAGGGGGCGATTGTCCAAACCCGTGCAGTAGAGCTGAATCAAGACAGGATTGAAGCCGCACTCGAACATTTTCGTGGCACCTTTGACCAGATTCCACCCATGTATTCAGCCATAAAGGTTAATGGCCAACCGCTCTATAAGCTGGCTCGTCAGGGAATTGAAATTGAGCGCAAACCTCGTCAGGTTACAGTCTATAATCTTGAGCTGGCGGCCTTTGATGGCGTTGATCTCGAGTTGGAGCTTGAGTGTTCCAGTGGTTTTTATGTTAGAGCCCTAGCCTACGATCTAGGGGCTGCTCTTGGCTGTGGCGGGCATGTCACAGCACTTAGAAGATTGAGTGTCGGAGATCTTGATATTGCTGATGCCGTTACTTTGGATCAATTGAAAGAGTGTGGTACAGCGATAGAGAGGCGAAAAATGCTGATTAAGGGTGAAGAGGGTTTGGCCCACCTGCCTCGGGTAGATCTTTCTGTTGATGCCGCGTTTTATCTCTGTCGTGGACAGGATGTTCGGGCCGATGGCCTGCCTCAGGAGGGTATGGTCAGGTTGTTTTCAAGCGATAGTGGATTCATCGGTATCGGCCAGATCACTGATGATCACAGGGTTGGGCCTAAGCGTCTGTTTGTAGAGAGATAATCAATTATACGTCAGAATGGCAAATACCGCTTGTCTGCAGAGGAGTGTATCGGTACTATTCCACGGTTTTTATAGTGTTAGCTGGTCGCCGTGCCGGCAGCACAATCACAACTCCTAAGGAGCTTATTAATATGTCATTTGACGCGGCGCAGAAAGCCACAATTGTAGAGGAATACGCCACAAGCAAAGGTGATACCGGTTCTCCGGAGGTTCAGGTTGCCCTACTGACTCACCGTATTCAGTACCTCTCTTCGCATTTTAAAGAACATAACCATGACCACCACTCCCGACAGGGTCTGCTCAGGATGATCAACCGTCGTCGAAAGCTACTCGACTATCTGAAAAGGAAGGATGTGGAGCGGTATCGTACTCTTATTGGCAGGCTCGGATTGCGTAAGTAATCGCATTTTTCATTCACCCAATACCTATCGGTATTTCAAGAACTAATATTGAGGGAGCAGCTAGTGACCCCTGTTGTTAAAACATTTATGTATGGCCAGCACGAAGTGAAGCTGGAGACTGGCGAGATCGCCAAGCAGGCTGGTGGTGCCGTTATTGCCAGTATGGGAGATACCATGGTGATGGTTACTGTGGTTGGAAATCGAAATTCTCAGCCACGTGATTTTCTACCGTTGACGGTAGACTACGAAGAACGTACCTATGCCGCTGGACGTATTCCGGGGGGATTCTTCCGCCGTGAAGGACGCCCGTCTGAGAAGGCAATTCTCACCTGTCGGTTGATTGATCGTCCTATCAGGCCGCTATTCCCAAAAGGGTTTAGCAATGAAGTCCAGGTGGTCATCACTGTCCTTTCAGTTGATCCAGAGATTGATCCCGATATCATTTCAATGATTGGGACATCAGCCGCCCTGGCACTTTCAGGGATACCCTTTAATGGGCCGATGGCAGCAGTTCGGGTCGGGTATATAGATAACGAATACATCCTCAACCCAGATGCTACCCAGCTTCAAGAGAGCCCCCTTCTTGATCTGGTTGTTGCGGGCACAGAGAGTGCTGTATTGATGGTTGAATCAGAAGCCAAGGAACTTTCAGAAGAGCAGATGCTTGGAGCAGTGCTCTTTGGCCATCAGCAACTCAAGACAGCCATCTCCGCAGTCTCAGAACTCGTTGCGGAGGTTAACCCCGAACCCTGGGATTGGACCGCTCCTGAGACTGATACCTCAGTGGTAGATCAGGTTGCCCAGGCTGCGGGTGATAGTATTTCAGAGGGTTACAGCATCCCCGAAAAGACAACGAGACAAGATAAGCTGGCTGAGGCCAGGGATCGGATTGCTGAAGCTTTAATCAATGAAGAGACTACCCCTGATGAGGTCGAAGCGATTAATGCGGCAATCAAGGGTTTGGAGAAGAAGGCGGTACGAGGGAGGATCATTGATGGTCAACCCCGAATCGATGGTCGTGATACCCGTACTGTCAGGCCAATCTCGATCAGGACGGGGGTTTTGCCTCGAACTCATGGTTCCTCACTTTTCACTCGTGGAGAGACTCAGGGAATAGTGACAACAACATTGGGAACCGAACGTGATTCCCAGATTATCGATGCCCTTGAAGGGGAATACAGGGATCGGTTCATGCTCCATTATAACTTCCCCCCTTACTGTGTTGGAGAGACTGGCAGGGTCGGCTCACCCAAGCGTCGGGAGATTGGCCATGGCAAGCTTGCGAAGCGGGCGATCGCTGCAGTTATACCCTCTGATGAAGAGTTTCCCTATACCATGAGAGTCGTATCGGAGATTACCGAGTCAAACGGATCAAGTTCAATGGCTACAGTCTGTGGAACCTCATTGGCGCTGATGGATGCAGGTGTGCCGATAAAGGCGCCTGTTGCCGGTGTCGCTATGGGTCTGATCAAAGAGGATGACAAGTTTGCAGTCTTGACCGATATACTTGGTGATGAGGATCATCTGGGTGATATGGACTTTAAGGTCGCCGGCACTGCCAATGGCGTGACCGCACTGCAGATGGATATCAAGATCGAAGGTATCACTGAAGAGATCATGGAGACCGCTCTGGGTCAGGCACGTGATGGACGGCTGCATATTCTTGCTGAGATGGACAAGGCCATTTCAGGCCCTCGTCAGGACATCTCAGCTTTTGCTCCTCGTATCACCACCATCAAAATACCATCAGACAAGATTCGGGATGTTATTGGCAAAGGTGGCGCCACAATTCGTTCACTTTGTGATGAGACGGGCACTTCAATCGATATCGATGATGATGGCACAGTGAAGATCGCTGCTGTTGATCAGGTCGGGGCAGATGAAGCCAAACGTCGAATTGAGCAGATCACGACCGATGTTGAAGTTGGAAATATCTACGAGGGTAAAGTGGTTAAATTGATGGACTTCGGTGCTTTCGTCAACATTCTCCCAGGTCGTGACGGTTTGGTTCATATCTCCCAGATTTCCCAGGAGAGAGTCGAACGGGTAAGTGATGAGTTGACTGAGGGTGAGATGGTCAGGGTCAAGGTTCTTGAAGTTGACCGTCAGGGGCGTATTCGCCTGAGCATAAAAGCTATTCAGGAAGACGATGAGTAGACGTCCGACACATTGAAAATACAATAAGGGGTCAATCGACCCCTTTTTTGTTTCCTTACCACTTTGGAGCATACCCTATCTGTTTCGAAGGGATTGAAATCAAATTAGGGGTTTAAGCGAGTATGAGAGTCTTGGTTCAGCGGGTAGAAGAGGCATCGGTAACAATAGATGGAGAGGTGATTGGCCAGATTGGGGAGGGCCTTGTGATCCTGGTTGGTTTTTGTACCAGTGATCGTGAGGGATTAATTGAACCCATGGCACTACAAGTGGTCAACCTTAGAATCATTGCAGATGAAGAGGGGCGTTTCCAGTATTCGTTGATGCAGAAACCCGGGGAGATACTGGTTGTTCCTCAGTTTACCCTCTATGGGGATACCTCCAATGGGCGACGACCCGATTTTACTCAAGCGCTAACGCCGGCATTAGCATCAGATCTCTTTGATATTTTTGTCCACGTGCTTGAAGAGAAACTGGGGGAGGAAAGGGTTGCTGGCGGCCGGTTTGGCGCTGAAATGAAAGTGGCACTGGTCAATGACGGCCCTGTTACCCTGATGCTTGAAAAATAGCCCATTAAAAAAACGATTTATATCAAGGGCTCATTGGATTATAGTGTTCACTAATAATGATAGGAGAAAAACAGCTAATGAGTAATACAGAAGAGCCCGGGCCAGTTCCCATTACCCCCAATGAAGCATTTGACCTGTTGTCATCAAACCCACAGGCAAACCTGATCGATATTCGTTCAACAATGGAGTATCTGATGGTCGGCCACCCGGCGGGTGCCATTCATATTCCCTGGTTGGATGAGCCCAACTGGATCCCAAACCCACATTTTGTATCCAGAGTCAGAGAGTTAATGCTTGGCGGCCCTTTGGGGTTGGATGAAAAAAACCCTCCAACCATTATTTTAATCTGTCGCAGTGGAAGACGCTCTCAGGAAGCGGGTAGGGCATTGCTGGAAGCGGGTCTGGTTCAGGTTTTTCATGTAGAGACCGGTTTTGAAGGTCCCTTAGATGATAACCACCATCGGAGTACTCTCGGTGGATGGAGGCATGACAACCTGCCCTGGCAGCAGTGCTGATCACCAGGGAAGGTTTCCCCGGATTGTGTCTTGGGCCCGACTAGCGCGTTTGATTGAAAGAGAGTGCTGAGCCGGTAACACCCTCTCGAAGGGTGCCGTGATCGTAGACGATCTGGCCGCCGACGATCGTAATCTGGGGCCAACCGGTCAGGGAGCGACCTGAAAAGGGGCTCCAACCGGCACGACTCCAGACATTTTCGTCTCGAACTTCGGCAATATTATCGATATCAACAAGAGTGAGATCGGCATCGTAGCCCTCACCAATGATCCCTTTGTTGGGGATTCCGTAGACCTCAGCCGGACCCTGGCACATCCATTTCAGGATCTCCTGCAGCGTGCATCTCCCGACACTCATGGCCGTCAGCATTAGGGGCAGAGAGATCTCCACTCCGGGCATGCCTGATGGTGAGGCCGGGTAGGGGGAGGACTTCTCTTCAAGGGTATGGGGGGCATGATCTGTGGCGATTATATCGAGCACTCCCTCTTTAAGCCCTGCCCAGAGTGCCTTTTCATTCCCGGGGCGGCGAATGGGAGGATTCATCTGCACCCGGGACCCCTGCTCGTCATAATCATCGGTGGTGAGAAAGAGGTGATTGGGGAGCGCTTCGGCTGTAACCTGAGAAGGCTTTCCCTGTCGCAGTCTTGTCACTTCTTCAGCAGTGGAGAGGTGAAGAATATGGAGGCGTCTGCCGTATCTTTGTGAAAGATTGAGGGCCCTTTCAGTAGCGATCAGCGCACACTTGGGATCACGAATTTCTGAGTGTAGGGAGGGGGGGTAGCGGCTACTCTGTTGACCCAGAAAAAGAGCCATCCGCTCCTGGATGCGCTCTTCATCTTCCGCATGGACAGCAATTAATCGTGATCCGGATGAGAAGATTCGATCCAGGTCATGCTCTTTGTCAACCAGGAGATCTCCGGTGCTGGCGCCCATAAAGATCTTGATTCCACAGACCGGTGCAGCGGTGTTAAGGACATCCAGATTGTCAGGTGTAGCACCAATAAAAAAGCCGTAGTTGGCGACACAGATCCGGGAAGCACGTTGTAGTTTTGCTTCTAATGCACCATGTGTGGTGGTGGTTGGGCGGGTATTGGGCATGTCCAGAAAGCTAGTCACCCCACCCCTGACGGCAGCACGTGAACCTGTGCCCAGATCTTCCTTGTTGGAGGCTCCCGGATCACGGAAATGAACCTGAGGATCGATAACACCAGGCATAAGGATAAGCCCTTTGGCGTCAGCCTCCTCTTTTCCAGACTCAGGGATAGAGGAAGAGATAGCGGAGATCCTACCTTCGCGGCAGGCAAGATCCCCCTCAAGCAGCGAACCATCCTGCCTGGCTATCTTGGCGTTCCTAATGACAAGATCGTGCAAGATTGCTCTTTAGCCCCGGTCTGTTTGCCACATTGGCCTGGATTTGCATAGTGGTCTCATTCAGTGGGGATGGTTGGGTTTGTTCCGCTATTGATTGGAAAAGCCTGATACATTGTAAATATTGAGGAAATATTAGTTCCCGAGTGGTGAATAATGTGGGTAAGCATCCAGAGGGGAGGACAACAAGAAGTGACTCTGTTACTCAAGCAAGCTGTTTTTCCCTGATTTCCTGGAGTGATTTGCAATCTACACAAAGCCCCGCAGTTGGACGGGCTTCAAGGCGTTTAATTCCAATCTCAACACCACATTCATCACAATAGCCATAATCACTGTTGTCGATACGGTTGATTGTCTCATCAATTTTACGAATTAACTTGCGTTCACGATCCCGGCTACGCAGTTCAAGAGCCATATCGGTCTCCTGAGTTGCTCGATCATTTGGATCAGGGTGGTTAATGGTCTCATCCTGCATATGGTGCACAGTACGTGATACTTCATCCAGAAGTTCCTGTTTCCAGGATTGAAGAATGGACTTAAAGTGAGCGAGTTGCCTCGGGCTCATGAATTTTTCACTCTTTTTTTGCTTATAGGGTTTAATCCCATGAACAAGCTCTGTAGCGCGCTGTTTTGCGGTACTAGGCATCATTATTGCTCCAAATACGGTAAAAAAATTTCAATGGAAACTTATAACTTAATTTCTCATAAGAGGCAATATAAGTAGACTTTGGAGTGCAAGATATAGAGCACTGATTTGCGATGTAGAGGGGCCCTGGCCGATACAGAGGGTCATGGCCTTCGAGTCGCTTTCAACCGGGTATTCGCCCGCTTCGGGCTGAAGTCGAGCTGGAGTGAGGATCTCAATGGAGAGTTGCTTGCCATGAAGCTGGCAGCGAGCGGATGCGTTACTATGTCGATCCATTTCATTACCCCATTCCTGAAGATTTCGGGAGGGGTTAACCTGGAAGGCCCTGTTCACTGCTCGGTGGAGAGGGCAGGAGTACTGGAGAGTATGTGAGGGCCGGGGATCCTTCTGCCTGGCTGGATGAAGAGAAATAACCAGAATCAGGTATTCGGAGTTTTCACCGGTGGATAAGCAGGACATAATCTGACCATCCCTTGTATAATGACAAGGATTAACAGTTGACAAAAAATCACCATCAAGCCTCTCTTCAGCCAGGGAGATGGCAAGCGTAGCGAAAGTAAATTTCAGCAGGGATTGCCCTAACTCACAATGCAGTTAAAGAACATCCACCTCTCCGGTTTCAAGTCTTTCGTAGACCCACTTTCAATTACTATTCCGGCAAATCTTGTAGGGGTTGTCGGTCCGAATGGTTGTGGAAAATCTAATATTATTGATGCCGTTCGGTGGGTGATGGGAGAGGCTTCGGCAAAGAACCTGCGTGGTGAGAGCATGACCGATGTGATTTTCAACGGTTCGGCAGATCGCAAACCCGTAGGCAAGGCGACGGTTGAACTCGTATTTGATAATTCAGAAGGGATGGTGACAGGCCCTTATGGGCGCTTCGCTGAAATTGCAATCAGACGGTCCCTGACACGGGATGGTGTTTCGGAGTATTCGATCAATCGGGCGACCTGTCGTCGCAGAGATATTACCGATATTCTCATAAATGCCGGCCTCGGCCCCCGATCTTACTCAGTTATTGAGCAGGGAATGGTCAGCAGAATCATTGAGTCCAAGCCTGAGGATCTCCGAGCCCTGGTAGAACAGGCAGCAGGCACAGCAAAGTTCAAAGAACGCCGAAGAGATACCGAAACCCGAATCCGCCATACACGGGAAAATTTGGATCGAGTGGCAGATATCCGTGATGAACTTGGTGCCCAGCTACGAAGACTGCAGAGACAGTCACGCGCTGCAAAGCGTTACAAGACCCTGCGTGAAGAGGAGAAAGTTCTACAGGGCCAGTTGTTATCATTGCGCTGGCAAGCCCTGAATCAAAATCTGGCTGTTGATGATCGGGATCTGGCAAGCCTTGAGACCAATACTGAAGCCTGCCTGGCTGGACAGAGAGAGGTGGAGCGTGAAATTGGCGCCCTAAGGGAACAGCAGGGTGCAGAACAGGATCAGCTGAACACGATTCAGGGTGAATTCTATCGGATGGGTGCTGAAGTTGCCGGGGTTGAACAGAGTATTGATCATGCGCAGGAGACAAGACAACAACGCCAGGAAGAGTTGGAGAGGCTTTCAGCCTCCACCGGTGATATTGATCAACAACTGCAGGTTGACCACCAGTTGCTGCGGCAAGTCAAGGAGGAACTGAGTGAAGCTACCCTTGATTTTGAAGTGGCACAGAAACACGAAGCAGAGACAAGAGTGCTCCGGGAACAGGCCGAGCAGAATTGGGGAAGTTGGCAGTCAGATTGGGAGAGACTCAACCAGGAATCGGCCCGTCCTGCACGAGACCGGGATGTTCTTCTGCATCGGGTCGAAGACCTCCAGCAACTGGCTCAGGATTTTGAGGAGCGCCATCAAAAACTAGCTGCTCGTAGTTCTGAAATTGAAGCCCTGCTGCAAGGTAACCAACTCCAACAACTAAGAGAAGAGACTTCAACACTCGACAAGAGGTGTCATTCTCTTGAGAAATCGATTGAACAAATGGAGGTTGATGGAGCGGTGTTGCGCACTCTAGTGGATGATGAAACCCGGAATCTTGATTCATTGCGTGATCAGAAACATCAGTTGGGCTCTCGCCTTGGGACATTGGAAGAGTTACAACGACATGCTCTGGGAGGTGATGATGCCGATCTTGCCCACTGGCTCCAAAAAAACAAGCTTGATCTTCTTCCACGGATATCTGAGACGATCAGGGTCGAAGAGGGGTGGGAACGTGCACTTGATCAATTACTAGGGTCTCGATTAACAGCGGTTTGTGTAGAGAACCTGGACAGTTTGACCCTCAATCAGCCGAATTCAGGCTTAACTCTTGTTGAGTCGAGATCATTCACACTTCCAGCCCATAAAAAAGGCTGGGCAAGGCTGGCAGATAAAATCGACAATGACCATTACCTGGGCGCACTCTTGTCGGGTGTCTACTGTGCCGACAGTCTGGAACAAGCACAATCTGAACGTCATTCACTTGAGTCGGATGAATGTTTTGTTACTCGGCGAGGTGAAGTCATCGGCTTAAACTGGATCAGTTATGGTGCCGAAGAGAGAGGGAGTGATGGGGTGCTCTCCCGAGAGACCGAGATCAATACACTCCAAACCCAGAAGGGATCACTGGAGGGAGAGATCGAGACACAGCATGATCACCTCAGCAAATCACGACAGCAGCTTGACCAACTGCGGAATCAGAGAGAAGAGAGTGGACAACAGTTAAGGGCGTTGATAACCACGCGAACTGAGCGGCATAATCGACTGGGAAGGGAAGAGGCACGGTTTGGAGAACTCGACCAGCAACGCAAGCAGATCGAGCAGGAAGTCGTCACTATCGATAACCAGCGAAGGGATTGCCTGGGTGATCTTGAGTCAACACGAAAACGACATCAACAGGCTGTCACCACGAGCAAAGATTTTGAACAACAGCGCCAGAAGATGGAGGGCGAGCGAGAGGGTCTTCACACTTCATTGGTCACCGTAAGGGAGCAGCATGATCAGTCACGGATTCAACTCCACACTACAGAGCTTAGGTACCAACGCCTGACGACAGCGGAAACCTCGACATCCGACAGTATTACCCGACAGCAAGAGCAAATGAAAACGATGTTTGGTCGAAAAAAAGAGCTGGAAGGTCTTTTCTCTGAAACAGGTGAACCTGACGCTGACCTGAAGGAAAGGCTCCAGTCACTCCTTGACTCAAAGCTGGTGGTTGAGAGCACACTCCAGGAGGCTCGACAGAAGCTGACTCAGATTGAGGATCAACTGGTTCATTCAGAAAAATCGAGGCTTGAGAGAGAGCAAGCAGTAGAATCCGCACGGAGTCAGGTCGCGGATAAAAAAATCCTTCGCCAAGAGGTGCTGGTGAGGCAAAGCACTCTTGAGGAAGAGATCAAAAAGAGTGGAGCTGAACCAAAAACCTTATTTGAAAGTTGTCCAGAAGGGGCTACTGAAAACGACTGGGATGAAAAGCTTGCAGTCATCACCAGGAAAATTGAGCGAATTGGCCCAGTTAATTTGGTTGCTATTGAGGAGTTTGATGAGCAAACCCAACGCAAGACATACCTGGATCAGCAACATGCCGATCTCACTGAGGCCCTTGATTCCCTCGAATCAGTGATCAAGAAGATCGATCGTGAAACCAGGGCCCGGTTTAGAGAGACATTTATTAAACTCAACCAGGGGTTTGAAGAGTATTTTCCAAAGTTGTTTCATGGTGGCAAAGCCACACTCAATCTAACAAGCGATGATTCCCTCTCTTGTGGCGTAACCGTTCTTGCTCAGCCACCGGGAAAGCGAAACAGCACTATACATCTGCTCTCCGGCGGTGAAAAAGCGCTGACGGCAATCGCACTCTTGTTTGCGTTTTTCCATCTTAATCCTTCCCCATTCTGTCTTCTTGATGAGGTTGATGCGCCGATGGATGATGTCAATGTGGATCGTTACTGCCAGATTCTGAAGAGTCTATCAGAGCGAACCCAGCTTATTGTTATTACCCATAACAAGATAACAATGGCTTCTGCAGATGTGTTGGTCGGTGTGACTATGGGCGAGTTGGGGGTCTCTCGATTGGTAACCGTTGATATTGATGAAGCGGTAAAATTGGCAGATTCGTAATGGATGATTTTCGGATCATACTCTCTCTGATAGGCCTGTTCGTTCTTGGGGTAGTGGTGTTTGTAAGTTATCGTTATCGGCACCAGGAAGAGATCAAGCAGCGTCGAAGTCGATTTCGGCAGCGTTATAACGCCCAAAAAAATGATGATACTAAAAGCAATCTGCTCATAAACGATCCTGAGATTGCACTTGAGCCAACATCTATTGATGTGGATGAGAGAGAGGCCCTGCTTGAGGTGCAAACTGAACAGCAGCAGCCGGAATCAGAAGAAGTTGCAGTTGTGCCTGAGCCAGATGTTTCAACCCGGCCTTCCCGGAATGATGAGGCTGAACCTGTTGTTGATCAGGGAGATGAGCAAGAGATAACAGCCGAAGCTCTTTCAGATTCAACACTGGTCATTGATTTTGGTGCAGAGTTGCTTGGGGATGAGCCAGTTGATGGAGCTACTCTGGTATCGCTTTATGGTCAGAATGAATATCTTCTGGATAAGCCTCATAGACTGATGGGCCGACAACTTCCTGATGGGCAGTGGAGGACGATAGATACCACAAACCCTGCAGGTGAGTATTCAAATCTTGCGATCTCGGTGCAGCTTGCTGATTCAAATGGGCCAATGAATGATTCTGCACTCACTCGTTTTTCAATGCTTGTTCTCAGGCTCTCTGAAAGTCTTGATCGTAAGTTCAGGTTTTCAGCAGAGCTTGCCCAAGCGGAGGCATTGGCGATAGCACTGGATCAATTTCTGCGCCAATTCGACACGATCGCAATTCTTCACGTCATTGCGCGCACACCCGAAGGGTTTTCCGGCCATCTAATCGATGATCTGCTTCACCGGCGAGGACTGATCCTGGGTGATCGCGATATCTATGAACATCCCGCTGCTAAAAAGGGCCATCCTCCGCTTTACAGTATTGCTAACAAGATCAAACCCGGTACATTTGATGTAAATCAGATGCAGAAAATCAGGACTCATGGTTTGACTCTATTTATGAAAATGCCTCTTGTCCTTGACCCCATTGCAGCCTTCTCTGAAATGGCCGCTACCGCAGAGGTGATTGCAGAAACGCTCCATGGGAAGTTGATCGATCAGCAAAAATCCCAGATTTCAACAGCGGGTATTAACGCAATCAAGGACGAGATTGGCAAACTTGCTGATCAGATGCGAGAAGCAGGTATGGAGCCTGGTGGTTCAGATGCTATCCGGCTTTTTAGTTGATTATGGTCTCTCTTGCCTTATTAGATGAGTGTCAATGCTAAGGGATGTTTACTGAATCTCAGCGAGAAATATTGAGCTCTGCAGGTCTTGATGTAAATGAAGATCAGGCGGCGTTGTTGACAGCAGTTATTGATGATCCACAAAAAAGCACTTCCCTTAATAATTCTGAATTGATTGGCTTTTTAGAGATTGCAAATTTCCTCTATCGAGCGGGGGATCAGATTATCAGTGATCAGGTGTACGATTTTATATTTCTTGCTGAGTTGCAAAAACGTCTCCCCCATCATCCCTTCCTGACAAAAGTTGAACCTGAATCATCATTCTCCGGCAAGAAGAGAGCGCTCCCTGAGAGAATGCTTAGTACTGAGAAGGCCTATTCCCGGGATGATGTGAAGCGATGGGCAGCCAGAGTGGTTCGTTTTGCCCAGAGCATTGAGCTTGATGCCGACCTGCTCTCAATCCGTGTCACTCCAAAACTGGATGGATTTGCCGCTTATGATGATGGCAGGACTCTCTATACCCGCGGTGATGGGCGAAGGGGTTCTGACATCTCACGGGTTTTTGACCGAGGACTCAAGGTGGGAGGAGACGGCAAAAGAGGCCAAGGCCCCGGTGAAATCGTAGTTAATCACGAGTATTTCCTTGATAAGCTCTCAGTACTCTTTGATAACAGCAGAAATTTTCAAGCAGCGGTTCTTGCCCCAAAGAGAGTAACCCCTGAAGTCCAGTCAGCACTCGATTCGGGTGCTGTACTGTTCTATCCATTTAGGCAGTTACCTGGCTGGAAAGGTCTCCTTAGTGATTTTTTGGAAGATTTTGAGTCGATTGTTACTACTGTAAATGAGAAGTTGCTCTATGACGTTGATGGCGTTGTCATTGAATCATCGGATAGAGAGATACGCCAACAGATGGGAGCAACCCAACACCACCACCGTTGGCAGATTGCCTTTAAGGAGAATGTCGAGACGGCAGAGGTTGAAGTGATTGAGGTAATACCCAATACATCACGCTCTGGCAGGGTGAATCCGGTCGCTCGTTTGCAACCCACTCGTCTGAGCGGAGCCACACTGAGTCGTGCCAGTGCTCACCACTATAGGATGGTGGAGAATCGCGGCATTGGCCCTGGGGCCGTTATACGCCTGGTCAGAAGTGGTCTGGTCATTCCAAAAATCGAAACTGTTTTGAAACCGGTCACTCCCCAGTTGCCCGAATATTGTCCAAGCTGTGATAGTGATCTGGTTTGGAAGGGCGACTATCTCTACTGCCCAAATACTGCGGTGTGCCCGGCCCAGATTGAGAATGCAATCGAGCATTTTTTTCGTTCGCTGCAGAATATTGATGGTTTTGGAGCCAAGACGGTGGAAAAACTCCATGCCCATGGAATCACCTCAATCGCTGAGATTTATTCACTCTCAGAATACCAGCTCAATGAGATGGGGTTTGGCCCCAAGCAGAGTGAGAATCTGATTGCAGAGCTTAGACGCAGCCGTGAAGAGGAAGTAGAAGACTGGCGTTTTCTTGGTGCTTTTGGTCTCAATCGGATGGGTTTTGGCAATTGCGAGCGTCTACTTCAACACCATCGCCTCGAAACCCTGTTTAGGCTGACTAGTGAAGAGCTGGTAAAGATAGAGGGCTTTGCCACCAAAACGGCAGAACTTGTGGTCGCAGAGCTGAACCGGGTAAAGCCTCTCTTTGGGGCGGTCTATCAGCTTGGCTTTAATCTAAAGAGAACCTCGCTGCAGAGTGAGGGTCATCTCCAGGCAGGGCCGCTAACGGGAAAACAGATTGTATTTACCGGTGTAATGACACAGGGCTCCCGCACAGAGATGGAGTCTGAAGCGAAGAAGTTGGGCGCCATTATTGGGAAATCAGTGACAGGAAAGACAGATTATCTTGTTGCTGGTGAGAAAGTGGGTGAGAGCAAAATTAAACAAGCGTTGGCAAGAGGGACAACCTGCCTCTTGGAGGAGGAGTATCTTCAGCTTGTTCGTTCTGGTCGGGATGAGTCGGGAGGGTAGAGTACCTGGCTGGTGATAAAAGAGAAGTAAGAAAAAAACCAACACCTGCCACAACGGCCATAGAGAAAATGGTACAACGTGGTTTCATCATGCCGGTGCTGCTTTAAACAATTCGTTCCGTTCCTCCATCAAGTGGGACCTGTGCCCCTGTTGTCCTGGAGAAAATGGGGCCGGCCATGGCTGAGACCATTTGGGCAACATCCATTGAAGTGACTTCGCGCTTCAGCAGGTTGCTTGTCTTGTACTCTTCTACAGTGAGCCCATAGTGTTGCGCGCGTGATTGCAAAACGTCATCAGTCCAGATGGCGGTGTCAAAGACAGCATTGGGGTGAACCGTGTTGACACGAATCCCTTTTGAGGCCAACTCGAGAGTAGCGACCCTTGCAAGTTGGTTAAGACCCGCTTTGGCAACAGAATAGGCAGCGGCGCCGGGGCCCGGCGCAGGAACATTCTTTGATCCGATGATAATGATTGAAGGATCTATTCCCAGTTGAAGAAAAGGAATACTGGCACGAATTAATCGCATTGCAGAGGTCAGGTTGATTTCGAGGCTGTTGTTCCAATGAACATCTTCAAGCTCTTCAATGAATGAACTGGGAGTAAAAAGGCCAGCATTGCTGATCACGGTATCGATGCCTCCAAAGTGACCTACTGTTGCAGCTACAGCCCGATTGACTTGATCCGGTTTGGTGAGATCACAGGTAAGGCCTATTGAATTGACTCCGGTAAAGAGGTTCTCAACCTCTGGGTTAATATCAAGTGCTGCGACGGCAGCCCCTTCAGAGAGTAGAAGCTGTGCGCAGGCAAGACCTATCCCACTCGCCGCACCTGAAACCACAACAACCTTACCTTGGTGGGGAGGGGTTGTTTTGCTCTTTTGTAGTTTGGCTTGCTGCAGTTCCCAATACTCAACATCGAAGATCTCTTTTGGAGGGAGTGGGGCCCACCCTCCAAAAGTTTCTGCGGCTGTGATGGCTTCAAGCGTGTGTTCGACGATGTCGGCAATCACCTCGGCCTCTTTGGGAGAGGGAGCGAAGGCCACAGCACCCACCTCTGGCCAGATTGCCCACCGTGGGGCCGGGTCAAGCTGAACCAGAAGACCATCGGTATAAGTCTGAAAATAGTTTTGATAATCGGTGAGATAGTTCTCTACTGCGCTCTCTGCCTTATCATCAATAATCAGCGGGATCCGTTTGGTTCGGGTTACATGATCTGGAGTGAGCGGTCCTCGAGTCGCTGTTGCGGCGGCATTCGGCTGAGAAGCAAACCGATGGTACGATGATGAAAGAAGAGGTTTGGCGATAAAGGGAGCGCCTGCAATTTTGGAGACATCTTTGCGGATTTTGGCCAGAGTAAGAAGATTGGGGATCTCCCCCCGATTTTCCTCATCGGCAGCTGTTGCTGTTTTCGTTCCTCTTTGAGCCTCTATCCGTTCCTCGGCTTGAGAGACAAGATCGATCATCTGTGAGTAGCTGGTCTTGGCATCATTGGCGAAAGTAAAGAGACCATGGCCCATCAATACCATGCCGTCGAGCTTCTCCCAGTCACAATCCCTTGAGAGAGAGACAACTGAGTTGGCCAGATCAAAACCGGGCATTACGTAAGGAATGAAGAGTATTCGTTCCCCATAGAGACTTCTGATCTCATTTTCTCCATCAGGAGTGTTGCACAGTGTCACTACCGCATCGGCATGAGAGTGGTCGACAAACTGAAATGGAATTAGGGCGTGGAGAATGGCCTCTACCGATGGGTTGGGGGCCTGGGGGTCAAGAAGCGCCAGACGTTGGGCCCGAACCATCTCACTGTCACGTAGACTGTCCAGTGCGGCCAGTCGTTTCAGTGCCTCCAAAGAGACAGGAGCAAATCCGGCTGTTTCAATCGTGGCCAGATCCCAGCCACTCCCTTTGATAAAGAGCACTTCATGACCATCAGAAAAAATATCCCGGTAGGTGGCTTTTACAGAGGTATTGCCTCCACCATGAAGAACCAGGCTCGACTCCTGGCCAATCAATCTGGAACTATAGACCCGCAAGGCCAAAGGATCATCACCACAAGCCGTGGCATGGTCGTCATTCCATCGGTTTTTCACAATAGGGGTTCCCTCAATAGACCCGCAAAAACATATTTTTGGAATTTTATGGTTCTGTCTCCAATTTATTCTTCTCCAGAGGTACAATCACTGTCTTTATAGCCCCCTTTTACTACTTATGGAAGCAAGCCAATGAGTAACAGCTTTAATTCCCGTCGTTCCCTCGAAATTGGGGAATACCAGTACCAGATTTATGCCCTTGAAGCGCTTGAGGACAGATTCGATCTGGATCGTCTTCCCTATACCCACAAAATTCTTCTTGAGAATCTCCTGCGATTTGAAGATGGAATGAATATTACCAAGGATGATGTCACGGCTCTAGCTGGATGGGATGCCAGTGCCGAGCCATCACAAGAGATTGCTTTTACCCCCGCACGGGTTTTGATGCAGGACTTTACGGGTGTTCCTGCTGTGGTGGATCTTGCTGCCATGCGCGATGCAATGGAAGAGATGGGCGCCCATCCCGACCGGATCAACCCACTCTCTCCCGCTGATCTGGTCATTGACCACTCGGTGATGGTGGACTCATTTGGACACATCGATGCCCTCGACAGTAATGCAGATCTTGAGTACCGTCGGAATGGAGAGCGCTACTCCTTTCTTAAATGGGGACAACAGGCATTTAACAACTTTCAGGTAGTCCCTCCCGCTACGGGCATCTGTCACCAAGTCAATCTCGAATATCTTGCAAGTGTTGTTTTTTCTTCTGATGATGACGGTGTTGTTGAAGCGTATCCTGACACCCTGGTTGGAACAGACTCCCATACCACCATGATTAATGGCGTGGGTGTTCTCGGATGGGGGGTTGGCGGCATCGAAGCTGAAGCGGCGATGCTGGGTCAACCCATTACGATGCTTATACCCCAGGTCATTGGGGTTCGCTTAAGTGGACATTTGCCGGAAGGGACAACCGCTACTGACCTGGTATTGACCATTGTTGAGAAACTGAGGGCAAAAGGAGTTGTTGGCAAATTTGTTGAATTCCTGGGAGATGGACTTGATGCCCTCTCTCTTGCTGACAGGGCCACCATTGCCAATATGGCGCCTGAATACGGTGCTACCTGCGGCATCTTTCCGATAGATCAGGAGACGCTGAATTTCCTGCGTGTTAGCGGACGTTCAGCTCAGAATATTGAGTTGGTTGAAGCCTATGCCCGACGACAGAAGATGTTTCGAGAGTCGGGATCGATCGAAGCCACCTACTCGGATCTGCTTGAAGTGGATCTGGGCGAGGTGGTGCCTAGTATTGCCGGGCCCAAGCGACCACAGGATCGAATCCCATTAGCTGAAGCCAAGGCGAGGATTGAGGGGGCGATTGGTGATCAGCGCGGAGAGGGTGAAGGGCTTCGCTCTCAACCCATTCAAATCAATGGAGAGTCAAGCGATCTTGAAGATGGTGCAGTGGTGATCGCTGCCATCACCAGTTGTACCAATACGTCTAATCCTGGAGTGATCATGGCGGCGGGACTATTGGCAAAAAAGGCGGTTGAAAAAGGGCTGGTGACCAAACCCTGGGTCAAGTCCTCTCTGGCGCCAGGTTCACTGGTGGTAACTGATTATCTCAGGTCTGCCGGCCTTCTCCCCTATCTGGAAAAACTCGGTTTTGATGTTGTCGGTTATGGGTGTACCACCTGTATCGGTAATTCAGGTCCTCTGCCAGCCAAGGTGAGTGAAGGCATTCGGGAGGGAGATCTGGTGGCCTGCTCGGTTCTCTCTGGGAATCGCAACTTTGAGGGGCGAGTCCATGCTGAAGTGAAGATGAATTTCCTTGCCTCTCCACCACTGGTGGTGGCTTACGCTCTTGCCGGAACAACCCGGATCGATATTCTGAATCAGCCATTGGGGTATGACAGGGAGGGTAACCCCGTCACTCTTCAAGAGATATGGCCTAATCAGGCGGAAGTGAATCAGGCTGTCTCTTCATCAGTCACCCGCGAGATGTTCCAAACACGATACCAGGATGTCTTTGCCGGGGACCAGCGCTGGAGAGAAGTTGAAGCACCAGATTCAAGCCGGTTCTCATGGGACGAGCGTTCAACCTATATCCGCAGACCCACCTATTTTGATGGAATGACAGCTGAACCAGAGGGAATTTCAGAAATTACAGGCGCCAGGGTGCTGGCTCGATTGGGTGATTCGATCACTACAGATCACATCTCTCCTGCAGGAGCGTTCAAGCCGGAGAGCCCTGCTGGAAAATACCTCAGGGAGAAGGGGGTTGCTGAGGCCGATTTCAACTCATACGGCTCTCGTCGAGGAAATCATGAGGTGATGATGCGAGGAACCTTTGCCAATATTCGCCTGCGTAATGAACTGGCCCCCGGAACAGAGGGGGGCTGGACCCGACACCAGCCAAGCGGGGAAGAGATGAGCATCTATGATGCGGCGATCCAATATGGTGAATCCGGAGTCCCTCTGATCATCCTCGGGGGGAAGGAGTATGGTACCGGATCCTCCCGCGACTGGGCTGCCAAGGGAACCCGTCTTCTGGGGGTCCGGGCCGTCATTGTCGAAAGTTATGAACGAATTCATCGCTCCAATCTGATAGGGATGGGTGTCCTTCCTCTTGAATTTGTTGAGGGCCAGGGGAGAGAGAGCCTGGGATTAAGCGGTTCTGAGACCTACGGTATTGCCGGTCTGAAAGATGGGGTGAAAGAGGTAACTGTAGAGGTTACTGATGAAGCCGGAGGCGAGCGATCATTTGTCGCCCGGGTGAGAATTGATACCCCCAAGGAGTGGGAGTACTACCAGAATGGCGGAATTTTACAGTATGTCTTGAGGCAGCTCGCGAACAATTAGGTGGCAGATGTAAGCTGTAGACTCAGGGCATGGATCTCCTCCGGCAGCATTTCATCGAGGGCCTGGTAGATAAGGCGGTGGGAGGCTACTGTTGAGAGACCGGAGAACTGTTCGGATGCAATAACGACCCTGAAGTGTCCCCCTCCTCCAGCAGCACCGGCATGGCCTGCATGGAGATGGCTCTCATCGATAATTTCGAGTCTCGATGGGCTAAAGGCGGTACGAAGCAGGGACTCGATCCGCTGGGCTCGACCACTCATGGCAATGCTTTTTTAAAGGGTTTGACCTCAACTCGATCGTAGACCCCGGCCGCAACATAGGGGTCACCATCGGCCCATTCAGTGGCCGCCTCAAGTGTTTCAAACTCGGCAATGATTAAGCTTCCAGTGAATCCTGCGGGGCCTGGATCGATCCCATCGACTGACGGGAAGGGTCCCGCAAGGACAAGACGCCCCTGATCTCTTAAGTCTTCCAGTCGCAATAGATGTTGAGATCGAGCTTGCTGGCGATGTTCGAGACTGTTGACAACATCATGTCCAATAATGGCATAGAGCATTAGATCCTCTCTTGTTCATTGTCGGGTTCTTCTATATGTCGGGCAATATAGAACATTTGGCCTATGGTGAAGGTGAGTGTCAGCCCCATCAAGCCAAAGACCTTGAAGTTGACCCAGGTATCAGTACGTTTCTGGGGATCCAATTCAAGGCCGTAGTAGAAGGCGACATAGATATTAAGCACTCCAGCGACAACAAAAAAAATGCCCCAGGAGAGATTGACGACTTGCCATGCCTTCTTGGGCAGCGCCATCTTCTCACCGAGAAGATGTTCTATGGCGGATCTTTTTCCGATCAAGTGGCTTCCAAGAATAATGCCGGCAAAGAGCCAATAAACGATCGTCGGCTTCCACTTGATGAAAGTGTCATCCTGGAGGTAGATGGTGAGACCGCCAAATACGGTTATCACTGCAAGGGTAACAAGATGAGAGGTCTCAAACCGACGGTTTCGGAACCAAAATGCCCCCACCTGGAGCAGGGATGCCGCTATTGCAACCGCAGTGGCAGTAAAGATCCCCCAGAATTTGTAGGCCGCGAAGAAGAGAATCAGAGGAAAAAAATCAAAAAGAAGTTTCACAATGTTGTTGATGGAAAGAGGGTGGTATGAATAGATTCAATAGTACTGTACTCACGATGAGGTCACCAGCGATTATCAGTTTGGCGATTCAAATAAAAACCATTGGTCAGCAGGATTGATGAGATAATTCACAAATGATGGATAGTACAGATCTCCTCAAGTCCCCCGGTTACGTTGTTGTTGAAGGACCCATTGGTGTCGGCAAAACTACCCTCGCCCGTCGATTGGCGGCCTCCTATTCGTGCCATCTACTGCTTGAAGAGACCGAGAACAATCCCTTTCTGGAGCGTTTTTATCGACTTCCCCGCCAGTTTGCCCTGCCGACCCAGCTCTACTTTCTCTTTCATAGGGTGCGTCTTCTTGAGCGTCTTCGCCAGCCCGATATGTTTAATCCACGCCAGGTTGCCGATTTTATGTTGGGAAAGGACGCCATTTTTGCTCGACTGACACTCGATAATGATGAGCTACGACTCTATAATCAGGTCTATAATAGTCTGGCGCTCGAGGTACCTGTCCCTGATCTGGTAATCTATCTTCAGGCTCCTGCGGAAGTGCTCTTTGAAAGAATACGACAAAGAAAAAACAGCTTTGAGCAGGGGTTGGGGAAGCGCTATCTGGAGCGCCTGATTGAGGCTTATAGCCGGGTGTTCCTTCACTATGATGAGACATCACTGTTGATGCTCAATGCTGAAGATGTTGATTTTGCCAGGAGTGATGATGACCTTAGATCCTTGTTGGAACACATCAGTTCGATCGGGCCAGGACGGCATTTTTTCAATCCACTATCCAATTAGAAACTAAAACCATGAATCAAGTTACAAGCAGAACCCTCCGGGAGATGAAGGAAAAAGGTGAGAAGTTTACGAGTCTCACGGTATATGACTACTCATTTGCTGCTCTTGTCGACAGTGCCGGTATCGATGTCGCATTAGTGGGCGATTCTCTCGGAATGGTTATCCAGGGGCATCAATCGACGCTTCCGGTGACTCTGGATGAGATGATCTATCATACAAGCTGTGTTGCCAATGGGGTCGACCGAGCACTCTTGGTTGCTGATCTCCCTTTTGGCGCTTACCAGGTGAGCCCGGAAGAGGCCTATGAGAGCAGTGTTGAGCTGATCAAATTTGGTGGCGCCCATATGGTGAAGCTTGAGGGGGGTGGAGCGATGGTTGAGGTCGTCGATTTCCTCTCCGAACGAGGGATTCCTGTTTGTGCTCACTTGGGTCTTACACCCCAGTATGTTCACCAGCTGGGGGGGTATCGAGTTCAAGGCAGGGAGGAAGAAGAGGCTAAACAGCTGATAGAAGGAGCCCTTGCGCTTGAAAAGGCGGGAGCCGGTCTTCTGGTTCTAGAGGCTGTTCCCAGTGGTCTTGCAGCCCAGATCACATCCGGGCTCTCCATTCCAACACTCGGTATAGGAGCTGGCGGAGAGACTGATGGCCAGGTACTGGTACTCCATGATCTGCTTGGAATCTATCCTGATAATACTCCCCGTTTTGCAAAAAACTTCATGACTGGGGCTGATTCGGTTGAAGGGGCGATTAAGGCCTATATCAAAGCGGTCAAGAGTGGCCTTTTTCCGGCTCCAGAGCATAGCTTTGATTGATAATAGAGGCAGCTGGTTATGCCGCTACTAGCCCTCGGGCCCGATGAGGGCCTACGGTACGAATACCAGCCACCTGCTGAAGGCCGGCCAACGGTGATCTACGTCAATGCCCTTACCGGCCACCTCGACGCCTGGGCTGGGGTAATCGAAAACGGCTGCCAGCAGGCTGGTCTTGGGAGTCTGCGCTATAACCTGCGCGGCCAGGAACAGAGTCCCGCAGCGGCCCATCGCACCCTGGACCAGGAGTTGATTGTTGCTGACCTGAACAGGCTGATCACCGAACTTGCCCCGCCCCGGCCAATTCTGTGCGGGTTATCCATCGGTGGCCTGTTTGCAGCGCGAGCCATTCTCGCCGGTGTGCCAGCTGAGGGTCTGGTACTGCTCAATACTCTGCGCCAGATCGGGCCGCGATTGCACTGGGTCAACCAGGCGCTGGCCCGGGTAATTAGCCTGGGCGGCACCCGCCTGCTGGCCGACCTGTACCTGCCTTTGCTGACCGGCGAGTCGTTTCAAGCAGACAATCATGCTGATTTTCTGGCGACTGCCCCTTACCAGGGCCTGTCGTCGACAGATGGCCACACCCGACTGATGACGGCAGCCGTAGAGACCGACTGGGATTTGCCGTGGGAACAGTTGGCGTTGCCGACCCTGGTCGTGAGCGGTCTGCAGGACCGGGTATTTTTCGATGCTTCGGTAGTGGCGCAACTGTGCGCCCGCCTGCCCAGGGTGACTCGACTCGATTGGGAAGATGCGGGTCATCTGCTGCCGCTGGAGAAACCACAGGCGCTCGCCCACGCACTGGTCAATTTCGCTAAGATGATTTAGCCATGTGGCAACGATCCTGGTTTGCCTATAGTGCCGTCTTTCTCGGTGTCTGCGGGCACGCATCGAGTGAGTTCGTGGCAGTCCTGTCCGGAGTTTCCGGGCCTGAAGTATCGGTGTGGCGGTTTTTGCTTGGCGGCAGCGGCCTGGTACTGTTGGCGCTGCTGACACCCGCGACGCGCAATCTGCTGGCGCCACTGCGCGAATACGGCCTGCGCCTGACGATACTGTCGTTTTTTGGCGTCAGCATCACTTATCTGGCGTTTCACTGGGCACTCGATTTTGCTTCTGTCATCCAGGTGGCTACGGTAACTACCACCATTCCGATTTTCGTTGGTCTGGCTAACCTCGTCATCAACCGGGTACGCATAACCGTAGCCAAATGGGTTACCGGGGTGGCTGCGGTATTGGGAGTGGCGCTACTGGTGACTGATGGCGCACTGGCCGATCTTGCCGGCCGCGGGGCTGGCAGTCTGCCCGGCGTCGGTCTGGCTCTGCTGTGCGCCGCGATGGCCTCGACCTACGCGGTATTAGCGCGACCCCTGATCCAGGAATACGGCGCTTTGCGTATTACTGCCATCACCATGTTCATTGGGGCCGTGGGTTTGTGGCTGATGGTCGGTGGAGTATGGGGTATATGGGTGAACCCCCTGACGCTTCTCGAGCGTTCACAGAAAGAGGCGTGGTCGCTGATCACCATTGCCTTGTGGAATACCACCCTGACGCAGTGGCTCTGGATCGGTGGTCTGGCCGCAGTGCCAGATATTACCCGCGGCTCATATTTGTTTTTCCTCAAGCCAGTGATCGCGGCCGCCCTTGCCATCGTCATCCTCTCCCAGCCGATGACCCGCCTGCAGGCCACCGCGATTGTGGTGATCTGTGGTGCAGTGCTGATTGAGGCGCTGTGGTCACAGATTACGACATCCGGCAACGGGGCAGCCCCCAATAACAGTTAAAAAGGGGCAAGAAACGGGTGAGATGTCAAAACGTGACGTCCTTATAACTCATTGAAAGATCAGGGAACGTGCAGAAAGACGGGTGAAAAAGACCTGCTTTGGTACCGGGGGAGGGACTCGAACCCTCAAGGTTATTCACCGGCGGATTTTGAATCCGCTGCGTCTGCCAGTTCCGCCACCCCGGCAAGGGGGTTGGAGTATAGCCTCGTCCCACAGGTTCGGCAAAAGCAGTCTCACCCCTGGCGGGTTATCTGGTAATCTTGCCCGCCGAAATCACCCGATCCAGAGCAGGGCCCAGAAAAATCAATCTACAGGAAGAAGGATGAAGCTCTCTGATTTTGACTATGACCTCCCTCCCGAATTGATTGCTCAGTATCCGGCCACGTCGAGGAGCGAGAGTCGTCTGTTGGCGCTGACTTCAAGTGGCGCTCTTGAGGAGAGGCGTTTTTTTTCAATCGGAGATTTTTTGCGCCGAGGTGATCTGTTGGTAGTCAATGACACCAAGGTACTGCCTGCCAGGCTCGTGGCCCGCAAGCCAACAGGGGGCCGCGTCGAGGTGCTGGTTGAGCGAGTTCTTGGCGATAGAGAGTTGAAGGTTCAGATGCGGGCAAGCAAAACACCAAAAGTGGGCGGCGAGCTGATTTTTCCCGGTGGTGAGTCTGCTCATGTGATAGAACGTGAAGGGGATTTCTATCAACTCCGATTCAGTCAACACTCCCCGATGGAGGTCCTTGTCAACCATGGCGCCGTTCCACTGCCGCCCTATATTCACAGAGAAGCAGATGACAAAGACACAGAGCGCTACCAGACAGTTTATGCCAGCCATCCGGGAGCTGTTGCAGCACCGACAGCAGGGTTGCATTTTGATCAAGCGCTGCTTAATCAGTTAGAGAATCGGGGGATTAATATTGGCCGTATAACGCTCCATGTGGGTGCCGGTACCTTTTTGCCGGTTCGGAGCGAGGAGGTTGCCGATCATCGGATGCATCCAGAGTGGATGGAGGTGGAGGCCTCTTTATGTGATGAGGTAAGAACAACCCGGGAGCGGGGCGGACGGGTGGTGGCGGTGGGGACCACTACAGTGCGGGCACTCGAAACCGCGTCCCAGGGGGGAGGCCTCTCTCCATTTCAGGGTGAGAGTGAGATCTTTATCTTCCCGGGTTTTGCCTTTTCCGTCGTTGATGCCCTGATCACCAATTTCCATCTTCCACGAACAACGCTGCTGATGATGATCTCAGCCTTCGCGGGGCGACAGAGAGTGCTTGAGGCCTATCGCCATGCGGTGGACAATAAATTTCGCTTTTACAGTTATGGTGACGCGATGTATATTGAAAGAAAACAATAAGTAATAGGTTATTAATGAAGTATTATATTAAAAACAGAGAGGGTGCTGCACGACGAGGTCGCCTGCTCTTTGAACGAGGCGTTGTCAATACTCCTGCATTTATGCCGGTTGGGACCTATGGCACTGTCAAGGCGATGACTCCGGAGGAACTGCGGCAGGTTGGGGCTGAGATCATACTCGGTAACACCTTTCACCTGATGCTTCGCCCGGGAGTGGAGGTTATTGGTGAGCATGGAGGGCTGCATGACTTCATGCACTGGGAGGGTCCGATCCTTACCGATTCAGGAGGATTCCAGGTCTGGAGTCTGGCAGAACAGAGAAAAATTTCTGACAAGGGGGTCACGTTTCGTTCACCTGTAGACGGTGCCAAAATTTTCCTCGGCCCGGAAGAGTCAATCGCCGTACAGCAGGCACTGGGTGCCGACATCATTATGCAGTTTGATGAGTGCACCCCGTATCCGGCAGAAAAAAATGCGGTTCAGTCCTCGATGGAACGCTCCCTTCACTGGGCAGAGCGGGGCAAGGCGGCACACGGAAGCCATCCTTCGGCCCTGTTTGGGATTGTACAGGGGGGAATGCACACCGCACTGCGACGTCAGTCATTGCGCGAGCTAACCGATATTGGCTTTGATGGATATGCCCTGGGGGGGCTTTCAGTGGGTGAACCCAAACACCATATGTATCGGATGCTCAGGGGGATTGCCCATCAGTTGCCGGAGAGTGCTCCGCGTTACCTGATGGGTGTGGGACGTCCTGAGGATATTGTCTACGCGGTTGCCTGCGGCATTGATATGTTTGATTGTGTGATGCCCACTCGAAATGCACGTAATGGATGGCTCTTCACCTCACAGGGTGTAATAAAGATCAGGAATTCCGTTTATGCCCATGACAGGGCTCCACTCGATCCACGGTGTAACTGCTACACCTGCCAGCACTACAGTCGCAGTTATCTCCGGCATCTCCAGCAGACCAATGAGATTCTCGGGGCAAGATTGGCTACGATCCACAACCTCTGTCACTACCAATCGCTAATGGCTGAGATCAGAAAATCACTGGAATCAGGTGATTTTGCTGCTTTTGCCATGGATTATCTCGATCGGTTCAAAATCACCTTTCCAGAATAGGGACCGGGCGAGGAAGGGTGGGTGGAATTGGCCAAGAAATATCATCAAATGGAGATAATCGAGTAAAATCTCCCTGTTTTTTATGCAACAGAGGGTTTGATGACTTATTCACAGCGCTCCTGTGTGGCATAATCGCGCCGGTTCGTCCTGTGATGGGACAATAAATCATACATACACTATAGACACGGTAGGAATAAAATGAATTTTTTAATTTCTGATGCCTGGGCTCAGGCCGGGGGACAAGCCGCTGGAGGTATTGATCTGGTCGGTTTTCTGCCACTGTTACTGATTGTTGTGGTCTTCTATTTTATGCTCATTCGTCCTCAACAGAAGCGAGCGAAAGAACATAAAGAGATGACTCAAGGATTGAAGAAGGGGGATGAAGTGATCACCACGGGTGGGGCACTGGGTAGGATTGGAGCCGTCAGCGATAACTTTATCACCCTTGAAGTCGCAGAGAATGTGGACATCAAGGTGGAACGTGGAGCGGTTTCCAAGCTCGTACCAAAAGGTACGATTAAATCAGCCTGAAAAAAGGTTTATTAAATTATGGCTGTCCTTAATCGATACCCTCTTTGGAAGTGGCTCATCATCATTGCAGTGGTTATTCCAGGCTTGCTCTATGCACTGCCCAATATTTATGGCGATGACCCTGGAATTCAGGTTCGTGGTACTCGAGGGCAGAAAGCGGATGAAACCATCCTGGCAACAGCTCAGGTGGCGATGGAGGAGGCAAAGATACCCGTTATCTCCGGTGTTGCAGATGAGCACGGGGTTAAGCTCCGATTCCACTCTACAGAAGAGCAACTCAAGGCACGCGATCTTTTGCAACGGGCACTTGGCCAACAATTTACTGTAGCGCTAACGCTCCTGCCTTCGACCCCCGATTGGTTATCAGGGCTTGGCGGTGTCCCGATGTATCTCGGTCTTGACCTGCGAGGTGGGGTTCACTTCCTTCTCGAAGTGGATATGGAGAGTGCCTATACAAGGGCTGAAGAGCGATATGTCGCTGATCTTCGTTCGACCCTTCGAGAGGCCAAGATTCGCTACCGATCTGTTCACCGGGATGATAGTGGGAAGATTGAGCTTCGTTTGCGACAGCCCAGTGACCAAGAGAAGGCCCTGTCGGTGATAGGCCGAGAACTTCCCGGATTATTGATTACTGAAGAGGAACGAAGTGGAGAGCTCTACCTGATCGGAGTTTTGCGTGAAGAGACGCGAAAAGAGCTGGCAACCTTCTCACTAGAGCAGAATATGACCGCCCTTAGAAACCGTGTTGATGAACTTGGTGTCGCTGAACCCGTTGTTCAGCGCCAGGGGGATAGACGAATCGTCATCCAGCTGCCGGGTGTTCAGGATACGGCGCGGGCAAAACGGATTCTGGGCCGTACCGCAACCCTGGAAATGAGAATGGTCGATGAAGAGCACGATGTTCAGGTGGCTTTGGCAGGAAGTGTTCCTCCGGGGTCCAAGTTGTTCAGGGATCGTGATGGACGGTCCTTGCTCCTGAAGAAGCGAGTGATCTATACCGGCGACAATATCGTTGATGCTGCAGCAAGTCTTGATACCCGTACAGGAGGGCCCATCGTCAGCATCACTCTGGATGCAAGAGGAGCGGCGATCAATCAGAGGATTACCGGTGACAATATCGGAAAACGGATGGCTGTTGTCTATCTTGAATTGCGCTCCAGCATCAAGACAGATGAATCGGGACAAGTTGTGGTTGATGAAGACGGCAACAGTGTCAGAGTAAAGCAGCGTATTGAAGAGATTATTACAGCGCCGGTTATTAGGGATCAGTTGGGCAAGCGCTTCCAGATAGAGGGTCTGGACAGTGTTGAAGAGGCCCGGGATCTCTCATTAATGCTTAGGGCTGGAGCGCTGGCCGCCCCTGTCGATATTGTTGAAGAACGGACAGTCGGGCCAAGCCTTGGGAAGGAGAACATTAACCAGGGAGTCAGGTCGGTGGTGATTGGCTTTGTTCTTGTGCTGATCTTCATGGCGGCGTACTACCGGGTCTTCGGCCTGGTTGCCAATGTTGCTCTGGCGATGAATTTGGTCCTGATGGTTGCCATCCTGTCGCTCTCAGGTGCAACACTGACGCTCCCGGGTGTCGCAGGCATTGTGTTGACAGTGGGAATGGCAGTGGATGCCAATGTCCTGATTTTTGAACGTATTCGTGAAGAGTTACGAACCGGCAATTCACCTCAGGCGAGTATTCATGTTGGTTATGATCGGGCACTGTCAACTATTGTTGATGCCAATATCACCACATTGATCGCAGCAATCGTCTTGTTTAATTTTGGCACAGGTCCAATAAAAGGGTTTGCCGTTACTCTCTCCATCGGAATCATGACCTCGATGTTTACAGCGATAATGGGAACGCGTGGTCTAATTAACCTGATCTATGGCAGGCGCCAGGTCAGTAAACTGATGATTTAAAGGCCAGGGCATGGATTTTCTAAAGAAAGATACTCATATCGATTTCCTGGGCCGCCGGCGACCTGCAATGGTGCTGTCAGGCCTGCTGTTTGTGGTCAGCATCGGGTCACTCTCCTCCCTGGGCCTATCTCTTGGAATTGACTTCACCGGAGGTACTCTGGTTGAAGTTGGATACAGTGAGCCTGTCAAAATAGCCGATGTTCGCGAGCAATTGGAGAGCGCAGGATTTGATGATGCGGTAGTCCAGTATTTTGGGACTTCTCGTGATGTGATGGTGCGTCTTCCGGCAAGAGAGGAGATCAATGCGGCAGAAATGAGTTCAGCAGTGACCGGGGCCCTGCGCAAGCCTTTTGATGAAACGGTTGTTGAGGGTCTTCAGAGGGGAGTCCAGCAGTGTCTAAGATCAGGCCAGTCTGAAGCCGATGATTGCCAGGTACAGATGCGAAGAGTTGAATTTGTCGGACCCCAGGTAGGTGAAGAGCTCACGGAGAAGGGGGGGCTGGCGATGATCTATGCCCTCATCGGGATACTGATCTACGTGGCCTGGCGTTTTGAGTGGCGCTTTGCACTGGGTTCGGTGGCGGCCCTGGTTCATGATGTGTTGATTACTCTTGGGATCTTTTCACTCTTACAGCTTGAGTTTTCGCTTCCTGTTCTGGCAGCTGTGCTGGCAGTCATCGGCTACTCACTCAATGACACCATTGTCGTCTTTGACCGTATCCGGGAAAATTTCAGAAAAATGCGCAAAGGCACTTCCTCTGACATCATGAACAACTCAATCAACCAGACCCTTCGCAGAACGGTGTTGACATCACTTACGACCCTGTTGGTCGTACTGACCCTTCTTCTGGTGGGAGGCGAGGTAATTCATGGCTTTGCGGCAGCACTGCTCATTGGTGTTGTGGTGGGAACATACTCCTCTATCTTTATCGCCAGCCCTGTGGTGCTGATGCTTGGAATCTCACGGGAAGATATGTTGCCGGTTGAAAAAGAGGGAGTGAATTCAGACCCTTAATTTGTTGGAAACATTGTGCACTGTCCATTTTGTCATTTTGAGGATTCCCGTGTTGTCGATACCCGATTGAGTGATGATGGGATATCAGTTCGACGCCGCCGTGTTTGCCAGGCTTGTAATGAACGATTTACTACTTATGAACGTGCAGAATTAAGGCTTCCACAGGTAATCAAGGCGGATGGTGGACGTGAACAGTTCAATGAGTCCAAGCTCAGAGGCGGCATTCTTCGTGCATTGGAGAAACGACCGGTAGACACGGATAGAATTGAAACTTCAATAAGTCGAATTCTGCATCGTCTTCGTGTCAGTGGAGAGAGAGAAGTGTCCACTACCGTTATTGGTGAATACGTGATGGCAGAATTAGGAGACCTGGATGAGGTTGCTTATGTTCGGTTTGCTTCTGTCTATCGACGATTTCAGGACCTTGATGAATTCAGTAAAGAGGTGGCCCGTCTTCTTAGTCGGCACTCTTCAGGAAAAAAGGGCGGTGATTGAATAGAACACAGCTGATCGAAAGCGATTGCTCGGAAAACCGGATGGGCGCACAATCCTGAATCGACTATGTAATACTTCGACGTCATATGTTTACAGGCATCATTCAATCTGTTGGTACTGTGGTCGCTCTCGAGCACCACCAGGGCGATCTATCACTCACTATTGAGTTGGGTGAACTCGCCACCCTGGCTATTGAGCTTGGAGACAGTGTTGCTGTGAATGGCGTCTGCCTGACGGCTATCGAACTCAGTTCCGGGCACATGAAGGCTGATGTTTCAGGAGAGACCCTGTCCAGAACCCTGATTGGAAACCTAAAGACGGGCGCAAAGGTTAATCTTGAGGCTGCACTGACTCCCGAGACTCATCTGGGAGGCCATATGGTGACAGGACATGTCGATGGTATTGGGTCACTGCGATCACGTGAGCCAGATGCCCGATCAGCAAAGATGACATTTACCGCTCCAGCTGAACTCGGTCGGTATATTGCCGAGAAGGGATCAATCACCATTGATGGGGTCAGCCTCACTGTCAATGGCATTAGAGATAACAGTCAGGGTACAGACTTCTTTATTAATATTGTCCCCCATACGTTAACTGCTACGACCCTGGGGGCTCTAGGTGCCGGAGACAAGGTTCATCTTGAGGTGGACCTGATCGCTCGATATCTTGAACGTTTGGTTACTGCACCGAGTAATGATTCGGAGAGTAACTTGTCGATGGAAAAACTTGCAGAATATGGGTTTAAGGATTGAATACAATTGGCGACAAATAAAGACAAAGTAACTGGCATCAGCCCAATTGAGGAGATCATCAGCGATCTTTCAGAAGGTAAAATGGTCATAGTGGTTGATGACGAAGGTCGAGAGAATGAGGGTGATTTCATTATTCCAGCTGCGTGTGTTGATTCTGCAGCAATCAACTATATGGCCACTCATGGGCGTGGACTAATCTGCCTCACTTTAACAGGCGAACGGTGCGAACAGCTCAATCTCCCTCTGATGGTGAGCGATACGGACGATAGCTATAGAACAAATTTCACCGTCTCAATTGAGGCAGCACAAGGGGTAACAACGGGCATCTCTGCGGCGGACCGGGCACAAACGGTTAAATCTGCTGTTGCAGCAGAGGCGCGGCCTACTGATATTGTAATGCCCGGGCACATCTTTCCACTTAAGTCACAGTCGGGAGGGGTGCTTGCCAGAGCGGGGCATACTGAAGCGGGTTGTGATCTGACTCGATTGGCAGGGTATGAGCCGGCAAGTGTGATTTGTGAAATTCTCAAAGAAGATGGCACGATGGCCCGACTTCCCGACTTGATCACTTTTGGAGAGAAGCAAGGGATCAAGATTGGGACTATTGCCGATCTCATTCGATACCGACTCCAACATGAGCCTACAATTACTCGGATCGCAGAGAGCACCATGGCATCCCAATATGGAAATTTTAATTTAATTGCCTATCAGGATGTGATTGGCAATGAAACGCACTATGCACTCTCTTTCGGGGACTTTGATCACGATGATGAGGTTCATGTTCGTGTTCAGCTTGTCCATGGACTCTATGATGCCTTCTGTGAAGCACGCGGTGAGACTTCCTGGACAGTACACTCAGCAATGAAACTGATTGCCGAAGAGGGCAAAGGGGTTTTGGTGCTCCTTTGTTACTATTTTGATCATGATGAGATGGTCAAGCGGATTCGTCAATCCCAGCTAAAGGAGTTGGGTAGAGATGACTCCCTGGTTGTTGAGACCGGTAGTGACCTGCGGATAGTTGGATTGGGTGGGCAGATTCTCAAAGACCTAAACGTTGGCAAGATGCATGTTCTCGGTACCCCAAGAAAGATTCACGCACTTTCTGGATTCGACCTTGAAGTGATCGACTATATTTCTGACGATAGTTAGAGCACCTGGATTTCCAAAATCTTCGGGAGGATCGATCTGGCCTGCTCGAAGGACTGAGGGTGGCATCGATCGAGAATCGGTGATCAGGAACAGATCGATCTCTCCTTCCTTTAGTGGAATATCGCAATACCCGATTTTCAGTTGTTTACAAAATCAATGGGTTACATTGATTGCCTCTTTTGTCGTCTCTGCTTTCGACAGGATTGATTGAAACAGGCATTAACATAAGAGGTGTTACTCGCCTATAATCTATTTATCGATTAAAAATCAGACAGGTAATAGTTAAGTGAAGAGCTACGAAGGTAATTTTGAAACAGGTACCGCACGGTTCGGTCTGGTCACGACCCGGTTTAATAATTTTATTACTGAACGTCTGCTTGAAGGTGCAACAGATACCTTAAAACGCCATGGTGCCGCCAGCGAGAATCTTGAAGTGGTTCGGGTTCCTGGAGCGTATGAACTGCCATTGGCCGTAAAGGTGATGGCAGAAAGTGAGCGCTATGATGCCGTTATCGTTCTCGGTTGCGTGATTCGTGGCGCAACGCCTCACTTCGACTATGTTGCCGGAGAGTGTTCAAAAGGGGTTCATCAGGTAATGATGCAACATAGTCTGCCAATTGGATTTGGGCTATTGACAACAGATACGATTGAACAGGCGATTGAGCGTGCGGGCACAAAAGCAGGAAACAAAGGGGTCGATGCAGCGCTTGCAGCGCTTGAGATGATCAATCTTATAAAAACATTTCCATCAAACTGATTATGATGGTGAGACTGGACAACAATGAAACGTGCCAGTCGACATAGTCGCTATCTTGCTCGTCGATGCGCAGTTCAGGCACTCTATCAGTGGGATCTGACTGAACAGGACCCCCATAAGATTGAAGATCACTTCATTGCAGAGCACGATCTTTCTGATACCGATTTTGCCTATTTCAGAACACTGATTGAAAACATCCCGCTCTACCATCAGGAGCTCGATGCCAATCTTTCCGACTACCTTGACCGTGAGATAGAGAGTGTTGATCCGGTTGAGAAGGCTATTCTTCGCATTGGTGCTTATGAGCTTGAATACCAACATGATATTCCTTTCAAAGTGGTTATTTACGAAGCTGTTGAACTGTCAAAAACATTTGGTGCGGAACATGGATATCAATTTGTCAACGCAGTTCTTGATGGCCTGAAGGAACGCCTCCGTCCAAAGACAGAAGAAGATCCAGAATAGTACAGTGTTCCTTAATCCGTAGCGGGGCAGTGGTGGACGAATTTTCTCTTATTGAAACCTATTTCAAAGACATCCCGCCCCTTCGGCCTGATACCCGGCTCGGAGTGGGTGACGATTGCGCTATTGTTCGAACTGGAGATAATGATGAACTGGTCATCACCACCGATACCCTGGTCGAAGGGGTTCATTTCCCTGCAGCAACAGATCCAGGTGATATTGGATATAAAGCAGCCGCAGTTAACTTAAGTGATATTGCCTCTATGGGCGCCATTCCGGCGTGGGCAACCCTCGCGCTCTCTTTGCCGCATCCTGACCACAAGTGGCTCAAGGCATTCAGTGCCGGTTTTATCAATCTTCTATCAACCTATGGGGTCGATCTGGTTGGCGGAGATACTGTCAAAGGTCCAAATGTAATCACCGTTCAGATGATGGGTAAAATTGAGAGCGGAACGGCTCTCACTCGTTCAGGTGCTCATCAGGGAGAGAGTGTCATGGTGACGGGATCTCTCGGTGATGCTGCTCTTGGACTCAAGCAGCTTAAGGGAGAATTGAGTGTAAACCCCCCTGCAGCTGACTATCTGCTTTCTCGTCTCAACCGGCCCACTCCAAGAGTGGAAGAGGGCGTTCTGCTTCGTGATTTGGCAACCGCTTGTATCGATATCTCTGATGGATTGATTTCAGACCTTGGTCATATTGTTAAGGCCAGCGGAGTCGGTGCGACATTGGAATTAGACCAAATTCCTTGTTCCCCTCTGGTGACAAACTACCAAAAGGCAACAGGAGACTTTGCGCCATCCATTTCGGGAGGGGATGATTATGAACTCTGTGTTGTGGTGCCTGAAGATGCTCAACAGGAGGCCGTGGAACGGCTGTTGGAAGTAGGAACTCAGTTGACAAAAGTAGGAGTGATAACGGATGGAGAGAGGGTCGAGGTGGTTGACTCCTTGGGGCAATCCAAGACTGATCCATCCAAAGGATATAACCATTTTGAATAGTCTGCTAAAGCGATCAATCACTTTTTTGGCTACTGGTTTTGGTGCAGGGTATGCTCCCTTTGCCCCGGGTACATTTGGGACCCTTGCAGGGCTTCCTCTGTGGTGGCTTCTTCAAGATCTCTCTATCGTTATCTATCTGCTTGTTGTCATTCTGCTTTTTGTTGCAGGAATTCCTGTTTGTGGCTGGATGAGTCGCCACCTTGGTGTTGAGGATGCACCCGTCATTGTCTGGGATGAGATTGTCGGGTTGTTGGTCACACTTTTTCTGGTTCCAGCGGGATGGCCGTGGGTGATCCTTGGTTTTTTGCTCTTTCGGGTATTCGATATTATCAAGCCCTGGCCTATTGGTTTGATCGACAGCAAAATCAAGGGTGGACTGGGGATTATGCTGGATGACCTTGTGGCAGCTCTTTTTGCTCTCACCCTGCTGCAACTGATCTACTGGCAGTTTGGGTCGAGTCTGTTTTAATCATGATGATTAGAAAGAGAGGAGGTTCAAAAAACCCGCTGTCGGCAATTTGACCCTGCATTAAGAGAAGATTGGCCGCCTTGCCAGAGCTAATGCAATGAGTTGCCAGTTTGAGTAGGTGTTATTTCCAACTGCCGGAGCGTTGCTGAGAAAATCTGAGGATCCAGATGATTTCACTGGTATCATTGCGCTTTGTGGGGTAGCGGGACTACCCGTTATGAGTTAAACCATTATTGAGGTTTTAAAAGCATGCCGTCATTTGATGTTGTTTCTGAGGTCGATTGGCAAGAAGTTCATAATGCGGTTGATCAGGCAAACAGAGAGATCAACAACCGTTATGACTTCAAGGGAAGTGATGCACGAGTAGAGCAGAGTGATGATCAGCTGGTTGTCATCGCAGATGATGATTTCAAGGTAGGTCAGGCGAGAGAGATCCTGTTGAATAAAATGGCAAAAAGAGGGGTCGATATCGCTGCACTTGAATTGGCGGAAATTGTGGATTCCGGGGGAGGTACTGCCCGTCAGGAAGTAAAGGTGCGCCATGGGATTGATAAGGAGCTGGCAAAGAAACTGGTTAAACTGATCAAGGGGGCCAAATTCAAAGTACAGGCCTCAATTCAGGGAGAGCAGGTTCGAGTTTCAGGAAAGAAACGCGATGAGCTGCAGTCAGTGATCTCGCTGCTGCGAGAACAGAAACTGGGTTTGCCGCTTCAGTACGTGAATTTTCGGGATTGAACACAGGGGACTGCAGGGGAATAGGAATGAAAAGATCAATAGGCCTGGTATTCGTTTTAATAGGTTTGGTTGGCGTACCCTCACTGTGGGCTGATGGGGTTCAGGATATTGAAGAGGCAATGGCGACAGTAATGCCACCCACAGTGCGGCCCTCTTCGATAAAAAAATCGGTCGTTGAAGGGATTTATGAGGTCGAGGTTGAGGGTAATCTCTTTTTTGCAACAAGGGTTGGTGATTATCTGATGCTCGGTGAGGTTTTCGATCTTAAGCGTAATATAAGCCTGATCGATGAACGTCAGTCTGTAAAAATCAAGGAAGCACTGACAGGCGTTACCCGGGATGAGATGCTGATTATTGGGCCAGCCAATGCGAAGCGTCATGTTACTGTCTTCACTGACATTGACTGTGGCTATTGCAGACGTTTTCATGTTGAAGTTCCTGCTCTCAACAAGGCGGGGCTTGAGGTTCGTTACCTGATGTTTCCTCGAGCGGGTGTTGGCTCTGAGAGTTATCGAAAAGCCGTATCAGTATGGTGTGCAGAGGATAGGGCGGCAGCCATTACAGATGCCAAATTGGGAAATGAGGTTCCGGAAAGAGAATGTGATAACCCGGTAACAGACCACTATCAGTTGGGACAGGAGGTCGGAGTATCGGGAACACCGACAATGGTTCTCGATACCGGGATAATCATTCCCGGCTACCTTCCCGCCAAAGAGTTGCTTGCCCGTTTGGGGATGAAAGAAGCGGAATAAGAGTGGAGGTCAATGAGCTCTCAGCCTTCCATCTAAACACCGAGGAGGCCTCAGCCCAACCAGAGGCTCCTTTGGTGTTGGGGAGAGCAGAGGGTCAGCGCAGGAGCATATCGAGTTTGCCTTTTTGATCAGCGAACTCATCGGCATCCGGGAGGGCGTCCTTCATTTCAGTAATAACGGGCCATTCCTCTGACAGCTCTTCGTTGAGCTTGAGGAAGTGGCTCTGGTCACTGGGAAGATCATCTTCTGCATAGATGGCTTCAGCTGGACATTCTGGCTCACAGAGACTGCAGTCAATGCACTCTTCCGGGTCGATAACCAGGAAGTTGGGACCTTCATGAAAACAGTCCACAGGACAGACTTCAACACAATCAGTATATTTACAGGCAATGCAGCCTTCCCCGACCACATAGGTCATAGCAGTTCTCCAGTTGTTGATTAATCCAAGCGATTTACCACAGCCGAATTATTTCAGGCTACGTAGAAAAAATAAATAGTGAATCGAAGATTTATTCTGTAATTCGAGGGCAGCTCAACGACCTCATTTAATTTCGTCGACGCTATAATTCAATACTCCTGGTATGGGCCAGATGTGGTTCTGCGCTTTTAAGTCAAGGGTGGTTGAGAGTCTCTTTCTTCTCAATTCATGATTGATCAGATTCGAGCACACTCTGGTGGAGTTCATATATCAGGTCAAGGGCTTCTCGGGGGCTCATCCGCTCTGGCGATATCTCAAGCAGTCGTTTGGTGATGGTGTTCTCGAAATCCGGACTACAGCCAAATAGCCCGAGCTGGTCGCTCTTCTTTTGAGATCCTGAGCTCATCTCTTCGCGGGCATACTTTCTCTCAAGCCCTTCAAGTTTATCCCGGGCGGCAAGAAGGGCGGAGTGGGGCAGACCAGCCAGCTTTGCAACCTGAATACCATAGCTTTGGCTTGCAGGACCGGGTTTTACCGAGTAGAGGAAGACGATATCGTGGCCGTGTTCAGCAGCATCGAGGTGAACGTTGACTGTTTCTGGGAGATGTTCTGCCAGCGCGGTGATTTCAAAGTAATGGGTCGAGAAGAGGGTCAGCGGCCTCACTCTGGTGGCAAGATCCTCAGCACAGGCCCACGCCAGGGCAAGACCATCAAAGGTGCTTGTCCCTCGCCCAATTTCATCAACCAGGACCAGACTATTGGGTGTTGCATTTCGCAGAATGCTGGCCATCTCAGTCATCTCGACCATAAAGGTTGAGCGCCCGCCCGCGAGATCATCCGATGAACCAATTCGAGTAAAGATTCGATCAATCCTGCCAATTTTTGCCGATGAAGCTGGAACAAAACTCCCGGTATGTGCCAACAGGGTGATCAATGCCGTCTGACGCATAAAGGTGCTTTTCCCCCCCATATTGGGACCGGTCACAATGAGGAGTCGATTGGAACTATTGAGCAATGTGTCGTTTGGGATGAAGCCTGATTTCAGGTGAGACTCAACAACAGGGTGTCTTCCCTCAGATATTTCAATCGCCACGTCATCGATAAGCGTCGGTGCCGCAAAATCCAGGGTGAGCGCCCGTTCAGCAAAATTCTGTAACAGATCAATCTCGGCAAGAGCTTGAGCGCACAACTGAAGGCTCTCAGTTTCTTCTCCCAGCCGATCAAGAAGTTGATCATAGAGTTGTTTTTCTCGTGCAAGAGCGCGCTCTTTGGCGCTTAGAATTTTTCCTTCGAACTCCTTAAGTTCAGGAGTCAGGTATCGTTCGCTGTTTTTAAGGGTCTGGCGCCTCACATAGTGGGCTGGTGCTGTATCAGCTCGGCTTCTCGGAAGTTCTATGTAATAGCCATGGACTCGATTAAATTGCACTCGGAGGGATTTGATGCCTGTCTTTTCTCTCTCTTCACGCTCTATTTTTAATAGGTGATCGCTGGCATTTTGCTCGAGGAGCCTGAGTTGATCGAGTTCAGCGTCATGACCGCTTCGAATCACTCCACCATCACGGATCAATGCAGAGGGTTGGTCATCAATCGTATTGGTCAGTACTTCGACCAACGGCGTAAAACCTTCAAGCCTGGGTATGAGCTGGTCAAGGCGAGGGGCATCCGTCTTCTCAAGCATTGCCAGGATCTCTGGGAGTTGTCTGAGACCATAGCAGAGTCGCTGAAGATCGCGGGGGTATGCTGTCCGTAAAGCAACCCGGGCCAGAATACGTTCCATATCTCCAATCTGGCGAAGAGCCTTTGCCAGCGCCTCTACCTCACCCCCCTCAATCAGTTCACCAATCATCTGATGGCGAAGCCGAAGGTGATCATGGTCTCTGATCGGTCCATGTAACCATCGGCGCAGCAGACGGCCCCCCATTGGGGTGGCGCAGAGGTCCAGGAGGTCAACAAGGGTGTGTGATGTTCCACCTGAGAGATTGAGTTCAATCTCCAGATTGATGCGGCTTGCTCTGTCAATCATAAGGTGGTCTTCAGGATGCTCAATCTGTAACCCTCGTATGTGTTTAAGATCACCTCCATGGGTGTCAATCGCATACTGAAGGAGTGCTCCCGCTGCAGTCAGAGCGAGGGGGCTCTCATCACCATCAAAAGCTCTGAGATCATAGGTTCCGAATTGTGCTGTAAGCACTTCATAGGAGCGCTTGGAATTAAAATACCAGGGCGGGACTTCATTGATTGCTGATTCTGATTCAGTGATGGCCTCAGGGGCGCGCTCTCCGGAAGGGATGATCACTTCTGCCCCCCGGAGGCGTTCCAGTTCACTGCCCAGGGCTTCAGCAGATTTGACCTCCCGGGCAGTGAAACGGCCACTTGAGAGTTCAAGGCCTGCTATTCCCCAGTGTTGTTTGTTGCCACACAGGGCTACGACAATATTTTCCTGGCGTTCCTGCAGCAGGTTTTCATCCGTCAGGGTGCCCGGAGTGACGACCCTCACCACTTTTCGATCAACAGGACCTTTTGATGTGGCTGGGTCTCCCACCTGTTCACAGATGGCAGCGGGACATTTTTGGGCCACCAGACGAGCAAGATACTGATCCACGCTGTGTACCGGTACACCCGCCATGGGGATAGGTTTGCCTGCCGACTTTCCACGACTGGTGAGGGTGATATCAAGTATTTCTGATGCTTTTACTGCATCATCAAAAAAGAGTTCATAAAAATCACCCATGCGGTAGAAGAGCAGAGTATCAGTAAAGTCTGCCTTGATGCCCAGGTACTGCTGCATCATGGGGGTATGGTCTGTCAGCTTTGAAGCAGATTGGCTCACGAGTCTCTAAAATTTCAGATCTTGCCTGCGGTATGCCGTCTTACAATATCTTGGATCTCACTGAAGAGATAGGTGTTGCCACAAATTAAATGCCCTTTTTCAAGATGATCTTGGTCGCCACTAAAGTCACTGAGCAGGCCACCGGCCTCTTCGATCAGCAGACATCCTGCCGCCATATCCCAGGGTTTAAGCCCCATCTCCCAGAACCCATCAAATCGGCCACAGGCAACATGGGCAAGGTCAAGGGCCGCCGATCCTGCTCGACGCACTCCGGAAGTGCGAACCAGAAACTCCCTGAACGACCCTAGCCAGATGTCGACATGTTGAACGAACCGATATGGAAAGCCAGTCCCAAGGAGAGAATCTTCAAGGCGCTGGGTGTTGCTGACTCGAATCCGCCGATCATTCAGATAGGCGCCAACACCCCTTGAGGCCGTAAACATCTCATTGCGCAGAGGATCATAGATGACACTATGGGCAATATGATCATCGTGTTTAACAGCTATCGAGACCGCAAACTGGGGATATCCATGGAGGAAGTTGGTGGTCCCGTCAAGAGGGTCAATAATCCAGGTAAACTCTTTTCCCTCCTGGTGCCCGCTCTCTTCTGCAAGGATGGCATGATCAGGATAAGCGGATTGAATGGTGTTGATGATCTCTTCTTCAGCAAAGCGATCGACCTCAGACACATAATCAGCTTTACCTTTTTTATCGATCTTGATTCTATCGAGGCGATCCACATTATGGAGAATGACATCTCCAGCAAGGCGGGCAGCACGGACTGCAGTGTTCAGCAGTGGATTCATGAATATCTCCAGTTTTTTTAAAGAACAGACCTCGGAACTCCCCCGAGTGGTGTGGCGCAATTTTATTCGGGAAGGACTTTGTATGTCTATTCTCTGATCGAGATTAGTGCCAATTCCCGGTTAACGACTTAATATCCGTCAAAACAGAGTGAGCAATTATCTGTTTTCCCTTGCTTCGCCGATTCAGTGGACAGCGAAAATGAGCCAATGAGGCAGGTTCCGGGTGTCTGGTTGAGAAATTCAGGGTATAGCATTGGAATAGGGGGGGTATATCCATCGTTGGATGGGAGCCGGATAGGATAAAATCAGCCGAGAGATCTCGGGTTTGATTAATCGCGTCCGCACCGTGAGGTGATGCCGCAAAATCAATGGTATAACGCCCTAGGGCTATAAGCCGCTGGACAGAGGGTTGGACGGAAAAAACCTAATAGAGCCTCATTTTTTAACCCAGCCTGGGTGTTGCCTGTTGCCGGGCCTATCTTTTAAGAGAGACAGATGAATCTTGATCATGTCAGAATTGTGCTTGTCCGTCCTACCCATCCAGGGAATATAGGGGCCACAGCAAGAGCAATGCGAAATATGGGGCTCTCACGATTAATGCTTGTTGAGCCCCAGGATTTTCCAAGTGATACGGCAGCGGCCAGAGCAGCCGGTGCCGATGATGTGCTGACGAGTGCCGAGGTATTTGCCAATGTTGCTGATGCTGTTGCCGGTTGCAAATTGGTGGTCGCCACGACTGCGCGTCCTCGTTCCATTGGATGGCCGGTCGAAACCCCTAAAGCCGTTATGCCCGAGGTGGCCAAGGTGAGCGACGAGGGTGAGGTTGCGATGTTGTTCGGACAGGAGAGGGCAGGATTGAGTAATGCCGAGGTGGATCATGCCCAGCGTTTGATTCGAATCCCGGTAAATGATGATTTCTCGTCACTCAATCTCGCCGCAGCGGTACTCCTGGTGGCCTATGAACTCTCAATGGCGGGTGGCGACATACCAGCAACCCACCCAGAGGAGGAGAGTCCGGAAGAGGAGTACCCCTCAGCTGAAGAGAGCCATTTCTTCTATGAGCATCTGGAGAAGGTATTGCGGGCGATCGGTTTTTTAAAGCCTACAGCTTCAACCCGTCTGATGCGCAAGTTGGTCTGGCTCTTTACCAGGGCACGCCCCTCAATAGAGGAGATCAATATTCTAAGAGGGATTCTGACCGCTGTTGAACGAATTGATAGAAAAAATAATAATAAAAACAAAGCACAATAATTAACAGTTAAACAAATAAATAACATGTGGTTCAGGTTCAACTCACGATACCGATGATGCAGGGGGGGGTTATTTTGGGCCGACCTCATTGCCAACTCTTAAATCCATCAACATTGATCAACCAGGGCATCCGGATCAAGACAGGAGATCGAGATGGCGACCCTTTTTGAGCGACTCTGCGGGTGTTTTGATCTTAACGGTTGGGGTTAAATACCACATATTTTCTAGATTGATTTCAGTGGGTTGGAGGTTCACAATTGGATTATTCCGTAATCCAGCGCTTGTTTTTGCATTGTTCGCTGCAGAGCCTGGTTCACAGCTCCAATTTGAAAAGGAAGAGACAATACATTATGGCCGTTACATTAACCACCGCTGCGGCACAACGTGTGAGGCAGCATCTAAAGAAGAGAGGGTCAGGAGAAGGCCTGCGATTTGGGGTTAAATCCAGTGGTTGCACAGGGTTTGGTTATGTCGTCGATTTTGCCGATGAGGTGGGTGAAAATGACCACGTTTTTCTGACTGATGGGATCAAAGTAATTGTCGATGATGAAAGTCTGACCCATGTGGATGGGACCTCAATCGATTTTCGTAAAGAGGGTTTCTCTGAGTCTTTTAAATTCAACAACCCTAATGTGATCAATGCTTGTGGTTGCGGCGAGAGTTTCTCCACTGAGTGATCAGGCCGGGTTTATAAATTGAAACAAGCGCTTGATTGTTCTCTCCTGAAGGGCCATCAAAACAGGGATAAAGAGGAGGAACTCAGTCGCCCTGGGTTATCGACTCCCAGGGTAGCGGTAACTACCCTGGGGTGTAAGGTGAATAGTTTTGAGTCTGCTCTCATTACTGAGGCGCTGAATAACCAGGCCCTCACCCCTGGAAAAGATGGCAGGTCGAAAGTCCACATTATCAACACCTGTACCGTAACCCATGAAGCAGATCGCCAGGCTCGCCAGGCTGTTCGTCGTGTTGTCCGGGAAAATCCGGATGCCGTTGTTATCGTTACCGGTTGTTACGCCCAATTGAAACCTCAGGAGTGTGCCTCAATTCCAGGCGTTGATCTTGTGGTTGGAAATGACAAAAAGCTGGAGTTGGATGCACTCCTTCCCAGCCTGCTTGATGGAAATCTCCCCTCAATAATGGTGGGTGACCCTGATGGGGGCACATCTCTTCCAAAGAGGCTGCTCTCTGGTTTTGAAAACAAGAGCAGGGCTTTTCTCCAGGTACAACAGGGGTGTGATCAGAGATGTACATTCTGTGTCATCCATCGAGCAAGGGGACGAAGTCAATCACAGCCCTGCCAACAGGTGCTCGAACAGGCCAGGCGATTAGTTGAAAATGGTTTTCGGGAACTGGTGGTTTGTGGAGTTGATCTTGGAAGTTATGGCGGCGATCTTCGCGGTGAGAGCGGAAGCGGCTTATCAACGCTTTTGACAAAGTTGAATGCCATGGAGGGGGATTTCAGGCTGAGGTTAAGCTCACTTGATCCTGTCCATCTTGACGCCGAGGTTGTCGATTTGATTGCTGAATCAGAGCGTCTTTGTCCCCATGTTCATCTCTCGATTCAGAGTGCCTCGACGCTAATATTGAAAAGGATGAAGCGTCGATATGATCGGGATCTGCTCTATGAGAGAGTCGCTTATCTCTACAAAAAGATTCCTGATGTGGTGATTAGTGCCGACTTGATGGCAGGGTTTCCCACCGAAACCGAGTCTGATTTTCAACAGACTCTGGAGGCGGTGAGGGATCTTGGTTTGGCCTATCCACATGTTTTCAGTTTTTCAGCCCGGAGCGGAACCCCGGCTTCTCGAATAGCAAATCAAGTTGTTGTCGATGAGCGAAAACGGCGCTCCCGACGTCTAAGGGCGGCTGGAGAGGAGGTTCGTCACCACCTTCTCAGTTCACGGATTGGTGCTTCCCGCCGGGTTATTATTGAAGGGGGAGGGCATGCTCCAGCAGGTTATCAGCGAGCACGAACAGCTGAGTATCTTCCTGTTTTTGTACCCCTTGGTGATAAAAAGAGCGGCAGTTGGATGAATGTTCAGATATCAGGGGTAAAAGACCAGACTCTGATTGGCGTTGCAGCTGACTGATCAGTAGAATCACGCCTCTTAAAAAAATCAGAGTTGTATTTATCAGCCGGCAAGCGAGTGGTCTTGTCGGAAATTTAGATCTTTAACTATGGAGTAATCCAGATGGCCGTTGAACGTACCCTTTCAATTATCAAACCTGAAGCCGTAGCCAAAAATATCATCGGTAAAATATACAGTCGTTTCGAGTCAGGAGGGCTCAAGATTGTAGCCGCCAGAATGATTCATCTCAGCCAGGAACAGGCTGAAGGCTTTTACGCCGTCCATAAGGAACGCCCCTTCTATAATGACCTGGTTGAGTATATGCAGTCTGGACCGGTTATGGTTCAGGTTCTCGAAGGAGAGAATGCCATATTGCTTCATCGTGAGATTATGGGCGCCACCAATCCAAAAGAGGCTGCCGAGGGGACCATCAGGGCAGATTTTGCTGAATCAGTCGAAGAGAATGCAGTTCATGGTTCAGATGGTACAGATACAGCAGAGGCAGAGATCGCCTTCTTTTTTGCTGATTCAGAGCTCTGTTCTCGGACACGTTGATACCCGGTATGACCCACTTGCCCGCCAATCTGCTTGATTACGATCGGGGGGGGATAAGACGATTTCTCGCCTCTTTGGGTGAGCAGGAATATCGTGGTGATCAGGTGCTGAAATGGATCTACCATCGTGGCATTACTGATTTTGAGGCGATGACAAACCTGAGCAAGTCACTGAGATCACTACTCCTGGAGAATGCAGATATACGTCTTCCTGAAGTAGTGGACTCGCAGAGGTCGGTCGATGGTACCCGTAAATGGCTCTATCGACTGGAAGATGGAAACTCCATCGAGACGGTTTACATTCCTGATGAGGGTCGCGGCACACTCTGCGTCTCCTCCCAGGTGGGATGTACCCTCAATTGCAGTTTTTGTGCAACCGGTGGACAGGGATTTAGTCGAAATCTGACAGTCTCTGAAATCATCAGCCAGGTCTATCTTGCAAGTCGTGAACTCGCGGCCGATGTCGATGCAGAGTATCGTTCTGTCACTCCTGGCTTGACCAATGTAGTGATGATGGGAATGGGTGAACCGCTTTTTAATTTCGACAATGTCGTAACAGCGATGAACCTGATGCAGGATGATTTCTCGTTCGGCCTCTCCCGAAGGCGTGTCACATTGAGTACCGCCGGCGTGGTTCCTATGATTGATCGGCTGCGTGAGGTCTCCCCGGTAAGCCTGGCCGTCTCATTACATGCGCCGGAAGATCAGCTAAGAGAAAAACTGGTTCCGCTGAATCGAAAATACCCGATTTCTGAAGTAATTGCTGCCTGTCATCGCTATGTGGCGGGAGAGCCGAGAAAAAAAGTCACTTTCGAATACACTTTGATCAAGGGTGTTAATGATAGCCTTGACCTGGCACGGCGGTTGCTCCGGCTGCTAAGGGGTGTTCCTTCAAAGGTAAATCTGATCCCGTTTAATTCTTTTCCTGGATCATCCTACACTTCAGCGTCTCAAGAGCAAATAGACGCATTCAGAGATGTTTTAATGAACGGCGGTGTGATGACTATTACGCGCAAAACCAGGGGAGGGGATATAGATGCCGCCTGCGGACAACTGGTTGGACGGTTTAAGGACAGGACCAGGCGATCAGAACGAAGCCTGCAGGACTTGGACATAGCTCCATATTAAGTTGAAAGTTATTTAATGCCAGGCCCAACATCAGCTATAGTTAATGCTATTACTGTTTTTGATAATCCATGTTTGATAATAAAGTGAATTCTGAAAAAAAACCATCAAACTCACCGGGCGCCCTTTTGCGATGGGGGCGTGAGCAACGCAATCTCTCTATTGAAGAGATCGCCAGTGAACTTCACCTGACCAAGGTTCGGGTTATCGCCATAGAGGAGGATGATTTCTCCAGTTTTTCCGGTAAAACCTTTGTTCGCGGATATCTTCGGCTCTATGCACGGGTGATTGGAATTGATGAAAAAGAGGTTGTTGGTCTCCTTGATCCTGACCTTCTAAGTCATAATATGGCTCACCAGCGCTTTGTTCAGCCTGTCGTTCGCCATGTTGGCATGAATCATACGGGGCTAAAACTGGCGACCTGGGTGATTGCAATTGTCTTTGTCGGGTTATTACTAGTATGGTGGCTCGATCGTGATAATGGCCTGGATGAACGAATCCCCCTGAATAGTGAGGGGACGACTCGTATGGCAGAGTCTGTTGAAGGGGTGTCTGATTTGGCTGAGCCGGTAACAGCGCAACCTCAGCCGAAAAAAACACCACCAAGTGCAGATCCTGTTGTCGTTGAGCCGCCCTCTTCCGAGCCGGAGAGATCAGCCCAAAGCCCTGAACCTACTCCGGTAATAACCCCTGTTTCACCCTCTTTGAAGGCAGGCAAGGATAAGGATGTTGTCGAAGAGGGAGGTTCAGAAGCGGATCAGGGAGGCGTCGTTGCAACAACTGGGGTAGCCGGGCAAGAACCTGAAGAGAAGCGACTCACTACAGAGAAAGAAGAAGCGGTTAAGGTAGAAGGAGAGGGCGATGCGCCAGCTGATACTTCTGCAGATCCAAACCAAGAGATCGAAAAGAGCAAAACCCAACCCGAGGTCAGGAAAGAGGCAGAGATTAAAAAAACCCCGGAGGTAAAAAAGGCCCCAGAGGTGAAGAAGAGCCCTGAGGTTAAGAAGCCCGAGGAGGCCGATAAGCCAAAGACGGCTCCAGCCAAGAGTGAGGCCGCTGAAAAAAGCACACCTCAACCGGAAATCATCTCTGATGATATGCTATTGGTTTTCGAAGGCGGATCCTGGGCGGCCGTTCAAGATGCCACTGGCAAAAAGCTTCTTTATAAATTTGTCACCCAGGGACAGTCAATGACACTCAGCGGCAAACCACCCTATAACATCTTCCTCGGAAATGCAGCAGGGGTGAAGATTGATTTCAGGGGTAAGCCTGTCAAAATAATACCCGACCCAACAGGCCTCTACTCCCGGTTTGAGGTTGGTGGAGGATCAGATTAGATGAGTGGGATTCAAGCCGTTCGTGGGATGAATGATCTCTTGCCTGGTGAGAGGGTACGCCTTTGGCATCGTGTCGAATCAGCGATCAGGGAACTCACCTCTTTGTATGGCTACCAGGAGATGAGAACCCCGGTTCTGGAGCGTACCGAACTCTTCAAGCGATCAATTGGCGAACAGACTGATATTGTCGAAAAGGAGATGTATACCTTCACTGATACCGGTGGAGACAGTTTAACCCTGAGACCTGAAGCGACCGCAAGTTGTGTGCGTGCAGGGATACAGCATGGGCTCTTCCATAATCAACAGACTCGTCTTTGGTATATGGGGCCCATGTTCAGACATGAGAGGCCGCAGAAAGGACGTTATCGTCAATTCCACCAATTTGGTGCAGAAGCTTTTGGGTGGGATGGGCCAGATGTTGATGCCGAGCTTATCATCATGAGTTCACAGCTCTGGGCGTTGCTCGGTATTGAGCGAATCACCCTTGAGTTGAACTCGATTGGATCACCCGCAGCACGGGCTGAATACAGGGAGAGGCTGGTCGGTTATTTTGGAGAACGCAAAGCAGAGCTTGATGACGACAGCCAGAGGCGGCTGGGATCCAACCCTCTTCGGATACTGGACAGTAAGAACCCAGAAATGAAGACTATTATCGAAGAGGCACCCCAGCTTGCAGATTACCTTGATGATGAATCAAAAACCCATTTTGATGGAGTGAAGGAGCGTCTTAATCGGGCGGGTATTGACTTCAGAATCAACCAGAGATTGGTCAGGGGGCTCGATTACTACACCCGCACTGTCTTTGAGTGGACAACTGATCTGCTTGGAGCTCAGAGTGCCGTCTGCGGTGGAGGGCGTTATGACCTGTTGGTTGAACAGTTGGGGGGCAAGCCTACCCCAGCGACAGGGTATGCTATTGGTCTTGAGCGGCTGATTGAACTGGTCTCCCTTCAGGGGGGTGGAGAGGAAGAGGGGGCAACAGATATCTACCTCGCACTCCTCGGAGAAACGGCTGAACTGGAAGGGGTTGTCATTGCTCATCAGCTTCGAACGGAAGGCTATAGCGTGGTTGCAAACTGCGGCGGCGGAAATCTTAAAAAGCAGATGAAACGTGCCGATCGCAGTGGTGCATCAATGGCTCTGATTGTTGGTGATGATGAGATCAACGCCGGAACAGTTGTGATTAAGCCGCTGCGTGGCGTAGGAACGCAGGTAACCGTAGAAAGGGACAGCATTCAGAGTTCAATATCGGGTTTTCTTGTCGAAGAGAACTGACGATTCAGTGAGTTTGGTGTAAGGTCTGTTTATTAATAAAGAGCTGAAAAAGTCCTTCCCGGATTAAGAGCAGGTGACAAGAAGAGGTCTTGCTGCGCTTTATTAATCCAATGAAGAGATATGATCAAATTTTGAAACACGTCAGTCTACTGCAGAAGTCTCTGACCAAAACAGAGATCCGATAACACAAATTGAAAGAGAGTAAAAAGTGGATCCACGATATAGCGAAGATGAACAGGTAGAACAGCTAAAGAGCTGGTGGAAAAAGAACGGACCGTCACTCATCATTGGGGTGGTGCTGGGGCTTGGTATTGTTATTGGCTGGCAGGGGTGGGGTGTCTATACGGCATCCAGGGCAGAAGAGGCCTCCTCACTCTATCAATTGCTTCTTGGGGTGCAGAGTGAGAGTGCACTTGAGGCAGGTGACCGTTTGATTAAAGAATTTACCGATACACCCTATGCCGCCAAGGCCGCTTTGTTGCTTGCTGCCGCGGCAGTTAAGAGAGGGGACGCCGCGGACGCACGCCAGCATCTTAACTGGGTTTTAGAGAATTCTGAAGAGAGCGGCACCCTCCATGCAGCACGACTTCATCTGGGACAGCTCGAACTGGGTGAGGGCAACATTGACGATGCCCTGGCTGTACTCAAGGTTGAAGAGAGATCTGCTTTCGAGTCTCATTACCGAGAACTTGAGGGAGATGCGTATTCATTCAAAGGTGATGCCGCTTCAGCCCGGACAGCTTATCAGGAGAGCCTGGCGGTGATCGCCAGTGACAGTCCTTACAGAGGCTTTCTTGAAGCCAAATTAGCCGATCTGGCAACCATCGAGACAGCCCAGTGAATCGCTCTCGTCTATCTTCACTGATACCGCTACTGACACTGCTGGCATCGTGTTCAATGTTTGGTGTAGATGAAGATGCTGCTGATGCTCCGGCACCCCTTCCTGAAGTCACAAAGGGGGATCAGCTAGCAGCACTCTGGAGCAGAGATTTAGGCGAAAGGTTTGTTAGTGCTCCTGGGGCTTTAAAACTGGTCTCTGCAGAGGGCAAACTGGGGCTCGCGATAGGGCATTCAATCCACCTGATCGATCCAGAAAGTGGCGAGACTGTCTGGCAGGCCAAAGTTGATGAAGAGTTTACAGCGGGGCCAGGGATTGGAGACGGCTTGGTAGCCGCTGTTGATAATAATGGAGATCTCCTGGCATTTGACCTCACTTCAGGTGAAAAGCTTTGGCAGGCGGCGGTTAAACGAGAAGTATTGACGTCACCCCTGGTGGCACAGGGGAAGGTGGTTGTGCGAACTGTAGATGGTCAGGTGATGGCGTTTTCAACCGACCAGGGCACTATGACGTGGCGTTTCAGAAAAAATGTTCCTGCATTGTCACTACATGGGTCGAGCGGACTGGTTCTGATCAATAACCAGGAGGGGTTTCTGACCGGTTTTGGCAGTGGAAAGCTGGTTGCCAGTAATCTCATCAGTGGCCAGATATTATGGGAAGCTTCTGTCTCTGAACAACGGGGGAGAAATGAGATCGAACGACTCACCGATATTGATACTACCCCAGTGGTCATGGGAGATACTCTCTATGTAGCCTCCTATCAAGGAGGGATTGTTTCATTTTCCCTTTCTCAGCGGAAGGTGCATTGGAATACTCCGGTATCACTATTTCAAGAGATCGCTGTAGACAAAAACCAACTCTATGCGACTGATGAGAAGGGGCGGGTTGTTTCCCTTTCCCGGGACAAGGGAGAGATTCTCTGGTCTCAGGAGGGTCTATTGAACAGAGGGGTTACAGCACCTGAGATCCATGGTGATTTTATCGTTGTGGGTGATAGTGAGGGCTATCTTCATCTGCTTGACAGCCAGTCCGGCCATTTTGTGGGTCAGTTTGACCTTTCAGGATCAGCGCTCTTGAAACTACTCTCCGTGGGGAAAAGACTCTATCTGCTTTCTGAAGATGGAATCCTTCAGGCATTAAGTGATACTGCCAGTCAAAACTAATGATCCCCGTTATTGCTCTGGTTGGGCGGCCCAACGTTGGCAAGTCCACACTATTTAATCGACTGACCCGAAGCCGTGATGCCCTTGTGGTTGATCGTCCCGGTGTCACTCGAGACCGACTCTATGGCAGGGGCATTCTTAACCATCAGCACTTCCTGGTCGTTGATACGGGCGGGATTCAATCTGGGGAAGGGCCACTCCAGGAGCATGTCTCTCATCAGGTAGAGCAAGTACTGAGTGAGTGCAGCGCGGTAATTCTGCTTGCGGATCGGAAAGAGGGGCCGACCGGTGGTGATCGGGAGATTATTGATCAACTCCGCAAGTTGAAGCAGCCCCTTGTTCTTGCAGTCAACAAGTGTGAGGGGGTTGACCCTGAGCTTGCTGCTTCAGAGTTTTATGCTTTGGGGGTTGATAAGATGCATCCCATTTCGGCAAAGCATGGCCATGGGGTATCAGCCATGGTCCAAGGGCTTCTCGAAGAGCTTGGTGTTGAAACTGAAGAGCCTGAGGAAGAGAGCCACGATATTCCAAAAATAGCTGTTATAGGAAAACCCAACGTCGGTAAATCAACATTGATCAATGTCCTTGCCGGTGAGGAGCGGGTGGTTGTTTTTGACCTTCCAGGGACGACCCGGGACAGTGTGCGTGTTCCCGTAACCCGAGATGATCAGGATTATCTGCTTATTGATACTGCAGGGGTGCGCAGAAGAACAAAAGTGGATGACTTTCTGGAAAAGTTCTCGATTGTAAAAAGCCTGCAGGCCATCGAAGAGGCCAATGTTGTCATACTGGTGTTTGATGCCAGAGCCGGAATCAGTGATCAGGATGCCACCTTGGCGGGGATTGTCGAAGAGAGTGGGCGGGCCATTGTTGTGGCGATCAACAAGTGGGACAACCTGGAGCCCTATCAGCGTCAGGAGGTGAGGCGAGAGCTTGATCGGAAGGTTCCCTTTGTTACACCCTATGAAAGTTTTTTCATCTCTGCTCTTCATGGGAGTGGGGTGGGAGATCTGCTTCCGGCGATCTCACGAGCCTATGATTCCGCCATGACCGAGTTCTCAACGGGCACTCTTAATCGTCACTTTCGAAAAGCCGTAGAGGCACAGGCCCCACCTCTTCATCGTGGACGATCAATCAAGTTGAAGTTTGTCCATCAGGGCGGGAAAAACCCGCCCATGGTGGTTGTTCATGGCAATCAGATTGATAAGCTGCCGGCTACCTATAAGCGTTATCTGGCAAATTATATCCGTAAGGCGTATAAACTGACCGGGACCAGAGTACGAATGGAATTCCGTCAGTCTGAAAATCCATTCAACAAAAAAAGCAATAAAAACAAAAGAAAAAACCATTAATAGAGAATTTTTCTCATGTGTTCACCTATAGGCCATGGCCTGGCTGGGATCGCGGTTGGTTTGATCTTACGCCCGGGATTCAAAGGGGGTTTTTCCTTTAGTCTTTTTCTTTATGCCTTTTTCTCTGCCAATGTTCCGGATCTTGATTTTCTTCCTGGCCTGTTGATTGGCGATATCAACCGCTGGCACCACTCTTACAGCCATACGCTCTTCGCCGCTCTGCTCTATACCGTGTTAGCCCTTTTGGCAGCGAGAGGTTTTGGGATAAAAAAGTGGCGGCTAGTGGGTTGGCTCTCTCTTATCCCCTATCTCTCGCATCTGCTCCTCGACTACCTCTCTCTTGATCGGGGGGCGCCCTTTGGGATCCCCCTTCTCTGGCCTTTGAGTGATGACTACTTCTACTCCGAACTTCTCCTCTTTGGGGCCATTGATCATGGGGGTTTTGGCGCCACCAACACTGAGGCCCTGATCGATATCTTCAGCTATGCCAATCTGCTTGTGATCACCCGGGAATTGTTGATTTTGGGTCTTCTGATAGGATCAATCGTGACACTGAAGACAATTTACAGCAGGAGTCGGCCTAATCAGGATCAGTAAGTTGAGTGATCTTGTTGACCGTGCTGGTGACTTCGCTTTGGGTGAATCGGGTTGTCAGCTCCACCCCTGGTTTTAACTGTGATCCCTCACGTACCAAACTCCCGTCAGAAGCCAGATGGGTAATGGAGTAACCCCTTTTGAGGGTAGCCAGAGGGCTGATATCCTGAAGACGGGTTGTCACTATCCCCAGCCGTGTATGTTGGTGTTGGAGCTTCCCTGACGTCGCCTGACATAGGCGGTGTGTGAGTTGCTGGCTTAGAATGAGAGTGTGCTCTATCATTCTCTCTGGATGAGAGTGGGAGAGCTTCTCCTTTAAACCACTGTGAGCAAGACGGCCGATGTGGATATGCTGCAGCAGGCCATGCTTAAGTTTTGCAACCAGGTGATCTCTTTGATGGCGGAGAGAGGTTAATCTCTGTTGAGGATGGATCAGTCTGCGTTTAAGGCTGTCGACTCTCTGGTTCATCTGCTCGCTACGATGCGAGATCTGTCGCAACAGTCGATTACGAGAGTGAGTGATAACAACCAGTAACTCCTCTCTATCGGGGCTGATCTGTTCTGCGGCGGCTGTGGGTGTCGGTGCGCGTTGGTCTGCGACCAGGTCAGCGATCGTAAAATCGGTCTCATGGCCTATACCACTGATAACGGGAATCCCAGACCCAAAGAGGGCGCGGGCGACTGACTCTTCGTTAAAGGGTTGCAGATCTTCAAGCGAACCCCCTCCTCGGGCAACAATCAGGAGATCGCACCGGTGGTGTTGGTTCGCCAGTTGAACCATCTTTACAATCTCGGCAGCGGCTCCTCTCCCCTGAACCCGAGTGGGATAGATCACAACCTCAATTGAGGGCATGCGTCGATTGAGTGTCGTCAGAATATCCTGGAGAGCCGCCCCTGTAGGCGAGGTAATGACGCCAATCCTGCTTGGGAGCAGGGGCAGAGGCTGCTTTTCTGTTTGAGAAAAAAGCCCTTGTGCTGAAAGCTTGCGTTTTAAGGCTTCAAAAGCCTCTCTTAGCCTTCCCTCCCCCGCATCCTCAATATGAGCGGCAATGAGTTGGAAATCACCACGGGCTTCAAACAGGCTGATTCGTCCACGGACAACGATCCGTTGGCCGTTCTTCAGTTGAGGTGTGGTCGGGTTCCGGCGGTTCCGAAAGAGCGCACAACGAACAGTTGCCTGCTCGTCTTTTAGAGAAAAATAGATATGGCCGGAAGGAGGTGCGGCGAGGTTTGATATCTCTCCTTCAACCCGGATGTCGGGGAAATTCTGCTCAAGGAGGCGGCGTGCGCTGGCCACCAGTTCTTTGACAGTCAATATATTTGGATCATTCAGCATTGATATTTATATGATCAAGAGTGGATTCAGGAGGCGGCTTGTAAGAGATAGAACGGCGAGGCCTTCTCTCTCTCCTTCGCCTGTTTGATGCCCGGATCGGCATCTGTAAAGAAGCCAGCCCAGCCGACAGAAGTCGTAAATAAGGCAATAATAAGCAGAACCGGTCTGGTTTTCATCAGCTTCTCCCCTCTAATTTCGCATAAACCCAAACTTGCCGGTTTACCGTCAATTAGTCAATCCGTATAATCCGACGATGGAAAAGATAGAACATGCACTGACTTTTGATGACGTCCTCCTGGTTCCCGCCTATTCGGAAGTCCTTCCCAGGGATGTCAGCCTCTCCTCTCGTTTCTCACGAACAATCGAGCTTCAGATTCCGCTGCTCTCTGCAGCAATGGATACAGTAACAGAGTCTGGTCTTGCAATCTCTATTGCCCAGGAGGGGGGAGTTGGGATTATTCATCGCAATCTGACCCCCACCCGGCAAGCTGAAGAGGTCTATCGGGTTAAAAAGTTTGAAAGTGGAGTGATCACCGATCCCATCACCATCTCCTCAGAGACAACCATCAAAGAGGTGATCGAACTTACCCGCAAGCACAATATCTCAGGGGTGCCGGTGACTGAAAAGAACGGTCAGCTCACGGGCATTGTAACCAGCCGTGATCTCCGCTTTGAGACCAGGCTCGATGAACCCGTCAGCCGGGCAATGACTCCAAAAGAGCGGCTGGTGACAGTCAAAGAGGGTACTGACCGCAGTGAGATCAAGCGGCTGCTCCATGAACATCGAATTGAAAAGGTGTTGGTGGTCGATGATCACTTCAACCTTCGCGGTTTGGTTACCGTCAAGGATATCCAGAAACAGACCGAGTTTCCCAATGCCTGCAAGGATGATCAGGGCCGCCTTGTGGTAGCGGCGGCTGTCGGTGTCGGGGCCGACTGTGATGAGCGGGTAGAGCGGTTGGCTGATGCGGGTGTGGATGCCATTGTTGTCGATACCGCCCATGGTCACTCAAAAGGAGTGATCGACAGGGTTCGAAAGATCAAGAGCCAACTGCCCGATATTCAGGTTATCGCTGGCAATATCGCCACTGCTGCTGCCGCACTGGATCTGATTAATGCAGGTGCAGATGGGGTCAAGGTGGGTATCGGGCCGGGATCAATCTGCACCACTCGAATGATTGCAGGGGTAGGTGTTCCCCAGATTACCGCTATTATGGAGGTCGCCTCTGTAACCCATGATGCCGGTGTTCCCCTGATTGCCGATGGTGGAATCCGTTTTTCCGGAGATATTGCCAAGGCCATCGCAGCCGGTGCTGATTGCGTCATGGTCGGTGGGCTCCTCGCCGGGACAGACGAATCCCCCGGTGAGATTGAGCTCTACCAGGGACGTTCCTATAAGTCCTATCGTGGCATGGGCTCACTTGGTGCAATGGAGGAGGGCTCCAAGGACCGTTATTTCCAGGAGGGTGAATCAGCGGATAAGTTGGTGCCGGAAGGGATTGAAGGGAGAGTGCCCTATAAAGGTTCGATGAAGCGTATTGTCCATCAGTTGATGGGAGGCCTTCGTGCGAGTATGGGGTACACCGGCAGTGCCGATCTTGCCGCTCTGCAGTTGGGCCGCCGCTTTGTTCGCATTACCCATGCCGGCATGCGAGAGAGTCATGTCCACGATGTCTCAGTCGTCAAGGAAGCCCCCAACTACCAGCATCAGGGTTAGCTGAGAGATGATGTCAAAACGACATGATCTCCACGCTGATCGAATCCTCATTCTCGATTTTGGGTCCCAATATACCCAGCTCATTGCCCGCGCAGTCCGTGAGGGAGGGGTCTATTGTGAGCTCTGGGCCGGCGATATCCCCATCGATACCATTAGGGGCTTTAACCCCACCGGGTTGATTCTCTCCGGAGG
>Ga0208640_1000009_pt1 | contig 106491 bp, 94 predicted proteins | sample ETNtaG_23_FD_185774 | JGI IMG/M metagenome (GOLD analysis project Ga0208640, IMG submission 185774) | Marine microbial and viral communities from oxygen minimum zone, Eastern Pacific Ocean - ETNP201310SV72 (SPAdes) (version 2) | ecosystem: Environmental > Aquatic > Marine > Oceanic ... | reverse complement strand
TCTGGCACAGGCCTTCAAATATGGGATCTATCGCATAGCCGTAGGAGCTTTTCACTTTTATGGGAACCTTGCCGATGGCTTCGTAAAATCCCATGAGCGTCGCGGCTATGGCCGGGTCAGTCTCTTTTCCGGGAACAATCTCAACCACAGGATTGCGCTCCGCCGGGAAAAAATAGTGTGTCACCAGGCAACGGCTTTGGTTTTTCATGTTTTGAAATATCACTTCCGGCCGCATGTGGGATGAGTTGGATAAAAACAAACATTGCTCATCACAGGTTGCTTCTACCTGGCCAAAGATGATATTTTTTATTTTTTCATCCTCCGTGGCGGCCTCCAAAACAATTTCCGATCCGGCAATATCCTGGTAATCTGTCGTATAAGTAATACTTTTAGTCATGGTTTCAGCCATGGCTGGTTTAAATGCGCCCGTGGCCACGCCTTTCTGGATTTTCTTTTCTATCCTGGCCTTTGCGCTGGTAAGAGCCTCTTCAGCAATATCCACAAGCACCAGTTCAACAGTGTATTTTGAAAATACTTTAGAGAAATGCAGGCATATATCCGGACCTATCTGGCCAGCACCGATGATAGATAATTTTGAGATGGAAAGATCTTTATAATTGTAGTTCATGCAACTTCCATTTGTTATTTTATATGTAATGTACTAAATTTTTTTATGATATTGGAATCTGGCTTAGCAATTTAATATCAAAATTAGAGATGAAATTTACATCTGATTTTGACGATTTTTCACCACAAAAAGAGAATAGGATATTAGAAAATATGGAATACTTTTTTCCCGATGGCAGATAATGCCAGGACATCTTCATTATTCAGTACAGATAATACATGATGCTGAGGAGATGTGATCCCAAATTCTGCTAAATTATTGTCCAGAGATTTCTTCATACTGCTAAAAGCGAACTTATTTTACAGCTTCTGCAAAAGGTGATGATTTTGTAAATTCTTTCCGGCAATCTATTTTAATGTAAGCACAGATTAAAACTGGAGAAAAAGAACTCAACTATGAATAATACATTTCTGCAAATACTATGAGTGATTTCTTGGGAACGGATTATTTCAACTTAGACACCCTGCTCTCCCAAGAGGAACTGGCAGTCCAGAAGATGACGCGGGAGTTCGTAGATAAAGAGTTCATGCCCATTGTAACGGAACACCACAACAATGGCACCTTTCCCACGGACCTGATTCCCATGATAGGGAAACTTGGTTTTTTTGGTGCAAATCTCCCGGAAGAGTATGGCTGTGCTGGTCTCAACAATGTTGCTTACGGTATGGTGATGTATGAGCTGGAGCGGGGGGATTCGGGACTCCGAAGCATGGCTTCTGTCCAAGGCGGACTGGTGATGTATCCCATCTACAGCTACGGTAACGAGGAACAAAAACAGAATTGGCTGCCGCGATTGGCGAAGGGAGAGGCCATTGGCTGTTTCGGATTAACGGAGCCAGACCATGGATCGGATCCTGTCAATATGATCACTCGTGCCCGGAAGGTTGATGGAGGTTATGTCATTAACGGCAGCAAGATGTGGATTACTAATGGTACTCTTGCTGATGTAGCGGTGGTGTGGGCTAAGGATGACGACGGTGTTGTACGCGGCTTTCTGGTAGAAAAGGGAACGCCTGGTTTCACGGCTGTGGAGATGCACGGAAAGTTTTCCCTGCGGGCGTCAGATACAGGCGAATTGATCTTCGATGATTGCCATATTCCGGAAGAGAATGTCCTCCCTGGAGTGAAAGGGATGAAGGGACCTTTATCATGCCTCACCCAGGCCCGGTACGGCATCGCCTGGGGAGTTGTTGGTGCAGCCAGCGCCTGCTACGAGATTGCCCTGAATTATGCCAAGGAGAGAATTCAGTTTGAGAAGCCCATTGCTTCCTTCCAGCTGATCCAGAAAAAGCTTGTGGAGATGATCACGGAAATTACAAAGGCGCAGCTGATGGTGGTGCAACTTGGGCGGTTGAAGGACGGGGGAAAAATGCGTCATCAGCATATCTCCATGGCAAAGATGAACAACGTCTCCATGGCCCGGGACATCGCCCGAACGGCAAGAGAAACTCTTGGAGCAAACGGCATTATGAATGACTACCACATCATTCGTCATATGATGAACTTGGAATCGGTCTATACCTACGAAGGGACGCATGAGATTCACACTCTTGTGGTGGGTGCCGACATTACGGGGATTGATGCCTTCAGGTAGAAGATTGCGTTGCTGGAAGCAACCAGAGCTATAGAAGAGCAGTCCTAATTTTGAACGTTTCAGTTGTAATTCCCACTTATAACCGTGCCCATCTGCTACAAAGGGCACTGGATTCAGTTTTTTGCCAAACTCTCCTGCCCACCGAAGTTATCATTGTTGACGATGGATCTACCGATAGCACTGCCTCTCTTATCGAAACCAGATATTCGGAGGTAGCTTACATATGGCAGCCAAACGGCGGTGTAAGCGCAGCTCGCAATAGTGGTATTCGAAAAGCATCTGGTGATTGGATTGCTTTTCTTGATTCCGATGACGAGTGGCTTCCGCAGAAGCTCGAGGGTCAGGTTGAAGTCTTGGCAGAAAAGCCCGGGATGAAGCTATGCCATACCGAAGAGATCTGGATTCGAAACGGTAGGCGAGTCAATCCCAGAAAGAAACACGCCAAGCATGGCGGATGGATATTCCAGAAATGTTTGGAGCTCTGTTGTATCTCGCCTTCGAGTGTGATGATTCACCGGAGCGTATTTGATGAAGTAGGACTCTTTGATGAGTCGCTTCCCGCCTGTGAAGATTACGATATGTGGCTGCGGGTGACTGCACGATATCCGGTACTTTACATTGATAAACCGCTCATTACCAAGTATGGTGGACACGAGGACCAACTTTCAAAAAAATACTGGGGGATGGACCGGTTTCGTGTTCAGGCGCTGGCAAAAATCATTGAATCTGGCGTCCTTTCTGTCGAAAATAAAACAGCTGCCCAGGCAATGATCAGGGAGAAAATAAATATCTATATAGATGGTGCGTCGAAGAGAGGTAAGGTGATGGAAGCTGGTCAATTTCGAGAGCGATACTCTCAATTGTTGTGATGAAAGAGCGAATTAACTTCGTTGTTGCTCTGTCCTGTGAGGCACGGCCAATCATCCGGCACTTTGGACTTCATCATCGTGGTTCAACACCGTTCAAAGTCTACACCAATGAAGATGAAACTGTCTGGCTCATAATTTCCGGTATAGGGAAGGTTGCTTCCTCTTCTGCTACGGGGTATCTTGCTTCGCTTACTAAAGCTAATGATTCCACAGGTTGGCTGAATGTTGGCATCGCTGGCCACAGAGAGATGTCGGTTGGCACTGCAATTCTCGGAAACAAAATCACCGATGTACAGTCTGGGCAATCGTGGTGCCCGCTTGTCGTTTTTGAAACCCCATGTGAGACCGCATCAATCGAAACTGTAGAAAAACCAACAGTGGACTATTCACAGAACAACGTTGTGGAAATGGAAGCGTCTGGATTCTACATCTCAGCGAGTCGCTTTGCCAATCCTGGTAAAGTGCAGGTACTGAAAGTGATCTCAGACAACGAGCATAAATCTTTATTTGAGGTAAACCGATCGACAGTGGCAAAACTGATTGAGAACAACCTTGGAACCATTGAAGAGATCATCGATCTGCTATGAGTCGGCCTAGGAACGCCACTGAATACCGACAACGGTTTGCTCTGTTTGCCCGGGAAGCGCTTTATTCCAGCCTAGATCCTGCGCTACAGGAATCTATACAGTTGATTGGTTTTACGCACCGTTTGACTTTTCAGGAGCTTCGGCAGATAACGGAAATCGCTGCAGATTTTCAAATGTGGAGGGAACCTGGCCTACCAGATCAATGGTCTGAGCTGGAAAGAAAATTGGAAGGAAATGGAAAGCCTGTAAAAAAAATCCTATTGCAAAAACTCAAGGATAGGTGGCACTCTCTCAAGAACCGCAGAACGGTCTATAAGTCCGATAAGCTTTCCACTCGTTTGTCGGTTTCTTCTGGTAGGAAGGTGACAGTCCGAAATAGTGATAGCACTGTCTTTGGATGGTGTCCAGTGGCTTTCGAAAAAACCGTCTGCTGCAATCTGCGAACGGTCGATGCGGTACAGGGATGTGGTTTCGGCTGCAGTTACTGCAGTATCCAGACCTTTTATGATTCGGAACATATCACCGTTGACGCAAACCTCCACGAAAAGCTGCAAAGCGTTGTTCTTGATCCTCAGAAAAGATATCACATCGGCTCCGGACAGTCTTCAGATTCCCTCTTTCTTGGGAATAAAAACGGCATTCTTGATGCTCAATTCGATTTTGCCCGGAATAATCCAAACGTTATTCTTGAACTGAAGACAAAATCGAAGAATATCGCCTACCTTCTTGAAGCGGATGTGCCGGAAAACGTCTTCGTGAGTTGGTCACTCAACCCGCAGATAGTCATTAAAAATGAGGAACATCTGACTGCTTCTGAAAATGATCGTCTTGAAGCGGCGAGGGCAGTGGCGGACAGGAACATCAGCATTGGCTTTCATTTTCACCCCATGGTGTTCTACCGTGGTTGGAAAGACGATTATGAACAGCTTATCGGAAAAGTACTTTCCACTTTTTCACCAGATGAAGTAGCACTGGTCTCCTTTGGCACGCTGACTTTTATTAAACCAGCCATCAATAATCTCAGGCTTAAAGGCCTGGAGAGCAAGGTCCTACAGATTCCTATGGAGGACGCAGCAGGGAAGCTCTCCTATCCGTTCCAGATCAAAGAAGAAATGTTTACCGTCGCGTGGGAGGCATTTCGACCGTGGCGGGATCACGTCTTTTTCTATTTCTGTATGGAGGAGAGAAAATTGTGGGAGTCAGTCTTCGGATACTGCTACAAAGAAAACGAAGAATTTGGGAAAGCCCTGTGTGAGGAGGTTTTTCGAAAACTCAATAGTCGTGTGAAGAACTCACCGATTGGATAAGCTGAGTTAATACTTTTGCAAATAAAGTTTTCATTTCAGGGGCCCTGATGTAATGCAGTAGTGCAGATAAATGAATCTCATGCCATTTATCCACATCAATCAGTTTAAACGTTCCTCAATAAATTTCAGCATTTTTTTCTGCTGCGATAACCAGCCTAACCTTGTTTCAATATTCACATAGCGAATCCCATTCCGAAACGCAGCCCAGGACAGGCTGCCGTCATCTTCTTTAGGAGGCTGATCCTGTAAAAGTACATTATAATGACCCACGGATAATTTGTCGAAGTCATCAGGATCAGTACATATGATAAAGTCACGGGGATTTTCTTTTGGATTTATAGAAACTTTGGTGCAGTTCTTCAACTCAGATTTTAGGTTATACCCACGAAAATTGTTGTGAACTGCGATCAAAATACCCCCTGAGTCCGGAAAAAGGATAGAGAGGAATTGTTCACGATTTTGATCCAGTTCATCCAAGGCTTTCTTGAGCATACCCGGTGCCCATTCCGGCTTGAACTTTTTTAGAGCCCTGAATGAACCTGGCCTGGAGAATATTCGATTTGGATCAATCTTTGTGTCTTGATAAGCCACCTCCCGCTCATCACTTTTTATCAGAAATGCTGTACCATCATAATGATTCAAATGATGCATTAAAGCCATGTTTGCGGTTCTTTCATCACCGTGCAGCCAAATGTAGTGGTTGTTGGATGCACCGTTTTTTAAAACTTCGAATTCAATACCAGAGAATGATACTGATGTGGTCAGAATTTCTGGCTTTTCTTTTCCTGAACCAAACAATAAGCTCATAATAAAGTGGATATAAAATAATCTATTTAACAAGGATTGCTTTCTTGGTCTTGACATGATCTTTTGTTGAAAATCTGGTAAAGTATAATCTGATTATTCTTTACATGACTACACAAATAACTATGCTGTAATAAAAAGTTTTTTTCATCTCTCCAATTTACCCCTGGAGTGGGTATGGAATCAATTTGTAGTGTGTGGGATGAAAAAACCCCACTAAATTTCCCTCCTTATTCGAACCAAAAGTCTACCATGATAAAAAATCAGACCACTTTTATTTTACTGGCCATAGTGTTACTGTCCTGTGACACGGGTGATCATTCCCGGACATATCACCTGCCAAAAATCAAAACGAGTAACAACCTTCATCAAATCAAAGACATAACAATCGGACCACCAGGTTTCACCTGGGAAAAACCCGATTCATGGATTCCTTCACGGGGTTCTTCAATGAGGCTGGCGAGCTTTGAAGTTCCATTTTCCACCGGTTCTGGAGATTTATCCATCATTGAATTAAGTGGAGATGGAGGAGGGCTTATGGCAAATGTCAATAGATGGCGGGGGCAGGTTGGTTTAAGACCTTTAATTGAAGCTGAAATAAAAGCACAGGCACAAACGGGAGAAAGCGAATTGGGACCATATCAGTTTTTTCGGTTGATCAACAATTCCAATAGTGATGCAGCAATGCTGGCTACGATACTTCCGATTAATAATAGCACGTTATATATCAAGCTGACTGCCAATGCAGATGGCATATTGGAATTAGAAAAAGATTTTAAAGCTTTTTGTTCATCCATGAAACGTGACAATAGCAGTCAATGAAACAGGTTATTAAACTATTCAGTAATCCCAAGATCTTTGTTTACACGGTAATTTGGTTTATGGTACTGGTTGTTCTGGGCACTCTTGCCCAGAAAGATATTGGGCTCTATGCTTCTCAGCAGAAATATTTTTCGGCCAACATTACCTGGTTGGGCGGCATCATTCCCGCTCCAGGCGGTAGAATCACCATGGTTATTATGCTGGTAAATCTCACATTCATGTTATGTAAACAGAATCTGTGGAAAATAAAAAAAATTGGCGTCCTTATTATGCATATTGGAGCACTTCTCCTTCTTATAGGTGGAGGGCTGACAGCAAAATTCAGTTCTGAGGGAAACATGGTAATTGAAGAAGGGGCTCAATCAAATCATGTGGATGACTATCATGATATGGAGCTGGCTGTTATTAATACTTCAAATGAAGCCTTGGATGAATACACAGTTTTCGATCAGCCCATATTGGAAAAAGGAAATATCTTATCCCATGAAAACCTGAATTTTAATATTGAGATTATCAGCTATCTTAGAAATTGTGAACCCTTGAAGCGTACTGCACCTGCAGGAATCCAATATAGGGGTATGTTGAAAAATTTCATATTGAGTGAGTTAAAGCCGGAAAAGGAAAATAACCGAAATCGTCCCGGGATTACTTATAGGATTACAAATTCCGGCTCCAGTAACGATGGAATTTATGGTATCTTCCTAGAACAATCTGTGACACAAACCGCGGTCATAAATAATCAGAATTATGAATTTATCATTCGGAGAAAACGAACATATCTTCCTTTTTCAATTGAATTGCTAGACTTTAAGAAAGTCCTGCATCCTGGAACAGGCATAGCAAAAAGTTACAGTTCGGAAGTCAACTTAGTTGAAAATGGTATCCCCAGGAGAGTTTTGATTGAAATGAACGAACCCCTGCGTCATAGAGGATATACTTTTTTCCAATCGTCTTTTATTGAGGGGCCTGCAGGAGACACAACAGTGCTGGCAGCAGTAAAAAATTATGGAAGGTTATTCCCCTATATTTCAAGCATCATTATGAGTATTGGACTGCTTCTGCATTTACTCATTAACCTGCCTAAGCCACTACGGAAAAATCTCGGAGATGGTGAATAATGAAATTCTGTTTAAGATTATTTATTTCTATTTTTCTGCTTATTCCCACATTAGATGGCAGAGATTTTGATGAGAGGGATTTTCCTGTCCAGGATGGTGGCCGCATTAAACCGCTGGACACATATGCCCGAAACCAGCTCCTTGCATTTTACGGAAAAAGGTCGGTAAAACATAAAAATATGTCCGCCGTTGATTGGATTATTGACCTGACATTAAATCCAGCAGAAGGGGAGAGCAAAAAGGTATTCAATATCCGAAGTCCTGAGGTGGTAGCCAGCCTGAAATTGGATTGGACCAATGATCATAAATACAGCTTTAATGAACTGATCCCCGGCCTTCAAAAACAGTTCGAATTGATTAGTGAAGTTTATAATAAACCAGACGAATCGCGGACTGTTTTTGAGCAGCAACTACTGGAACTATACATAAATGCCATGCATTTCAGGGGAATTGCCCTCAGCTTGAGTTGTCTGGTGCCCTCTATCTCAGTTAATGATTCCATCCTGGCAGAGAAACTGAATATACCCTCCGGCAAAGCGGTCAGTTATGCCCATCTTGTTACGTATGTACATGTTCTAAGTGAAATGATGCAGGGTGTAATAAACAAATCGGAAGAGGAGCTTACAGATACAGATCGGGAACTTAGTATAATCCTTATCGCACTGAAACAGATCAGCTCAGATAATTTTGCACAAGCGCTAAAATTAATTCCTCCGTCTCCTCTAGATGAGACCGGAACCTGGCTTTCCCCCTGGGAGTTGATGGATGGCAGGCCCCGTGAGCCCTATCAGGATAAAATCCTCAATGCTCTGGAAAAATATCTGTCTGGACGGGTTTTGGGTGATGAAAACAAAATAATGTCAGCGTTGATGGATTATGAGACAGGAATCACATCCCTTGCCAAAGGCAAACCGGATATCAATTTGCTTAAAAAAGAAACCTGGGTGAATAAAGCGAATCTGTTTTATAACAGTGTGGCATTTTACCTTCTGGCATTTATTTTTCTGGGAGTAAGCTGGATGTTTCAGCCAAAATGGTTGAAAAGAACTTCCGCTGGTTTATTGGTTTTGGGACTTTTATATCATGCCTACGGCATCTATCTGAGGATGGTCATTATGGAAAGACCACCGGTTTCTACCTTATATGAAACTGTCATTTTTGTCGGACTTACCGCTGTGGTTTGTGCAGTGATTATTGAGTACTTCCGCCGCGATGGTTTGGGGTTGTTTATAGGGTCAGTGAGCGGGGCAGTTTTTCATTATATCGGTTTTGGATATGCTGCTGATGGAGATACACTGGGGATGCTGGTGGCAGTCCTCAATTCAAATTTCTGGCTGGCAACCCATGTTACCACCATTACGCTGGGTTATGGGGCATCCCTGGTTGCGGGATTTATCGGGCATTTGTATCTCATCCAAGTGATACGGAGCCCTGGAAATAAGACTCTGTTAAAAAGTATCAATAAAAACATGTTCGGGATGACCCTCATCGCTCTTTTCTTCACTCTCTTCGGAACTATTCTGGGAGGGATTTGGGCAGACCAGTCCTGGGGCCGGTTCTGGGGATGGGACCCTAAGGAAAACGGTGCTCTTCTTATTGTCATGTGGCAGCTGATGATGGTGCACATGCGCCTTACCGGGCTGGCAAAGCCGACTGGTTTTGCCTTGGGGATGATTATGAATAATATTGTGGTTGTGATTGCCTGGTTTGGTGTGAATTTATTAAATGTAGGTCTCCACAGCTACGGTTTTGCTGGGGGTGTTGCTCAGAATTTAGCCCTGTTTACTGCCCTTGAATTGATGACCGGTTTTGGGACATATTACTGGGCAAAGTCCAGGAAGAGAAGCTTTGCACTGCCGGTAATGATGAATGAAACTATGAGACAACCATAAAATCATTCATTGCTCTAAAGGATAAACAGGTTGGGAATTTACGAACAAATGAAAACCCTAACGAATTTTACTGGTTCATTTTATTCCTTTGCTCACCTGAAGCTCTATAAAAACAAATACTATTTTGACATAAGTTTATACCACATTTCAACCAATGTTCATCGTTATTCTTATTCATCTGTGTTATGTCTTCATAGTAATTTTTCATATAATTATTATGGATGAACGAGCTCACAGATTTCATCTAATTAATCACATTAACTCTATAATAAAAAGAAGTGTATTATGATCAAATTCAGTGATAAACAACTCAAGATACCACAGATGCAGAGGCCGGTATTTCTTGTTACTGGTGGTATGTCCAAATTTGGCCGTGCTGTACCGGAAAAACGAACGGAAGAACTGGTTATAGATTCCTTTGTGGAAGCAGCAGAATTCATTAATAAAACACCTGCTGAACTCAAGGAATATATTCATTCCTGCTATTATGGACACTTTGCGGATCATTTTGGAGACCAACTTCTAGGCGAAGCGGTTATCCATGATAGGCTTGGACTTGATCCATTAGGCAATATTGGGATTAAAACCGGCGGCGCCACTGGTGGATCCACTCTTTGGGAAGCTTTTAAAGCTGTTGCTTCCGGGTATTCCGATTGCGTTCTGGCAATGGGCTGGGAACGTATGGACGAGGTGCCCACAGATGAAGGGAATAACTACATCGCCTCCGCAGCAGATAAGGATTGGGAAACACCGTTGGGACATATTTATACCGGGTACTATGCGGTAATGGCCCAAAAATACTGGCAAGTCTTTGGCAAAGAAGAGGAATCTTTTCGCCGAACCATGGCGGAAATTGCCGTTAAAAACCGTGGATATGCCCGCATGAATCCACACGCCCAGGGGCCCATGGACATTACCGTGGAAGATGTGTTGAATTCTCCGGTGGTGGCTTATCCCCTTCGGGCACTGGACTGCTGCCTCATGAGTGTGGGAGCGTCTTGTGCAATTCTATGTGATGAGAAAACCGCCTATGAACTAACGGACAATCCGCTCATGATTTATGTATCCGCCGGCAGCCATACCCTGCGTGTTGCCGATCGCCGGGACATGGATATTCCGTTATTACCTAATGAACCACCAGACCAGTATAAAGACCTGGGCGAGCGCTTTCCAGGCGGAGACCGTTACCCTGGATTCACCGGATTCCTGGCTGCCCGGATGGCTGCTTATTACGGTTACCGAATGGCCGGAGTTGTGGATCCTACGGAAGACCTGGACCTGGTGGAACTGCACGATGCTTTTACCATCAGCGATATCCAGAGCTACGAAGATCTTGGTATCCGGCCTTACGGCGAAGGGCGGACATATGTGGAATCAGGTGACTGTTACCACACCAATCCCCATACTGGCAAGCCCGGAAAACTGCCATCAAATCTTTGCGGCGGACTCATCGGTTGTATGCACGCTGTTGGTGCTACGGGAATTATGCAGACCGTTGAAGTGGGCCAGCATATTTGGGGACGCTGGGCGGAAATGCACGAAGACCAGTCCAAATGGGACCGGTTCGGCCGTACCAAACCTGATGATTGGACCAACCTTCAGGTAGAAGGCGCCAAACGGGGAATGGCCATCAGCCACGCCGGCGTCGGTTCACATGTGACCGCAACAATTCTTGTCCATCCGGATCATCAATTAGAAAGGAAAGAATCATGAGTACAGCCAAGCGTGGAAAAGTTCGGGTAGAAAACGGCCGCTATCGCCTGGACGGGCAATTCCATTTTCCCTATCCTAACGAGCCTATCCGCAATGAAGACGGTGAACTGATGGGTGTCACCAATCCCCGGGATTTGACCCACGTACACATGTATGGCGGCGAAGCGCCTTTCTTCGAAGGGTTAGGCCAGGGAAAACTGCTGGGCACCCGATGTGATAGTCAGAATTGTGACGCAAATGGCTCCATCTTTATCCCCTTCCGCATACACTGCCCGGACTGTTTAGGAAAAAATACAATTGTGGACATGACTGAAACAGCCAAAAAGGGCGCCACTGTACATACATTCATGATCACCGAACGGACCGGTGCATTCAATACGCTGCCAAAGCCCATTCGCTTTGTAAATGTAGAATTTGAAGGGGTGCCTACAATACTAATGGGATATTTATCTGTGGGCGAACCGGAAATCGGAATGAAAGTGGTGCCTATTTTTAATACCACCAAGCCTAGCTATACTATCCTGGATCTATCGTGGGTACCGGAAGGGACCAATGAATCAGAAATCCTGGAAGGATTTACCTTCGGATAAACCGCCGAAAGTTCTGAAAGAAATCTGCGCTGAAAAAATATACATGTATTAGAATAACTGGTGGCAAGATACAGAGACCCAGAATGAATTAACTGAGTCAATGTAAAGTTGAAATGTAATTTTTCGGCTTATGAATAAGAACCATTCCCCCATTTTATTATACATTTTAATGATACTCGCCATGGCCGCATGGGGGCTATCATGGACGAACGGAAAGGTCTTGAGCGATTATGGACCATCATCCGTGTTGGCTTTCTGGCGCTTTTTCTTTTCCAGCATTACCATGATTCCAGTACTATGGTTAACCGGTAATGATTTCCGGGTGACGCGTCAGGGTATGAAATATGTTTTAACAGGTGCCGTGTTTATCTCTCTTTACAATATTTTCTTTTTCGTTGGCATCGATAGAGGATCCGCCAGTGTGGGTGGCATTATCGTCCCGACCTTCAATCCAATTATTACATTCATTATTTCTGTATTGCTACTGAAACAGGTGATCTACCGTAAGGATATCATGGGTCTGGTACTGGGTTTCACTGGCGGTGTGATTGTATTACAGGCCTGGACACTGTCTCTGGAACAAATGATCGCTAACGGCAATCTGTTTTTCATATGCGCTTCCATTTCCTGGGGGATCATGTCGATAGTATCGGGTCGGTCCCACGGTCATGTGTCTACACTTTCATTTAGTTTTTGGGTCTACACAATCGCTGCCCTGATCTACCTTGGCGTGACCTGGAATAAAGATATTTTACTAATATTCACCTATGACTGGATCTTTTGGGTGAATATGTTCTTCCTGTCTGCCGGCGCTATGGTGTTCGGAACTACAGTTTATTTTTTTGGGACTACCCGGCTAGGACCTGAAAAAGCCAGTGCCTTCATATTTATGGTACCGGTCACGGCTCTGCTTTTTAGTGTGCTGTTAATTGAGGAACGCTTGGAAGTGACCACCGTGATAGGTGGAATGATGACTATGGCGGCTGTCTACCTAATCAACAAAAGTCATGCGCGACAAGAGCCAATAGATTAATCACATCATATATTCTGCCTTAGCGTCTCCACCAATTGCTTTGGCGGTTTTACGGCTCTTCCGGATTTATCCGTAAAAGCGTGCATCGTATATCCGCTCACCAGCAATTCATCCGAATTGTCCCGGTGAACCTCATAATCAATTCGCAATCGTGGCTTTGGTAGTTCTTTAATAATGGTATTTACTATCAGGGCATCTTCGAAATTGGCGCCAACTTTATAATCACAGTGGCTGGTTATTACCGGTAGAAGATAACCATCCTCTTCGATTGCCGTTATACGGATGCCCAGGGATTTAAATAATTCCGTACGGGCAGCTTCAAAATATTCATAATAACGGGCATAATAGACGATTCCCATCTGATCAACATCTTTATAATAGACTTTGGTGCGATACTCAAATTGTATCATTTCAATTTACCCAGAGGAATCAATTTGGAGTGGTGGAAATGATTGCCGTGAATAAGTCGGTTACCCATCAGTTACCCGTAAATTACGTCAAATTGTCCTAATTTGTTATATTGTTTAACAAGTTTCATATAAAGAAAAAGCGGGAAATAAATCCCGCTCTCTCTTCGATACCGAATAGATATTATTTATGTGACTCCGGAGCGACTCGAACGCTCGGCCAATGGCTTAAAAGGCCACTGCTCTACCAACTGAGCTACGGAGTCAAATCTACGTAAAATTCGGCGAGAACTTACTGATTTGGATTGCCTAAAAAAAAAGCAAATTTCATTGGTTGTCTGAAAAAATTCAGGTTCATTATTCAGTTCCAAACAACCGGTCACCGGCATCACCCAAACCCGGCACAATGTATTTTTGTGAATTCAATTTCTCATCCAATACAGCAGTGTAAATATCCACATCCGGATGACTGGTTGAAAAGGCCTTAACTCCTTCCGGTGCTGAGATCAGGCAGATAAATTTGATGGTATGTACACCAAGGTTTTTCAGCTTTTCTACGGTTGCAATAGCTGTTCCCCCTGTAGCCAGCATGGGATCTATGACCATAAAAATATTATCCTCTGCCTTTGATGGAACTTTGAAATAATAGTCCACCGGTTTGTGTGTTTCATGATCCCGCTCCAAACCAACATACCCTATTTTTGCATTGGGAATGAGTTTGGTTAATCCATTAACCATTCCCAGTCCTGCTCTCAAAATTGGTACAATGACAACATCCTTCACATCTAAAATTTTTGAGGATGTTTTTGTCAATGGTGTTTCTGTTTCAACAATTTTTAGTGGAAGGTCTTTGGTAGCTTCCGCTGCTACCAGCATAGTGATTTCATCTGTCAGTTCCCGAAACTCTTTTGGCTTGGTGTCCTTATTCCGTAGAAAAGTCATTTTATGCTGGACAAGAGAATGGTTCACAATGTGAAAATTTGGAGGCAGTTTCATAACATGTTTATCCGTATAGTTTGAAGCAATTTTGGGTCAATCAATACTCCCCTCTGCACAGGTGGTATCAAATCCGCCCCGGGTGTTATACATTGTTGTGACAATAAGTTTTTCGGTTTCCAGGACACTCTTTAGGTCTTCATATATACGTTTTGTTACAGCTTCCTGGTAAATCCCAACATTTCGAAAACTGATGAAATAATATTTTAGGCTTTTTAATTCCACACATTTTCCACCTTCGGGATAATATTCGATTTGCACGTAGGCAAGATCAGGAAGCCCGCTGAACGGGCAGACAGCGCTGAATTCATCGGTTTCAGTCATGATGTACTGGTTCGGGCTGTCAAATTCAAATGTTTCCAGATAGTCCGGACGAATATGGCTTTCGTCAACAAAGTCGAATTTTTTTCCTTCCGGTTCAGGCATAATATAAATCTCTCTTCATTGGGACAATTCTCCTGTGTAGATACATCCGGAAGTACAGGTTTCCATAACCTCAATCTTGGATAAGTTCGAAAGAGCTGGTTTTAATCGGTCCCAGATCCAGATTGAAAGGTATTCGCTGGTAGGATTCTCTAAACCGGGGATTTCGTTCAAATAATAATGATCCAGCTGTTTGTAAATCGGATGAAAAGCTTTCTTGATGTCATCAAAATCCTGGATCCATCCTGTCTCTTTATCTATGGGTCCGTCAACAAACAGGCGGATATGAAAAGAGTGTCCGTGAAGACGACGGCATTTATGATCTTCAGGTACATTCGGCAGGAGGTGAGCTGCCTCAAAAGTTATTTCTTTGAATATTTCCATGGGGTAAGTTTACGGAATGTTAAGCAATTTATGGATTTGTAAACTGAGGTTCCATTGTGGATGGTTCATGCAGTAATCCAGAGTGGAGTGGGTGGTATGCTGTATGCTTGGATCTTCCAGGGGCTGAAGTGAGAAATGATCAAAATCAAGATCCTCATAATCTGAGGGATCAAGTCCGTTCTGAGGATACACCAGTTTGATTTCATTACCTTTTTCCGCAACAAATTCTGCACCTTCTTTCGGGCTTACACAGACCCAATCCAATTTATCTGGAACAGGCAGTGTGCCGTTTGTTTCAATCCCAACTTCAAACCCATATTTATGAAATGCATGAATGAGTTTGGAATCCAGCTGCAGGAGGGGTTCGCCCCCGGTGCACACCGCATAGGGGATGGCTTCTGTTTCAGCAGGCCAGAGAGAATACGCTTTTTCCGCCACTGATTCCGCAGTGGGATATTTTCCCCCGTTCAAGCCATCAGTTCCAACAAAATCTGTATCACAAAAATTGCAGATGGCTTTCTTTCTGTCTTTTGTCAACCCGCTCCAGAGATTGCAGCCGCTGAACCGGCAGAATACCGCTGGGCGCCCAGTGTGAAATCCTTCGCCTTGAAGCGTATAATAGAGCGTTTTAATTGAATAACTCATGTGTAATTGATGGGATCTGCAGTCCCAGCTTCCTGAAACCCTTTCAGGCGAATGCAGCATGAATCACATCTGCCGCATGCATTCCCCGCCTTGTCCGGGTCGTAGCAGGAATGGGTTAGAGAATAATCAACGCCAAGTGCCAATCCCTTTTTAATTATCTCTCCTTTTGTCATGGAGATTAATGGAGTATGAATGGTAATGGACTGATCACCATCCACTCCCGCTTTTGTAGCCAGGTTTGCCATGGCTTGAAAAGATTGGATATATTCCGGTCGGCAGTCGGGATAACCGCTGTAGTCCATGGAGTTTACTCCTAAAAAAATATCGTTGGATTGTAAAACTTCAGCCCAGGCCAAGGCAAAAGAAAGGAAAATAGTATTCCTGGCAGGGACGTACGTGACAGGGATTGACCCGCCCATTGTGCTTTCGGAGCGGTCTTTGGGAACGTCTATATCATCTGTCAGTGCTGAGCCGCCAAAAGCACGAAGATCTATTTCTGTGATAATATGATCGGTCAGGTTACAGGCCTCGGCAATTTTTTGAGAAGCACCGATTTCAAATTGATGACGCTGGCCATAGCTGAAGGTCAAACCATAAGGTGTAAACCCATCATTTTGAGCTATTGCCAAAGTGGTGGCAGAGTCGAGTCCTCCGCTTAAAAGGATAACAGCTTTTTTCATTTTTCCACAATTTTAATGGAAGTACTATTTTCAGTCCAGGATTAATTTTTTAGCAGTTTTCAAGAGTTTCTTCGCAGAGCTGATCAATGACAGCTTCAAAACTTTGAGTTTTTTCATAACAGGCTAATTGTCTGTCTGCGCTTGTACCCTTATCCAGTATTGTTTGAATATATTCAATTTCCTCCCGTGACCCAAGGGGATCAACGACATCATCAATAAACTCAAGTAATTCCTCCATTAGAGAGGGCAGAGAGATTTCCTTTTCTCTTCCAAAATCAATGAGTCTGCCATCAATTCCATTTTTACAGGCCCGCCATTTATTTTCGACGACAAGGGAACGTCGATATTTTCTCCAGGTTTGATTGGATTTGCGAAGCTGGATCAGTTTTGCAACAAGTGCTTGAATGAGCGCAGCGATCGCCATAACCTCATTAACTTTTGTCGTACAATCGCATATTCTAAATTCAAGAGTTGGGAACGTAGAATGGGGTCGTATATCCCACCATATTTTGGAAGGTTCTTCGATGCTGTTGCAGTTAACTAATGTACGTACATACTGGTCATATTCTGCTGCGGAACCAAATCGTTCCGGGATTCCTGTGCGGGGAAGGTCCTCAAATACAATGCTTCGGTAGGATTTAAACCCGGTATTTTGTCTTCTCCAAAATGGGGAAGATGTGGACAGGGTTAAAATATGAGGCATGAAGTAACTCATCTGGTTCATGATATCAATTTGCAGGTCACGATCCTCAATCCCGATATGAACATGCATTCCAAAGATTAACAGTCGCCTGGCAACGTACTGCATTTTATCAAGCAAGCCCATATACCGTTCCTTATCTGTAACAATTTGATCTTCCCAGAGAGAAAAAGGATGTGTGCCTGCTGCAAGAATTCGCCGGTTATTCTTCTCCGCAAAGTCACTTATCATCTGCCGAAGTTCCTGTACTTCTTCACGGGCTTCCTGAATATTTTTACATACTTTACTGCTGATTTCCACTTGGGATTGAAGGAACTCAGGTTTCATCTGATCCCGGAAAAGAAGAGCTCCTTTTTCCAGAAATTCCGATATGAAAGACGTGAGCTCACGACTTTCCGGATCGATGATCTGATACTCTTCTTCAATTCCGATTGTTAAAGGTTTAATGCTGGCCATATTTAGGTGATTTTTATTTTCTGTTCCAGTTCTGGTGGAGGGAGAAAAGTTATTTTGGCCTGACCAATTCCGGTTCTGATGAGCCCCGGTGGCAGATCCAGCAGGAGACCTGAGAAGCTCCTTCATAATTGAAGACAGAATCATTCTGAGTCTGAATCATTTGCATCATAAGCCGTGTAATTTCCTTATGTTCTGTATCAAGTGATTTATCGTTCATGTCATGGCAGTACTTACATTTGACACCTAAGTCTTTCGATATCATCTTCATATATTTTTTTACTTCTTTGGAGGATGTAAAATCCAGAACTTTCAGGTTTTTTGGAGTTTTATCCCCCGCAATCATGCTTGCTGAAAATACAATCGAAAGAAAAAGAAGCCAAACTTTTTTCATATTCATTCTGTTTCTCCTATTTAAAACCACGTGTGAATTTGGACCAGGTATTCCGGGTCCGGCTGTGTAAAGCCAGCCATGTCAATCTCGCTGAGCCGGGCCTGGATCTTAACTTCAAGAACATTTAATGGAAATAATTCCACCCCCAGAGTGTACCGGCTGATGGCGCCTGTTGTCCACTTCTCATCCGGGTCAAAAAAGTCGTACTTGCAAATTAAATGTACTCCCTGTTTTATTTCCCAGGCAAGCTCATCATAATAGGCATATGAATTTTTTCCATCAATCAGATTTTCTGCCTTATCCAGTTCAAATGACCAGGTGAATTTTGAAAAGGACAATCCTCCCGCAACGCCCATGAGGGTGAAATTTTCTTCTTTCATGAGGTTCAGGCTGAACATGGGAGCAAACTTTTTGAAGGACCTTGCAAAATACAGCTGGCTGGTAAAATTTTTCATCTCGTCCGGTGAACGTGAATCGAGCTTAAGAGGTGTACCTCCGCTGGCAGTGAGAAGAAACCCATTCCCAAATGGCAAACCAAATTCAATCATCGTGGATGAGTTTGTTGACATAAAAAGTTGAAAACCTTCATCATCGTCTAAACCAACTTTTGTTGACATATTTCCATAACGGAAAAATGAGGTATGGTCATCAAGTCGAATTCCATAATTAGGGAGAGTTCGACCAACCCTGATCCAGCCGTTTTGAGGCAGGACTTTAAATAAACCCCAGAATTCAGTTTCAATAAGTTGGGCGCTCAATTTGGTAAACAATCCTGCGTTTTCATGCAATTCTAAATAGGCATACACATCCGCCTGCATGGGGAAGACCGCAGATTTCCTGGTTGCGTCTGCTGTATTACCATATTGAATTCCCTGCACACGGAAATCCCCTCCAATCTGGAGATGGTCTCCAACAGTTCCGTCCCAGTCTTCGTCACCCTTTGCCTGCCAGCGCTTGAAGGGAAGTTCTTCCAGGGCGACTACATTGCTCCCGTAATCATTCCTGAGTCCGCTGCCGGTGGGGTTCACATGGCAGGCCATACAGGAGGACCCATTCTGAATTGCAAAACGGGGAAGAGCAAAAGCAAAGTCCAAACAAAGTAAAAAACTGAGGGAAGAGAAAAATATTTTACTCATTAGTTGTCTTGTGCTCCTTCATCTATCCAGGTTTCAATAAGATCGATACTTTCGTCGTTAAGACAGCAATCACCCATTGGCATTTGCGATCCGGCTGTCCCTCGTAATTTCTGGATAATTAAACTGTTTGCGCCATTTCCAGCATTAACGACTGGACCATTATTGCTATTTCCTAACATAAGGTTCTCATAGGAAGTTAAACTTAAACTACCAGATCCACCATGGCAACTAGTGCAACTGGCATCGAAAATTGGTTGGATTTGAGTTAAATAACTGATATCACAAATTTCATCATCATTCGCATCATTGTCTACAATTGTTCCATCAACGCAGGTTTCACACACACCATCTACAGACACACATGATTCATCATTAAGAGTTGCGTCGGGATCGTAGTTGCAGGCAGCGCTTGTCATACAACCTGATATTTCAGGGTCTCCTAGATCACTACAGGACCAGAAAGCGGCAAGAAAAATCCCGAAGAGGAAAAATTTGAATAGTTTCATCAGGTTACAGAAAACCTATTATTTAAGATAAACAGCCCTTTGTGTGATGGTAAATGTTTCTCCTGTGAGGCGGATGAGATAGACACCTGTAGGGTGCCCTTCAGGATGCCAGTCAAAAGTATGAGAACCAGGCTGGCTTTTTGTGAAGGAGAATTCATCCGACAGCTGGTCTTTCAGGTTTAAAATACTGATATGCCATCTATATAGAATCCACTACAATTGTCAGGGAAAATTGGTTGGATGTCAGTTTCATAATCAATAGCTCAAAGAAGAGTGAACCCGTATACTAGGATGGGAAAAATAAAATACCGTGTTTGTTTCATGCATTCTCCTGTTGGTTGTATGAGCCTGGAATAATATTGTATTCCAGAATAAATGGTCTTAATTCTTAATCGTTGTAATTAAAATTAACCAATATGAATTATCTTAATAGCGCTAATCTGAAAAAGATTTAAGGAAATGACAAGTTTTTTTCTTTTTATTGCGACATTTGGAATTAGTTTTAATTCTGGATAAAAAGGGGAAGAGGTTTATACTTGACAAGGTACCGGTGGGGTTTAATGATTTCATTCCGTATCATCAGACGTTGGTGAAAGACGAATTTGTCTGGGTAAGTTTAATGAACTGAAAATTTCCCTGTTTTTTTATTCATCGTTTTTCAGTACGAATCCAAAGTTGTAAATTTTTCTATGGATTTAAGTGAATTGAAAGATAGATTTAATTCCACCGAATCAAAATATCTTGAGCTTCGGGGGTATCTTTGACTTGTCATCTAAAGAAGTTAAATTAGGAAAACTTCAGAAAAAGACATTAGCTCCTGACTTCTGGAACAACAACTCTAAGGCTTCTTCCATTTTAAAAAAAACCGCCATTCTTGAAAAAGAAATCAATCTCTGGAAAGACCTTAAGCAAAGGCATGGAGATATAGAAGTTCTGTTGGAATTTGTTGAGGCGGGGGAGTCAACCGTGGAGGAAGTAGATGTAGAACTGTCTACCTACCAAAAGATAGTGGAAGATCTTGAACTTCAGCTCATGCTTGGGGAAGTGCAGGATGTTCAGGATGCTATCCTGACCATACATCCCGGGGCAGGAGGAACAGAGAGCCAGGATTGGGCAGAAATGTTATACCGAATGTATACAAGGTGGTTTGAAAAGAAAAAGTTTCTTTCCGCATTGCTTGATTATCAACCTGGCGATGAAGCAGGAATTAAAGATGTGACCCTGGAAGTAAAAGGAGAATTTGCATATGGATTGTTAAAAGCGGAAGCAGGAGTTCATCGCTTAGTAAGGATTTCTCCCTTTGATGCCAGCAACCGAAGGCATACATCGTTTGCTTCTGTATTTGTATATCCATCTGTGGACGAGGATGTCGAGATAGAGATTGATTCCAATGACTTGAGGATTGATACATATCGCGCGAGTGGAGCAGGAGGACAGCACGTAAACAAAACTGATTCTGCTATCCGGATTACCCATTTGCCATCCGGGATTGTGGTTCAATGCCAGAATGAACGATCTCAACACAAGAATAAATCCCAGGCAATGAAAGTATTGAAGGCCCGGCTATATCAAGCAAAATTGGAAGAAGAAAAAGAAGCTGCCAAAGAGCTGGAAGATCAAAAAATGGATATTGGCTGGGGGAGTCAGATTCGTTCTTACGTATTTCACCCCTACAATATGGTCAAAGATCACAGGACAAAGGAAGAAACAGGCAATGTGCAGGCTGTGATAGATGGGAATATCGATTCATTTATCAGGGCGTTTCTGATACAGCGTATTGGGAAAAATTAACTAGAATTTCCTACACATTTTTTCAAGGAGAAAAAAACATCATGTCTGAAGAACATACCAGTTTAAAACAAATTATAAAATTCCGGATGGAAAAACTACAGAAACTGCGGGACGCCGGAGTAAATCCCTACCCTTATTTTTTTAAGCAATCTCATTACAGTGAAGAAATCCGGGAGAATTTTGATTCTCTGGAAAATAAAGATGTAACGATAGCAGGTCGAATTATGTCGATACGAAAAATGGGGAAAGCTTCTTTTTGTCACATTCAGGATGGAGCAGGGCGCATCCAGACATATATTCGCCGGGATGATGTAGGAGAAGAAAGCTATACCCACTTTAAACTTCTTGATATGGGTGATTATATTGGCGTAAGGGGATATGTGTTCAAAACAAAAACAGGGGAAATATCAATCCATGCTAAAACAGTAACTATTCTCTCTAAGAGCATTCGCCCCCTCCCGATTGTAAAGGAAAAAGATGGAGAGATTTTTGATGCTTTTTCTGATAAGGAGCAAAGATACCGTAACCGTCATCTGGATTTGGTAGTGAACCCTGATATCAAGGAAATATTCGTAAAAAGAGCAAAAATTATTTCTATGATCAGACGGTTTTTTGATGACAGGGGATTTTTAGAGGTGGAAACCCCTGTACTCCAGCCCCTCTACGGCGGAGCGAATGCGCGCCCTTTTATCACTCACCATAACTCTTTGGATCAGGATTTATATCTTCGGATCGCTGATGAATTGTATCTGAAACGGCTCATCATTGGGGGGATAGATAAGGTATACGAACTGGCGAAAAATTTTCGTAACGAAGGCATGGACCGAAATCACAACCCTGAGTTTACAATGCTTGAATGGTACCAGGCCTATGCCGATTATGGATTCATGATGGATTTTGTTGAAGAAATGATCCGCACGGTTGCAGAAGGAGTTGGTTCTCTTCAGCTTAATTGGGGTGGAATTGAGGTAGATCTTTCAAAGCCTTTTATCAGGAAACCTTTCCTGGCTCTGCTGAAGGAAGCAACTGGTCAGGATGTAACCGGTGGTGATGAAACTCAAATTAGAGAGATTTGTAAAGAACAGGGGCTGTCTGTACCGGAGAAAGCAAACTACGGACAGTTACTTGATGAACTGATGAGAAAGCTTGTTGAACCCAATTTAATCCAGCCGACATTTGTAATAGATTATCCAAAGGTGATTTCACCCCTGGCGAAGATGCACCGAAATAATAATTCAGAAATTGTAGAGCGGTTTGAACTCTTTATTGGCGGTGCAGAATTTGCGAATGCTTTTTCTGAACTGAATGATCCAATTGATCAGAGAGATCGTTTAGAAACCCAAGAGAAGCTTCATGCTGCCGGCGATGAGGAAGCACATCCAGTTGATGAAAATTTTCTACAGGCTGTAGAGTACGGTATGCCCCCAACAGGTGGAGTTGGTGTGGGAGTGGACCGCCTGGTAATGCTTTTAACAGAGAATCGCTGGATCAGAGACGTCATTCTTTTTCCCTCTTTGAAAACGGTTAAGGAGTGAACCCAATCAGTTAAAGGAAGAAAATTTTTCCGTAAATGAATCTACCTACTTTCATTGCTTTCCGTCATCTCCGTTCTCCCCAAAAGGGCAGTTTTTCTACACTTGCGGGGATACTGGCTATTGCCGGATTAGGAATTGGGATTGCAGCTCTTATCATTACCTTGAGCATTCTCGAAGGATTTGAAACCACCATTTCAGAAAAAATTGCCGGGTTTGACGGACATATACGACTCCAGCATTTTATGGATACGCCTGTACCGGAAGAAAACCCGACCCTGGACAGTCTGCTGGGAACATCCTTAGGTCAAACGGTCATTCCTTTTATCCAGAAACCAGCTCTTTTGAGAAGAGGTTCTTATGCGGAGGGTGTCATTGTGGAAGGACTTGTTGTGCCCGATAAGAAATTCGGGTTGACACATATTATCGTTGATGGAACATTAAATTTGAACCCCGGTTCCATCCTGATCGGGAAACGCCTTGCTGATAATATGTCCCTTCAGGTTGGAGACAAACTTGCACTTTTTGACATGGAATCCATTACCGGCGTATCTTCTGGCCAGCGAGTAAAGGCATTCACAATCACCGGATTGTTTCACTCAGGTTTGCTGGAATATGACCGTTCTATTGTGTATACATCCCTAAAAGACGCTCAGCATCTGTTCGGTATGGAAAAGCAGATTTCGGGGCTTATGCTTCTATTTAAAAATTCTGCACTTGCAGGGGCAGCTTACTCCCAGCTTGAAGCAGAATTGGATTATCCATGGTATGTGATGTCATGGAAAGATAAACACCATGTTTTATTTGATTGGATTCGGGTCCAGCGCTGGCCTATTCTGATCATTTTTGGACTCATTGCCTTTGTGGGGGTTGTTAATATTGTTTCTGCTATGGCAATGATCATAATTGAAAAGATCCGTGAGATTGGTATTTTCACTTCCCTGGGGTTTACGCCTCACGCAATTCGAAGGATTTTTCTTTTTGAAGGCACCATTATAGGAGCCATTGGATCTTTAGCCGGTGTTTTGATCGCCCTGCTGCTGATATGGCTGCAGTTACGTTTCCAGTTAATTTCCATCCCGGAAGATGTGTATTTCATGGACAGAATCCCAGTTGCCATGAATGGATGGCTTACCTGTCTTATAGGTTTTGCGGGATTGGCTGCATCCATACTGGCATCATTATTGCCAACAATAAAGGCAGCAAAAATACGTCCTGCCGAAGCCCTTAGATACGAGTGACATGAATATCTCGACCTACATTGCAAAACGATTTCTACTTGGCGAAAGAGGTGTTGGTGCAAGCAGGTTTACTGGTTTGATTGCTATTGCGGGGATGGCGGTGGGATGTTTTGCCCTCATACTCTCCATTGCAGTTTTGAATGGTTTTGAGAAGAAAGTAACTGCGAAAATCCGTGGGTTTGAGGGAGATCTCCGACTTTCAGGAGCATCCCTGGATTTCATTGATATACAGAAACAGCTGGATGAGGAACAAGGTGTTTTATCCTACATGCCTTTCATGGAGCGTAAGGGTCTGGTCGTTGGAGATGGAAATATTCTCAGAATTGCGACACTGAAAGCGGTAGATATGAATAAGATTTCTTCTTTTTATCAGCTTGGATTGAGCGAAATTGAACTAAACCCATCTGATTCCCCTATTATCATTGGTCAACTACTTGCAAGCAGATTAAATTTAGCAGTAGGGGATTACGTCAAACTGATGAGCCCAGTTGATCACCCGTCGCAGTTTGGATTGCCCCGAAAAGTTCAGGTAAAGGTGGTGGGGATTTTCCAGGGAAATGTATTGGATTATGATGACAGGTTAGTTTTTGTTCCGTTGTCTGTTGGGAAATTGCTTTTCACCAGAAAAAAAGGACTCGACGGTGTTGATATCCGGTTGACCACAGAAACGGAAATAGATATGACCCGGGAAAGGTTATTAAATAAGTTCCCTCACATGACGATTGAGAGCTGGGAGAATATCCATGAAGGTTTATTCCAGGCTATGCGAATGGAGCGAATCGGTGCCATTGTGGTATTAAGTTTGATTATTCTTGTAGCTTCGTTTAATTTGACTTCCACACTGGTTCTGGTTACTATCCAGAAAATCAGGGAGATCGGTATTCTGCGGGCAGTTGGAGCGACCACTGGTACGATTCGGTCAATTCTAATAAAACAGGGATTTATGATCGGTGGTATTGGTGCTGCCGTTGGATTGGGAGCAAGTTTTTTGGTTGTGATTGTACAGGTAAATCTTGGCTTTCTTCGTTTGCCTGAAGACATTTATTTTATGAAAAATCTGCCCATGATATTGACTGTTAAAGATGTGATCCTTGTTCCATTCATTGCAATTATTTTGATAAGTATATCATCTGGATTAGCGGCTCAGCGAGCCGTTTTGATCCAACCGAAAGATGCGGTACATTTGGAAAAATGATACTGGAAGCAAAACAGATATCAAAGTCATTTCAAAATGGCACCAAGGAACTCACTGTTCTAAGAAAACTGTCTCTGTCAGTTGACAAGGGGGAAATTGTTACCATTATGGGACCTTCTGGTTCAGGCAAATCCACACTGTTGAATATTCTAGGAACACTGGATAGTGCAAACTCGGGCACGGTAAGTATTTGCGGGAAGAATGTTGCTTATTTGGACGATGTGTCTCTTGCCGAGTTGAGAAATCGTCATATTGGTTTTGTATTCCAGTTTCATCATCTCCTACCGGAGTTCACAGCACTGGAGAATGTGTTAATACCAGCAGAATTAATGGGAGGTGGACACGATGCAAAAAGCCGGGCGAAGGAATTATTTGAATATGTCAGCCTTACGGAACGAATGGATCATTTTCCATCCCAACTCTCTGGGGGGGAGCGGCTCAGAGTGGCGGTTTTGAGGGCCCTCATCAACACACCAGATATAATTTTAACTGATGAACCGACTGGGAACCTTGATACTGGAAACGCAGAGCGGCTTTTGGAACTTTTTACAAATATCTGCCGGGATTTTCAGCAGGCGATGATCATTACGACCCACGATCAGCATGTTTCCTCTATTGGAACACGTGCATGTCGGCTTGAAGATGGAATTCTTCATGTAATAACTTAATGAACACTTTTATAGCTGATTGTCAAACTCGTAACTTCCAGATAGTATGAAAGAAAATTTTTCAAAGCGTGTTCAAGCTATTATGAAATATGCCAAGGAGGAGGCTATTCGTCTTGGGCATAGTTATGTAGGTTCTGAACATCTCTTATTGGGAATTCTTCGAGAGAAAAAGGGACTGTCGATGAAGATATTGGATATCTTTGACTGTGATGTAGATGGGATATGTGCCATGGTTGAAGATATGATCAAAGCATCCGGCGGGACCATGACTCTTGGCCATTTGCCCCTGACGCGCAGAGCAGAGCGCATTTTGAGAAACGCCTACAATGAAGCGACAGCTTTGGGTATTTCGGTTGCAGATGATGAACATTTATTGCTGGCTATTTTAAGGGAATCGGAGGGGATTGCTTTTGAAGTGATGAACGCCTATAATTTGGACTATGAGAGTGTAAAAGAATTTTTACAAAAACAAACAACTGAGGAAGAATCAGTTGAACATTCTGTTTTAAGCAAGTCATCTAAAACAAAAACACCAGCTTTGGATCATTTTTCAAGAGATCTAACAAGATTAGCGCAGAAGGGGAGGCTGGATCCTGTTATTGGAAGGGTAAATGAAATTGAACGGGTTGCTCAAATTTTGACGCGAAGGAAGAAAAATAATCCAGTTCTTATTGGTGAACCAGGAGTTGGGAAAACTGCCATTGTGGAAGGGTTAGCACATCGGATTATTGAAAAATCTGTTCCAAGATTGCTGCATAACAAACGGATTTTGTCATTGGATTTGGCAGCTATCGTTGCCGGGACAAAGTATCGTGGCCAGTTTGAGGAACGCATGAAAACGATCATGGTTGAAATGGAAAATACGGATGATCTTATTTTATTTATTGATGAACTTCATACCCTCGTTGGTGCTGGTGGTGCCACAGGTTCTTTGGATGCATCTAACATTTTTAAACCAGCCTTGGCCCGGGGCGACATTCACTGCATTGGCGCCACAACGATGGATGAATATCGCAAACATATTGAAAAAGACGGCGCATTGGAAAGACGCTTCCAAAAGATTTTGATTAATCCCCCAACGACAGAAGAATCTGTCCAGATTTTAAACGGGTTGAAATCCAATTACGAAAATCATCATAACGTTATTTATCATGAAAAAGCCATAGAAGCATGTGTCAGCCTATCACATCGATATATAAGTGATCGTTTTCTTCCTGATAAAGCGATTGATGCTATGGATGAAGCTGGATCTCGTTCTCACATGCTGAATATGAAAGTCCCTCAGACTATTCTGGATATTGAAGTGAAAATCGATAAAATCCGGGAAGAAAAAGAACAGGTGGTTACTGAGCAGAAGTTTGAAAAAGCCGCTTCGCTAAGGGACAAGGAACAAAAACTGATGATAAAACTGGCAGAGGCCCAGAAAAAATGGAATAAGGAGGAAGGAAAGAACCCGGTCCTGATTACTGAAGATCATATAGCTGATGTAGTTTCATTAATGACTGGGATTCCTGTGGCTAAAGTTGCCCAATCCGAAACCCAGAAACTTTTAAATATGGAGAAAGAAATCCATAAATATATTGTTGGTCAGAATGAAGCAATTCAATGTTTATCTGGTTCGATTCAAAGGGCTCGAGCAGGATTAAAAAGTCCTCATCGGCCGATTGGTGTATTTCTTTTTCTTGGACCGACAGGAGTTGGTAAAACAGAATTGGCTAAAGTTATTGCGAATTATTTATTTAGTCATTCTGATGCACTTATTAAAATAGATATGACAGAATATGGGGAACGATTCTCAGTCTCGCGAATGATTGGAGCACCCCCAGGGTATGTGGGGTATGAAGAGGGAGGAGAACTGACCGAAAAGGTTCGTAGGAATCCTTATTCTGTTGTTCTGTTCGATGAGATCGAAAAAGCCCACCCGGATGTTTTCAACGTGTTGCTTCAATTATTTGATGAAGGAGTGCTGACAGATGGACTGGGCAGGAAAGTTGATTTCAAGAACACGATCATTATTATGACCTCCAATGTAGGGACGAGGGAGATCCAAGATCATACCTCGTTTGGATTTACGGATACAGAAACTGATTTCGATTATTCTTCAATGAAAGACCAGATACTCGATCAGGTTAAATTAATTTTTAACCCTGAATTCCTAAATCGTATTGATGATACCATTGTGTTTCATCCCCTTTCCAGGCAAGATGCATTGGAGATTGTAGACCTTCTCCTTGTGGACCTGATGGAGAATCTTTTTACACTGAATATAGAGCTATTTTTAACTAAACGGGCAAAAACGTTGCTTTTAGGTAGAGGTTTCAGTCCAAAATATGGGGCACGAAACCTTCGCCGTGAAATACAATCTTCATTGGAAAAACCCATCTCTGAACTTCTTCTTGAAAATGTATTTGTATCCGGTAATAAAATAAAGGTGGATACTTCTGATGGACAGTTTACATTTAATCCTGCTCGGAAGAAAAGAATAAGTTCAAAGTCCTGAGAATATCCTTCCCCTATTTCTGCCATAAAGTACTATAATACCTAAGTTTCTGCCAATTAGGCAATTATTATTCTTTGGCACATAAATTGTAACATTTTGTATAAATTTTAATTTGTTTATAGAATTTTAGAATTAAAGGAGAAAAAAAGTGGGAAAAATAATTGGTATTGATCTTGGTACAACAAATTCCTGTGTAGCTGTTTTAGAGGGTGGGGAACCAACCATTATAACGAATCCTGAAGGGGGCCGTACAACCCCGTCAGTTGTTGGATTCACAAAAGACGGTGAACGCCTAGTTGGGCAGACTGCGAAGCGACAGGCAGTGACCAATCCGGAAAACACAGTATTTTCTATTAAACGCTTTATGGGCAGGATGCACAAAGAGGTAAGTACCGAAATATCTGAAGTGCCCTACAAGGTTGATAAGAATTCAAGCGGAGCCGTTGTTGTTAAGGTGAGTGATAAAGAATATACTCCACCAGAAATCAGTGCTATGATTCTCCAAAAGTTAAAGCAAATGGCTGAAGAACATCTTGGGGGAAAGGTAACCGATGCTGTGATTACGGTCCCAGCTTATTTTAATGATTCCCAGCGTCAGGCTACAAAAGACGCCGGAAAAATTGCTGGATTGAATGTCCGACGGATTATTAATGAACCGACAGCAGCTTCGTTAGCTTATGGATTGGACAAAAAAAAGGACGAAAAAATCGCTGTTTTTGATTTAGGTGGAGGAACATTTGATATTTCGATTTTGGAGTTGGGAGATGGTGTTTTTGAAGTGAAATCATCCAATGGTGACGGGCACCTGGGGGGAGATGATTTTGATCAAAGAGTTATTGACTGGATCGCCGATGAATTCAAGAAAAGCGATGGGATTGACCTTCGGAATGATCCCATGGCACTTCAAAGATTAAAAGAAGCAGCAGAGGCGGCTAAAAAAGAATTATCAACTTCAAAACAGACAGATATTAATCTGCCCTTTATTACAGCAGATTCATCTGGACCAAAGCATCTAAATCTTAGTCTTTCCAGGGCAAAATTTGATGACCTTGTAACTGATCTCGTAGAACGGACAATTAAACCGTGTCAAAAGGCAATAACTGATGCCGGGTTATCTGCTGCAGAAATTAATGAAGTTATTCTGGTTGGCGGATCTACACGGATACCCAAAATACGTGAACAGGTTAAAGAGATCTTCGGTAAAGAACCCAATAAAAGTGTAAATCCAGATGAGGTTGTGGCCCTAGGTGCAGCGATTCAAGGTGGTGTACTGGCTGGCGATGTTGATGATATTCTATTGTTGGATGTTACCCCGCTTTCGCTGGGGATTGAAACACTGGGCGGTGTGAACACACACCTGATTGATCGCAATACGACAATACCCACCAAAAAATCTCAGATTTTCAGCACAGCAGCTGATAACCAGACCACTGTGGAAATTCACGTACTCCAGGGTGAACGGGAAATGGCAATTGATAATAAAACTATTGGTCGTTTTCACTTGGCAGATATTCCGCCTGCGCCCCGCGGCATTCCACAGATCGAGGTTTCATTTGATATTGATGCCAATGGTATATTGAACGTCAGTGCGAAAGACAAGGCAACCGGAAAAGAACAGAGTATTCGAATTGAAGCATCCAGCGGGATTTCTGAATCGGAAATTGAGAAAATGGTCAATGATGCGAAAAAGCACGATAAGGAAGATAAGGAAAAACGAGAAAAGATCGATCTGACAAACCAGTCAGAACATTTAATCTATGAGACAGAGAAAAATATCAAGGAATACGGTGATAAACTGGATGATAAAGAAAAGACATCTTTGACCGAAAAAGTCGAAGCTCTAAAGAAAGCCAAAGATAGTGGCAATATCGATGATATGAAAACTGCCACGGAATCATTGAATAGTTCCTGGTCCCAGGTAGCTTCAAAAATGTATGAAGCATCAAAAAATGAAGAAGATACTTCCCAAGTGAAAACAAAGGCAAATAAGTCCACGAAAACAAAAGCAAAAAAGGGAGACGGTGAAATAGAGGATGCAGATTTTGAAGTTGTGGATTAACCTTAAAGATTCAACAAAAAAAGCGTTCTTATTAGAACGCTTTTTTTGTTTTTGGAACTGGTGGCGTGTAACTTCGTATTGTTCAGAAACAACTTTATTTTTATGAAACGTCTGAGAACTATTCTGTTATTATTCGGGATCCTTTGCGCTGGGGGGATAATCCTGTTATTAACTCCAAGATTATGGCAGGATAAAATTGAGATAGTTTTAAATGAAAATATTTTAAGTAGTAAGGGGTGGCAGATTTCCATTGGAACTATAAAAGGTCATTTATTTTCAACAGTGATTATGGAAGATATTTTATTATGGCATCAAGATGGTTCAAATGTTCTCTCCAATGAAGTGAGCTCAAAAATAAACCTGATTCCACTTATCACAGGGGAATTATCACTGGATCTCCTTGAAATAAATGAAATGAAGATAGCACTTAAAGGTGATTCTATTATTAAAAGTGGAGTGGGAAAAAAAATCGAATTAGATTTTCCTAAGTTCCCGTTTCATATTGATAATTTGCGATTGAACGGGAAAATAGAAATGATAAATATGGATACTGTTTATAATTTTGATCTGGAATTTGTTGGTAACACCAGTTACCAGTCTCAGGAACTCAATATAGGTGTTGACAATTTGGTTGTTAATTATGAGGATTCTTTATTTAGGATTGATTTGAATGAGTCATCCATGAAAATAGAAAAAGACGGATTAATGTTATCACATATAAGCGGGGTAGCTTCACGTATTCCATTTGAGGGGGATTTATTTTATTCTTGGATGCCTGACGCACATTTTTCTGGAGAAATGATTATAGGGGAAGTATCATTACCTGAAGATTTTTTCGGTGATATTCCCATGCAACCTGCTTTCTCCTCTTTATCAACTTCGATAAAGTTTGAATCTGATTTAACAAATTTTTATGGTACTGCAGAAGTCTTCAATGATCTTGGTTTAAATTTACATGGAAAATTTTCCTTGAAAAAAAATCCTGACGAGTTGTTGGTGGAGACAATAGAACTGAAAAGTGACTCCACAATATTGAAAGTAAATGGGATTTTGAAAGATTCAGGCAGGGTAAATGGAAATATTCTATTATCAAATTTAGACTTAAATCAGTGGCTCATAGACCAAGAGAATACAAACATTTCAGGAATGGTTTTGATCGAAGGATTGATGAGTGATGGTATATTATCAAATTTGTCTTTAACAACAGAAGTTCAAGAATCAAAGTTATATTTAGAGGATTTAGTTTCCATTTCAGGTACTATTTCATATCATGACAGTTTAGTGGAATTTATTGATCCCCTTACTTTATCTATTGGACCTAGTTCGATTATTATGAAAGGAAATGTAAACCTAAGATCTGAAAGTATGGATTTGGCATTTGATATGAAAGAAGCAGATGTTTTTATTATTAACAATTTTTGGTCTGACTCTCTTGAAACAGGAGTAGCTACTGGGCAGATGAAAGTGTCTGGTTCGTTTGCTGAACCTTCACTGGATGCTGACTTGTTTTTTAGGAATATTCTGTATAAAGATGCTTCTCTAGAAGAAATGGAAATTCATTCAAGTTTTGATAACAGTAAAAATGTTGAAAATGGTTTTGCTCAAATCATTTTTGTAAATGGTATTTGGAAGGACTACCATTTCGACAATGGTACCATTGATCTAAAATTTATTTCCGGAGTAGTGGAATTGGAGAATATTCAAATGAATAAAGGGAATGATTTTCTTCAATTATCTGGAAGAATTGAAGAGAATGGAAATGTGTTTCTTGATCGATTGCAAGCAGCTTATGAAGGGCATTATTTAGCTCTCCCGAGTCCATTAAACTTCATCCTAAAGGATGAATCAATTATTGTAAAACCTTTTGTGCTTCACGTTGATGATGGGGTGGTTGAGGGATATTTTCACAAGAAAAAATTATTGGATGGAAGGTTTAAGCTTTCGAATATTGAATCTTCCTTAATTTCTCCTTTTATTCAGGATAATCGGTTCAAAATATCCGGAATGATTTTTGGGGAACTTGGAGTCCATGAGTCAATGGGAAAGTATAATTATTCCTCAGATATTTCTTTGAAAAAAGGGTCAATTTTAGGACAGAATTTTGACGATTTAGTCATTTCATTATTTGTTCGTGATGAGACAATGCATATTGAAGAGTTAACCTTGATTTATGGGAATAAAACAGGTTTGCAAGTAATGGGGACTTTGCCATTAAAGAGCCAGAATGGGCAACCAATTGAAATTAATTTGAATACAAAATTCTCAAACTTAGATCTGGAAATATTACCACAGGTGATTCCAGACTGGTTTCATCTCGGAGGTCAAATAAACGGTAATTTTAAAGTAGGTGGCACAACAGAAAAGACCCTTTTTGATTTTGATGTGGCTATTAGTGATGCAGTGTTTGACAAAATACAATTTGGTCAGGTGAAAGGTAAAGGGAGTTATGATGGAAAAAACTTGAGTTTTTCCCAATTTTCTTCAGACCAAGAGCAAAGTCATTTGGAAGGCACGGCATCTTTACCGTTTAATTATAATATAGGGTCAGCTCATTTTGGACAGACAACCTTAGATAATCCTCTTTTTTTGAACGTGGGGGGGCATACAAAAGATCTTAGTTTTATTACTCAATATCTAACGGGTGTGGACTCTATTATAGGAGATTTTAATATCAAACTGGGATTAAATGGTACTTGGCAGAATCTTATTCGGGACGGATGGATACGGATTAATGATGCTAAAATTTTTACCAACCTTCTAAAAAGCCCGATTTATAGAGTTGATGGATATGGAAATCTAATAAGGAACCGATTAAACATAGAAAGTTTGAACGGAATTATGGTTAAGTCAATGGAGAAACAACAGGGAAAAAATTTGTTTCTTACTGGTAGTATGGATATGAGTAAATTTTTCCAGCCTTACTTTGATATCTGGATTACTGGTGAGAATATTTACTTTGAAGCGCTCCAAGAGGATATAAAAGGTTTAGTGAATTTGGATGTTAGCATGAAAGGGAAAGATGATATTACAATTAGTGGGGAAATTCCGCTCTTAGATGTAGAGATGTACAAGGAATTTGCATCCTCAAATATAGCAGGTTCTTTTTCAAAAGAAAGGCGTGTCTCATTTAATTATAAGATTAATTTCCCAATTATTGAAGATTTCACCTTATTAAACAACCAGATTGATGCACGTTTTGGTGGAGATATAAACATTACAAAACTGGGAACATTTCCTGCAGATTTTTCCGGAGAAGTTATTTTTGAGGAAGGAAAATTTTATTACTCTGGTGACATCTTCACAATAACAGAAGGATATTTAATTTTTGATAAAAAAGGATTCAATCCCTATTTTAATATGACTGCTATTACAACCATTGATGATGAACAAATTGATATTTCTTTTACTGGTCCATTAAGCAATCCAAATTTAATACTAACTTCCGGAAGTGGTTTTTCGCAAAGTGATATCTTGGAATTATTGACCTGGGGTAAACGATTCGAAGATCAGGAGATTTCTTATTCAGGAATTGGAACCAGAGCAACAAGTTTGGTTGAAGGTTGGCTTGATACTCAATTAGATCGAAAGTTAGTCCAACTCAGCGGCTTGGACCAATTTGGCATTTTAGAGAAAGTTAAAATAGAGGGCGCAACCAGTCTTTTAGATCCAGAAGGAAAGAAAGATTTCAAAATAGGGGCAAATGTAACCAAAACAATTTCGTTTAATTATGCCTTTCGCCGGTCTTTTTCACTCACAAATCCAAACCACGCTGTCGGTGTTGAATATAAAGTGAATAAATATCTTTCATTGATTGGTGATGTGGATCAAAATGGAAAAGTGCATGCAAAATACAAATTGAGATATGCATATTAATTTACTTTTTAACAAAAAAGTATTTCTTTTGGTTATTTCTTTTTTTTCGTGTTTCTTGCTAGCTAGTCAAAAAAAAACGGTAAAAACGATGAGTATCATTGGTGCTGAAAAAGTAAAAGAGAGTCTAATATTCTCTGCCATGAGGACGAAAAAATCAACAATCTTTTCTTCTCAGGAATTTGATCCACGCATACTCAGGCTTGATGCCATCAGTGTTAAAACATTATACATTTCAAATGGGTTTTTGGAAGCCAGTGTAGAAGATTCCACTCAAATTGTGGATGGTGAAGTACATATATTTTTAAAAATAACTGAAGGAAAGCAATACTTTTTACGTTCAGTAGAAATTCAAGGAAACCAAACCATTACTGATAAAACAATTAATAAAATATTAGAATACATACCGAAAAAACCGTATAACCCTGTCACAGCAAATAAAAATGTATCTTTAGTTAGACAAGAGTATGAACAATATGGGAAATTATTTTCATCAATAATGATCACCGACAAAATTGGAGATTCTGTAAATGTTCAAATTCAAGTTGAAGAAGGTCCCGATGTATACATAGACACTTTTTTTATCGAAGGTCTCCAGAATTTGGGGGAAGATAATGTCACTAGGGAAATAGCATTCGAATCAGGCGATCTTTACAAAAAAGAGGAAATAGATTTAACAAAGCGAAGAATACTGCAAACAGGTGTGTTTTCTTTTGCTGGAATCACTCCCTTGCCGGTTGCAGGAAGTGACACTACTGTAAATGTGCTGATTGAACTACGACAATTCACACCAAAACAATGGTCATCTGAGGGTGGATATTTTCCCATTGAATATTATAGAGGTGTTGAACCCATCCCAGGGATAGGAGGAGAGATTGAATGGAGGAATAGAAGTTTAGCTAGATCTACAACAAACTTTTCTGCAAGAGTTATTGTACAAGGTCTTTTATCTGAGGATTACTTATATCTTATTTATCCCAAATTTGGAATGAATATGGATTTTTCCAATCAGTGGTTTTTAGAACGTCGAATTCCAACTAGAATTAGACTTTTCTATGAAACTTTTACAAATTTAGGTCAAGAAGGATCTCTATCTCCTGTAATGCGTTATGGCTTACAGCTTACGAGTCATAAAAAATTTGACAAATTTTCTTTTATAGAGACAGGTTTGAATTGGGAACAGTTTATTGGATATGAAAATGATCAACAAGAAATAGAGCAAAGAACATTTAAAATGAGGGGTTTATTAGATAGATCAGATGATCCATTATTTCCACATAATGGATATCGGCTGACAGGTGAAGTTAGCCAAACCGGGGGAATATTGGGTGGTACGAGAGATTATGTTAAAATTGACCTTGGGATAAATAAATATATCCAGATACATAAGAAAATAGTTTTAGCTGGAAGGCTGAAATATGGAATGATCTTTGGCTGGGAGGAATCTTATAATGATATTCAGTATGAGAAATTTTATCTTGGAGGGAGTTCAAGTCTCCGGGGTTGGGATATGTTAAAATTCAAAATAGATGAGGATGGTATGCCCGATGGAGATATCATTCGCCTAATGGTGAATTGGGAAATTCGTTTCCCGCTTTTCTGGATTCTCGGGGGTGAATTATTTATTGATGGGGGATATCTAACAGATTCCTTTCACAATCAATCCATTGATCAAATTGAATGGGACGGAGGATTTGGTATCACTCTTATGACTCCTCTTGTTCCGCTCCGGTTGGATTTTGCAATTCCACTAATAGAATCAACGGGTGGTTTTAATTCGTGGAAAATTCAATTGGGGGCCAGCTATATTTTTTAAATTAAAAATTGGATTTTTTTTCAAGGTAAACTTCCTATTTTATTTTGAATGAACAATTGATTTCACATAAATTAAACAGTTTTGTTAATAAATAAATATTGTCAGGGAAAATCATGAAGATAAAACTACTAATATTGGGTATTGTCCTAACTCTGTTTTCGGCTTGTGGAAAATCACCGAAAGAAGTGATGCAGATCGGACAGGAACATCTTTTAAATGAAAAATATGATTTTGCTCTCGAGTCATTCCAAGTCATTTTTGAAAAACATCCACATGATCCTTTGGCTGACAGTGCGGGTTATCAAATTGCCAGGGTCTACCTCGATTACCTCAATGATTATGATAATGGGTATAAAACGCTGAATAGCCTAGTGAATAACTATCCTGATTCAGATTATGGAATAAGAAGCAGAGAGGAAATAAGGCAATTTCCTAATTGGCTGTTTACGACAGCAGAAACAAAAAGGAATGCCAAGGATATTAATGGCTCTATTAAAACACTAGATTATTTAGTGAATAAATTTCCCTCTCATGAAATTGCCCCCAAAGCCCAATATCTCATCGGAGATATTTATATGAATGATCAACGGAATTTTGATTTGGCAATTGACTCCTACCGTAAAATAATCAATGATTTTTCGGGATCAAAACAGGAGCCCCATGCCCAGTTTATGATTGGGTATATCTATGCAAATGTATTGGATGATTCTGAAAATGCCCAGGTTGAATATAATTCATTTTTACAAAAATATCCTGACCATGAGTTAACACCATCTGTAAAATTTGAATTGGATTTTATTGGCAAGGATATAAATGATATTCCCCAGCTCAAACATATAACCTCTTAAACCTAATTTGTTATGTCAGATTTTAGTTTAACTGAGATCAATGAAAGGATTTCACGGGAATCCACCTTTGTTGATGATGTAAAAAAAGCTCTCAAAGAAGTTATTGTTGGCCAAGAAGAATTAGTGAACCGGATTCTGATTGGTATGTTGGCGAATGGGCATATTTTGTTGGAGGGAGTCCCAGGACTGGCTAAAACACTGGTTGTAAAGTCATTATCCCAATTAATTGATACGAAATTTCAACGGATTCAATTTACACCCGATATGCTGCCGGCAGATTTAATTGGTACTCTTATTTATAACCAGCACACAGGGAAATTTGATACAAGAAAAGGACCGATATTCACAAACATCATCCTTGCTGATGAAATTAACCGTGCACCATCAAAAGTGCAGAGTGCTCTCCTTGAAGCGATGCAGGAACGTCAGACAACCATCGGAAAAGAAACTTATTTGATGGATGCACCATTTTTAGTTCTTGCGACCCAAAATCCGATAGAACAGGAAGGCACGTATCCCTTACCAGAAGCGCAGACTGATCGTTTTATGCTGAAGGTAAGAGTAGACTATCCATCCATAGATGAAGAAAGACTAATACTCCGCAAAGCTGCCAGAACTCAAATTGATACTGTATTGACACCGGTAGTAAATCAACAACAGATTTTGAAGGCTCAAAAAGTAATAGATGATATTTATGTTGATCAGAAAGTAGAGGAGTATGTATTAAATCTTGTGTTTTCCACAAGGAATCCTGATCAATACGAGTTGAAGGATATGGAGGGACTTATTGAATATGGAGGATCCCCGCGAGCATCAATTAATCTGATCCTGGCAGCAAAATCCAGAGCGTTTTTAGAACATCGTGGATATGTGACCCCTGAAGACATACGTTATATTGGAGCGGATGTTCTTCGCCATAGAATCATTTTAACCTACGAAGCCGAAGCGGAAGAGATCACTTCAGAGGATATTATTCGGAGATTGTTTGAAACGATTGAAATCCCTTAAAAATAAGTAGGATTAATTCAGTTCATTCCAATTAAATGGTGCGTTTCCATTAACGCAAACAGTCATCTAACTTATAGTCAATTGTAGCGATGATCCCGAAAGAAATTCTGCAGAAAGTACGACGGATTGAAATCCGAACACGAGGGGTGGTAAATAATCTGTTTGGGGGAGAATACCATTCTGTTTTTAAGGGGAGAGGAATGACCTTTTCTGAGGTCCGTGAATACCAACCAGGAGATGATATCCGCCTTATTGATTGGAATGTGACGGCAAGAACTGGTACACCTTTTGTGAAGATATTTGAAGAAGAAAGAGAGTTGACTGTTTTTCTTTTGGTGGACGTGAGCCGCTCCGGTCATTTTGGAACTATTGAGAAATTCAAGACGGAAATCGGAGCAGAAATCGGAGCTGTCCTCGGATTCTCAGCGATTAAAAACAATGACAAGGTTGGTGTGATTCTTTTTAGTGATGATGTTGAGCAATATATAGCTCCAAAGAAAGGGAAATCCCATGTATTGCGGGTTATACGAGAATTGCTGTATCATAAACCCCGGGGCAAAGGAACTTCCATAAACAAAGCCCTCGATTTTCTTCTCAAAGTTTCAAAACGTCAAAGTGTTGTCTTTCTCATTTCTGATTTCCAGGATGATGGATATTGGAAAACACTTCGCATTGCAAACCGAAAGCACGATTTAATTGGAATTCACCTTTTTGACCAATCGGAAGTTGAGTTTCCTGATATGGGTCTAGTAAAGGTTCATGATCCTGAAACAGAGAAGGAAGTGTGGATTGATACACGTTCCTACCAGGAACGATTGAACTACAACCGTACTATGAAGGAAAGATTAGGAAAGCTGAAAAAGGAAAGTGAACGAATAAAATTTGATCTTATCACAGTTTCTACCACAGAAGATTATGTAGAGCCACTCATGTCCTTTTTTAAACAACGTGAAAAGCGGTTTTAAGTTATCGTATGTATTACAGATTATTTAGATATTTTTTTAGCTTGGTATGTATTTTATTTGTGATCGGTTGCAGCAAAGATTCTCAAATTGAATCATTTCATATAAAAGCAGAAGTGGATACTACAAAGGCTACAATCGGCGATATTGTATCCCTGAGAATTATAGCTGAAGAATCTGACGGTCTGCATTTATCTTTCCCCGATATGGAAGATTCTGAATTCTTTGAAATTCGGCAGAAGCAGTATTTGAAAAAGGGAAAAGGAGTTGTATTTAACATTGTGTTTTGGGATACAGGTCGGCTTGAAATTCCGCCTTATCCTATAGAAATTATGAAAGCTGATAATACCGTTGACTATATCATGGAGACTGATCCGTTTTTTATCACGGTCTACTCAACGATAAAAAATTCGGATGGTAAAGATTTGAAGCCAATTAAAGAACCCGTCCCGGTTACCACACCAATTTCATACAGAAAAATTATTTTATCGATAGTCTTTCTTTTGCTGTTTGGATATATGGTTTATCTTTGGACAAGGAGAATTCAAATTGAAAAGAGAAAAGAAATAATACAGAACGTAATTCCTCCTCCGTATGAGGAAGCATTGGACAGTCTTGAGTTAATAAAAAAAGTTTGCGATGTAAAGAAATTTTATGTGGAATTATCCTATATACTTCGTAAATATGTTGAGTCAAGCATTTATATTAAAACCCTGGAAATGACAACAGAGGAGATTGATTCTTACAGTTCATTAATTCAAATGGAAACATACCTTTTGAAAGAATGGATAGAATTACTGAAACGATCTGACCTTATTAAATATGCGAAACAGATTCCTGAAGAAAATAAACGGGAAAATGATTTAGAATGGTCAAGACAGTTTGTTACTTTGACAAACAATTACTGGAGAAAACTTCAAGTAGGAGTGTCGTGAGAATTAAAACAAAAGACACAAATGATGTGGAGAGAATTCGTAAGTTTGAATTCTTATTGGCAATCGGTAAATTATTGTGAAAAATTAAGGATAATTTTGGGTACAACAGCAGAGATTCGAAATAATGCAGTTCTTCTTCATAAGGGGAAAAGAATGAAAGTGTTGGAATTCCAACATGTAAAACCTGGAAAGGGAGGGGCTTTTGTCCGAACGAAATTGAAGGACATTCAAACTGGTAAAATAATTGATGAAACCTTCAATGCCGGAGCCCGGATAGAAATTATACGGGTTGAGGTGAAGCCTATGCAATACCTGTATAATGATGGGGATTTTTTTATTTTTATGGATAATAAAACTTATGACCAAATAACTGTTTCTGAATCTACAATTAATCGTGGAAAGGATTTTTTAGTGGCAGGGATGAATGTGGATTTATTATTTGATGGTCAGGAAATATTGGATATTCGTATTCCTGCTCATGTCGTTTTACAAGTGACTGACACAGAGCCTGGGTTTAAGGGGAATACAGCAACAGGTGCTACAAAACCAGCAACTTTGGAAACCGGATTTATAATTCAGGTACCTTTATTTGTAAGTTCTGATGACAAAATAAAAATTGATACCCGTACAGGTCGATATATAGAACGCGCAAAATAATTTTGTTAAACTAGTGAAAAAAGTAACTGGAGAAACTTATGTGGCAGGATAAGATAAAAGAGATTATTTATTTATTAGAAAATTCCACAGTGAATGAAATAGACTTAACCTTTTGGGGCCGCAGGTTCCGAGTGGTTAAAAGTCCACCAGAGGTATTGTCTGATGATCTTGATTCAGATAGTACTGTACGTGTGGAGACACCAATTTCATCTGATGTTTCTGAACTTCCTTCTGAATCGTCCCCAAAATTGCCAAAAGATGGAATGGAGGTTTTTTCACCTATGCCTGGAACTTTCTATCGATCTTCAAGCCCGGATAAAGATTCTTTTGTAAAAGAAGGTGATCAAGTGGCTAAAGGAGACACTTTGTGTATTATCGAGGCAATGAAGATTATGAATGAGATAGAAGCTGAGTCCAGCGGGGTTATTCAAAGTGTCTTAGTAAAAGATGGGGCACCAGTGGAATATGATCAACCACTTTTTATTCTTAGTTCTTCATCCTGAGCCTGAATGTTTAACAAAATACTGATTGCAAACCGGGGTGAGATTGCCCTGCGGATTATTCGAGCCTGTCATGAATTGAGGATAAAAACAGTTGCTGTGTATTCCACAGTTGATAAGTTTTCCCTTCATGTAAGATTTGCCGATGAAGCGATTTGTATCGGACCGGGTTCCAGCTCTGAAAGTTATTTGAATATACCGCGGATTATTGCAGCAGGCGAGATCACGAATGCTGACGCAATTCATCCGGGATATGGATTTTTAGCAGAGAGTGCAGACTTTTCCCGAATTTGTCAAGAAAATGGTTTCGCTTTTATTGGACCGTCCCCGGAGATCATCAATGCGATGGGAGATAAAGCACAAGCCAAGGAGAGCATGAGCAATGCAGGGGTATCAGTCATTCCAGGTAGTGACGGTTTACTTTCCAGCCCTTCGGAGGCACTGAAGTTAGCAGAGGAAGTTGTATACCCTGTGATGCTGAAGGCGACTGCTGGTGGCGGGGGTAAAGGAATGCGGATGGTAGAAAACCGTGATGAAATGGAAAAATTGTATACCGCTGCTCAAACTGAAGCCATTACATCCTTTGGGAACGGCGATTTATATCTTGAGAAATTTATAGAAAACCCCCGACATATTGAAATTCAAATCATCGGAGATGCCCATGGAAACGTTGCTCACCTTGGTGAGAGGGAATGCTCCATTCAACGGCGTCATCAGAAGTTAGTGGAGGAATCTCCATCAGCAGTTGTAGATGGAGAACTAAGAAAGCGAATGGGTGATGCTGCCATCCATGGTGCAAAAAAAATTGGATACATCGGTGTTGGGACAATGGAGTTCATTTTGGACAAGAAAAAAGAATTTTTCTTTATGGAAATGAATACACGGATTCAGGTTGAACATACGGTGACAGAGATGGTGACAGGGGCAGATCTGATAAAACAGCAAATTCGTATGTATGCCGGTGAGAAGTATCCTGCCTATTTAGACACTGTACAGCTTCGTGGTCATTCCATAGAATGCAGGATTAATGCGGAAGATCCTGATAAAAATTTTATTCCATCTCCAGGAACAATTACCAGTTTTCATATGCCTGGAGGAAAAGGAGTTCGGGTAGATACACATTCCTATGCAGGATATGAGATACCAACACATTATGATTCTATGATAGGAAAACTAATTGTTCAAGCAAGTAACCGGGATCGTGCTATTAACAGGATGCAGCGCGCTCTGGAAGAGTGTATAATTGAAGGACCAAAAACAACTATTCCATTCCATGAAGCAATCATGCGTGATAAAGAATTCAAAAAAGGAAACTTTGATACAAGTTTTTTGGAAACATTTGAATACAGCCCAAATGGAACAATTGAAAAGGTAGCAGAGGATAGGGAGCAGCGGTGAAGATTCCCAAAGATTTAGTATACACAAAAGAACATGAATGGATTCGGATTAATGACAATATTTTAACAATTGGAATTACTGATTTTGCCCAAGGAGAGTTGGGGGATATAATTTTTGTAGAATTTCCGGAAATTGGTGAGGAATTCCAAAAAGAGGATCCCTTCGGGACCATAGAAGCTGTTAAAACAGTCGCGGACATTTTCGCTCCGGTGCAAGGAAAAATAATTGAGATCAATCATGATATTGAAAATTCTCCAGAGGTCATTAATGCAGATCCTTATGGAGAGGGATGGTTGATGAAGATTGAGATAACAGAACATATGGTTAGTGATGGATTATTGTCACCGGAAGATTATGAATTATTGCTGAGTTAGATGAAAAATATTTACAAATATTTGTTAGAGACTTGCGAAAGAAAAGGAGCTGGACATATTGTTCTGATCGATCCGGATCGAAAAAATGACGGGTCATTTGAAACCTATGTAGAGATTGTAAATAATTCTGGTGCAGATGCAATTTTCATCGGTGGGAGTCTAATGATGGATGGACAGTTCCATGAAAGGGTGGCAAAGATAAAAGCACTGTCCAATGTTCCCATTATATTTTTTCCCGGTGGTGCAAACCAACTGAATGAACATTATGATGCCATCCTTTTCATGTCCCTGCTCTCCGGACGGAATCCCCAATATTTAATTGGTGAGCAGGTAGTGTCAGCACCAATTATCAGTGATTTGAAGATCGAAACGATTCCCACTGGTTATCTTCTGCTTGATGGAGGTGGAAAATCTACCGTGGAATTTATGAGTGCGTCACATCCCATTCCATTGAATCGTACTGATATAACAGAAGCTCATGCTTTGGCGGCTCAGTATCTTGGTATGAAACTTGTTTATTTGGAAGCCGGCAGTGGAGCACAAACCCCGGTTCCGACCGAAACAATTCAGACGGTATCTGAAAAAGTAGATATACCTCTGATTGTAGGTGGCGGGATCCGGACACCGGAAGATGCTGAAAAACGGGTGCACGCCGGCGCTAGTTTTATTGTAACCGGAACAGTGCTGGAAACATCCGGCAGTTCCTCTCTGATGCAAGAACTTGCGCGTGCGATTCATGTAAAGGAACAGAGATGACAATCAGAGAAAATATTGCCAGGCAATTGGTTGAAAGTGCTGAAACGAAAAAGGAGATGGTAGAATTATGCCTGTCCGATATTGAAAAGGCAGCAGAATTAATGATTGGAGCAGTACAAAAGAAGAAGAAAATTCTCTGGTGTGGAAATGGAGGAAGTGCTGCCCAGTGCCAACACCTTTCAACTGAATTGGTTGGAGGTCTTCGGTCTCATGACCGTAAAGCAATTCCATCAGTTTCTCTGACAACGGATTCTTCCCTTTTAACAGCATGGACGAATGATACCGATTTTGAAACGGTATTTTCCCGGCAGGTAGAAGCTCTGGGAGAAGCAGGGGATGTTTTAGTTTCTCTCTCTACCAGTGGAAATTCTAAAAATGTAATAGAAGCTATCAAATGTGCAGATACTAGAGGCATTCACACTGTTGTTTTAACGGGAAAATCCGGCGGATTATTACAAAACAGCGGATCAGTGACAATCCGAATCCCAAGTGATGATACACAACGAATCCAGGAAGGACACATTACCGTAGGTCATATCCTTTGTGAGTTGGTGGAAAATTCAATCAGATGAGATGAATTTAGATTTGAGTTGTTATGGAAACATATCTTGAAGATTACATCACTATGCTCCGTGTTGAAAAGAATTTATCCCCAAAATCTATTGAAGCCTATAAGAGAGACTTGACACGGTACATAGATTTTTTGGAAGAGGAAAAGGATATAAACAATTTGGAGGAAATTAGCCCGAAGCATATTCGGGGGTTCATTCGTGTTCTAAACGATGCTCACTTGGCACCAGCAAGTATCACCAGGGCTTTTTCTTCCATAAGGTCTTATCACTCATTTTTGTCTGGAGAAAATTTAGTACAGCAAAATCCTTCCCAATTGCTGGATGCACCTAAACCATCCCGGAAGCTACCAGTAGTCTTGGCAGTAGAAGAAATCAATAGAATCCTTGGTGTTATTGATACTGCTAAACCCCTTGGAAGACGAGATATGGCAATTTTGGAAGTCCTTTATTCAGCTGGAGTGAGAGTAAGTGAATTGTGTGATTTAAGAATGATAGATTTATTTTTGGATTCGGAAACGATTCGAGTGACTGGCAAGGGCAACAAAGAGCGCCTTGTGCCCATAGGTCCCTTGGCACGGGAATGCATAAATAATTACCTGAAACATGAAAGACCAACCTTATCAAAAAAAGATAAGAACCTTGGGAAAATATTCCTCAGCAGGAATGGACGACCACTAACGCGCATGGCGGTGAACATCATTTTTAACAAATGGGTTAAAGCTTCTGGAATCAAGAGAAAAGTGAGTCCCCATACATTTAGACATTCATTTGCCACTCATCTTTTGGAAAGAGGTGCCGATCTTCGTGTTGTACAGGAAATGCTGGGACATGTAGATATTTCTACGACCCAAATATATACTCACTTGGATAGAGAACACTTGAAAGAAGTTCATCGAACATTTCATCCATTTGAGAAAAAGGAAAAATAATAAAAAGGGAATTTCATAAATGGGAATCTACAGTTTAGATCCATCAGTACAGGCTATACTCATTCCTGTTTTGGTATTTGCTTTAAGTTTCCATGAGTTTGCCCACGGTTGGATGGCTAATCGTCTTGGAGATCCAACTGCTAAGCATCAGGGGCGGTTAACTCTGAATCCGCTGGCTCATCTCGATCTGATGGGTGCTCTTGTGTTGTATTTTGCAGGATTTGGTTGGGCAAAACCAGTACCGGTGAATGGAGGAAATTTAGTCAATCCGCGGACGGATATGATGAAGATTGCTTTTGCGGGCCCGGCGTCCAATTTGCTGTTAGCCGTGATCGGGGGTGTCCTGCTTCGCATATTAATAGGATCATCCTTATCTCATGAAGCAATTGTTGTGACGCTATTTTTTTTCACTCAGATTAATATTGCGCTGGCAGTCTTTAATATGATTCCAATACCGCCTCTGGACGGATCACAGATCTTTTCCGGACTCATGGTCCGAAAAAACCCGAATCTGGTTATGAAACTCCAGATGTACGGCCCACAAATTTTATTTGGATTGATTTTGATAGGATATCTTACAGAGATCTCTCCTCTTTGGTGGGCTATGAGTCCTTTTGTTAATTTTTTCCTGTTTTTGTTTGCAGGTATATGAAAAAACATGAACACACATCGTACTTCAGACGGATCATTAAGCGGAAAAGTTCACCACGGTCCTTGTTATGGACGGTGAGTATGTTTATTGCTGTCATTGGATTAATCATTTATTTAAATATAAAATCAGGAGGAATGTAGGGAATGTCTGGTTTAGTTGAATGTGTTCCAAATTTCAGCGAAGGTCGAGATCAAGGCAAGGTTGCACTGATCACAGATGCCATCAAAGCGGTGAAGGATATTACTCTTCTAGATGTAGATCCTGGTCAGGATACAAACCGTACAGTCGTGACTTTTGTTGGACCCATTGAAGCTATAGAAGAAGCGGCATTTAGAGGAATTCAAAAAGCAGCAGAAGTTATCGATATGCGTCAGCAAAAGGGTGCACATCCACGGATGGGAGCCACAGATGTATGTCCCTTCGTACCTATAAGTAATGTGACCATTGAAGATTGTGTGGAATTATCCAAGCGTGTTGGTCATCGTGTGGGGGAAGAGCTGGGCATACCTGTTTATCTTTACGAGAATTCTGCACAAAAGAAAGAACGAAAGAGTTTACCAAACATTCGAGAAGGAGAATATGAAGCTTTCCCGGAAAAGCTGCAGAAACCAGAATGGAAACCGGATTTTGGTCCAGCTAAGTTCAATGCTGGCGCTGGCGCTACAGTTATAGGATGTAGAGAATTTCTAATTGCTTATAACATCAATTTGAACACCAGAGACACACGCCTGGCGACGGATATTGCCTTTGAGCTCAGGGAGAAGGGGAGATCCAAACGCATTCCACATTCCGTATCAAAAAATTTACTTGATGGAGAAATTATCCGCAATAAAGATGGAAGCCCCATGAAACAGAGCGGCAAATTTAAAGATGTAAAAGCAATTGGTTGGTACATGGATATTTATAACCGGGCACAGATCAGCATTAATTTCAATAATTATAAATCTTCTACCATCCATGATGTTTTTGATGAGGCATGTGCATTAGCAACGGAAAGGGGAATTCGGGTAACTGGAAGTGAACTTGTGGGATTGATCCCGCTGGAAGCATTGTTAATGGCAGGACGACATTATTTGAAGAAACAAAACCGTTCCACCGGTGTATCTGAAAAAATGATAGTGGAAACTGCTGCCCAGTCTCTTGGGTTAAATGATGTAGCTCCGTTCAACCCAAATGAGAAGATCATTGACTATGCTGTTCGAAATAAAACTGAGAAACACATTGATGTAGCCACTGAGGAATTTCTTGAAGAGGTCGGATCGAACAGCCCCGCACCGGGAGGAGGAAGTGTATCCGCTTTAGCCGGAAGTCTAGGCGCAGGGCTCACATCCATGGTGGCGGCACTGACTCATGAGAAAAAGGATTTTTTTGATAAGAAGCCCTTAATGGAGGAAATTGGTGATGAGGCTCAAAAAATTAAAGACAGGCTGTTGTTTTTAGTGGAGGAGGATACGAATGCTTTTAATAAAGTAATGGCTGCAATTCGTCTTCCCCAATCATCTCCTGAAGAAAAAACGACAAAAACGAAAGCTGTCCGGGAAGCAAACATTTATGCAATTAGAGTTCCCTGGGAAGTTGCTAAGCTTTCCTACAGGGTGATGGAACTTGCATTACAGTTGGTGAATGAAGGGAATCCAAATTCCGTAAGCGATGTAGGTGTTGCCGGAGAGGTTGGGATGGCTGCAATTCGCGGTGCCTGCTTGAATATCCTCATCAATCTTCCTGAGGTGCAAAGTGACGATCATTTTGTAAAGGATATGAATACAAAAATGGATGCTCTTATTCCAAAAGCTGAAAAACTCCAAAAGCAAATTCTCAAAGAAACTATCAATACAATCAATTCTTAAATGAAAGCACTTTTGGATTCCTCTTTAATTTTTTCAAATATTGAGTACCTTCCGGAATAAAAAAAGAAGTTAATTTGACAAAAATTCAAACATTATCAAAAGATCTGCGTAATAAAATTTCTGCTGGTGAAGTAGTAGAAAGACCGGCTTCGGTTGTAAAGGAACTTATGGAAAACAGCTTGGATGCCGGTGCGTCAGAGATCACCGTGGTGGTGGAAAAGGGAGGGCAACAACTCATTCAGGTAACTGATAATGGTGCCGGAATCAATTCGGTTGATATACCCAAGGCAATAGAGCGGTACAGCACAAGTAAAATTAAAAAATTGGATGACTTGTTCACTATAGATACATTTGGGTTCCGTGGAGAAGCACTTGCCAGTGTTGCATCTGTGTCAGAATTGGATATTGCTTCCTGCCAAGAAGGGAAAGAGGGGGCAGAGGTGAAAGTCCAGAATGGTGAATGTTCAGAAATCCGTCCTGCCCCAAGAGTGAGAGGTACCCAAATCACAGTACATAACTTATTCTATAATACCCCTGCCCGGAGAAAGTTTATGAAGTCACCTCGTACAGAACTTCGGAAAATTATCCAGACGATTAAGCGGATGGCTTTGTCACACCCGGAAGTGAATATTATTTTATCTGCTGATGAAAAAGAAGTGGTGAATGTACAGCCCGAGTCTCTTGAAGAACGGATCGCATCATTATTTGATCCTACCTATCAAGAGAATCTTTTATCTGTTCAATTACAAAAAGGGGATTATTCATTTTCAGGTTTTATAGGGAATCTGAATCTTGTCCGGTCACGCCCAGGAGACCAATATATTTTTTTGAATAGACGGTACATTAAGAATAGACTTTTGAATTCTGCGGTATACTCTGGATATCAATCCTTAACAAAACGTGGAGAGTTTCCATTCTTTGCACTGAATTTGGTTATCCCCCCTGATCAAATAGATGTAAACGTTCACCCCATGAAAATTGAAGTCCGATTTAAGGATGAATGGAGGGTTTACCATGTATTGAAATCTGGTATAACCGATTCTCTATCGGATGTGCTGGAGACTATTCCGTATTTTGAGAAAATGACTGGAGACTCCAATGTAAAGGAATCCAGCATTTCAACATCCAGAGTTGGTAGTGTCAAGCAGGAAATATTTCCATTTAATCGTCGTATTCCTGGACCGGTACAATCCTCTGCCCAACTTGAACGAGCAAAGAGTTATGCTTCCGAACTTGCGACACGGCAGGAATCTTCCAGCCGAATTGATGTGGAAAATATTTGGCAGGTACACAAGAAATATGTTGTGTCTGAGATTAGCAGCGGCCTTGTGATTATTGATCAACATGTTGCCCATGAACGAATCCTTTTTGAAGAAGCAATGAATACTTTTAATACAGGAGCCATGGCTTCACAGGCACTTCTTTTTCCTGAAAGTCTGGATTTCTCCCCCGATGAATACTCTGTTCTTTTGGAAGTATTACCTTTTCTTGAAAAGATTGGATTTCGTATGAAGGAAACAGAAAAATATAAAGTCGAATTAGAAGCGATACCCTCTGAAATGGGCTGGGGTAACGAACGACGTGTGATCAAGGATATTATTGACCATTATTTAAGCCATCAGAAGGAATATAGTTCAATGCAGGAAAATCTTGCAGCATCTTTTGCCTGTCATGCTGCTGTTAAAGCTGGAGATACGCTTTCAAAAGATGAGATGCAGGAATTGGTGAATCGTTTATTCGGGACAAAGCATCCTTACTATTGTCCCCATGGCCGCCCGATTATCGTACAACTTTCACTTGATGAATTGGATAAACGGTTTGAAAGAGAATAGGAAATACTGCATTCAATTGATCTGAATCATCTATCAGTAATATACATTCACAAACGCCTGCTCTTATTATTATTGGTCCCACTTCCTGTGGGAAATCTGACCTTGCTGTTGAAATCGCCGGAAGAGTAGACGGAGAAGTGATTGGTCTGGACTCGCGCCAGATATATAGTGGAATGGAAATTGGTACTGCCCAACCCACAAAAAAGGAACAGGATGCAATTCCCCATCATCTTATTGGTGTTCGTTCTCCTGAAGAACCGATAACCTCAGGTGAATATGCGAAACTGATTACAGCTACAGTGAGGGATGTTCGGAAACGTGGGAAAGAGCCAATAATCTGCGGGGGATCAGGTTTATATTATAGAGCAATCACTAAGGGAATTTTTAAAGGCAGTGTTAGTAACCTTAAAGTACGTGAACAACTCGAAAAAGAGTATGATGAAGAAGGAGGAAGCGTTCTATTAGGAAAGCTACAGAGCGTGGATCCTGATTATGCGAAAATTGTTCATCCAAACAATCGCAGGAGACTGGTGCGGGCGCTTGAAATCTACAAAGCCACGGGGAAACCACCCTCTATCCACTTTAAGAAGCAGAAAAGATCTGGAGAAAAAGGCCTGGACAAATTTACAGTTTTTCTAACCTGTTTTATTGATGAATTGGAAAAACGAATTCGACAGCGAACAAAAATAATGTTAAGTAATGGATGGATAGAGGAAGTACAGAACCTTCAACTGAAGTTCCAAAATAAACTGTTACATCCACTAGACTCTATTGGTTACCGGCAGATAATTGCTTATTTGAACAATAAATTATCCTATGAAAAAATGGTGGAAGATATTAATCTGCGTACACGCCAGTATGCAAAAAGGCAATTACAGTGGTTCAGTAAGGAATCGTCCGACATGAAAATTGAATTGTCGGGAGATTTTAAAAAATCTGATATCGCAGCTCGAGTTATTCGCAGTTGGCAAGGTTAGACCCCCAGCCATTTTTATTATACAACGTTTTTATTTTTCTTTTTAACTATTTTCCCTATTTATTGTATGTTCCGGATCGAATTAGCCCTTTAATCCATTCCAGTGAGAAGGAAAGGGAGCAATTGAGAACCTCCGTTCATACGGTTCCAGAAAACTGGAATGATTCATGCGGAGGTTTTTTTATTGCCTCCAGCTGGAAAGGGAAGAAAATACACAATTGATCATGGTAAGTTAATTATGGTGAAAGCAAAACAGGTTTTAGACGCCAAATCAATACAAAGTATTGTAACACGTTTGTCTCATGAAATTGTTGAAAAGAATCATAATTCTACCGAACTTACTCTAATAGGGATCCAAACCCGTGGAGGACCTTTGGCAAAGAGGATTCAGGCCTTAATTCATAAACACTCAGGTGTGGAAGTTTCCTTGGGATTGGTAGACATAACCTTTCATCGGGATGACTTTAGGGACCGATTGGTGGTTCCACAGGTGAAAGGGACTGATTTACCTGATTCCATTGATGATAGAATTGTCATTTTGGTGGATGATGTGCTTTATACAGGAAGAACGGTTCGTGCAGCAATCGAAGTTTTGCTTTCTTATGGAAGACCTGGGGAAATACAGTTGGGGGTATTGGTTGATAGAGGACATCGGGAGATGCCCATTAAGGCAGATTTTGTTGGAAAGAATATTCCCACTCAAGACGGTGAACATGTGGAAGTTCTTTTAAAGGAAGTGGATGGAAAAGATTCTGCAGAATTGAGGTCTTATGAAAGGGATTCTTGATGCTCCAGCATAAACACCTTTTAGGTCTGGAAGGATATCCTTCCGAGGATATTCAGACTATTATTGATACAGCTTTTGGATTTCGGAAAGTGCTGGAACGTCCAATTAAAAAAGTACCATCTTTGCAAGGGAAAACAGTAGTAAATCTTTTTTTTGAAATGTCTACACGTACCAGAATCAGTTTTGAATTAGCGCAAAAACGCATGAGCGCTGATACAGTTGCTTTTTCGGCTACTTCAAGCAGCTTGAACAAAGGTGAGAGTTTCAAAGATACCGTTCAAAATATCGAGGCCATGAAGATCGATGCTGTTATTTTGAGACACCCTGCATCAGGTGCACCCCGGCATTTAACCAAATTTGTGGATGCAGTAGTGATCAATGCAGGAGATGGGACGCACGAACACCCTACCCAGGCTATTTTGGATATGATGAGCCTTCAGGAACAGTTTAATAACTTAGAGGGACTGAAAGTGGGAATAATTGGTGATATTTCCCATAGCAGGGTTGCGTTAAGTAATATTTTTGGATTGACTACCATGGGTGCAGATGTGATGATCTGTGGCCCTTCAACACTCATACCACCCCATATCGAAAAACTTGGTGTAAAGGTCAGTTATGATATGGATGAAGTAATTGATTGGGCCGATGCTGTTAATATACTCCGAATTCAATTGGAACGAATGGGTACCGGCTTATACCCTTCTATACGGGAGTATAGAGAATTATTCGGCCTTTCCGTAGAACGAATAAAAAGACACAGTAAGGATCTTGTAGTAATGCACCCGGGACCCATGAATAGGGGAACGGAAATTGACAGTGCGGTGGCGGATAGTGACAGAGCAATTATTCTTGATCAGGTTTTAAACGGTGTTGCTTCCCGGATGGCAATCCTGTATTTATTGCTAGGCGGGAAAACAGAAGAAAATTGATTTAGTAAAGAATAATGCGAAGTAAAAAACAGCCGAGAGAACTCCTGCTAAAAGGTGGCACTGTTGTAGATCCATTTCGAAAAGAAAAATATGTTGGAGATGTCTTTATTAAGAATGGTAAGATTCAGAAAGTTGGTGATGTAAACTATAAATCTTCTATGACCCAGGTTGATTGTTCCGGTTTGATTGTGACGCACGGATTTTGTGATATTCATGTTCATTTTCGAGAACCTGGGAGGGAAGATAAAGAAAGCCTTGCTACTGGATCACAAGCGGCTCTCGCAGGAGGATTTACACGTGTTTGTGTTATGCCAAATACCAATCCCCCTCTTGACACTCCAGAATCGATTCGTTTTATTGTAGAAAAAGCAGAGACATTACCCATTCATATTCATCCTATTGGTTCCATTACCAAGGGACAGAAAGGCAAAGAAATTTGTGAGATGGTCGCAATGAGAAATGAAGGCGCAGTTGCTTTTAGTGATGATGGCATACCTGTCTCAGATGGAGAAATTATGCGGCTTGCTTTAGAGTATGCAGGAATGATTGGAGTACCAATTATCAATCATGCTGAAGATTGTTGCATCCGTAAGAATGGTGTTATGAACGAAGGAGAAATATCAACTCGAATGGGATTAACTGGGAATCCGGATATTGCCGAATCAACTATGGTGAACCGCGATTTAGAACTTGCACAGTTAGCAGGCTCAGTTCTTCATGTTCCTCATGTCAGCACGGCTAAAGCCATGAATCATATTCGAAGAATGAAAAAAGAAAATAAACACCTTTCGGCTGAAGTGACCCCACACCATCTGTATTTCAATGATGAAGCTCTCGTTGAATATGATACAAATTTGAAGGTTGCTCCACCCATAAGAACAGAACATGACCGTCGAGCACTCATAAAAGCTTTAAAAGATGATGTAATCGATTGTATTGCTACTGATCATGCCCCTCATACTATTGAAGAAAAAGAGAGAACTTTTGATCTGGCTCCCTTTGGAATGATTGGGCTTGAGAGTTGTTTTGGTGTGGTTTATCAGACATTAGTGAAAGAGTCAGGGATGACACTTGGAGAATTGATTCCGAAGTTGACCGTAAATCCAAGAGTGGTGATGGGGTTCCAGCCTGATTTGTTCAAACCTGGAATTCAGGCAGAGATTTCTGTGATTGATACAGAGAAGGAATGGGTATTTAAAAAATCGTCCATTCAATCCCGTTCTGGCAACAGTCCTTTCCTTGGTAAAAAACTAACAGGGAAAATTCAGTTTATTCTTTCGAAAGGAATTATTACTGAAATAACCTGATCCTATCTCTTTTCTTTAATGAGGTTAGCTTATTTTATCTACTATAATTTGTATTGAATAAATGTTGACAATGATTGGAGAGTTATACTACCTTCACCAACTTTTACCGAAGTGAAAATTTATGAGAACAAAGTCAGTCAATAAATCAGAAATAAACCACGATTGGTGGGTGGCCGATGCAGAAGGTCAAACCCTTGGACGATTTGCGAGTCAAATTGCCCAGGTTTTAAGAGGGAAACATAAACCCCAATTTACACCTCATATGGATATGGGTGATTATGTCATTGTTGTCAATGCGGAAAAGATTAGGGTATCGGGAAATAAGGAAATAGATAAAATGTATTTTAAGCATTCTGGTTATCCAGGTGGAGGCTCAACAAAAAATTTAAAATTTATGAGAAAAACTTACCCAGAAAGAGTAATAGAAAATGCTATCCGGGGAATGCTGCCTCACAATCGTTTAGGCAGTAAACTTTTTAAGCATCTTAAGGTTTTTGCAGGCCAGGATCATCTGCACCATGCCCAGCAACCTAAAAAACTTGAAATGTAAATGAATAAAGAAACTTATCAAGGAACTGGAAGAAGAAAAAGTTCAATTGCCCGTGTCTTTCTTAATCCTGGGAAGGGATCTTTTTTAATCAATGGTAAAGAATATAAAAAGTACCTTTGCCGTGAAAGCTTAGCAATCCTTGTGAATCAACCTCTAAACACGATTGATTGCATTGATGATTATGATATTACTGTCACTGTGAGGGGAGGGGGGCTCACCGGACAAGCTGGTGCTGTTCGATTAGGTATATCCCGTGCGCTTTTACAAGCAAACAAAAACCATCGTAGTTTATTGAAAACTGCTGGTTATCTCACAAGAGATTCCCGTCGGGTGGAGCGGAAAAAATATGGTCAGCCCGGGGCCCGCAAGAAATTTCAATTTTCAAAAAGATAATTTTATGGCGCGGATTAGTTTTGATGATTTATTAAGTATAGGTGCTCACTTTGGACATGTAGTCCGAAAGTGGAATCCAAATTTCCAGCCTTATGTTCTCATGGAAAAAAATGGTGTTCACATTATTAATCTTGAGGAAACACTGAAAAATCTTGAGAAAGCACTCCATTTTATCACAGACGTGATTTCTCGTAATGGCGAAATTCTATTTGTTGGTACAAAAAAGCAGGCAAAAGATATTATTCAACAGGAAGCTGATCGATGCGGAATGTTTTATGTGGTTGAGCGCTGGCTTGGTGGGACACTTACAAATTTTTCTACAATTAAGAAAAGTATCAAGCGTCTTCAACTTCTGGAAAAAGAAGGATCAAGTATTTATGAAAATCTGACCAAGAAAGAATTACAAATGCTTAACCGCGAGAGAATCAAGTTATCTGATCAGCATCGTGGGATCAAGGATATGCGGCGCCTCCCTGATGCAGTTATTGTTGTGGATGCATTTTTTGAGTCTATTGCTATCAAAGAAGCAAATTTGCTGGAAATCCCAGTAATTGCTATAGTGGATTCTAACACAGATCCTAGGGAAATTGATTATCCGATTCCGGCAAATGACGATTCTATCCGAACAATCCAATTAATCATATCTACTCTGACTGATGCTGTGATTGAAGCAAGGACAAAGGATGATGCTGTAGAAGATACTAAATTGGATTCCGAACAGTCAGATTCCAAGGGAGATAAGTCTGAAATAAAGGAAGAACAATTATCCGAAGAGACAAAGATAGAAACTGTCGCAGAGGAGCTGGAAGTAAATACTGAAGAATTTGATAGCCCGACAGAAAAAGCTGCTAAGAAAAAATCAGTCAAAGCGAAAACTACCCTAGGGACTGATTCTGAAGAAAAGAAGACAAAAGGAAATAAGGATAGCCAGAAGAAACCTGCTGTAACAGAAGAGGAAGAGAATTAGTTTGTTATGAGTGTTGATGCAAAAAAAGTAAAACATCTTCGTGATAAGACAGGAGCTGGTATGATGGATTGTAAAAAGGCACTTGTTGAGTCTTCTGGGGATATGGAGAAAGCAGTTGATTATCTAAGAAAAACTGGAATCACAAAAGCAGAGAAAAAGAGTGCCCGCATAGCTAAAGAAGGGTTGATTTATTCATATATTCATCAAGGTAATCGTCTTGGTGTTCTTCTCGATATAGGATGTGAAACTGATTTTGTTGCCAAGACAGAAGGATTCAAAGATATTGCTCACAATATTTCCATGCAGATTGCGGCTACAAATCCTATTGCGATCAGGCGTGAGGACGTAGACCCGGAACTGACTGATAGAGAAAAGAGTATTTATCATGAGCAGGCAAAATCTTCCGGGAAACCCGAAGAAATTATAGACAAAATTGTAGAGGGAAAATTGAATAAATTCTTTCAGGATAATTGTTTGCTGGAGCAGACTTTTATTAAGGATTCCGAGAAAAACATTCAAGATCTAATAAATGAAATAATTGTTACATTAGGTGAAAACATCAGTGTGAATCGATTTACACGATTCGCAATTGGTGAAGACACCTGATCTCCTTAAAAAATCCCAATATGGACAAACCTGTTTACAGGCGAATTCTTCTGAAATTGAGTGGAGAAATCCTTGCAGGAGAGGATGGTTTTGGCATTAACCCGGAACGCGCTGATTATCTTGCAAAAGAAGTCAAGTCAATTTATGATCTTGGACTTTCCATTGGATTGATTATCGGTGCAGGGAATATTTTCCGGGGTATTCAGGCTGAAAGCAGAGGAATGGGAAGAGTAACAGGGGATTATCTTGGAATGATGGCTACCATCATGAATGCTATCGCACTTCAGGATGCCCTTGAAAAACTTGATTGTTCCACTCGAGCACTTTCCGCAATCAGCGTGACTCAAATTGCTGAACCTTATATTCGTAGACGGGCTATACGCCATCTTGAGAAAGGAAGAATTGTTATCGTTGCCGGTGGAACCGGGAATCCCTATTTCAGCACGGATACAGCAGCAGCACTTCGAGCGACGGAGTTAAATGCTGAAATTGTGTTAAAGGGAACAAAAGTAGATGGTGTATACGATAAAGATCCCATGAAATATCCTGATGCTGTGAAATATGATTCTATTCTTTTTAAAGAAGTTTTAACTAAAAATCTTCGTGTGATGGATATGACAGCAATTACCCTTTGTAGTGAAAATTCTCTACCTATAATAGTATTTAACATCAATCAATCTGGAGGCTTGAAAAAAATTGTTTTAGGCGGTAAACTTGGTACGTTAGTCACGGAGTAAATAGATATGATTGAAAATATTTTAAAAGATGCTGAACATCGTATGGATCAAACTCTTGTCCATACACGAATGGAGTTAGGGAAGGTTCGAACAGGACGTGCAAATCCAGAACTTCTTGATGGCATCCAGGTGAGCTACTACGGAACAATGACACCGTTAAATCAGGTGGCAAATATATCACTTCCGAATCCACAGACAATGTCTATCCTGCCCTATGAAAAAGCATTGATCCCTGATATTGAAAAAGCGATCCTCGAGAGCAATATTGGATTGACACCCAGCAATAACGGTAATGCTGTCATAGTTCCTATACCCCAATTATCTGAGGAGAGGAGAAAGGAACTTATCAGATATGTTCATGATTTGGTGGAAGAGGGAAGAGTTTCTGTTCGGAATGTTCGCAAGGATGCAAACCACCAACTGAAAGCTCTCCAAACTGGGGAGCATATATCAGAAGATGAAATCAGGCGAGCGGAAAATGATATTCAGACAATGACGGACAGACATATCAATGAATTGAAAACAATACAGGAACAAAAAGAAAAAGAAATCATGAAAGTATAGTTCTTTCCCCTTCGCGGGCGACTTCTTTAGAAGGGTTAATTTAGAATTAAATATATAAAGTTTTTAATCGCATTTAGAAAATCCACAGCCCGTACAAGTCACGCATCCTGATTGAAACTGAACGGGGCCACCACAGTCTGGACATGAAGAAATATTTTTTACTGTATAGTCTTGTATACTCTTACCGTGTGTTTCAGCTTCATTAGCAATGGTAAAATGTGTAAATTTTGGTTCGTCTTTGGATTTTTCCGTTGTGCGATTTTTTAGATAGTCATCCAATGCTTTCCCAATAGCATCAGGAGTAGAAAGTATAAGTCGTCCATCTTCCCATGTGGGGTTTGGGCCACTAATTCCTTTTAATTGCTTCACAATAGATTCAGGATTGATTCCTGATCGTAAAGCTAGAGAAATAAGTCGGCTAATTGCCTCAGATTGTGCAGCTGCATTTCCACCGGCTTTACCAATAGCAGTAAATACTTCACAAAGGCCATGTTCATCTTCATTGACAGTAATGTACAATGTTCCTTCCCCTGTACGAATTCTCCGGGTTCTTCCTAAGGTTGTAGTAGGTCTGAATCGAGGTTCAGCTCTCACACCGATTTTTTCGGCTGATTTATTCGTGGTTGATTCTTGTATTTCTTTTTCTTCATTCGTTTTTACATCTGTGATGAGTACGCCTTCACGTGCGCCCTCCCGGTAAACAGTAATTCCCTTTAATCCTGCTTTATAAGCAGTCATATAAATATCTGCAACAGTTTCAACTGAAACGTCTCCAGGTAGGTTTACGGTTGAAGAGATAGAACTGTCAATATACTTTTGGATGACCCCTTGCATTTTTACGCGAAAATAGGGATCAATGTTATGAGCAGTGATAACATAGTCAGGGAGGTTCTCATCATTTCCAAAGAGTTTTTCAATTATGGGGTGATATACTTTATATTCTTTATACAGTTTACCATTACCTTTATTTTTCTTTACTCGCCGTCTGTAAGAAGTATCAAAAATCGGTTCGATCCCTGAGGAAACTCTGGCAACAATGGCCCCACTTCCAGTTGGAGCTACAGTTGTGAGAGTGCTATTTCGGACACCGTGTTTTTGAATCTGGTCTCGAAGGTTCTTAGGAAGATTTTTGATAAATTTACTTTTGCTATACCCAGACCAGTCAAAATTTGGGAATGCGCCCTTTTCTTTCGCCAATTCTATACTGGTTTCATAAGCAGTATCTCGGAAAATTTGCATAATCTGATCCACGGTCTGAATCGCATCCTCACTATCGTACTTAATATTCATTTTTACCAACATATCAGCCAGGCCAAGAATTCCGAGTCCAACTCTACGATCATTCTTAGCATTAGCTTTTTGTGATGCCAAGGCGTGCCTTTTCATGTTGTAATCGACAACATTATCTAAAAAGCGGAATCCCATAGAGACAGTTTCTTTAAATTTGTCAATGGTGAAATTTTTATTATTATCTACAAACCTTTCAAGATTAATAGCGCCAAGATTACAACATCCGCCCTCTGGTAATGGTTGTTCAGCGCAAGGATTTGTTGATACTAAAGGACTACAATATTCTGCATTGTGATAATCTTTCATTGTGTCCCAAAAGAGGAGTCCTGGCTCCGCACTGTTATGTGCATGATGGGTTATCTTATCCCATAAATCTCGTGCTTTAACAGTTTTGTATGCCGTATTCTTCCACATGAGTTCAAAATCGTCATTCTGTTCTACTGCTTGTAAAAATTTATGTGTTAACAGAACAGAAATATTGGAGTATTTAACCATATTTATATCACCTGTTTTGATGGCGATAAATTTTTCGATATCAGGATGATCTACCCGGAGTGTTTGCATATTGGCACCCCGTCTTCCATGCTGAGCAATTGTATTTGTATTCTCGCTGAACAGGTTCATGAATCCCGTTGGTCCGCATGATTCCCCTCCCGTTCCATGGATCGCTTCGCCTTCAGGTCTCAAAAGTGAGAGATCATGGCCACACCCACCACCATATTTATAGGTAAGAGCTTCGTCGTTAATAGCGGAATAGATTGCATTTATGGAATCGTCCTTAATAGCAACAACATAACAATTATTTAATGTTGTTGTAATATCCTCCCGGCCTGCTCCATGCATAATACGACCACCTGGGACAAATCTAAAATCTTCAAGTATAGAAAAGAAATTTTTCTCCCATTTATCTTGAAGCTGTTTCGTTTTCTCAACGGAGGAAATGCTTTTCGCTTGACGGGTCCATAATTCCCAGGGATGTTGTTCCCAGGGGGCTAAATACTTATTCTTCAAGACATCCATACCAAGGGTATCTTTTCCATAATAATTGTTTATTTGAAATTCAGTGGGTAATTCACCATCTGACTTAGTCAATGGTTCTGAATCTATCTTGACGTTGAGGAGAGCTTCCGGAACTTTTGGATCTGGTGCTTTGGATCTAACTTTTGTAGAGGTAAAATCTAGTTCTATTGCTTCGGCCATTTCCGTTTTTCTGTACTAATTTTTCATTCAGCAGACGAAATCGGCAAGTGAAAAAATACCGTAAAGCAAGGAAGTATGTTATAAATTGTCGGGTTGGCGATTCAAATCTATCTATAAGTAAATTAACAGGCAAATAGAAATATTGGTTTGAAGTGGTTTTTTTGAAAATTCTCCAAAATATTGATTTGGTTTTTGTTGAGCAAAACACATAATAATAAAAACATTTTATTCATTTAACTAGCTGTATAAATATAGTTAAAACATATTTGGAAAAGGGATTCTCATAGCATTGTTTATCGGATTTATTGATAGTCTTTTATAGTTACGCTTGAGTTTTTATTAATGAAGATTTCCTAACTGTCCAGTAAACCCAGGTCAACGCTACTATGGATGAAACAACCGTTGAGATCATCATGGAATACCAGATCCATTCCAGAGGTCGACCTTGAAAAAAAATAAAAAATGTTGCTAATGGAGACGATACAAGCAATACACGAATGGACGTAATGATTAGCAAAGGCATTCCAAGACCAAAGCCCTGGAGAATACGACCACAAGGCATGGCCGTCGCAACCAATGGATAAATGATGGACATAAGTCTTAAATATTTGACCGCTGTATTTTGGATATAAATATCCTTAGTAAAACCCACGATCAATTGTGGTGCATAAGCATATACAATAATAGAAATAACCACCGTGATCATGAATGACCTGGTTAATCCATATTTAATAATATATTTTACTTTGTCCATTTCCTGCGCACCATGAAACATGCCCACCAAAGTTGTTAATCCAAATGCTATGGACATAATGGGTAGAAAAATGACCATATCAATGCGTCCTCCTACCTGGTACGCAGCCACGGCATCAGTGGAAAAATGAACAAGAATCCTGTTAAACACCAACTGTCCAATAGACATGATCACCATGGATATGGAAGCAGGAAAACCAACTTTAATAATATCTTTCATAATAAAAGAAGATGGTTTGAAATCCTTTAAACGAAAGGTAATATAGGAATGCTCTTTGACGAACAACATATAAACAAAAATAATAAAAACGATTATCTGGCTAATAACAGTTGCCCATGCTGCCCCAGGGACACCAAACTCAAGTGTAAAAATAAAAATTGGGTCCAGTATAATATTCAGTACAGTTCCTAACGCGGCTACTGTCATTGGAAATTTGGTATCCCCTTCCCCGGTCAGGATGGAACGAAAGAAGGCAGACAGAACCATAAAGGGTAACCCAATGCAAATAACTCTGAGATAAGACCAGCTTAAGTCAGCCACATTCGGAGTTGCGCCAATACTGATTAAAATTGGTTTGCCGTATATCAACCCGACAGTTGTTAATACAACACTGATACCTAAACCCAGAACCACTGCATGTTCTGCGCTGTTATCAGCGCTGATTTTATCTTTTGCACCAATGAATCGGGCTATGGAAGCAGTAACGCCAGCACCCAGTCCAAATGTCAACCCCAGAACAAAAAAGAATAAGGGCATGTTAAAAGCCACAGCCGCAATGGCATCGCCGCTCAACCGGCCGATAAATATCATATCAACAATAGTATAAATTGTTTGGATGCCCATTCCGGCCATGACCGGAATAGCTAATTTCCATAAACCCTTTGCAGGGTTGGATAAATATTCTTCTAGTCTAGATTCGCCCATACGAAGCGCCGAATTTATATTAAATAGTCTAGGCGATTAATGCTTATTTCCTGCGACAGCAGGAAGCTCATAAAAAACCGGAAGGTGCGTTGCATCCGCATTCAGTTTTCCAATGGTAACTTTATCCTTGAACTCTTCAGCCAATTAATCGATTACGGGACCGATGGTCCTACATGTGCCATACTCTAGGTAGCCAGATATAAATCAAGGTCAATTCAATTTGATTGTCAACAGTTCCCTGCCAATTTTCATCTGTGTATGTTTTTACGAAATCGTTCATGTTAATTCCTGTCTTTTTCTCTTTAGATGAAAAAGATCAGAAATGGCTATACATTAATTGAAGCAAAGGGCCAGAGGATTGGAATTAACCAGGTTGCCATGCACCATAATACAATTGCCAGAGGCAATCCCACGCGCACATAATCAGTAAACTTATATCCGCCGGGGCCATAAACCATTAAATTTGTCTGGTAACCAATGGGTGTAATGAATGATGCAGAAGCTGCAAAACATACTGCAAATACGAATGTCCGAGGCTCTAATCCCATCTGCTGAGCAGCAGAAATAGCGATAGGTGTCATAATAATAGCTGTGGCGGCGTTGGATGTCATTTCCGTTAGAATTATTGTAACCAGGTACACTAAAGACAGCATAATCGTTGGACGGATGAGTGGATTAAATGCATTTGCAATATCGTTTAATACTGTTCCAATCCAAAAAGCAGTTCCGCTTTTTTGAATAACAATTCCCAAAGGAATTAAAGCAGCGATCAACACGATTACCTGCCAATTAATACTCTGATAAGCTTCATTTGCTGTAACAACTCTGATGACTAAAAGAAATATGGCGCCAACCAATGCTCCTTTCAGAATAGGAACAATTCCTAGTGCAGCTAGGATAACTGCGCCAAATATCACTGCGACGCTTACCCACCAATATTTATGTTTTTGCAGTGTTGCTTCAATTTCACCCAGAACAATAAAATCACCAGAATCAGAAAGCTCTTTAATTTTTTCAATTGGTCCATAGATGAGCAGTGTATCAAATGCTTGAAGAACAACATGGGCAATTTTCTTTCTGAGGATCTCTCCTTCCCGCCTGATTGCTAAAATGAAACTACCAAAACGCCGGCGGAAATTAATTTCCATTAAACTTTTACCTACCAAATCTGTCTGATTTGTTATCAGACATTCTACCAGAGTATTATCATCATGGATTAATTCATCCTGGGTCAATTTTTCATCAGTCAGCATTGTGACTTTTTCTACTTCCTTCATGCGTAAAAAGTTTTCAAGAGAACCCCGGACAAATAAAATATCTTCTGGATAAATAATTGTATCCCGAATATTTTTACTGATCAGTTTACCATCTCTTAATATATCCAAAACCGTGATATCGTAATTCTTATTTACGGCCCTTTCCTTGCAAGTACGCCCAACAAGAGGGGATTCTTCACTCACTTTTAATTCAGTCAAATAACCACCCATGTGATAGCTTTTGGTTAAACTGGACGTTACAGTTCTGGATGGTATTAAAAATGGAACGGCTATTAATAAATATGCCATACCAATAACGAGCATAACCAATCCGAATTTTGCAAACTCAAACATTCCCAAGGGTGGTGATGAAGATATGGTATTGACATAAATTGAATTCACAAGGAGGTTTGTGGATGTACCTACTAAAGTAAGTGTACCTCCAATGATGGCGATATAACTCAACGGCATAAGCAATTTAGATGGACTTAAATTATACTTTTGAGCAAGACGAATTGTCAATGGAATAAAGATAGCTACGATAGCCGTATTATTAACAAAGGCTGAAGCCAAGGCAACCGATATTAAAAAAACAAACAAACCAAGGAATCGAGACCGTTCAGTGAGTTTATTCAGACGAATTATCATATATTCCAATATTCCTGATTTTTGTAAGGAATGGCTTAATACAAATAACAATGCAATGGTGATCACGGCTGGATTTGCAAATCCGCTTATGGCTTCTTCCGGTGAGATATAGCCTAATACCAATACAATTGCTAGTATTGACAATGCTGTTACATCCAGTGGAAGTAGCTCTGTCACGAACAGAATAAACATTAGGGTAATTACACCCAGAACTATGGCAATTTCAGGAGTCATATGTTAACTATTATTCTCAACGATTGTTTTCTGATGATATTTTCAGGGTCACTTATTGGATTTTTTTATTATTATAATATTGCTGTTTCATCAACTTTGTCAATTTGGTTTGGTTTTAGATATTTTTTCGCATACTTCTTATAGATTCCTTCTTTCACAAAAATTTTAAATAAATCTTTATCAATATGGTGATCTTTCTTCATAAAACCCATAATTCGCATTGCTTCTGAAAGTTTTTTCCCCTCCTTATAAGGTCGGTCAGCAGCGGTTAATGCTTCGTAAATATCAGCGATTGCCATTATTTTGGCCTGTGGAGACATTTGATTTTCAGTCAGTCCCTGCGGATATCCCGTACCGTCTAATTTTTCATGATGACCACCAGCAAGCTCGGGTACATCTTTTAATCGATCGGGATATGGTAGTTGCTCCAACATATTAATAGTAATGGAAATATGATCATTAATTATTTCCCGTTCTTCGGGAAGCAGAGTTCCTTTGGGAATGTTTAAGTTTCGTACTTCGTTTTTTGATAGAAAGGGTTTTTTTTTGCCTTTTTCTTTAAAAGGATATTTTGCAATCTGTATTACCCGTTCCTGAAATTCTTCACGCATAAATTCACCACCAATATTACATCGCTCAAGAAATGTTTCATCTTCATCCAATTGATTCATTTGTCTTTGATATTCATCCTTGAGTTTTACTAAGATGATTTTATCATTTTTTTTCAACTTATATTTTTTCTTTAAAAATTCAATCTCTTTATCACGACGGAGAATCTCAAACTTTTTTTTGATAACATCAACTCGGTCATAAATTGTCTCCAGTTTTGTTCCTTTATCCACGATATAGGTAGGTGTGGCTACTTTACCACAATCATGAAGCCAGGCAGCAATATGCAATTCATATCGTTCATCCGGAGTCATTTTGAAATCCTTATATTTCCCGTATGTACTTTTTTCTACGGCATTTGCAAGCATCATTGTAATCTCCGGGACACGACTGCAATGTCCCCCGGTGTACGCAGATTTTTTATCGATAGCGGTTGCAATTAGTTTAATGAACGATTCAAAAAGAACCTCTAATTCTCTAATTAAATTTTTGTTTGTGATTGCAATAGCAGCTTGACTGGAAAGACTTTCAATCATTTTTATCGAGGTAGAAAATGAAACGATTTCACCTGTCTTTGGATTTTTAGAATTCAATAACTGAAGAACACCAATAATGTTATCTTCATGGTTTTTCATTGGCACCGTTAAAAACGATTTTGAACGGTATTCATATTTTTTATCCCACCCTTTTGTACCGGAAAAATCAAATCCTTTCTCTTTATAAGCATCCTTAATATTTACTGTATTTCCGGTCAATGCGGCATAGGCTGATACATTCTTGTGATTTGGTTTATTTGTTTCTGGATTGTACAACTTAACCGGGTATATGGTATCCGGAATAGGTTCAGCGGATGTCCCTCCATAATGAATTCCTAAGGAGTCTGTCATCATTATTTCGAATTTTAAGCGATTATCATCGGTTATCATATATATTGTCCCACCGTCTGCTGAGGAAATTCTTTTGGCCTCAAGAAGAATTGTTTCTAATAATTTTCCCATATCTTTTTCCTTTGAGAGTGCAACTCCAATTTCAGATAGATTTTTAATCTGACCTTCAAGTTCGTCAATATATTTTTTGATCCCAGAAGGTGTGGTTTTTAGTAATTCAGTGATTTCTTGTTGAGTAAGAGAAAAAGCAGATTCTTTTTTATTTTTCATTGGTTAACCTAAATTGGTTTATTATGTTAAAGTAATAAAGTGGAATGAATATTTTTTACGAGAACTTAAGATAAAGAATTAAAAGAGATGAAGGAAAACCATTTCCTCTAATATTAGAATTTTACTGATTAGGTATCGAGAAGTTTTCTTGAAATATCTTAATTTCCGATGATGAGAAATTTATCTTGTTCGTATATAAATAGTGTCATAGAAAAAGCAAAATCTTCATCACCGGATGAAGCATTACTTTTTACCATTGCACAGAAATTGTTAGAGGGAAACTACCCTCCCGAAACGGTTCATTCCTTTCTCAAAGCTGGCCATCTTCCTCTGGTGAATAAGACTTTTTATAAGTCAGATAAAAAGGAAATGTGGATTGAATTGTTAATCAGTTTAACGAGGCAATCTAATTTTCATGTAGGTAATTTGATAATGCAGCGAGTAGGAACCTATCCCCAAAAAGCATTGTTTCAAATTGTTGAAGGGAAAGATGTTGTAACTATTACATATAAACAAGCTTGGAAATACATTTGGGGAATTGCCAAATCTCTTTCCAAATCAACCGATGGCTTCTCTCATCCAGTTATCGGTATTTTGACAACAAATTCTTTATATGGAGCCTTATTAGATTTAGCCTGTCTTTCTTTCAATTTTCGTGTAGTTCCTGTCCCAATCAATCTTTCCAAAACGGATTTGAATTACATACTTGACCATGCAGGGATTACACATCTTTTTATTGGTGGGGCCGAACCACACAATCTTTTTAATCAGCTCCGAGGTAATTCAGGAGTTTTATCAGTAACCCAACTTCCCGATATGCACTCACTTGATTTCCCATCCCAAACATGGGAAGAATTTTTGTCAATTGGTAAAAACGTGCCTCAAGACATACTTGAAAACCGATTAAATACAACTGAAAATGATGGAGTGTCAACTGTTATGTATACATCGGGTACAACAGCGAATCCGAAGGGCATTATTTTCACTCAAATGAATATAATTTCCAAACGGTTTTCCCGGGCACTCGCATTACCGGATTTATCAAATAATGATATTTTTCTTTCCTATTTACCCCTCTATCATACGTTTGGTCGGTACCTGGAAATGATTGGGACAATTTTCTGGGGCGCTACATATGCCTTTGCTGAATCTCCTGCTTACAAAACTCTTTTGAAGAATTTTTCGGTTGTCCAGCCTACAGTCTTCATTAGTATTCCGAAACGATGGATTCAACTATACGAACAAATCAATAATCAAACTCAACATGATCAATTACCACCCGAAAAGATAAAAACAGTTTTGAAAAAATTAACTGGAGGAAAGCTTAAACTAGGACTTTCGGCAGCCGGATATCTTGATCCTGACATTTTTGAATTTTATCAGAAAAATGGTATTTATCTTTTGAGTGGTTATGGAATGACAGAAGCAACTGGAGGAATCACAATGACACCGGTTGACGAGTATCTTCGGGATTCTGTAGGTAAGCCGCTTCCCGGGATTGAAACCGAAATTACTGAAGATGGTGAACTTTTAATTTGTGGATCATATGTTTCTCCAGGTTATTTTGGAGAAATTATTTCCACCGATTATTCCGACAATTGGTTCCACACTGGTGATATTTTCAAACGTAAAAAAGGCCATCTCTTCATCATTGGCAGAAAAAAGGAAATATATAAAAACAATAGGGGACAAACCATCTCTCCCCAAAAGATTGAAAATCTTTTTCAGGATTTTGACACAATAAAATCAGTTTTTCTTGTCGGAGATGGACGAGAGCACAATACCGTTCTACTTTACCCAAAGTATGAACAAATTCCTTTGGAAATACAGAAAAATTCAAAACAGGAATTTCGCGACTATTTTGGTTCTCTGGTGCAATCAGTTAACAGTTTTCTTGCCCCGTATGAACGGATTGTGAATTTTGCCATCATTCAACGGGATTTTTCAGAAGAGTACGGTGAACTAACCCGTAAAGAAACATATAAACGAAATATTATCCTGAAAAATTTCGTAGAAATTATTGATCCAATGTACGAAAAAATTTACACCAGTCTTATGTGTAAAGGATTTGAAATCCGCATACCAAACTGGTTAATACGAGAAAAAGGAGTAATCCCATCTGATATACACTGGGACGGAAAAACTGTATCTATCCGGAATGAGACGAAGTCACTTGTAATACGACCGAATTCCGGGATATTTCAGATTGGCGACTTTTCTTATATAACTAGTAAAGAATATGTAGATTTGGAAACGCTGATGATTTCTCCTTATCTCTGGGTTGGCAACCAACCTCTTGTTGATTTCATTGGTTCTATCGCATTCCGGATATCAAGGTTTGAAATCAATTCGGATATACAACTCAATGTGAGGTCACTCCCCTGGGGAGATGGAAGATTCCCAAAACTCCCAAATGGAAAAAGAGAGAACATCAGCCAAAGAAAGGCATCCTCACTGCAACTTCTTCACGAATCAGCGATTGTTTTACATCACCCTAAAAATGACAATATGGTCAGTGCAATGAACCATCTGCATCAGGACCTTGAAAATAATACAGGTGATTTTAAGGAAATAGTTCATAAAGTTCTCCTTCGTCTTCAATTTCATCCTTCACAAGAGGTTCAAATTAAGTCTCTTGAGTATCTTTTATCTCACATTTCCGGTTCAGCATTTCTTGCATTTCTCACAAGCATATGTGAAAGGTTGAAAAAGACTGATGATATAAAAAAGATAGATTTTGATGTCCAACGTATTCAACAGGAACATTTTGACGCTCTTCTCAAGTATGTAATAACCAAACGGCTTGAAGAAAAATCCCTCAATGCGAAAAAACAGTCCTTTCTGTGCTTTCTTTTAAAGATTATAGCAATTTATGGTGTTTTACACCCCAAAAGCTATATATGGGCAAGAGTGGAGCTGATTCGATGGGAGCTATCCGGTGCGAAGAAGCAGGTTCTTTCTACAGTTAAAAAAGCATTAGTGACACTCACCAGCGGTTTTAGGGAATGGATCGGAGTTGATAGGCATTTAGCAATTGATCCAGACACAGATGATGAATATTCCTGGGGAGATACAATTCTTTTTGATAAAAATGTTGAAGAGGAATCCCGAAAAAAATTGATGGAAGCAATGGGGAATACTGTATTGCTTCAAGAGGCTATTTTCCTCTTTTCCAATCACCGGTTAATCAGGCTGGAAGATATCCCGAAAAATGGAATTTGGGTTTCTTTCCTGGGTAGTAATCATGGGAAGAGCGTATTTCGCGTCCTTGTACAGACTAGAAGTTCAGACTCGTATAATTTTGTTATTAATCTTGACGAAAACCTAGGTAAGTTATTTATCCAGGATGAAATTAGGTGGCTGATCACAACTGGCTCTTCCATTTATGGGCCGAAACTTGTAGAGGATTTTGGTGGATATTGGTCCAGGTATGGTCTGTATACCGAAGAGTATATACCCGGTGAAACTCTTTACCAGCATCTTGAACGAAACCGTGAAGAAATTGCAAGCGGAAAAGCTGCTGATCGATGGCAAATGCAATGGCTTCATTTCGTTTGGAGTGGCCTCATGGCTTATATGGATTTTTGGTATAGAACAGGATATGTTCTTTATTCCGCTAATCCATCGACAAAAAACCTGATTGTCCCCAGGTATGATTATGCGACTGGAACTCGGTTAATTTCCATATCCGACCGCAAACACTTCACCACCATTTCTGATTTTGTATTTACCCTCTATGGTCGATTTATTATCACTTCGGAACAGGATTATCCAGGGTTAAAACGAATGGGAGGCTGGGAAGTACTATTTACTGCCCTTCTTCAGGTGGTTACAGTGAAACGGGGGCTTGAATTTCTGAAGGATTTACAAGAAGAGTTTCAGGAAAAGCCCATAAAACAAAAGGGAGAATCGTTAGGCTTACTTCAAGATCAGATTACTTCATTTATTGATGAAGTTAATGAAAATGGAATTTTGACCAAGCAGGTAGTATTTGCATCATTGAGATACCAGCGGTGGTTAGAATTAAATCCGAAGGCTTCGGTTCAGGCACGAGGCTCAATTCTACAAGAGTTATACAAAGATTATCGTCTTAGAGACCTGTTGGATGATTATCCGGAAACAAGGATTCGATTTTTCCTCATGTCCTGTTTTAAGGATTCCAAACCGGAATTGATTGATGAATTGCTTTCACTCCAAAAGAAATTGAGAGCCAGGACTGTTACACTTGAAGATTTAGGATCTCACCTCCACCATATCCATGAGAATATTACCCTTACTAAAGAAGAAGAATTCTTTTTAACCAGACTTCTATTTGAACATCTGGATGCTGCTGAAGAAGGAGAATTAATTGTATGGGAAACAGGTTCGAAAAGTAGGCTTGACTTAATTTCTTTAGCTGAAGACAGCACTGGTGACAGATACCGGATTCGACCCCCATTCAAGCCAAAAGAGATTGCCCGCTTTCATTCTTTGCTTGGTGAAGCCAATCTTCCTGGTATTTTTCAGCCCCAACACGAGTTTCTTTTGCTTATTAATTCTAACAACCAGATGGTAGGTGGTGTCTACTGGAAAAAAACTGAGGAGAAAACTGCTTACATTGAAAAAATTGTCATTCGTTATCCATACCGGAAGAGACACCTGAGTCTGAAATTACTGGAAGAATTATTCAATCGGTTAAGGGATCAGCGGTATAAATATGTGACCATTGGCTTTTTTCAGGCAGGATTATTCTATAAACTGGGCTTCCAGATTAACCGGAAATTTGGTGGTTTGGTTAAAGAATTGTAATAAGTATTTTTGTGCCGCGGACAGGACTCGAACCTGCACCTCCAGAAGAGACTAGATCCTAAATCTAGCGTGTCTACCAGTTCCACCACCACGGCAAATCAGTGGGAAATTACAGTAAAACTTTAAAAAAAGTCGTCACTCTTTACCTGGTTCCAAAAGATCGTTGATTTCGGACTAATGACTTACTAAACCTCAGTATATCCCTGATTCAAATATTGCTGAAGTTTTTTATGCTTGATCATTACTTTTTTCCCACTGGGGCTTACCATCGTAATTTTTTCGTTTCTACCTATCTTCTTCTCAATATGAACAGGCGTTCGTGCAGGCTTGTCAGGTTGTTTTTCCTGCCTGGCCCTGGTTTGTCCTGCAAACCCCATTCCAGTAGTATCTTTATGCTGTGTCTGGACATTTCTTACCTGTTGTCTGCGCATTTGGGGCGCTTGTTCCATTCCTTGAAGTTGGGTTCTGAGTAATCTTTGAACCGTCGCTTTGTTCAGTTCACCCATCATAATTTGAAACAGGTTAAACCCTTCAGACTTGTACTCCAGGAGGGGATCCTTCTGGCCATAAGCTCGCAGATTGATACCCTCCCGGATTTGATCCATGCTGTATAAATGATCTTTCCATTTTTCATCAATGGTTCTCAACACAACAAACCGTTCAAAGCCACGCATGATTTCTTCCGGGACTAACGATTCCCGGGCTGCATACACATTTTTTGTTTTTTCTATAATAAAATCGCGGACATCATCGATCGATAAGTCATCTTTGTTTAATTCACTCTTTATGGAATCAGGATCTGCATCCACCAACAGGTGGGATGCAATATTCTGTTTTATGCTTTCCCAATTCCAGTCTTCAGGATTGGTACTGTCTTGGGATTCCAATTCGTCCGCTACATATTCTTCAATAAATTCCAAGACTGTCTCCTTCATATCTTCCCCATGGAGAGCTTGATTTCGGATATCATAAATCACCTGCCTTTGTTGATTCATCACATCGTCATATTCCAAGAGGTGTTTTCGTATACCATAGTTTCGCCCCTCCACTTTTTTCTGTGCATTGGAAATAGCCCTGGTTACCATTTTGGCTGTAATAACCTCTCCTTCTTCTACACCCATTTTGTCCATAATTCCTGCAATTCTATCAGAGCCAAACAGCCTCATGAGGTCATCCTCCAAAGATAAATAGAACTGGGATGATCCCGGATCTCCCTGTCTACCCGACCGACCCCGGAGCTGAAGATCAATCCTTCGGGAATCATGGCGTTCTGTACCCAAGATGTGAAGCCCGCTCACTTCTTTTACACCACTTCCTAGTTTTATGTCTGTCCCGCGGCCCGCCATATTGGTGGCAATGGTTATGGCCCCTGATTGACCTGCCCTTGTTACAATTTCAGCTTCTTTCTGGTGCTGTTTGGCATTCAGCACATTGTGGAGAATTCCTTTACGTTTTAACATTCGAGATAACAGTTCTGATACTTCCACAGAAATTGTTCCAACCAGAACAGGCTGCCCCCGTTTATAACAGTTTGAAATTTCTTCTATGACAGCATTGTATTTTTCGCGTTTTGTTTTATACACTAAATCGTCTCTATCTTCCCGATTAATAGAAGTATGAGTGGGAACCACAGTTACATCCAAGTTATAAATGGCTCCAAATTCCTCTGCTTCAGTTTCAGCAGTCCCAGTCATTCCAGATAATTTATCATAGAGGCGAAAATAATTTTGGATTGTGATTGTAGCTAAAGTCTGCGTCTCTCTCTCAATGGTAACATTTTCTTTCGCTTCCAAAGCCTGATGAAGACCTTCACTGTACCTTCTTCCCGGTAATACACGACCTGTGAATTCATCCACGATCATCACTTTCCCTTCCTGTATAACATATTCCACATCCTTTTCGTACAGGGTGTAAGCACGGAGGAGCTGATTAATATTATGGATTTTTCCACTTCGTTCTGCGTGAAGCTGATGGGCTTTTTCTTTTTCTTGTGCAATCTGGTTTGGTTTTAAATCTAATTGACTATCTATGTCATTCAGCAGTTCACCCAAATCAGGGATCACAAAAGTTTCTGGATTATTCGGGGCAAGAAGCTGTCGTCCTTTTTCTGTGATATCAATAATGTGGGATTTTTCATCGATGCTAAAATAAAGGTCCTCATCTACTTTATGCATTTGTTTATCACGTATGTAAGAGGACTCAACATTGTGCGCTAGCTTAATCATACCAGATTCCTGAAAAATCTTCCTAAGCTGACGATGTTTTGGCATTCCCCGGTTTGCCTGAAGGAGTTTAAGGCCAGCATCCTGTTCTTTGTTTTCCTTTAAATAGGATTCTGCATGTTTCACCAATTCTGATACCAATGAATTCTGTTTTCGTACGAGATTTTGGATAAGGGGTTTTAGGTCCTGAAAAGTTTTATCCACTGGTGCATCCACTGATCCAGAAATAATTAGAGGTGTTCTCGCCTCATCGATAAGAACACTGTCTACTTCGTCAACCACAGCGAAAGCATGGCCACGTTGGACTTGGTCTTCCGCAGCCAGAGACATGTTGTCTCGAAGGTAGTCAAACCCAAATTCCGTATTTGTTCCATAAGTGATATCACAATTGTAAGCTTCTCTGCGTTGATTGTTATCCATAGAATTCTGTAAATATCCAACAGTCAATCCTAACTTCTTATAGACTTCTCCCATCCATTCAGCATCACGTTGAGCAAGATAATCGTTTACGGTGATTATATGTACACCACGACCAGTGAGCGCGTTCAGAAAAATTGGCATGGTTGCTACTAACGTTTTTCCCTCGCCGGTTTTCATTTCCGTGATTTTTCCCCGGTGCAAAATAATTGCTCCTGCAATCTGAACGTCATAGGGAATCATATTCCACTCGGTAGTCTGTCCGGTCATTTGCCAGGAATGTCCCATAAGATGTCGGCATGTTTCCTTAACCATGGCGAAGGCTTCCGGCATGTATTCATCCAGTGTACTCTGTTCTGTCTTTTGAAGAAGTTTTTTAAGTTCTTTCTCCGTCAGATTTTTTTCTTGTAATTCCTGTTCAGCGGATTCCCTTGCTGAAATAATCTCTTTACGAATCTCTTGAGATCTGGAGACTAATTCTACTTCACTTTTTGAAGAGAGAGTTTCGGCAATTTGGTTGATCTCATCAACGATAGGTAAGAGAATTTTGATTTCCCTATCAGATCTCGACCCAAAAATTTTTTTTAGAATGGGTTGCATTTTTAAAATTTAAATTAGTTTTCTATAAAAGAGGTTAAAATTTACACAGATTTTCTCACGTTAATTTTTCTCTTTCTTTATATACTGCATCAAGGATACCATTTACGAAGCTTGAGCTTTCCTCGGTACTATACTTTTTAGCAATTTCAATTGCTTCAGAGAGGGTAACCTTAGGAGGTACATCATCCATAAAATATAATTCACTGATTGCCATCTGTAAAATGAGCTTATCCAGAAGAGCGATCCGATTAATTTCCCAATTATCAAGATGTTGTGTTATTACCTTTTCCAGCCAAGTTTTATTTTCCACTGTTTTGAAAAATAAGTCTGAGATAAAAGCTTGACTTTTTATATTAAATGAATATCGGTTCAGGATGTCAGCCAGCACTTTTTCTTTTGGTTCGCTGGATATTTCCAGGGCATATAATCCTTGGAATACTCCTTCTCGCCCGAATCTTCTGGGATGTTTTTTTCTACCCATTTTAAATCTGGAGCAAAATGCGAACGGTTATCCTATTGCTAGTTTCAGAATACAGGGAAAAGCCACTCGAATTGATCTTCAACAGTTTCGTCGCGGATTCCTGAAAGTATTTCGCCAATTCGCTTTGTGAATGGACCAATTTTCCCGCCACTGATTATTCTAAATGTTTCATCCGTTGTAATTTCTCCGATCGATGTTACGTTAACGGCAGTTCCGCTGCAGAAAACTTCATCAGCATCTAATACTTCATCAACAGAAACCTCTCTTTCCTGAACCTCTAGTCTCAATATTTTTTTTGCAATTTGAATCACGGAATCTCTTGTTACTCCAGGAAGAATTGATCCCGTTAGAGATGGGGTTACCAGTGTATTATCTTTGAGAATGAATAAATTGGCTGATCCAACTTCATCAACAAAATGTTCATTGGCAGCATTCAGGTAGATGACTTCATCAAACCCAGCTTTTTTTGCTAATTTTTGAGGCAGGAGAGAGGCCGCATAATTTCCGATTGTTTTAAATCCTCCGGTTCCCCGGGGAGCACTCCGGTGAAATTTATTTGTAATTTTTAGGTGCAGACACTTCTCACTGTTTTTAAAATAATGTCCTACTGGTGATACAAATACTAAAAATGTGTAAGATTGGGCAGGTTTTACTCCCAAAACTGTTCCGGTTCCCCAAATGACAGGACGGATATAAAGACTTCCCTTCCCCCGGGGAGGGATGTAATCTGAATTGTCTTTAACAACTTGTAAGATGGCTTCCATAAACATTTCTTGTGGGACAGGTGGTATACACAGTCTTTCTGCTGATTGAATGGCACGAATAGCATTGTTTTCCGGACGAAAGAGCACAATGCGTTCTCGGCTGGTCCGAAAAGCTTTTAACCCTTCGAATATCCCTTGGCCGTAATTCAGCACACCAGCTGCTGGTGACATGGACACATTCCCAAACGGTACCAATTTTCCCCCTTCCCAGACTTTGTTATCCCTTTGTTCAGCTATGTACATTGATCGCGTTGGTGTTAAATCAAATATGAGGTTATCCCAATCAATATCTTGTAAAATTTTTATGTCTTCCACTTTTTATTTCTCCAAAATTGTTTTGGCAATAACGAGCTCTTGAATCTCAGAAGTTCCCTCGTAAATCTGTGTGATTTTAGCATCACGCATAAGCCGTTCAACACCATATTCCTGCATATACCCATATCCACCAAAAATTTGGACACAATCTCTGGAAGTTTCCATGGCAGTTTGGGAAGCGAATAGCTTAGCCATTGCCGCTTCTTTGGCGTAGGGTTGATGATTGTCTTTCAAAGCAGCTGCACGAAGAACCAACAAGCGGGACGCTTCTATCTTTGTGGCCATTTGAGCGAGCTTACTTTTAATTGCACCAAAAGAACTTATGGGTTTCCCGAATTGTTTTCTTTCTTTGGAATACTCCAATGCCCGGTCAAGGGAAGCTTGGGCAATCCCCACTGCTTGGGCACCAATTCCAATTCGACCGCCATCGAGGGTCTTCATTGCAATATGAAATCCGGAGCCTTCTTCTTGAATCAGGTTTTCAACCGGTACCTTGCAATTTTCAAAGTATAGTTCACACGTGTCAGAACCCCTGATTCCTAATTTTTCCTCTTTTTTCCCGGTGGTCAATCCCGGTGTCCCCTTTTCTACACAAAAGGCAGAAACTCCCTTATATCCGATCCCTTTTGTTGTGAGAGCAAACACGATCACCAAATCGGAACTGATTCCATTTGAAACCCAGTTTTTTGTCCCGTTGAGAATATAATGTCCATTACTTTTTTCTGCAAAGGTTCGCAAATTACTGGCATCTGAACCGGACTGAGGTTCGCTCAAACTGAACGCTCCCAGCCATTTTCCTGAAGCAAGTTTTGTCAGGTAAGATTTGAGCTGGTGTTCATTGGCCCAATCGAGAAAGATTTGGCAGACTAATGAATTGTTGACCGATAAAATCACTCCTGCAGAGGCATCAATCCTTGATATTTCCTCTATGGCCAGGACATAGCTGACAGTATCCATCCCGGCCCCCTTCCATTTTTCCGGTACCATGATGCCCATAAAACCTAATTCGCCCAACTGTTTAATTTGATCAACCGGCATTTTTGCTTTGTCATCCCGTTCGATTACCCCGGGAGCGAGATGTTCTTCGGCAAATTTCCGCGCTACATCACGGAGTAATTCCTGTTCTTCTGTTAATTGAAAATTCATGTATTTTTTATTGTACTAATAGCTATAGAAACCTTGTCCTGTTTTACGGCCCAAATTGCCGGCTGAAACCATTTCCTCCAAAAGAGGACAGGGGCGGTATTTATTATCACCCATGTCTCGATGGAGCACTTTCATAATTGCAAGGCAGATATCCAAGCCGATTAGATCAGCCAGAGTCAAAGGTCCCATAGGATGGGCCATACCAAGCGTCATTATTTTATCAATTGCTTCAGCGGTTGCCACTCCATCCGCCAGACAGCAAACTGCTTCGTTGATCATGGGCATCAGAATTCTGTTAGAGACAAATCCAGGAGAATCATTGCATTCAACAGGAATTTTATTAAACACCTCAACAAGATTTTTGACTTTTTCCGTTGTTTCGTCTGAGGTCAACTTCCCTCGAATAATTTCTACGAGTTTCATGATAGGGACCGGATTCATGAAATGCATTCCGATTACTTTTTCAGGACGATTGGTAGCGGAAGCAATAAGTGAGATAGATATGGAGGAAGTGTTCGAAGCTAAGATCGTTTTTTCCGGACAGAAAGTATCCAACTCGCTGAAAATGGACATTTTGGCCTCTTTGTTTTCAGTTGCGGCTTCGATAACAATATCTTCAGATGACAATGATTTCATTTCTGTTATAGTCTGAATTCGAACTAGAGCAGCATTCATTTCATCTTGGGAGATCTTTTTCTTATCTACTTGCCGTTTCAGGCTTTTTTTAATAGAAGTTAGACTGTGCTCAAGCAGGTTTTGTTCGATGTCAACTAGGGTGACATCAAAACCTGACAAGGCGCTAACATGAGCAATTCCGGTTCCCATAGTTCCAGCACCGATCACTCCGATTTTTTTCATTCTATCCGCTCTACAATCAGTGCCGATGCTTCACCTCCACCAATGCATAAGGTAGCCAGCCCAATTTTTGCTTTTCTTATATTCATAGCATGGATTAAGGTTACCAAAATACGGGCGCCCGAAGCACCGATTGGATGCCCGAGGGCAATAGCCCCCCCATGGACATTTACTTTTTCCCAATCAAGTTGAAATTCATCTACGGCTGCCATTGCCACCGGTGCAAAGGCTTCATTAATCTCCCACAAGTCTATGTCCTTGGCTTCCATTCCTGCTTTCTGTAAAACTTTTCCAACTGCTTTCACTGGTGCCGTTGTAAACCACTCAGGCGCTTGAGCTGCGGTAGCCTGGGCAAGAATCCTTACATTGGGAGACATACCCAATTCTTTTACTGTACTTAAATTTGTAACCAGCAATGCTGCAGCCCCGTCGCTGATTTTAGAAGCATTGGCTGCGGTAACGGTACCTTTTTTTTCAAATGCAGGACGCAGAGTAGGAATTTTTTCAAATCTGGCCCTGCCCGGTTCTTCATCCTCTTTGACTAAAACTATTTCTCCTTTTTTCTGGGGAATTTCAACTGGTACGATTTCTTTTTTGAATAACCCCTTTTTTTGTGCGTGTTGAGCCAGAGTATAGGACTTAATTGCCACAGCATCCTGGGCTTCCCGGGAATAATTCCTTTCTCTGGCACAAAGTTCTGCACAATTTCCCATGTGCATGTCATTGTACACATCCCAAAGGCCGTCTTGGATCATGCTATCAATAATTTTCCCATGTCCCATTCGGTAACCCTTTCGAGCTTTTGAAAGGAGATAAGGTGCTTGGGACATATTTTCCATTCCCCCAGCTACGATCACGTTTGCATCCCCGCTTTGGATTGCCTGAGATGCAAGCATTACAGCTTTTAATCCGGAACCACACATTTTATTTATGGTGAGGCATTCCACAGAATTAGGTAATCCCGCTCCAAGGGCCGCCTGCCGAGCTGGAGCTTGGCCAAGCCCCGCAGGTAATACATTTCCCATAATTACTTCATCTATTCTTTCTGCAGAAACTTTGGATTCTTTTAGAACTGAATCAATTGCTATTGACCCTAATTTCGGTGCGGAAATGTTTGCCAAACTTCCTTGGAAAGATCCTATTGGGGTTCTTTTCCCTGCAACAATGACTGTTTCTAAAGCTTGTGCCAAATTCTATGCTCTCCCTTTAAAATTAAATCGTTTAGGATGGAACAAATCGGACATTTCTGAGAACCTATTAACCAGGAGTTTAGCGGCCACTTTTGTGCTTCCTACCGCAAATCCTAAACCATGTCCTGTCGATCCTTCTACCATAAGGCGCCCATCAGAAAGCTGGCGCCAATATTCATAACTGAAATTAGCATCAACCACCTCTTTAAACATAGACTTTTGAACAGGATTTGTTACGAAAACCTGTCCCTAAATAGTGACAATAAAATCCATCCATTCATCTGAAATTTTTCTTGTATATGCGTTAGTGAAGAGCAGAACTATTGCACAGTTAATTTCCCCTTTTCCAATTGAAATTTTAAGGATTCCTTTACTTCCAATTGATTCAACAGTAATGACTTTTGAATGTTCATATATGAACACATTTTTTTATTGAGGGACTTAGTTATTCTATAGATAAATCTAATTGGGTCGAATCCAGTATCTTTTGGAAGTTGGAGTCCGCCAAAAAATTGATCATTCACTAAATATTCGGAGTATTTCTCCCTGTTAAAAATTCACAAACGAATCCATCATTGGTAAGCAAATTGAACGTTTCGATTAATTCTTTTTCCTATAGTTTCAATATTTCGCGTGCTGCGTTAAAGCCATTGGCACCATGGAGTCCACCACCGGGATGAGTACTGGGGCCGCAAAGATACAGATTTTCTATGGGGGATTTATATTGTGCTGAACTTATGGTTGGTCGCATGAAGAAGAACTGATTCAGCGTCATTTCCCCATGATTTAAATTGCCTTCAGTCAAGCCAAATTTATCTTCCAGATCCATAGGAGAAAACACAGCGGAAGATTTAATCTGAGTCGAAAATCCGGGGATATAATTTTCTAAAACATGGACGACATTATTTTTCAATCGGACTTTTAACTCTTCCGACCAAGTTTGATTTCGTAAGTGATAAGGTGTATATTGCACCGTTGCAGACAAAACATGTTTACCTTTAGGGGCGAAGTTAGAATTGATTATCGATGGGATGGTGAATTCAACATACGGATCATCTGCGATGCATCCATACTTGGCTGCATCAGCAGCCCGTTCAATATATTTTATGGATGGGCTTACGGAAAAAACTGTCCCCATTTGATCTTGTGAAACACCTTTAATTTCCGGAAGACTGTTCAATGCAAAATGGATTCTAGACACACTACCACGATATTTGATATTCCGGACTTGTGTAAAAAAGGATGGGTTCAGTTCTGCCGGACCGACTAATTTGATAAATGTATGTGTAGGATCCAGACCAGAGATAACCTTTGTGGTTGTGATTCTTTCTCCATCTTCCAGTGTAACTCCGTTGCAAATACCATTGGCCACGTCAATGGATTGTACTGTTGAACTGGTTCGAATCTCAACCCCATTAGATTTAGCGGACTTAAGCAATGTTTCCGCCAGGTTTCCTGTTCCCCCTTTTATGAAATGTGCATTGTGAAAAACGCTATCAGAATATACATGCTGATGAAGAAGATTATACCCGGTAGCAGTAGCGAAAGGTCCCAATGTGATATGGTGAATCCCGGCTGCAGAAATAGCACCCCGGAGCAATTCTGATTCGAACCATTCGTTCATGAGCTCCGGCATCATCATAGGCACCACGCGCAAGAAATCCACTAAACCCCGGATGCCATGTTTTCGGACAGGCGTTAACATGGTCCGCATAGACAGGGCTTCTTTGAGTCCAATGTCCGGTAGTTTTGGTGGGGTCAATTCATAGAGCTTTTCTAAAAAGTGGGTAAGATTACCAATATATATAGTGAATTCTTTCCAGGCTTTGGCATCTTTCTCAGAATGGGTTGAAATGGACGCGGTAGTTTGGTCCGCATTGCGGTGAAATAAAATATGTTGATCATCAGTATCCAGCGCGATTCGTACCACATCTGGTGAAAACAATTCCATACCATGAGATTCAATATCCAGTTTTTTCAGGACTCTTGGATCGATCCATTTCACTACATCATTCACCAAATTGCATTTATACCCCGGTGCAAATTCTGTAGTGGAAGCTAAACCTCCAATTTGATTCTGTGCTTCCAGTAAAAGTACCTTTTTCTCGGACTGGCCAAGAATCGAAGCGGTGACCAAACTGTTCACACCACCGCCAACAACGATTATATCAAACTGGTTCATTACCAGTTCCTTAAGATTTTTTTGGCGGACATTTCCCCGGGTGATCCGGTAATCCCGCCACCGGGGTGTGTGCCAGAGCCGCATTGATAATAATTTTTTATCGGTGTTCTGTAATCGGCCCATTTCGCTGCCGGCCGCAGGACAAACAATTGTTGAAGGGTTAGCTCACCATGAAAAATATTACCTTCCGTCAATCCAAAAGTCGCTTCCAGATCAGCAGGCGATAGCACCTGCCGATGAAGAATGATATCCTTAATGTTGGGTGCGAACCTGGCAATTGCATTAACGACTGCGTCGCCGAAGTCTTCTCGTTTTTGATCATTCCAGCCACCTTTAATATCGTAGGGTGCATACTGGACAAAACAGGACATAACGTGCTTATTAGGTGGTGCCATTCCCGGATCGATAACGGATGGGAAAATGATATCCATATACGGTTCCTGGGAGAAATTGCCGTACTTGGCATCGTCATAAGCCCTTTCCAAATAATCATAACTTGGGCTGATGGAAATAGCCCCTCGAAGGTGGGGGCCATCGCCAGGCAGGGATATAAAATTGGGCAATCCATCCAGGGCCAGGTTTACTTTTCCAGATGAACCACGGATGCGGAAGTTTTTGATATCTGTCACAAAATCCGATGGCAGATCGCTTTCATCCACCATTTTCAAAAAGGATAGTTTTGGATCCAGCCCGGAGATCACTTTGTCCGCTTGGTATTCATCTCCATTTTCAAGCACGACACCCATAGCACGACCATTCTTGACGATGACTTTTTCCACTGGTGCTTCGGTTAGGATATCTGCGCCAAAATGTTTAGCCGAGCAGGCAATGGCCATGCTGACGGCACCGGTGCCGCCCCTTTGAAATCCCCAAGCACGAAATGCACCGTCAATGTCGCCCATATAATGGTGTAGCATCACATAGGCGGAACCTGGCGAACGGGGGCCCATAAAGGTACCGATGATACCACTGGCGGACATGGTGGCCTTCAAGGGCTCAAATTCAAACCATTCATCCAAAAAGTCCGCGGAACTCATAGTCATGAGTTTGGTCAAGTATTCGAATTGTTCGTCGCTCAATGTTTTGAAATGATTCAAAAGTTTTTTCATAGCGCCCAAATCTGCTAGACTGGGACGAATCGCATTGGGCGCGATCGTTTCCAGAATAGGACGAACTGCCATACCGATCTGGCCCATAAGCGGACCGAAACGCATATATGTTTCTGCGTCCCGCGGGGAGTGGCGGGAAATTTCTCGATATGTTTGATCCTCATCGGTAGTACGTAGCAGGTAATCATTCTCCAACGGCGTAAAGGTACTTTCCAGCGGAAGAAGTTCTAGGCCGAACTTCGGCAGCATCAGTTCGCGAATGATATTGGGCTTTAACAGACTCACCACGTAGGAACAGATAGAAAATTTGAATCCGGGAAACACTTCTTCGGTAACAGCCGCACCACCGAGTACATAGCGCCGTTCTAAAACCAACACCTTTTTCCCAGCGCGGGCAAGGTAAGCCGCAGCGGTTAGGCCGTTGTGCCCACCGCCGATTATAATAGCATCATAATTCTTTACTGCGGACATGACCGTTTCCTTTCGGGATCAAAAAATGGTGTTTTGACTACGATTGCAGGTGTGACTTTTCGATAGTGTTCTACTTTTAATTCAAAATCCAACGTTGAACCTGATTGCGCATAGTCTGATTTGACATGGGCCAAGGCGATGTATCGTTTCAGGATGGGAGACCAGCAGCCACTGGTGGCATAACCCACTTGTTTGTTGCCTTTGTATAATGGTGTACTGGTTCTCCAAGCTGTGCCTGGAAGTCCAGGTGCAAGACCAACATTTCGGTAATGGTTCTCCAGCTCAGCCCACTGAATTTCAATGCCGACAAACTCCCATTTCGATCCACGAGATAATTCAGCTTCCAAAGCTTTTTTACCGATGAAATCTTTTTTCTTCATTTTTACTGCCCATCCGAGTCCCAGTTCATAGGGAGAAGATTTTCTGGATTCAACAATGGCGTGCCGTGATGAAATATAATCAACATCCAACAAGATCAGTCCCGCTTCGATGCGCGCCATATCCAGCGCTTGTAGTCCGGTGGGTGTAATCCCGAAAGGTTTACCCATATCCATAAGCAAATCCCAGACGGACAAAGCATCCTTCGGATCCATCCAGATTTCATACCCTAAATCGCCTGTGTACCCAGTACGGGAAATAGAGATAGGTATATCACCGAATCGGGTTTCCATCATCCAGAAAAAATTGAGATTGTTCAAGGAATCGCTGGTAACAGCATTTAAAATAGTCCGGGAGTTTGGGCCTTGAATAGCTAGGGCTGCGGTTGTATATGAATCATCCCAAATAGATAAGTCCATACCAGCGGCGTTGTATTCAATCCATTCTAAATTGGGTTCAGCGCTGGTAATACGAAATTTTTGATCAGATAAGCGCTGGATCGTTCCATCATCAATCTGTTTACCGTCTTCGTCGCACCAAGGGGTGTACATGACCTGACCTACCCTGCAGATACCTATATTCCGCGTTACCATGCGATCTAAAAAGCGCTGAGCATCGGGGCCTTCAATAATATATTTGTATAAAGGTGTGATGTCTAATAGAGCGGCTTTGGTTCGAATGGCGAAATATTCATTCTCGTGGGTCAGTTCATAATTGGTGGCTGCAAGATAACCGGACCATCGGCGCCACTCCTGAGATTCATTCAGCCTGGAAGTTCGTTCGAAAAAGGGAGACAGTTTGAGCTGGGTATGAGCCTTGAACTGGTTTCCGTAACTCATGATACTGATCCTAAAAAGAGTCGTATTAAACAAGTTGGGCCGCCGGCACCCTTCAATAAAATCTCCGATCCACCATTACTTCTGTTTTTTTACATCACCATTGCGATCATAGGCATTGATAATTTTTCGGACGAGATGATGTCGAACAACATCAGATTCAGTTAAATACACAAATCCAATCCCATCTACACCTTTCAATATTTTAATGACTTGAATCATCCCAGAGTCTGATTTTTTTGGTAAGTCGATTTGGGTAATATCGCCGGTAACAATAGTACGGGAATTCACTCCAAGCCGGGTGAGAAACATTTTCATTTGCATAGCAGACGCATTTTGTGCTTCGTCCAGAATCATAAAAGCATTGTTCAGAGTTCTGCCCCGCATATAAGCTAGTGGGACAATCTCAATGATTTTCTTATCCAAAAATGGCTTCAACCGGTTTCGTGGCAGCATAATACCCAAAGAATCATAAAGAGGTGTAAGATAGGGGTCTACTTTTTCTTTCAAGTCACCAGGCAGGAATCCAAGGTTTTCTCCAGCTTCCACTGCCGGCCGGCAAAGGACAATCTTATCCACATCATGGTTTTCTAGGGCTGCCACTGCAAATGCCACTGCAATAAATGTTTTCCCTGTCCCAGCAGGTCCAACAGAAAAGACGATGTCATTATTTTGAACGGTTTGCACATATGTTTCCTGTCCCTTTGTTCTTGGGGAAATGCTTCCTTTTCTGCCGTAGTGAATGACCATGTCAGGGACTTCAATGGTCTTCCCATTTTCTGCATGGATGATTTTGATTAGTTGTTGTACATCAGTTTTTGTCAAATTTCCTTTTCTGGCGAGTGTTTGTGCCATTTCGTGAAAAACTTCTCGCACTTGGCTTATTTCATTTTCTTCTCCCTCTACATGGATTTCTTGTCCCCTTACTACAATTTTTGGAGAGAAAGAGTCTTCAATAAGACGAAGATGGGTATCTGCAACTCCAAGAATGCTCTGGAGATCAACAGCTTTTAATTCAATAGTCTTTTTCATTATTACAATAACTTAATTAATTTCTACAAGTGAATATACGGTATGCAATTATTTAACTCACAATTTATCCAATCATGAGGAAATTAAGAAGTCAGATCCCTTTCATACTGATTTTTATTTTTTTCTATCCTGGGTGTCATACTTTACTTGATGCAGATAGAAATGTATTAATTCAACAAGCAGACCATCTGGAGAAAAAGGGGCGGTATCACTGGGAGAGACGTATAAATCCGGACCATGCAAAAAAAGCTCAAATTTTCCTTTCTATAGCTTATGAATTAAAACCAGAGACAAATAATTTGGCTATTCTGTATAGTCAAGCTTGTTATTTTAATGGGCTTTATATTGAACAAATCCCTGAAAAAAAAGACAGTCTTTTTCTGGAAGGATATCACATCGCAAAGGGAATAGTTTATAATTCAAAATCGTTTCAAAAAGGGTTTAATGCGTTAGAAGATGACAGTTTAGCACGAGAACTCAGAGGGATTGAAGCATTAGGAAAATCATTTGTTCCCGCTCTTTATTGGTGGGTTGCTAATCTTGGTAGATATCTAATTAATAAACCCGTTGTTGAAAGATTAAACTATAGGGATTTACTGGAAACAATAATTCATAAAATATTGACACTTGATCCAACGTATCATTATGGTGGAGGATATCGCATGTTGGGAACGTTTTACATTCGTTTACCCGGAACAGAATTGTCCAAATCAAAACAATATTTTGATCAAGCCATTTTAACTTTCCCCAATTATTTAGGGACAAAAGTATTGTTAGCTCAATACTATTACACCAAAGCCGAAGACAGGGAGCACTTCCATAGAGAGCTTCAGGAAGTACTTTCAGCTGATCCAGCACAGATTCCGGAAATTATGCCGGAAAACCTATTCGAACAGGGGGTTGCACAAAAACTATTGGAACGGGAGTCTTCTCTATTTGAATAATTGTTTCGATTTAATACTGATGCGCTTACTACTTGAATCCAGCGGAATGTATTAGTCTTCGCTTTTTCTTTTTTTTAGCTGAATTCCCAATTCATACAACTGATCAGTTGTAACCGGGGATGGTGAGTCTTCCATTAGGGATGATGCGGAGGTAGTTTTTGGGAAGGCAATCACATCACGAATATTCTCGGTTCCCGCCAACAACATAACCAGTCGGTCAAAACCAAAAGCAATGCCACCATGGGGAGGAGTACCATATTTTAGAGCCTCAAGTAAAAACCCGAATTTTTCTAGTGTTTCCCCATGGCTCAACCCCAGAAGTAAAAATACCTTTTCCTGAATGTCTTGTTGGTGGATTCGTATGGATCCGCCGGCAATTTCGTGTCCGTTTATGGTGAGATCATATCCACGGCTTCTGGTTATTAAAGGATCACTGTCCAGTTTTTCAAAATCCTCTTTCTTTGGTGCGGTAAAGGGATGATGCATTGCAATATAACGGTCAGCTTCTTCATCAAATTCGAACATGGGGAATTCCGTGACCCAAAGCGGGACAAAACTATTTGAATTAGACAGCTTCTCTTGTTTTGCAATTTCTGCCCGAAGGGAACCCAAAGCATTTAAGGTGATCATTTTTTCATCACCGATAAGAAATATAATATCGTCATCATTAATTTCAAGAGCATTGCGCATTTCCATCTGAAGATCATTTGAGAAAAATTTTGAGATCCCGCCAGTAAGTACACCGTTTTCGCCTTTCATCCATGCCAAGCCTTTTGCCTTATATTTTTTGACAAATTCTGTCAGTTCATCGATGATCTTACGGGAATATTTTGATCCGCCTTCAACAACCAATCCCTTTACTACTTCCGCAGATTTGAATGCATTGAAATCAGACGCATCTGTGAATTCTTTCACATCCTTAAGAGTTATTTCATAGCGAAGATCCGGTTTATCTGAGCCATAAATATTCATGGCTTCATCATAGGTCATCCGCAGAAAGGGATCAGGCAAATCAATCCCCTGAACTGTTTTGAAAATGTAGCGAGTCAACCCTTCCATAGTTGTGTAGATATCTTCTTCGTCTATAAAGGACATCTCCAGATCAATCTGCGTGAACTCCGGTTGCCGGTCTGCCCTTAGATCTTCATCTCTGAAGCATTTCACAATCTGGAAATAGCGGTCAAACCCGCTGATCATAAGGATTTGTTTATAAATCTGAGGAGATTGGGGAAGGGCATAAAATTTTCCATGATGAATTCTGCTTGGGACAAGATAATCCCGGGCACCTTCCGGTGTAGATTTCATTAACGTTGGGGTTTCCACTTCAATAAAATCCTGCTCAGACAGATAGTGCCGGGTTGCCTGATAGGTTTCATGACGAATCATCAAGTTTCGTTGAAGCTCATCCATTCGAAGTTCTAAATAACGGTATTTTAAACGGAGGTCTTCTTCTGAGCTCTCTCTGTCAGAAAGAACAAATGGCAGCGGGGCTGCCTCATTTAGCATTTCCATCTCAGAAACAATTACTTCTACTTCGCCGGTGAACATGTCCGGATTCACAGCCCCTTCGTTTCTGGCTTGCACTTTTCCAGAAATGCTTAGAACGTCTTCCATTGAAAGCTTTTTGGCTCCTTCGAAATCACCGGAATAGTCCTCCGAATTAAATACGATCTGAGTTTTGCCGTAGCGGTCGCGCAGATCCACAAAGATCACTTGCCCGTGGAGGCGGACAGTATTCACCCACCCATTTAAAATGACAGATTCACCTGTATCATTTTTGCAGAGTTCACCACAGGTATGTGTTCTTTTTAACATCTTTTAATTAGTATTAGTTAGAAAAAAACCGCTCAAAGTTACGAGCGGCTGTATTATAAAAATATTGGAAATTAATGTTTTGAAACTTTTAACCGATTTATAGCTCTGAGCAAAGATGCTTCGTTTCTGGAAGTATCAATTTCTTTTGCAACTTTTCGTTCTTCAGCTCTTTGCAGTGCTGATTCTGCCCTTGCTGCATCAATTTTTTCAGCTCGTTCGAATGTTTCCAGTAAGAGTTCAACTTTTTCTTTTGTGATTTCAACAAATCCGCCACTTGTGGCTAAGTAATGATTCTTACCATTTTGGGTGACTTTGATTTCACCAATATTCAGAGCAATAATCGCAGCTCTGTGGCTCGCCATTACCCCAAAATACCCATCCAATCCAGGACAACGTATATGTTCCACTTGGCCTTCATCCAGAAGTTTAGTTGGTGTTACAATTTCAAGATTAAATGTGCTCATTAGGCAGCAGCCTTTTTTGCATTATCAAAAGCTTCATCAATTGATCCTACATAGGAAAACATATTTTCATGGAGTTCATCTGCATCGCCATTTAATATTGCTTCAAACCCATTTACAGTATCTTCCAAACTCACATAACGGCCTTCTTTACCCGTAAACTGTTCAGCAACAAAGAAAGGTTGGCTCATAAATTTTTGCATTTTCCTGGCTCGAGCGACTGTGAGTTTATCTTCATCAGAAAGCTCATCCATTCCTAAAATGGCAATAATATCTTGCAGATCTTTGTATTTTTGCAGAACAGATTGCACATTCCTAGCCACATTATAATGGCGGTCACCGATAACACGAGGATCCAAAATTCTAGACGTAGATGCTAATGGATCCACTGCAGGATATATCCCCAATTCGGCAATTTTACGTTCTAACACACTTGTTGCATCCAAGTGAGCAAATGCTGTCGCAGGCGCAGGGTCAGTCAAGTCATCAGCTGGTACATACACAGCTTGAACTGACGTGATAGATCCTTTTTTCGTAGAGGTAATCCGCTCTTGAAGATCGCCCATCTCTGTGGACAAGGTTGGCTGATATCCTACAGCTGAAGGCATGCGACCTAATAATGCGGAAACTTCTGATCCTGCTTGTGTAAATCGAAAAATATTATCAATAAATAACAACACGTCTTTGCCTTCATCATCACGAAAATATTCTGCCATTGCCAATCCACTCAAGCCAACTCGTAACCGTGCGCCAGGGGGTTCATTCATTTGTCCAAATACCATTGTGGTTTTTTCAATAACTCCTGATTCACTCATTTCCAGATAAAGGTCGTTTCCTTCACGAGTTCGTTCACCCACACCGGCGAAGACTGAATAGCCACCATGTTCCGTAGCAATATTGCGTATTAATTCTTGAATCAATACAGTTTTTCCTACACCTGCGCCACCGAACAATCCAGTTTTGCCACCTTTTGTATAAGGTTCCATTAAGTCAACTACTTTAATACCTGTAACTAATATTTCTGTTGATGTAGATAAATCTTCATGTTTTGGAGCGGGTCGATGAATAGGATTCCTTTTTGCTGTTTTCACTTCTCCCTTACCATCAATTGAATTTCCAATAACGTCAAATAAACGTCCAAGAGTTTCCGGGCCAACCGGCATGGAAATCGGTTCCCCTTGATCAGTTACTTTATGTCCACGAACAAGTCCATCAGTTGAATCCATAGCAACGGTACGAACAACGCTATCACCTAAATGTTGTGCTGTTTCCAATATCAATGTACCTTCCTCACCACGATCAATTTCAAGGGCATTCATTATTTCGGGTAATTGGCCGTCTTCAAAAACAACATCTACAACGGCACCCATTATTTGTGATACTTTTCCAATAACTGGCATATCAATTCCTTATTTAATTTTGTAAAGCCTCAGCACCACTCACGATTTCCAGCATTTCTGTTGTGATAGCAGCTTGACGGGCTTTGTTAAATTGCAATGTTAAATCTTTAATCATTTCCTGCGCATTTTCTGTAGCATTTTCCATTGCTAACATTCTTGCAGCTTGTTCACTGGCGAATGATTCCAGCAAATATTTCCACATTTGAATATTTAAATGCCTTGGAATCAAACTTTTGACTATATCTTCTTTGTTAGGTTCATACAATCGATCAACTATTTGTTTTTCATCGCCATCAAATACTAATGGTAAAAGCAGTTCAGATTGAATTTTTTGTGTAGCAACATTCACAAACTCGTTATACACAACATGAATTTCATCAACATGTTTCTTCGTAAAATGACTGACAATTCCTTCACCAAGGTGAATCGCATCATTAAATTTCAGTTCATTCCAAAAATCTGTATGGCTCTCAATTATATTATAGTTGCGTCTTTTAAAATGATCACGTGCTTTTTTACCAATACAAAAAATATCAACATTTTCTTTGCCTATAGAATCAATATCGTTTTGTGCTGTTTTCAATACATTTGTGTTAAACGATCCCGCTAATCCTCTGTCAGAGGTTACAATAACATAACCCACTCTTTTCACTTCTCTTACATCTAATAAATCCAAGAATTCACGATTTACATCCGGCAACAAATGGTTTATCATTCCTTCCAAACGGTTTGCGTAAGGTCTTGCTTCTTCCATGCGTTCTTGGGCTTTACGCATTTTTGCAGCAGCCACCATTTTCATGGCCTTTGTTACTTTCTGTATACTTTTGACGGACTTGATCCGATTGCGTATATCTTTGAGATTGGCCATTATTAGGTGGTAAATCCTCCTTTAAAGGATGCTATGGCTTCATTCAGATTCTTTTCTACTTCTTCACTGATTTTCCCTTCAGCAGTAATCGCATTTAATTCTTTTGCGTTATTTGCGTCCAGGTAGTCAAATAATCCTGTTTCAAATTCATTGACTTGATTTGCAGGAACATCATCTAAATGGCCTTTTGTTCCGGCAAAGATAATGACAATTTGTTTGGCAACATCCATAGGAACATATTGATTCTGCTTTAAAATTTCAACCATTCGCTCACCACGAGTAAGCTGGGCTTGTGTTGCTTTATCCAAATCTGATCCAAACTTAGCAAAAGCTTCCAATTCCCGAAATTGAGCAAGATCTAACCTGAGAGTACCCGCAACACTTTTCATTGCTTTAATCTGGGCATTACCACCAACCCTAGAAACTGACAATCCAACGTCAATAGCCGGGCGAACACCAGAATTAAACAGGTTTGTTTCCAAATAAATCTGACCATCCGTAATTGAGATTACATTTGTGGGGATATAGGCAGAAACATCACCTTCTTGTGTTTCTATCACTGGTAATGCTGTTAATGTACCACCACCTAAATCTTCAGAGAGTTTAGAAGCCCTCTCCAAGAGTCGGCTGTGCAAATAGAATACATCGCCCGGGAAAGCTTCACGGCCCGGAGGACGGCGTAGTACTAACGACATTTGGCGGTAAGCAACAGCTTGTTTTGATAAATCATCATAAATAATTAAAGCATGCTTACCATTGTCACGGAAATGTTCTCCCATTGCACAACCTGAATAAGGAGAAATATACTGCATGGGAGCCGGGTCAGATGCGTTTGCTGCTACAACAGTAGTGTACTCCATAGCGCCATTTGCATCCAGTTCAGCAGTAATAGCTGCGACAGTCGAAGCTTTTTGACCAATTGCAACGTAAATGCAATATACTGGATCGTCTGTCTGATGTGTATATCCCTGATTAATGATTGTATCTATTGCAATGGCAGTTTTACCCGTTTGGCGATCACCAATAATTAACTCACGTTGACCTCTGCCAATGGGAATCATAGAATCAATCGCTTTGATTCCTGTTTGCAAAGGCTGCTTGACAGGTTGACGCTGCATAACGCCCAAAGCCTTTCTTTCAATTGGTAAGTGCTCTGTAGCATCAATGGGACCCTTTCCATCCATAGGGTGACCTAATGGATTAACAACACGACCCAGCATACAATCACCAACAGGGACTTCTACAACGCGTTCTGTACGTTTTGCCAGATCACCTTCTTTTACTTTGCTACTTTCACCAAAAAGTACCAGGCCAACATTGTCATCCTCAAGATTCAGGGCCATGCCAAATACACCATTAGGTAGCTCGACCAATTCGGAACTCATGACATTTTCCAGTCCACTTACGCGAGCAACTCCGTCACCAACTTCAAGCACCTCACCAACTTCTGCAACATCGATTGAAACATCAAACTGTTCAATTTGTTGTCGTAATAAATCTGTAATATGGTCCGTTTTAATTTTCATATATTTTCCTTGATATTAGGATTGCAATAAATTTTCCCGTAAACGATTCATCTGGTTTTTCACAGAAGCATCCAGGAATGTATTTTCTATACGAAGTTTAATTCCTCCCAGAAGCTCACGGCTTACTTCTATATTCAATTCTGTTTTTTTATTTAATGAAGATTCAAGCTTATTTTGCAATTTTTCAATTTCACTATCATCTAATGTATGCGCGAGATGAGCTGTTACAAATACGATACCGTCTTCTTTTTTATACAAGTCTTCGTATACCTTAAAAACGTGTTTAACCAGCTCCAAAGAAAATTCTTTTGAAATTATACCTAAGAATTCTATAACTAATTGATCTACATAATGATCGAGTACATTTCTCAAGATAGTGGTTTTTTTTTCAATTGAAATACGCTTTGACAATAAAAGCAGTCTGAATCGTGCATCTTTTCTTAATAACAAAATAATTTTCTTTAAAGATACATGAACTTCTTGAGCTTTATTGCTTTCTTTCGCTGATTGAAGCAATATAACCGCCAGTTTTTTGGCTCTTGAATTAAGCCTCATATTCCTTCACATTACTTAATGATTCATCAATTAATGCTTTATTATCTTCCGGAGACAGGTTTTTGTTTATCAGCTTTTCTGAAATGTTTAAAGATAAGTTTACCACTTCACTTTTAATTTCATTTATGGCTTTATCTTTTTCAACATTTATCTGTTTTTCAGCTTCACTGATAATATTTTTCGCCTGCTCTTTTGCTCCAGCCAAAGTTTCTTCTTTTAACGTTGTTGCCGCTGCTTTTCCTTCAGATAAAATGGTTTGGGCTTCTGATCGAGCTTGGTTTACAATTGCTTCACCTTCAGCATTTAATCTTTCCAATTCTTCCTTCGCTTTTTCAGCATCTTCCAGAGAAGATTGAATTAACTCTTCTCTGTCTTTTAACATTTTTAAAAGTGGTTTCCAGGCGAATTTTGCCAAAACAAACAAAAGCAATAAAAATGTCAGTATGGTCCAGACAAATAGTCCCGGATCAAGCTGGACTAAAGGGTTATTCATGAAATATCCTTTTTAGGTAATTATTTCATCAATACAATTAACAGGGCAAATACTTCACCCAAAATTGCCACACCTTCAAGTAAGAACAGGGGAAGATTAACGGCACCCGTGATCTTATCTGAAGCTTCTGGCTGCCGGGCAATACCTTCTGCAGCAGCAGCTGCCAAACGGCCAATACCAAGTCCGGCACCGATTACGATGAGTCCTAGAGCAAGTCCTACTCCAAACAAATGAAGATTTTCCATCTTATGATTCTCCTTATTATTATTGATTAATGATGTACATTTATTGCCATACCGATAAATACAGCAGACAATAGTGTGAAAACATATGCCTGTACCAAAACGACGATAATCTCTAAACCTGAAATAGCTGTAGCCATTGGAATTGAGAAAAGAGCTACGCTTATCCCTGTAACAGTGCTATGAAACATATCAGCAAAAATAGCCATGAAAGATAAAATTGCTAGGATTGCGATATGTCCACCGGTCATGTTTGCTGCTAATCGCATGGTTAATGCAAAAGGTTTCACAAACATTCCGATAATCTCTATTGGGATCAGGATGATATATACTGGCCAAGCCAGTCCTGGTGGTGCTAAATTTTTCCAATGATTAATAAATCCATGAGTGCGGGATCCTGCTACCATTATTGCAAAGAAGGTGATCGTTGCCAGGCCAGCAGTTACGTTAAAATTTCCTGTCACCGTTGCGCCTCCATGTAACAGGCTATTAATAAAGTTGTGGTCTTCAACTCCAGGTGGTGGCGCATGAATATCTAAAATAAATCTATTAAACGCTCCTAAAATATCAAAAATGGGCAATAGTCCTACGCCATTTGCAAAAAGGATGAAAAAGAAAAAGGTCAGAATTATGGGTGCCCATGTATCTACATGTTTTGAGCCGACATTTGGTTGAACTATCGAATCGCGAATGAACTTTACAACTGCCTCTATTACATTCATCCACCCCTTTGGTTGAGGTTTATCTTGTTGTAAATATTTTCTAATAGGTATTATAACTGAACAAGCAACTAAAACAGCAACGATCCATAACATGAGCACATGCTTGGATACCGACAGATCAATGCCCCAAATATGTGGTAATTGTATGAGTGGATGATCTAATGAACTGTTAGAAACATGGTGGATAATGTTTTCACCAACTTGGTCTAATACACTTCCACCAGCGGTGTGGCTCTGCTCAGCAGCTTTACTCATTTAATGATGTAATTTTTACCTACTAAAAAATGGATTTAAAAAATAATGCCTCACTAATGTGAAGCGTTATAAAATAGCAGACAAAACTAATTACAAAAGGCACTGAATTGAAAGTGTAAAAAGTAAAGATATATATAAAATATGTCCCATAAAATATTATTTTGACCATAAAAGCTTTTGTCATTGCATTAGTCGTTCTTTCAGGTGTTTTTGTATATACAGATGTAATATAGATAATTGTACATACACCAACTGCTAATGGTGCGATCATCCCCAGAAACATTTCCCAACGAAAATCTGGGAAGAAAAATCCTGCAGCGAGCCCCCAAGATCCTAAGGTAAAAAAGGACAGATAAATGATAAACTTCATTTCTTTGGGGAGCCAAAAACTACTTTTATTAATTCGTAAAATCCCACTGCAATGCCCAGGAAAAGTCCTACCAAAAGTAACCACGGTCTGGTATTCAGGTATTTATCCAAGAGATATCCAAGACCTCCTAATAATAAAACTGCTCCTATCAGGGAATAGGAAGCTGCTGCTGCAGGACCACTTTCCCTAAGGATTTTTTGCATATAACGGAAAGAATTACTCCAAGAATTATTCTGATCAGATTTCATCGAATTATTATGGTTGCTTTCAGTAGAGTTATTGGCAAGAGAGGGATAATAAAGATGCGATATTATTCCTAATCCTTTCTCCTGATCCTAATCTTCTATACTATCACTCACTGAACTAACCAATTCGCATTTTCCCTTAAACTGTGCCCCTTCCTCAATTAAAAGGTGTTTATAAGTCAAATCTCCAAACAAAATTGAGAGACTTCCAAGAACAGCCCTATCTTTAACAATCACATTTCCTTCTACCTTTCCTCCGATATAAATATCACTAGCAATGATATCACCCAATACGCTTCCATTTTTTGCTACACGAATTGGTCCTTCTGTTGTAATGGTTCCAAAAATCTTTCCGTAAACGATCAACCCGCCGCTTAGTTCTATATTCCCATGAATAATTGCATCAGCGCCAATCATGGAATGGATATTTTTAAAGTTAATTTTGTTCATGGTACTGAGGACTTACGTCAGTTTTAGTGTAACCCGGGAAAAATTCCAGAGGATCCAAGACTTTCCCTTCTTTCCAAATCTCAAAATGCAGGTGAGGTCCAGTCGTGATTCCTGTACTGCCAACCAGAGCAACAACATCCCCCCGTTTCACAAAATCCCTTTGTTTTTTTATATTATTTTGGTGATGGCCATAGTGGGTAAAATAACCATCTCCGTGGTAAAGAATTACTACATTTCCCAGGTCGTAGGTCCAGTCTGAAAATACAACAAATCCGGAAGCTGAAGCTAAGACTGGTTTCCCCTCCACTGCAGCTATGTCAATTCCATAATGATTTTGATCTAGGGAAAATGCTGACGTATTCATTCGTTGAGTGACAAAACCTTCGACTGGTATCTGTGAGGGAACATTTTCCATATAACTAATAGGAAGGTTTTCGCTGTTATTCAGATGGATATTTTGAGACATTTCTTCAGTATCTGTTGTTTTTTGAATCAAAGCAAGATCAGTGCCCAGGGATTTACGGATTTGTCTATCCATATATTTCATTCGTTGAAGATCATCCATGAGATTCATTACAGTTACCCGCTCTGTCACTGTTTTATCATATTTTTCTTGCATGGCTTGATAATCTTTTAGTTTTGGCACTGAATAAATTCCAAATCCAATCACTCCAATGATGATTAATACAACCAAGAGAACCAAAGACCAAAGCCAAACGTATCGGACAGAAAACTGCCGATTCCGATCATCACTATCCGGGATGAGAATGACTGTAAACTTCGATGGACTCATCTATTCGAGGGAACGAATCATTTCAGTGATTCTTTCCAGATCATCATCTGAAAAATAGCTGACCTCAATGGAACCGCTTCCTTTTTTGTAAATTATTCGAACCTTGGTACCCAAAATTGATATCAACTCATCCTCAAGTCTTTTGATTTGAGGACTTACTTTTCTAATAACCTTTTTTCTCAACTCTAGTTTTTTTGAAGTTTTCTCTTTGGCCCAATCTTCTGCAGCGCGTACGCTCATTTTCCCCTTGATAATTTTCTTCCAAAGTCCAATCATTGAATTATGTGTTTTCATCATTAAAATTGCACGGCCATGTCCGGCAGACAGCCTCCCATTTCGAATGCTCTCTTTGATCTCTCTAGGGAGGGTTAAGAGCCGTAAGGAATTGGAAATGGTCGCTCGTTTCTTTCCTACCGATTTTGCAATTTTCTCCTGGGACAATTTGAATCTATTGTTTAAATAGATGTATGCTTCTGCTTCTTCAATTGGGTTAAGGTTTTCTCTTTGAATATTTTCAATCAGTGCCATCTCGATCATCTCTGCATCATCAGCCACATCAATAATATAAACCGGGATTTTTTTCAGTCCGGCTTTTTTGGAGGCGCGCAACCTTCTTTCGCCTGCGATGAGAATAAACTGATTACCTGCTTTTTGTACTGTTATTGGAGTCAGGATCCCCTTTTCTTTAATAGATGCTGTGAGTTCTTCCAGGGAAGTTTCGTCAAATTTCTGCCTTGGTTGATGGGGATTAGGTTTGATGGAACGAATGGAGATTTTATCCACCCCATGGTGGTCCGGGATCTTTTCAGCGCTATACGGTTGAATCAGGGCTTCTAGACCTTTTCCCAATCGTTTATTTGACACGTTCCAGTATCTCCTCAATTAAATTCATATAATTTCTGGCTCCCGTTGAATTCGCATCATACAGAAGAGCAGGTTTCCCAAAGCTGGGAGCTTCACCAAGGCGGACGTTACGATGAATCACTGTCTCAAACAATTTGTCTTCGAAATAACTTTTTACTTCCTCAGTTACTTCTTTAGAGAGGTTTAGCCGCCTATCGTACATTGTTAAAAGAACACCAGTAATAACCAAGTTTGGATTGATATGTTTCTGAATGAGTCGAATGGTGTTTAGGAGTTGGCCGAGACCTTCCAGAGCATAATATTCACACTGAATAGGAATGATGATTGAATCAGAAGCTGCCAGTGCATTGATGGTAAGCAATCCCAGGGATGGTGGACAGTCGATGATAATATAATCATATTTGTTTTGTAGTTTTTTCAAAAACGATTTGAGTTGATATTCTCTTGCCATGATACTCACAAGTTCAACTTCCGCACCGACTAAATCATTGGTGGAAGAGATTAAATCAAGGTATTCAATTTCTGTATGTGTAATAGCTTTAGTGATTGAAGTTCCCCGAATTAATACATCATATATAGTCGCAGATATATCCTTGGTAAGATTAGCGATTCCCGTGGTTGAATTACATTGGGGATCTAAGTCTATGAGAAGAGTCTTACATTCCGTTACTGCTAAACCAACAGCAATATTCACCGCGGATGTGGTTTTACCCACCCCTCCTTTTTGATTGACTAGGGAAAAAATATGTGACATAAAATTTGTTTGAAAAATGAATCGAAATTTACTGGAAAGACAGTTGTGAAAACAAGATGCATCCTCCAAATCATTCTACCAGAAGGAATCATATTGATTTATTTGTACACTAGTCAGGGCAGAAGTAAATTCTTTATAGAGGTTGTCCAAAAAATTAATTTCCATTTTAATGAAAGCACTGATTAAAAAAAGTCCTGAAAAGGGTATTTGGCTAGAAGATGTCCCAATTCCAGAAGTTGATACAAACGATGTATTAATCCGGATTCAAAAGACTGCTATTTGTGGAACAGATCTCCACATTTATCAATGGAATGAATGGGCAGAGAGAACCATTAAAACTCCATTGGTTACCGGACATGAATTTTCGGGAGTTGTTCAGGCAATTGGTCCCGGGGTAACCCATTACAAAAAAGGAGATCGGGTATCTGGCGAAGGACATATTACCTGCGGATACTGCCGGAATTGTCGGGCAGGGAAACGACACTTGTGTCATAAGACTGTCGGAATCGGAATCAATAGAGATGGTGCTTTTGCAGAATATCTTGTTATACCCGAACGAAATGTATGGCCTCTCCATCCGGATATTTCATCAGATATTGCTGCCTGTTTTGACCCGTTTGGTAATGCAACACATACTGCTCTTTCTTTCGAAATGGTCGCAGAAGATGTGCTCATTACAGGAGCAGGCCCGATTGGAATTATGGCAGCCGCAATTTGCAATTTTGTAGGAGCCCGTCATGTAGTGATTACAGATGTGAATGAGTATCGCTTGAAACTGGCAAAAAAAATGGGGGCGTCCATGGCACTGAATGTCACCCATGATAGTATTAAAGATGCGATCAAAGAACTGGGGATGTCAAATGGATTTGATATCGGGTTGGAAATGTCAGGTGCTCCGGGTGCGTTCAATGATATGCTTCAAAATATGTATCACGGTGGACGAATTGCTTTGCTCGGGATTCTTTCAAAATCCACGCAAATTAATTGGGACGATATTATTTTTAAAGGTCTTCATATCAAGGGGATTTATGGTAGAGAAATGTTCGAAACGTGGTATAAAATGACACAAATGCTGAGAAGCGGTCTTGATATATCTAAAGTTATCACACACCGCTTTCCCATTGATAAATTTCAGGAAGGGTTTGATATCATGGAATCCGGTCAATGCGGCAAGGTGATATTAGACTGGGAATCTTAAAAAGAATATCGAAACTCTTAACAACTGACAGATTTTGCAAAAGATGAAAAAAGCAAAACATATTTATCAGGATACTCTTTCGCAAATCCGGCAGGAAGGTTTATATAAAACTGAACGGACAATTACCACGCCACAGGATGTTGAAATTTCCACGGTTGAAGGTGGTGAAGTATTAAATTTTTGTGCAAATAATTATCTGGGCCTTGCAAACAATCCAACGGTGATTTCTGCCGCAAAACAGGCGCTGGATCAGTATGGATTCGGGATGGCATCAGTACGATTTATTTGCGGTACACAGGATTTACACAAGGATCTGGAAAAGACCATATCTACTTTTTTAAGTACAGATGACACTATATTATACACCAGTTGTTTTGATGCAAACGGCGGTCTGTTTGAAACTATTCTCAGTACAGAAGATGCTGTTATAAGTGATACGCTGAACCATGCATCGATCATTGACGGTATTCGTCTTTGTAAAGCTCAGCGATACAGGTATGCGAACAGTGATATGGTGGACTTAGAAGAAAAGTTGAAGGAGGCTCAAAATGCACGTCTTAGGCTTATTGCAACGGATGGGGTCTTTTCCATGGATGGAACCATCGCTAAATTGGATAAAATTGTGTCATTGGCAGAAAAGTATGATGCCATGGTTATGGTGGATGATTCCCATGCCACAGGATTTGTAGGAAAGACTGGACGAGGTTCCGGTGAATATAATGGTGTGTTGAACAAAATTGATATAATCACATCAACCTTAGGAAAAGCCCTCGGGGGGGCATCGGGAGGTTTTACTACTGGAAGGAAAGAAATTATTGATTTACTACGGCAAAGATCCCGTCCATACTTGTTTTCTAACACGTTAGCGCCGTCTATTGTTGCTGCCGGGCAAAAGGTTTTTGAAAAACTTTCAGCAACCACTGACCTGCGGGATAAACTGGAAGAAAATACTCATTTCTTTCGTGCCGGAATGACAGAAGCTGGCTTTGATATTATAGAAGGGACACACCCAATTGTCCCAGTTATGCTTTATAATGCTGATCTTGCACAAAAAATGGCTAATGAATTGCTGTTGGAAGGCATCTACGTAATTGGATTCTTTTATCCAGTTGTTCCAAGAGAAAAGGCAAGGATTAGAGTACAAATATCAGCTGCCCATGAAAGGGAACACTTATCCCGGGCAATTGAGGTCTTTAAAAAGATTGGGAAAAAATTACAGATTATTTGAAAAAGGATTTATATCGTTATAGGGTTTCCCCTGGATTAAAAAGTATTTTTTCTAAATCTTGACACATCTCTTTTCTATATAATAACTTCTACAATCATTTTTGGATGCCAAATTGCCCGGGCGAACTCAGAAAAATATGAATATGCACAAGAAATCTGAACTACAAGTTATAATGCTGGTTTTTTTGCTTTCAGCATTTACTCTCAAAGGCCAAATCCATGATGCTAGTTCCTATAAAAGAATATCCTCTTCCCCAGTAAAAATCGAAAATAACACAGGAGATTTTATAACTCGTAATTCTGTTGTCTATTTAGAAGAAACGATAGATCCCGGGAAATATATTGTCGGCCCGGGCGACGAATTTTCATTTAATATGCTCTCCAGTGATGGGATTGTATCATTACTCCTAACAATTACCCCAACAGGGGGAATTTTGATCCCTGCTGTTGGTGTTATTTTTGTTGATAAATTATCTTTAAATGTTGCTATTGAAAAAATAAAAAAAATGTGCCTTGAAAAATATAACAATGCAAAAATTAATATATCCCTCATGAGTTTGAGACGATTTAAAATTCAAATCTCTGGAGCTGTAAATTCTCCTGGATTCGTCAATATTAATCCAGTGAGTCGTTTAGGAGATATTATAAATGTGGTGGGGGGGTTTCACCAATTAGCCAAAGAACATAATATAGAAATCCAAAGTCCCTCCGGTGAGAAAAGATATGTAAACTATACAAATTTTGTTATCAACGGAGATTTAGATGCGAATCCACAATTCATTGAAGGAGATAAAATTTATGTACCATTTGGTAATATTGAGGATGAGGGTGTTATCCTTAGAGGAGCTATAAAAGGTAAGGGATATGATATTATTCAAACAGGAGAGACTCTACAGAATTTACTTCAACGAAAAATTAAGTTGGACCAGAATGCAGATATTTCAAACATTTTAATAACACGGGAAAACAATGATGTAAAAGAAGTGATAGTTGTTTCTCCTAAAATATTTTCTTCCACAATAATTAAGCCAGGAGATATAATCGATTTTTCTGAGGAAAAAGCTGTAATGGTTAATGGATTTGTCAAGGTGCCTGGCAAATACAAATTCTCCCCTGGATTTAAGGCAGCGGACTATATAGGAATTGCTGGTGGAAATTTAGTTGATGGAGATTCCAAGAAGGTTACTATATATCATACAAATGGGAGTATAGAAGTGGGACAATCTATTACTGTTCAAAGAGGTGATGTACTTGTTGTTCCGCAAACGAGGATGAGCATGTTTTTTGGTAAATTATCTTTATTAGAGTTGGTATCTGCTGTTTTTACAATTTATTTAGCCTTTTTGGCAGCGGGAGCATAATAATATAGTGGATTTAACTCCCCACGAAGAAAAGATATTAGAACTCATCAGAAAACATCCTGAGGTAGTATCAGATCCAGAAATTCGCAGGCAGGTTGCTGAGAAAAATAGTTTATCGGAAAAAACTCTCCGGAATCGTATTGCCGATTTTAAAAAGTATGGTTTATTAGGTACGGGGAAAAAAATAGAATCTGAAAAGAATAAAAAATCTCTGATTACTGATAATGATGAAATCAATCTTGCTGCTGTATGGGATACCATAAAATTAAAGCACAGATTAATAACCATAATTTCAACATTGTGTGCTTTAACTGGTTTGATTTATTCTTTGGTAGCAACAATTTACTTTGAATCGACTATTTCTATGTACCCCGCTGGTGAACTGAGCCAGACTGGTGGTATCTTGGGTGATTTTCAGGGATTATCCAAGACATTCGGCATAGGTAATCTGGGACCCGCTCCAACCTATAATATACCGGATATTATTAATAGCAGGCGGTTAAAAAAGGACATTGTGTTAAAAACATGGAAAAATGCAGAATTTTCTCAGGGATCCAACCTAATAAAATACTGGGAATTGGACAAGCCGAAGCTTTTTTCACCCAGAAAATGGATATCCAGGTTTTTCCCATTAGGAAATTTTTCATCTGACCCGAAAGATGTATTAATTTATGAAGCCATTTTGGAACTGGAAGAATTAATTTCTGTAAAGGAAGAAATATCTGGGCTGATTACGGTCTCTGTATTAATGCAGGATCCAAATCTTACAGCTAGTATTGCTAACTATATTGCAGAATATGTAAAAGATTTTATTTCAATTGAACAACACAGGGAAGCAGTAAAAAATAAAGTATTTATTTATGACCAGAAGATGGAAGCAAAAAAAGAATTAGCACTATCAGAAGAAGAACTAACTGAATTTCGCAAACAGCATCCCATTGCCTTAGATACTCCTGACCTGCAATTAGCAAGAGGTCGTCTCATAAGGAACATAGAGGAAAACCAAGCTGTATATATTACTCTGCGTCAACAGTATGAAATGGCCAAAATTGAGGAAGCGAAAGAAAATTTACTCATCAATATATTGGATACTGCAGAACCAGCAGTAAAAAAGGCAAAACCCAAACGTACACTCATTGTAATACTTTCCCTTCTTGGTGGTTTTATTATCGCCATACCGATTTCTTTATTTTCGAATAGAGATTGATTGGAATTGAATGATATATTAGTTGAAGGTCTGAGCCCATCTGAAAAAGTGTGATAAAGATTTATTAAATGCACAATGCTGAATAAACGTTTATTCAGAAATTCATTATACACAGGCGCTGCACTTTGCTTTGTTGGTTTTGTACCATTCATCTTCAATATTTTGGTAGCCAGGACATTTGGGAAAGAGACCTTGGGTACTGTGAATATTGCTATCAGTTTTTGTCTTGTGATTACAATATTTGTAACAAATTTTTTTGGCACATCAGGCAACAAGTTTCTGGCAGAGTTCCGGGGTAGACAAAGCAAAGAGTCTTTTAAACTTATATTTTTTACCATACTTATTGGCCCTGTTGTTGTTTTAACCTTCTTGAATACTGCCATAGTTTGGCACTGGGATTACCTTGCGTTGAGGTTTTCAGTACAATCCAATTTCCTGATTCCAATGGTGTGCTACATTTACTTCAGGTCATTTTACATTATTTTCAGAAGAATGTTTTATGGTGTCGATCTGGTGTCTACTTATGCAATCAATGAAATTGTATCAGACATTGTTCTCATTGTTACAATAAGTACTGTGTGCTGGTTGCGGCTCCCGCATTTGCTGATTCAGAGTTATGTACTTGGATATTTAATCTTTACTGTAATCAGCATATTGGTCTTATACAGGCATTATGCAGAAATTGTTGGGCCATTACACCCCCAGGAAAACTATCAAACCAAATCTGTTTTAATTGATTATTTTAAGTATGGATTCATTGTCATGGCTGGCGCCGCTTCCAGTACGGGTACGGGTTATTTATCCATGTTGTTTACCGGTTACTTTTTAACCAGTACAGATGCAGGTTTATACTCATCTGTATTGGCTATTGTGAGCATATTAATGTTTTTACCCAGGCTGGTGACTCAAGTCCTTCTTCCGGAGTTTTCAAAACTTTTTGGTGCCGGAGAAGAAAATTCAATAATCCACGCCCTGAAATATTCCTTCTGGTTTCTGTTTATCATTTCGATGATCATTAATGGTTTTTTGTTTGTTTTTGCAGAGGAGATACTATCTATATTTGGGAATTCATTTTCCAGCGGCGGTCTGATCCTAAGAATTATAATACCTGGTGTTTTTATCCGCATGATATCTGTACCCTTGATTACATTTTTATCAGCTACGCGATATATTATTTACCCTAGTATCGGCGGAATCATCATTCTCGTTGTTTCAATTATTGCCTGGTCAATTCTTGTCCCTACCTACAATCTGGTTGGCATTGCAGTGGGATATGTAACAGGTATTAGTATTGGCATAGGCTATCAGATTGTGATGGCAGTAATCAAACTAAGAGCATTCAGCGCTAAGCATTAATTCGTTTTTATAAAATGCTAAAATTATCCATAGTTATAAAATATTATTTACTTTCATTCCTTTTGATTGATTCTATTAGTGGATTCGTCAGGATATATCTCGGGATTTCTAACCCCATTTTCAACATTGGATATTGGATTAGAGGGCCAATTCTTATCCTTTTATTTTTTTATTACCTAATTCAATTAAAGAATAGAAAATTATTCATCGATGAATTTATATCTCTGATCATTTTTGCTTATTTCATCTTTAATCTATTTCTAAACTATACAATTGCTCCCTCAAGTAGAATGTTCACTGAGAACATACCCTATATACTTCGGCAACAATTTCTTCTTTTCTTATTGGTTTTTATCAGAAACAGAATGGAATTGGATGAATCATTAACCCGTAAGGTGATTTATTTCAATTTTATTATATTTGCGATAAACCTTTTTATAGGTTATATGTTTGGTTTTGGCTTAGAGGTTTACGAATTTAGTAATACATCAAAAGGTATGTTCCAAAGCGGGAATCCAGTTTCCATTTTGAATTTAATATTTTTTACTTTTTTCATTTTGGATGGAAAGTTTCGGAAACGAATTGTTCCTATCGCAATAACCTTATTTAACGGTTTTGTTATTGCTACTAAAAGTATTTTTGGATTTATTATTCCTATTTTTTTTGCATTAAGACGGAAAGCCTTAAGCATCAATAAGTTAATTTTTTATACCCTATTAATTTTTTCAATCATCATTACATTTTCATCAATAATCGATATAACGATGGATGCTTATGAAACAAGGTTTGGTGTAAATATTAATAAATCAATTGATGTGACTACAAAAATTGGGGGACTCTATAAATCTGAAATTATGAACAGTATAGCATCAATTAACTTTAGAAGATATGCTTCCTTAAATGTACAAATGGAAGAATCTTTGTCTAATTATAATACTTTCCTTATTGGAAAAAGTCTTGTAGGCCAGAATGTATTTTGGGAAAAGCGGGGTGAATTCCGGTTTAAAAATTCATCCATGGATTTTTTCGATTTTTTTTTCAAATATGGTCTTATTGGAACAGTATTATTTATTTTTCTTTTAATGAAGGATATAATGCCTGCAATAAAAAAATCTATCACAAGGGATAAAGTTGTAATATCCCTGTTCTTCGTTTACAGTTTTTTTGGAGGGCATGTAATCGACTCTGTTACTTCGGGTTCATTTTTTTATTATTATTTAGCTAAAATAAAATCTTAATATGAAAGTATTAATCTGTGCCAGCGGTAATGCAGGCCAACTAAGCCCCTTTGTTCAAGAACAGGCTGATAGTTTGAAAATGCTGGGCATCCAGATTGATTATTTTTTAATCAGAGGAAATGGAGTCCTGGGATACTTAAAAAATTATCCATTACTTATTAAAACAATTAAAGAGAAAAAATATGATTTAATCCATGCCCATTATGGATTATCAGGTCTGCTGGCAAGTTTACAAAAAATAACACCGGTGATTGTGACCTTTCATGGCAGTGATGTGAATATGAATAAAAACCTGCCATTCTCGTTATTCGCATCCAGGCTATCTTGTGATAATATTTTCGTTCACCACCTTCTGGCTCAAAAAATGAAATTATCTGGGAAAAATATTCACATTATACCTTGCGGTGTCAATCTTGATATTTTTTCTCCCATGAATAAAATAGTCGCAAGAGAAAAACTTGGCTGGAATAAAAAGAAAAATTATATATTATTTTCATCCGGTTTTGATAATCCGATAAAAAATGCCGCCTTAGCAAAATCAACTCTGGAAAGTCTCGATCTTGAAATTGACCTGATTGAATTAAAAGGATACACAAAGCAGGAGGTTTGCATCTTAATGAATGCGGCTGACCTGCTTCTAGTTACTTCTATTTCCGAAACAGGTCCAATTGTCGTAAAAGAAGCATTAGCCTGTAATTGCCCGATAATATCCACAGATGTTGGCGATGTAAAATCGATAACAGAAAAAATTGATAATTGTTTTATTACATCTTATAATCCGAATGAGATCCTTGAAAAAATAAGAATAATATTGGCCTCAGGCTTGCGATCCAATGGTAGAATTTTCATAGAACCTTATGGATTGGACAAAGTTGCCAAAAAAGTAAAGTTAGTGTATTTCAATATTTGAATTACAATAAAGAATCTTGCAAAATTTCTTATTTCAAACTTAAATGTAATTATTTTTAATAAACATAATAGTTGATGAAAAGAGACTTCACCAAATATATGTATGAGAGTTTATTAAAATTATTGCTCAATAAAGGTTATGCTATCAGAACTTTTGAACAATATTTATCTGATAATAAGATAAATAAATTTGTTATTTTACGGCACGATGTAGACAAAAAACCTGAAAACGCCTTAATTATGGCACAATTAGAAAATCAATTTGGAATAAAAGCATCCTACTATTTTCGTATTGTTAAACATAGTAATGATCCAAAAATCATTGAGAGTATAGCTGAGTTAGGCCATGAAATAGGATATCATTATGAGGACCTTAACTTAGCCAAAGGTGACTATGGTTTAGCTATTGACAATTTTGAAAAAAATCTAAATTATTTTAGAAAATATTACCCAATAAAGACTATATGTATGCACGGGAGTCCCTTATCGAAATGGGATAATCGGTTGATTTGGAATAATATTGATTATAGAGACTATGGTATTTTAGGAGAACCTTATTTCGATATTGATTTTAATAAAGTTATTTATTTAACAGATACTGGCAGAAAATGGAATGCAACAAATGAAAATATTAGAGATAAGGTAAATACCAATTTTGCTTTTGATTTTAAATCTACATTTGATGTTATAGATGCTATTGAGAAAAAAGAATTGCCTGATAATGTTATGATAAATGTTCATCCGCAGAGGTGGACAAATAACAAAATATTTTGGTTAAATGAATTGGTTATGCAAAAAATAAAAAATTTCATTAAACGATATATTTAATGTTCTATCATATCATCCACTACAATAAAAGTGCAATATTCTTGGTAATATTAAAATAGTGTTTTTTTTATATTAAACATAAAAAATGTAAAATGAAAATTTTTATCGATATA
>Ga0208640_1000006_pt1 | contig 115807 bp, 114 predicted proteins | sample ETNtaG_23_FD_185774 | JGI IMG/M metagenome (GOLD analysis project Ga0208640, IMG submission 185774) | Marine microbial and viral communities from oxygen minimum zone, Eastern Pacific Ocean - ETNP201310SV72 (SPAdes) (version 2) | ecosystem: Environmental > Aquatic > Marine > Oceanic ... | reverse complement strand
ACTTCGATCGTCTCTATCGAGACGGGTTCTCCCTTGGCTCGGGCTATGACCGCCCTGACACTGTGTGGCATTGGCTGTTCTCCGATCCGTTTGAACGCCGGGACGCTAACACCCGCCCTGCGAACGCACGGCCTGTCATCACGATGAAGAAGATGGTGACCGACACGAGGGCCATCGTCGCTCCGGTTGCCGAACCCGAGTGGTGGCTGACCAGCAGGCCCGTGACCACGGCGAGGAACCCCATTGCGACAGCCGTGAGCATCACGATGGGCACCCTCCTGACCATGAGGATTGCCGTGGCCGGTGGTGCAACCAGGAATGCGAATACGAGGAGGCTTCCTACCGCCTCGAACGCGGCGACAATCGACACTGCCAGAAGGCCCATGAGCACAAAGTTGGCGAGTCGGGGTCACAGCCCCAGCAGGGCGGCCTAGGCCTCGTCGAAGGTGAGCACCAGGAACGCCCTGTGGAATGCGACCGCACCTGCGAGGGTGACCAGAACGGCTAGCGCCTGACGCCAGAGGTCACCGGGATCAACCTCGGCCACGAACCCGAACAGGAGTCGGTTCAAGTCGTCTTCTCCGATGCTGGTCGCACTTGAGACGATTACGACGCTCAACGACAGCATCGCTACGAACAAAAGGCCGATGGACACGTCGTCGGGTAGGGGTGAGTGCGAACGCACGACGTTGATGCCGACGACCATCACCAGGGCGGCAAACAGCGCTCCGAGCATTGCATTGCCTCCGAGGAGGTAGGCGAGGGCGATCCCGGGAAGCACGCCGTGGGCCAGGGCGTCTCCGAGGAACGTCATTCCCCGAAGCACTACCCACGTGCCGATGACAGATGTGGCCAGCACCGCCAGCAGGCCAGCCAGGAGGGCACGCTGCATCGTACTGCTGTCGGTAAACGGTTGGATCCACCAGACCCATGGATCGGTCAGAAACTGCATGTCCACCTCAGGTGGTCTGCCGTCGATTATTGAGAATTGATCTCAATTCTAACACTCCGCCCGGACCGTTAGTCGGGCCACACACTCCTGAGACGGTGCCAGGTCTCTCCGAGCGCCTCGGGGAGCACCCTGGTCCCGGCGGTCGTGGTGGTGAAGTTGGTGTCTCCAGACCAACGGGGCACGACGTGCACGTGCAGGTGCCCCTCGATTCCGGCGCCGGCCGCCCTGCCGAGGTTCAGGCCCACGTTCACACCCTGCGGCGAAAGACCCTCTTTGAGGGCCGCTACCGCGGTCCGCACGGTCCCCCAGAGTTCACCGTACTCCTCTTCGGTCAGGTCCCCAAGGGCCGCCACGGCCCTTCTGGGGAGAACCAGCATGTGGCCACTCGAATACGGGTAGGCGTTCATGAGCACGAAACAGGTGGCACCCCGGTGCACGATGAACGACTCGTCGTCTGGAATGTCGGCCTGCTCGATCGATTCGAAGAGCGACAGCCCACCCTCACCCGACACCGGCCCTGTGGCGTCCGCATCGGCCAAACCCTCGACATAGGACTGGCGCCAGCCCGCCCAGAGGTGCTCGAGGCCGCTCATGCCCGGGAGCCCACCTCGTCGGCCAACCGTTCCAGGAATGCATCGAGGGGAAGGTCACGTTCAGGCGAGTCGGCACCCCTTGCGTTCTCCCCCACCGTGGCGTTGGCCACATCGTCATCACCCACAACGAGGACGTGGGGAACCTTGGAGACCTTGCCTGCACGCACCCTCTTCCCGAGGGGCTCATCAGCTGCGACCACGGTTGAGCGAAAGCCCCGACCCCCAAGGCTGGAATGAATCGACTCGGCGTACTCCTGGTGCTCAGCAGCCACGGGCAGAACCCTGACCTGCTCTGGCGCCAGCCAGGTGGGGAACGCTCCGGCAAAGTGCTCCAGCAGCACGCCGAAGAACCGCTCGATCGAACCCATCAGGGCACGGTGGATCATCACGGGTCGGTGCCGATCACCATCGGATCCCACGTACTCGAGGCCGAAGCGCTCAGGCAGGGTGAAGTCCAGCTGGATAGTCGACAACTGCCAGGGCCGACCGATCGCATCGGTCACGTCGACATCGATCTTGGGGCCGTAGAAGGCACCACCACCCTCGTCAACCACATAGGAGAGGCCCGCCGTCTCCAACGCGTTCCTGAGGCCGTCGGTGGCCATGTCCCAGAGATCGTCATCGCCGACGGACTTCTCATCGGGTCGGGTCGAGAGCTTGGCCTGGAAGTCGTCGAAGCCAAACGCCCGCAACACCGAGAGCGTGAACTCCAGTAGCGAGGCCAACTCATCTGGGACCTGCTCGCGCGTGCAGAAGATGTGTGAGTCGTCCTGGGTGAAGCCACGGCTACGCATCAGGCCGTGTATCGCGCCCGACAGTTCGTAGCGGTACACGGCACCCAACTCAAAGTAGCGAATGGGCAGGTCCCGGTAGCTGCGCTGGTTGCTGTCGAAGACGGTGACATGGAAGGGGCAGTTCATGGGCTTCGGGTAGTAGGTCGCCCCGTCCATCTCCATCGGTGGATACATGCCGTCGGCGTAGAAGTCGAGGTGTCCGCTGGTCTCCCAGAGCACCGACTTGGCAATGTGGGGGCTGAACACGAAGTCGTAGCCGCCTGCCTCGTGTCTCTCGCGGCTGTAGTCCTCGATGAGCTTGCGTACCAGGGCCCCCTTGGGATGCCACACAGCCAGTCCGGGGCCGAGCAGCTCGGGCCACGAGACCAGGTCGAGTTCTACGGCGAGCCTGCGGTGATCCCGCTTCTCGGCCTCGACAAGGCGATGGAGGTGACGTGAAAGTTCCTTCTTTGATGCCCATGCCGTTCCGTAGATGCGTTGGAGCATCGGCTGGCTCTCATCACCTCGCCAGTAGGCACCGGCCACCTTCTGAAGGGCAAAGTGGCCCAGCCGACCGGTGGATGGCACGTGCGGTCCCATGCACAGGTCCACAAAGCCGTCGCCGTTCCGGTAGCAACTCAGAACCCCGGATGACCCGACCTCCCCGCTCAACTCGGCACCGGCCTCGCCACCGGTGACCTTTTCAATGATCTCGCGTTTGTAGGGATGATCGACGAACAACTCCATCGCCCCGGCAGCGTCGACCTCGTGCCGCTCGAACGGCTGGTCCAGGGCGATGATCTCGCGCATCCTGGAATCGATTTCCTCAAAGTCCTCTGGGCTGAACGTGGCCCCCTCGGGCAACAGGAAGTCGTAGTAGAAGCCGTGGTCGATAGGAGGCCCGATCGCGTAGGTCGCGCCGGGCCAGAGGTCGAGCACGGCCTGGGCAAGGACATGGGCCGTGGAATGGCGGATCGTGTGCAGGCCCTCATCGCTGTCGGCTGTGACAATCGAAACCGTGGCGCCATCGGGGAGGGGAGCCGCCAGGTCCCTCTCAACGCCGTCGATGGTCATGACAAGGGCCGTCTTGGCGAGGCCCAGGCCGATGTCGAGTGCCAGATCGGCACCGGTGGCACCATCGGGCAGGATGCGCTTCGAGCCGTCTGGAAGCGAAAGGGTGATGTCAGCCATACCGCTCAGAGGCTAGCGATCCCCGCTACCCCGACCCGACCCATTCGTCACCCAATCGGCGAGGTCCACCCCGAGCAGTCGGGCCGCCTGCACCACCCCCCGACCCTCGGCCACCGCTTCATCAATGGTCGCCACGGCCGCCGGAACGTCAAGGTCGGAGTCGAGGGCATCACGGACGGCCCCCAACGATCGGGTGCCATCACCGTCGGAAGCGGATCGCCACCGGTCGAGCCTCTCAGTCGCCACTGACAGCAGGTTCGGATCCCAGTCCCACGAAGTCCGGTAGTGGTTTTCGAGAAGGCTCAGACGTACTGCCATCGGATCCGTGGCGGCCAGCAGATCAGATACAAAAACCAGGTTGCCCAGCGACTTGGACATCTTTTCGCCCTGGTTGCGGACCATGGCCTGGTGTATCCAGTGCCGCGACAGGGGTTCACCCGTAACCGCCGAGGCCATTGCAGCCGAGCACTCGTGGTGGGGATGAACCAGGTCGCTACCCCCACCGTGCAGGTCAACTGTCGGGCCGAGGTGGCTGACCGCCATCGCAGCACATTCGACATGCCAGCCGGGACGCCCCCGTCCCCACGGTGCATCCCATGCCGGCTCATCAACCGCCGAGGACTTCCAGAGAACCGTGTCGAGCGGCCCACGCCTTCGCACATCCTCAAGTTCCTCCCCCATCTCCGCTCCCCTGACACGCATCTCCGATTCGGACAGGTGACTCAACGATCCGAACACGTCGGAACGGCTCACGTCGAAGAACACGGCATCACCTGACCGGTAGGCCCAGCCCCCGTCGAGCAGTTCGTGGATGAAGCGACGGATCGCGGGAATCGCCCCACTGGCCCTCGGTTCGGCCCAGGGAGCCAGATTGCCCAGGGCCGCCATGTCCTCGTCGAAGCGACGAATCACGCCGAAGGCAAGGTCAAGGTAGTGGACGCCCCTCCGCCTGGCCGCCGCCAGCATGTCGTCGTCCACATCGGTGATGTTGCGCACGTAACGAACGAGATGGCCCCGGTCGATCAGGCGACGCTGAAGGATGTCAAAGGTGATGTAGGTGCACGCATGCCCGAGATGGGTGGCGTCATAGGGGGTTATTCCGCAGGTGTAGAGCCGGACCATTCGATCAGGCCGAAACGGCACAACCTCACAGCGGGCTGTGTCGTGCAACCTCATCGGTGGTATGGCGCCAGGCCCCAAGGGTTCGCCTGCCCGGGCCTGCTCAGGCATCCCCGATGCCGGTCAGACCCACCGCCACCCTGGCGTGATAACGGCTGTTGAGTTGCAACAACACCGCGGAAAACGCCTCGATCGCCATTGCATTGGAGAGGCCACCGGCATCAAGTGGTCTAGACCCGGGAAACCGGGAGACGATTCCCGACACGGTCTCGGTGGCAGCCTCGTGGTCCGAACAGATGAGGATGTCGCTGACGATCTCGTGGTCGAGGTTTCCCAACTCGGTTGCCGGCACGTGGTGGAAGGCTGCCGCCACGAACGCATCGGGGATCTCGGCCTGCACGCTTGCGGACACCGAACCCCGCGGCGGAACCAGTGGCTGGAACTCCCCGGCCACCCTGGCAATTGCGTTTGACATGCACACGACCACCTTGCCGTCAAGGTGGCCTGCCACCGACCTGGCAGTGGCTGCGGCGGCATCCCACGGTGTTGCAATGACGACCACCGGTGCCGCAGCGGCACAGGTGTTGTCACCTGACCTGATGACAAGGTCGTGTTCCGGCCACTTCTCGAGCAGACCATCGCAGGCCTCCAGGGCCCTGTACCTGTTCCGGGACCCGAGGATCACCTCGAACCCAACCGATGCCAGACGGGCTGCGATCGCCCTGCCCGCCGAACCAGTGCCGCCCAGAATCCCGATCTCCATGGCTACAGCCTAGGAGACGAATGCAATCCGGCATCTCGCTCGACTGCCACCACGGGCGGTACGGTTCTGCCGAGCGTGAGAACAGAGATCGCCGGTCTACCCGTCTGAGGAGGCGTCATGGGAATTCTGGATGGAAAACAACTGCTCATCACAGGGGTGTTGACCGACGCGTCGATCGCCTTCGCGGTCGCCAGGCTTGCCCAGGAAGAGGGCGCCGAGTTGATCCTCACCGGGGCCGGGCGGGGGCTCAGCCTGACCAGGCGCACAGCCCAGAAATTACCCGTCGAACCCGAGGTCCTGGAGTTTGACGTAACTTCCGCGGAACAGGCCGACGCGCTCAGAGAACACCTCTCTGCCCACTGGGGCAACGTCGACGGTGCCCTCCACGCCATCGGCTTTGCTCCCGAGGTCTGTCTCGGAGAGGACTTCATGGCACCCACCTGGGACGACGTCGCCGTGGCTATGCAGATCTCGGCCTACTCGCTAAAGACCCTGGCCGAAGTGGTTGCCCCCCTGATGGACAAGGGCGGCTCTATCGTGGGGCTGGACTTCGACGCACGCTACGCCTGGCCTGCATACAACTGGATGGGTGTCGCCAAAGCCGCCCTGGAGTCCGCATCGCGCTATCTGGCACGCACCCTCGGCCCCGACGCAATCAGGGTCAACCTGGTTGCCGCCGGCCCAATCCGCACCATGGCCGCCACGAGCATCCCGGGATTCAGCGAATTCGAGGACGCATGGGAAGACCGCTCTCCACTTGGCTGGAACGTCAACGATCCCGAACCGACCGCACGGGCCTGCGTGGCTCTACTTTCAGACTGGTTCCCGGCAACAACAGGCGAGTTGGTGCACGTTGACGGCGGCTACCACGCCATAGGTGCCTGACGACGAACCGGGGTGAGTCAGCCCCGCTGATCAACCAGTAGCCCTGTCGCAGTGTGCATAGGCCAGCGGATAGGGGTTTACCGGGTTGTTCCTGCCTCCGGGGTGGTACTCGAAGTGCAACAGGTTGGCATCGGCGTTTCCATCTGATCCCACGAACCCGATGTTGTCACCGGCTGACACACGACCCTCGATGCCGAACCGGCGGAGGTGCGTGCCGAAGTAGTAGTCGCCGTTGTTGGCAACGAGGTCAAAGGACCTACCCCCGATCGAATCCCACCGGTAGGTGACCCTCCCTGAAACCGGTGCCACGACCGGGGTGTTGCTCGGCGCTGCGATGTCGACTCCTTCGTGGGTCCTGCCACCCGACCGGGCCTCGCCCCATGTGTCGGTGAACCTGGTCTCGCCGATGACTGGACAGACCCACTCAGTCGAGTTCACCACACGCACGACAGCCGAGGTGTTGCGCCTTGTTCGGGTCGCCTCCTCGAGGCGCCTCCTGTCGGCTTCGTCGAGGCGATCCACGATCACCTGGTAGGCGCTACGGACCTCGACTGCTCCGTAAAACTGCTCGGCCAGCAGACGGTTGGCTCCGTCAAGGGCTTCGGCAGCGGCACGGTTCCTCGACCCCAGGTCGGCAACGAGTCTCGAAAGTAGGCCGAGACGGGCTGTCGCCTCAAGGATTCCCTCATCGGCAACAAGTCCGATTCGACCAGCCGCCGCTACCAGTGGCCCCAAACCGGTTGAACGGGCAACCACCAGGGGGTCAGGTGGGCCATTTGACTCCACGAGCGAGCTGTCGTCATCGGAGCCAGAGGCACCGACGATCACCGGAACCGAAGCGGACATGAGAACGCCGAGCGCGAGGAGAAGGATGGAGAAGCGTCGCACAGCCGCATTCTATCCAGTACCCGAATGACGACTGCTGAACCCGATCAGAAATACGGGGTGTCGGACTCATCGAGAATGTCGCCCACCAACTCCTCGACCACGTCTTCCATGGAGACGATCCCGAAGGTCTCTCCCCTGGCACCGCACACGGCCGCCAGGTGGTTCCGTGCCACCCGCATATCCATCAGGGTCTCCTCTAGGGACTGATCACGACGCACAACGAGCATCCGACGAATTACCTCGAGGGGCACCGCTTCATTCTGGGCAGCTTCGGGGAGCCTGAGCAGGTCCTTGACGTGGATCATCCCGAGGAAGGAGTCGCTGCCGGAAGCCGCCACCGGCAGCCGCGAGTGTCCGCTGTCCAGCACCACCCTCTCAACCTCAGCGACGGTCATCTGGCGATTGACTGAAACGACCTGGGACCTCGGGATCATCACCGACGCGACGCTACGTACACCCAGATCGAGTGCCCCGGTGAGAAGATCATGTTCGAAGTCCTCAATCAGACCTTCCCGCCGCGAAGCCTCCAGAATCGCCCCCATCTCGGGCTTGCCGATCGCCTCCTCGAGTTCGTCAACCGGTTCCTGTCCGATTGACCGGACAGCCAGCGTTGCAAGGCCGTCCAGGAGCCAGATGGCGGGAGCGATCAGACGAACCAGCACACCGTGCATCGGAGCCAGTTGCCGCAGGGTCTTTTCGGGTTCTGCAATGGCGATATTCTTCGGCACCAACTCCCCTACCAGCATCTGCAGGACCGCTGCCGTCCCAATGGCGACAATCCAACTCAGCGTGGATACGACGCCTCTCGACAGCCCGAGGTCGTCGAGCACGGGACGGATCAGGTCACCGACAGCGGGCTCCGCGAGGATGCCGAGCAACACACTGCTGAGCGTGATGAGCACCTGTGCACCAGAGAGTTGGCGGCGCAGGTCACCACGTGCCCTTTGGGCCGCTTCTGCTCCTCTGAGGCCATTCCCTACGGCCTCATCCAGAACAGCGGGCCGACTTGCCACCACGGCGAACTCGGTGGCTACGAAGAGGCCGTTTACGACTACGAGGGCCGCAACCGCCAGCAGGGCGACAAGGGTCATTTCGTTTCCCGCTCTGGGTGATCGGGAGTGGCAGCCGACCCGGCGCCGGGTGCAACGACGCGCAGGGTCTCTATCCGACGCCCCTTGACCGCAACCACCTCAATGCACCAGCCGTCCTCGTGAACCATCTCGCTGGGTTCGGGGATGTGCCCCAGTCTCGTCAGGACGAACCCGGCGAAGGTCTCATAGGGGCCCTCAGGTACCCGGAACCCGCTTGCCTCCTCGACCTCGTCCAGATGGAGTCCACCCGAAACAACGGAGCTGTCGCTGTCCTCAACGCTTGTTCGATCCACCCTCTGGTCATGCTCATCGTCGATCTCTCCGACGATCTCCTCGAGCAGGTCCTCCATGGTGATGATCCCGGCAGTCCCACCGTGCTCGTCGACAACGACCGCCATCTGCTTTCTGGCGAGCCTCATGTCATCGAGAATCAGGTCGAGACCTCGGGTCTCCGGCACGACCAGTGCGTCGTGCATCAGGTCGCCGACGTGGACCCCCGACCTCTCCGCGGCGGGCACCGCATAGACGGACTTGACGTGAACCACCCCGGTGATGTCGTCAAGGTCGTCGGTGAAAACCGGAAACCTTGAGAACCCGGTTTCCACACACCTCTCAATGAGGGTAGAGGTGAGATCATCACGCTGGAAAGCCTCCACCTCGACCCGTGGAACCAGCGCATCCGCCGCCGTCTTGTCGCCAAAGCGGATCGACCGCGTCAACAGGGTGGCTTCGGCAGAGTCGATTTCACCACCGCTGGACGAGGACCGGACCACCGCCTCGAACTGCTCGAGCGTGTGGGACACCCCGAGTTCCTCCCTCGGGGCCACCCCTAGGCGACGAATCACCGCATTAGCCGCACCGTTCAGGGCAACGACCAGCGGGCGGGTGAGAACCCCGTAGGCGGCGACCATCGGAGCCAGGCGACGAGCGGTCCGGTCCGGTGAGGCCAGAGCCAGATACTTGGGAACCTGCTCGCCGAGCACCAGGTGCAGAGTCGTGGCCACCGTGACAGCCAGCACCACGCTCAACCCTGTGGAGTGATCCTCGCCCGTCAAGAGGCGTGCAACCGTCGGCTCCGCCACAAAGCCCAGCATCAGCGCAGACGAGGTGATGCCGAACTGCGCACCCGACAGGTGCGTCGTAAGCCTCGTAAGCAACCTGAGCACACGCCGGTCCCGGGCGCTACCGGCGTTGGTGGCCGCCTCCACAGCCGCCCTGTCGACGGCCACAAGGCTGAACTCGGCCGCCACGAAGAAGGCGTTTACCATCAGCAGGGCTGCAACGGCGAGGGCGCCCATTGGTGTCGACATCTGACCCACAATCCTACTGACGCCGAGGGTTGGGACCCGATGCGAGTAGCGCCGGGCCGCCTGATTACCTTCGTCCGACTATGGACAATACGTCAGCGAACGAGGACGCCGCCGGTAGCACCTCCTCACACCCCGCTGTCCCACTGCCCTCGCCGCAGGGCCCCCTGCCCGCAAGGCCCACATCCGTCACCGATCCTGAGGCCCCTGAATGACAACCATCGAGGTCCTGGTCGGCATGCTCGTGTACTGCGTAGCCGTCGTCGTTCAGGGCACGATCGGCTTCGGCGCCAACATGCTCGCCGTGCCAATTCTTGCCCTCATCAACCCCGAGTTCGTTCCCGGACCGGTCCTGTTGATGAACCCGCTGATGAACGCCATCTTCACAATCAGGGAACGGGGCAACATCGACAGGTACGGGCTCACCTGGGCACTTGTCGGGAGGACACCCGGGATGCTGATTGGAGTGCTCGCTCTCACGGTCGTGGCCGAGGACCACCTGGGAACCCTGTTCGGCGTGCTGGTGCTCCTTGCCGTGGGAATGAAGGTGAGTGGCCTACATCCCGTTCGGAACCGCAGGTCCCTGCTGATTGCCGGTGGTCTGAGCGGGTTCATGGGAACCACCGTTGCCGTCGGCGGGCCGCCGATCGCCCTCCTCTACCACGATGTACCGGGCGCCGTCATGCGTGCGACCCTGTCGCCCTACTTCCTGATCGGTACGCCGATGGCGATCGGCGCCCTGGCCTTCGCTGGTCGCTTCGGCGCTGGCGATCTGTTGATCGCCGCATGGCTGGTGCCGGCGCTCCTCGTCGGCGCTGCCATCTCACACCCTCTCCGCGGAGCCGTCGACAGGGGTTGGATCGCACCGGCCGTCTACGCCATGTCGTCGGCCGGAGCCCTAGCTCTGCTGATCCGCTCCCTCGTCTAGTCCGGCAAGCCGGGTTGGTGCATCTATTGTCCCGGTGTGGCAGATCCGATCCTGGAACTCAACTCGGTCACCCGGACGATGGACGGCACCGTGCTTGTCGGCGACATCGACTGGCGGGTGGACCCGGGCCAGAACTGGGTCGTGCTGGGGCCCAACGGCTCCGGCAAGAGCTCTCTCCTGCGCATCGCCGCCCTCCAACTTCACCCATCATCGGGATCGGTGCGCCTCCTGGGGGAACAACTCGGTTCAACCGACGTCCGCTCACTCCGCAGGCGGATCGGCTACACGTCTGCATCCCTGGCCGAGGCCTTTCGACCGGGAATAGCCGCGGGTGATGTCGTAATGACGGCCCTGAACGGAGCCCTGGAACCCTGGTGGCACACCTACGACGAGGACGACAGGGACCGGGCACTCAGCCAACTGGTCCGGATCGGGTGCGGCGACCGGGCCGACCACGCCTTCGGGACACTGTCCTCCGGAGAGCGACAGCGCGTGCTTCTGGCCAGGACGCTGATGACCGACCCTGAAGTCCTGTTGTTGGATGAGCCAACAGCCTCCCTCGACCTTCCGGGCCGCGAGGAACTCGTAGCGACCCTTGCTGGCCTGGCAGTTGACCCCACGACCCCACCAATGGTGCTGGTTACACACCACGTCGAGGAGATCCCTCCCGGGTTCACCCATGCCCTCCTGTTGAACGGTGGCCATGTTGCCGGGTCCGGACCCGTGCACGAGGTCCTGACCGACTCGGTCCTGTCCTCCTGTTTCGACATGGACCTTCACCTGACCAGCAGCAAGGGTCGCTGGTCGCTCCGGTTGGGCGATTCCGGCCAATGACCGACGTCCATGCCCTGGTAATCACCGGAGGGCCACCTCCGACGGGAGCCGCTCTTCTCCCACCCGCCGACCTCGTGGTTGCCGCCGACCGGGGCGCTGAGCACGCGGCACTGCTCGGCCTCGTGCCGGACCTGGTGGTCGGCGACCTGGACTCCGTCAGCGCGAAGACGCTGGCCTCGATGGAGAGGGCCGGCGTGCGCATCGAACGCCATCCGACCGACAAGGACCAGACCGACCTCGAGTTGGCCCTGACCGCCGCCGCAGACATGGGTGCCACATCGGTGACGATCGTGGCGACCACAGCGGGGAGGCCGGACCATGCATTGGCGAACCTGCTGACTGCAGCCGCGGACCGCTGGGCAGAACTCGACATCGACCTCCTGGTCGACTCGTCGAGGGCGTGGGTGGTCCGTCGCCGGTTGGATCTGACGGATTCCGTCGGCTCGGTCGTCAGCCTCATCGCGGTCGGCGGCCCAGCGACGGGCATTTCGACTACAGGGTTGTGGTGGCCAATGTCAGACGGGTCACTCGAACCGGGAGTTGGACAGGGTCTGAGCAACGAGGTCTCAAGGTCGCCCGCAACCATCGAAATCACCACCGGAACCATCCTGGTGATTACCCCCTGAGCCTGCCAACCGGTCAGCGGGACGAAGCCAGCCGGATGAGCCTGTCTGCGTCCAGCGGGAGAAGCGCCTTCTCGGCCGGCGGAAGATCTCCGTGGGCAATCAGGGCAACCGCCACCTGCCGTATCCGCTCGGGTCCGATGAAGCCCTGCATCCCCCGGTAGGTGACCGAACGGGCGTCGGCTGTCCAGAGCAACCACGCCGAAAGCAGCGGAACCTGCACAACCACCGATGCCTTCTTCCCCTTGGCCCCCTTCGACTCGGTGGCAACCACGATCGGTGGTCGCTTGGCTCCCCAGGTCCTGAGGTTTCTAAGAAATGCGTCATCATCGACCCCCAACCTGTTGGCAAGGTTCCTCATCGATCCGTCCACCTGCACAAAGCCGAGGGCGGTCGGGCTGTCAGCACAGGCACTGACAAGATGGCTCCAGCGGTCCTGGACAGCCGCCCCCCTCAGCCCGAACACGCGCGAAGTGGTGGCCGGGTCGGCAAACGCCTCGATCAACGGCCTTCGTACGGCGGAGCCAAGCACGTCTCCGCGCGAGCAACCTCCGAACTCGACAGATCCACGAAGGCGCCGAAGGGCCTCGCTCCGGGAACGGGAAACAGAAACCTCACCCACAACACCGATCCTACGGTGGCACTCCCGGGCGGCCCGGCATCCCAGCGGCAGAGGGCCCAAAATCGTGGATGCGGTCACGCAGTCAAGGACTTCTGTGCCTACAACGAAAAGCAGGCTGCATGGTCGGCTCAGGCTCAAAGGGACTTTGGTCCTGTCGGCAACGGTGTCGATGGGATTGTGGGAAACATGGATCCAGATCACATCCAAACCGTGATCGACAAGAGCGCTGATGCAGGCATGGACATCCCGGCTGGGTTGCCTGTCGAAGACATCGTGACAAACAAGTTCATCTACGGCAGCATCGGCTTCGAGTAGTCGTCTCTCGACTCGATCGACGCGGAACCAGCACCCAAAAGGCGCCGGCTCGATCGGTCGTGGAATCAAACAACAAGAGAAGCGTGCCTGTTGCAAGCTCTGATCGATAGCCATTTCGATCCCAAGTCAGGCCGGCTGAGCCGTGGCCTGGGTACACCACTAGAGCGTTAGGCCTCGAGCACCGTAACCACGCCGGTCTCACCGTTCACCTCAATGAAAGCACCGTCGGGAATCCGCTTTGTCGCACCAGTGGCTGAAACGACACACGGAATGCCCAGTTCACGGCTAACTATGATGGCGTGGCTGAGAGGTGCACCCACATCCACCACCACACCTGCAGCAGGCACGAAAAGCGGTGTCCATGAAGGATCGGTAAGGGGCGCCACCAGGACATCGCCGGGTTCCAGGCAGGTCGGATCGTAACTGTCGATCAGAACACGAGCCCGTCCTCGGGACACGCCGGGGCATCCGGGCACACCTTGGATGGACTCTCCCGGTCCAACCGGGACTGCCTCCACGGAATCACGGCGTGGCCAAGTTGCAAGAGCAGGTGCCTCACCGAAAACCACGAACGGCTCCTGGAGTTCCCGCACCTCGTCGAAGGTCGCCTGCCTCTCCTCGATCAGCTCGCGCCAACCGGTCGGGTCATCCACGATCTGGCGGCTCTCGGCGAATGCCAGCATTCCATAACTCGTGACCGATGGGAACACCCCCCTGTCGGCCATTCGCCTGCCGAACTCCAGCAGGGCCATCCGTGCCTCGTGCACGAGCTTTATGCAGTTGGTCTTGGTCCGTTCCCGGCCCGGCATGAACACCCCGGCTGATCCAAGGGCAGCTCCGAACTGACCCTGGGCCTCAGGGTCTGATGCGAGCATCTCGTACATCTCGACACCCAGGCGTTCCCGGTCAGCCGCCATCCTCGCCTGGTTGCCGGTGGGGGCGGCCCCCTCTGGTGAGAGACGCATGCGGTCGATTGCCGCCAGTGCCAGGTTCGGGTCTGTCTCCCATGTCGGGCAACTGGTCTCCCATTCGTTAGGTCCACGGCATCCGTATGAATAGAGGAAGTCATCGAAGGCAGCAACGAAGGTTCCCGCCGATTCGCCCTCGAGTGCCCGTATCCGCCCATCAAGGTCATCAAGCCCGACGTCGAACTCCGTTCCCAGAACTTCGCTGGATGCGACCATTCGACCCAGTTCCCACATGACCATCGACGGTGCAGCCGACTCGACGTCACCCAGGCCGGCCAGCAGCTTCAGGGCGTCCTGGGGTCGACCCAGGGCGGTGCAGACCTCGGTGATGATGCCGGCCGGAAGGGTCGCCAACAGCGTGATGAACAGGTGCTGCGCGAAGAGGTGGCGAAAGCTGTCATCTAGGATCCCCTCAGCCCATTCCAGCAGCTCAGCGTCCTCCATTTTCTCGAAGTCAGGCCTCTGTGCACGCAGCGCATCGACGGCCTCCTCGTCTGCTGCCACCTCAGGCAGGCCGTCGGTCGTCAGCACCCACCCGAAGGTCGCACCGATGCGTGCCTCAGCCTCCGGATCAGCGTCATCGGGGTGGGGTTCGTAGTCGGGGATGCCGGGCTGAATCCCGAAGAACTGGGCGTCGATATCGGCTGCCGAAAGACCGGGAGCCCGCTCTCCATAGATGCGCATGATCGATGCATTCAGGTACGCGTAGCCGCCGAAGACCCCGAGAATCACCGGACGCTCCGGATCGAACTCGTCCTCGGTGAAGGCTCCAACCTTTACGTACGAGTCGCGCCAACCAAGTTCCGCCATGCGTATCCCGTCGGCGTTGGCGAAGGCAAAGTCGAACGAGCTCATCGCCACCGGGTCGGGGAAGACCTCGCCCACGTTGGCTCGGGTCCACAGCGGAAAACGCTCTGAAGCCCCGGTTCCAAGGAAGTACTGCTCGGCCATCGGTCACCCCCGGTTCTGCAGGGCATACACGCCCGTGCTCAGTGGCCGGACGCCATGGCATCCGACAGGCCTCCGAGTGTGTCACAGGCCGCCTGTGGGAATCCAACGGGCGGTGACCTGAAGGGAGCGAGTGGTGGGCCGTACCGGACTCGAACCAGTGGCCTCTCGCGTGTGAGAAGCGAGATCTCCTGATGCGCTCGCAGACTTCAGCTACCTGTGACACAGAGCCAACCACCGTGCGAGGATCCCCTCATGTCCGCCCAGGGATCCACTTCCCGCGTAGCCAGCAGGTCAGGTTCTTGAACAACTGCCCGGTACTCCCGCTGTGAGAACCTCGGCTCCGGCCCTGATCATCTTCGACGGCTACCGGGGTCTCCATGAGGGCCATGCCACTGCTGCCGGCGGTCTGGAAGCACTGATCGGATCCAGAGTGTCCACCTACTGGAACTACTGCCTGAAGGGCGGCGACTCCCTCAGGGCACGTCTTGACAGGGCACTGGAATGGTTGGAGGTGCGACGTAACGACATCACAGAGATCAACGTCATCGGGCTCTCAATGGGATGCCAGGTAGCTGTCCGATTCGTCAACCAGGCATCGACCACGGACGCATCGATCGAGTTCGGCGAGTTGGTGTTGGTAGCACCCGACCCGAAGTACCGGCCAGTGGGGAGAGACGCTGAGGAGATCGGCTCAGGCACTCCTTCAGCCTTCGATGAGGCCGAAGCCCTGTGGGGAAACAGCGGCCTGGCCGGTCCACGGTTCGTTGCCGGATTACTGGATTCGGCCAATCGGATGCACCGGACCAGAATCGTCTACTGCCGAAGCGACGGGGTAGCCGAATGGAACGCCAATGTTGAACTGATGGTTGGCGGACTTCCACCCGGAGAAGGCATTGAACTCGTCGAGGCAATAGACGGAGAGGAAGTATCAGCAGGTGGCATGACCATCGATCTCGGGGCCGGGAACCACGAATCCGACGTCCACGATCGACTGTGGGAATCGATCAACTTCAGACAGCCTCTCGACCCGGAATAGCCACAGATCAGAGAATAATTCGGTGGACCGTACTGGACTTGAACCAGTGACCTCTCGCGTGTGAGGCGAGCACTCTAGCCAACCCAGTGTCGGCAACTACCTCGTTGTCAAACCGCAGAATACGCCCGACTAGTGACAGTGGATAGCGGCCTAGGCGGGAGGTCAGTTCCCTAAGGGAGTGGGGCGACATAAGGAGCCCCAAGGTGTAGATACGATCAGCCGATCAGCCGTCAAATAGGCGTCTCACTCTCAGAAATTTCGGTACTGTCACATCGTGGGACGCTTCTCGCGAACGATCGCTCTAGCCAAGGTGTCATGGCAGGTGTTACGTAAGGACCGAGAACTCCTTGTCCTGCCAGTCCTGTCTTTTGTGACGTCAATAGCCGCCCTAACACTGTTGTGGATCCCGACCGTGGCTGCTGTCGACACGTCGGGTCTCGGCGATGAATCAGAAGGTGTCAATCCGGCGCTGCTGGTTGCTGGGGTAGCCAGTGTGTTGCTCCTAAGTCTCATCGGAGTGTTCTTCAAGGGAGCGCTGGTGGCCGGCGCCCACGAGCGGTTATCTGGAGGCGACCCGACCGTCCGGTCTGCCCTTGGCAAGGCCAGTACCCGAGCCGGTGGCCTGCTTCCTTGGGCGTTGTTGACAGGCACTGTCGGCTTGGTGCTTTCGATCCTGAAGGACAGGGCCGGTCGGATCGGAAGATTTGCGGTGAACCTCATTGGCATGGGTTGGGATACGGCGTCCTACCTGGTCATCCCAGCCATTGTCGTTGACAACCACCGGGCGGTCAGTGGCCTCAAGGTCTCAGCGTCCCTCCTGAAACGGACGTGGGGCGAGAACCTTGCTGCGCGGGTTGGATTCGGTCTCCTCGGGGTGGTGGCTCTACTGCCAGCCATCCTCGTGGTCGCCGCGCTCGGAACGATCGGGCTGGTCGTGGCAGTACCGTGGGCGGCCTTGGTCATCGTGGTGCTCACCGCCCTGGGAGCGGTCTTCCAGACCGCCTTGTACTTGTACGCGACCACCGGTTCGATCCCAGAAGGCTTTGAACATGCCGGCCTCCGGGAGGCGTTTACCTCCCGCTAACGAACGGCACAACCGAAGTTGCTGGGCTAGTAGTAGCGGGGCGGGGCGACCATCGGAGCCCCAAGGTGCGAACCTCAGATGAGCGCAGGCGGTCAGCCGTGATACAGACGCCTCTTTGCCTGTTCGGCTTGTCCTTTCGACAGGAACCCGGACGGGCGACTCTCCTCGGCGGCTAGTCGGCCGGTTGTAATTGCAGGAATCGTTTGAGACGCGGACTACTCATTGCCAGTGCAGCAACGCGCCGGTGTACCCAAACGATCCCAAACAGTCCTGTCAACCCAATGAGTACCCCCCCGGCCACGTCCAACGGCCAGTGTTCCAACTCGCTTATCCGCGACCACGCCGTCAGGACGATCAACAAAAGCATCGTTGCTGCAATCCACGTTGCTGTCCGGGGCTTCGCATGGCGACGGGCCAACATCGCGACAGTGCCCAGAACGAGCACTGTGAACACCACGTGTCCGCTGGGGTAACCGCCGTTGCCGAATGAGTAGTCGGTCCACGTCACCGCCGATGTCGGTCGTGGGCGGTTCACGAGATCGCCCACCCGGGTTAGACCAGTAAGCGCTCCGGCCAGACCCAGAATCACTGCGGGGTACCGACCCCAACGCCACCACACCAGCAACGCGGTTGCCACGAACACCAAAGGTGCCCCTATGTCAGAAATTGCTGGGTCAATGATTTTGGCGCACAGGTCAATGACTACGGGGGTGTTATCCCGTGTCCAGCGAGACATCCCTACTTCTCCATACAGTGGCCCGTCGGCCCGTACTGCCAGTGTGAGAGCAACCGACGAAGCCAGCGACACAACCGCGTACTTCTTCACGGTTTGAGTCTGTCACCCCTCCCCTGAGGGGGGTGGGTTCCCCTGAGGGGGGTGGGCGCCAACAGCGCTTTCAGTGTAGATACGCGTGGACGTCAGGTGGAAGCGAAGAAAGGTGGCCGTCTTGTGTCCACTCACTTCTCCCTTCAAGCGGGGGGTGAGTTACCGACTAAGAACCACCCAAAGAACCAAGGCCCGCACCAACGATGCAGATCAACAGGCTTTTTGGTGGACCGTACTGGACTTGAACCAGTGACCTCTCGCGTGTGAGGCGAGCGCTCTAGCCAGCTGAGCTAACGGTCCGCAGATCGACGAGGTTACAGCCGGGTCTCTCTCGCGGCACCGGTGCCCGGCGCTACCACCGCCACTACCGTTGTACCCGTGGATGCAATCTGCTGTCCCGGCTGTGGTGAAGAGGATGACCTGGCCGGCACCCGCACCGGTCCGCCGGGTAACGAAACGATCACCGTCTCCTGCGGTGCCTGCTCCCTTGTCTGGGAGCGGGACCTCACCCCCACCTGTCCAACATGTTCCTCAACCGATGTTCGGCCTGCACTTCGGTCAATTGTCGAGAAGTCACGTGGAACCCAGCTGTCAATCCAGTCGATGCAGGTGGTTCAACTCTGTCGAACGTGTGACGCCGAGCAACTGGCTGTGTGGAACCAGAGCAACACGCCCCTGCGACCGACCGAGCTTCCGGTCGACGGAGACTGAGGCGCTCCTCTCAGGTGGCGACCAGTTTCTCGGCAAGTTCCTGAAGGCCGGCTACGAGGCTGCCCTTGACCAGCACTGAGTCACCTTCGCCGAGGTTCAGGCTGGTGATCACATCCAGGGCCTCGTCTACGCCGTGCAGCGGTTCGATGCCGTAGAACTCGGTGTCGACGGCGAGGACCTCGACACCGAGTTCATGGGCCAGGGCCACCACCTGCAGGTGGGCTTCGCTGGACTCCCCGCCCAGTTCGGCCATCAGGCCGAGTACGGCAAGCCTGCGCCCCCCACCCGGTAGCGACGCGACGGCCCGCAGTGCGGCCCCCACAGAGGTGGGGTTGGCGTTGTAGGCGTCGTTCACCACCAGCAGACCTGATGTTGCCGTTGTGATCTGCATCCGCCCAGGAGACAGTCGGGCCTTGCCCAGGCCGACTGCCACTTCTTCGAGGGGGACGCCGAGCACAAGGCCCACCGCCGCTGCCGCCAGGGCGTTGTCGACCATGTGCACCCCCGGCACCCAGAGGTGGACCTCGGTCCGACCCCACGGCGATTCCAGCCGGAATGACGCATGTAGGCGCTCGTCGATGCTGATGCCCGATGCCCGGACCTCACCCGCTGCTCCGAAGGTGAGTTGTCTCGCACGCGAACGAGGTGCCTGTGCCATGACAGCAGGGACATCGGCGGCCAGGACGGCACATCCGTCAGACGGCAGACCGTCCAACAGTTCGCCCTTTGTTCTCGCTACAGCATCGACCGAACCCATGACCCCGGTGTGGACCGCAGCGACCGTTGTGATGACCCCCACATCGGGGCGGGCCATACCACACAACAGAGCAATGTCGCCCTCCTGCCTGGCACCGAGTTCAAGCACGAGAGCCGCCGGTTCGTCGGGTGCGTTCACCAGGGTGAGGGGAACACCGATCTCGTTGTTGAACGACCGTGGGCTGGAGTGGACCGGACCGCCCCGAGCCAGAACGGCCACGGTCATGTCCTTGGCCGATGTCTTGCCGACCGATCCCGTAATGCCAACCACCGGCATGCTCATGGAACGCCGGGCGGTTGCGCCGAGCACCATCAGAGCTGCAGCGGTGTCAGGGACACGAACACCTGTTGCACGGCCGACATCTGACCCGTTGGAGGTGAGGAAGGCGGTTGCACCGGCATCCAGGGCCTCACCGATGAACTCGTGGCCGTCCCGCTCGGCCAGCAGCGGCACAAACAGACAACCTGGAGTGACCGACCGCGAGTCCTGGGTTGCGCCGTCCAGGAGGATGTCATCGCCGAACAGTTCACCGTCGACGGCAGCAGCGACCTGGGATGCCAGAAACTTCACGGGATTGAGTCTCCCAGCCCGGACCGCCCATGAGGTGCCACCCTCCGGGTGCCGTCGCCACGTCCCCGACAGGTCCTACGATGCCGCCGTGGAGGACCTGTTGGGAATGGGTGGCTGAGATGAGCCAGAGGAGATGCCTGGTCCTGCTCTTTGGCGGCCAGAGCGCCGAACATGAGGTCTCCTGCATCTCGGCACGCCATGTACTGGAGGCCATCGACAGGTCACGTTTCGAGGTGTTGCCTGTCGGCATCAGCCGTGAAGGAGACTGGTTCCTCGCAGGCTCTGCGGTCGAAGCCCTCGACTCAGGTGACCTTCCCGATCGCCTTGATCCGTCAGGTGCCATCTGGGACCCACTGCCGCGCCTGGCCGAACTGTCTACGCTTGGACCTGTCGCAGTGTTCCCGCTCCTCCACGGCCCCCTAGGCGAGGACGGAACGGTCCAGGGACTCCTCGAGTTGGCCGACGTCCCGTATGTGGGTGCCGGCGTCCTGGGCTCCTCTCTCGCAATGGACAAGGTCGCCACCAAGGAGATCCTGCACGGGCACGGGATACCCCAGGCCCGCTACAGGGGCCTGCACGTCGACGACCTGGGATCAGCGGGCACCGACGCCAGGTCTACCCTTCTAACCAGGTTGCTGACCGAGTTGGGACCCCACGTGTTCGTAAAGCCAGCCAACTTGGGCTCCTCGATCGGCGTGATGAAGGCCACCGACACGGAATCCCTCGGGAGAGCACTCGAGATGGCATCCACCTACGACGAGTGGCTGGTTGTCGAGGAGGCGGTGACGGGCCGCGAAATCGAGTTGGCCGTGCTCGGAGACCGCGTTCCGCAGGTGTCGGGCCCCGGCGAGGTCCGGCCGGGTGGGGAGTTCTACGACTATGCGGACAAGTACGAGGATGGAACGGCCGAGTTGATCGACGACCCAGACCTCGACCCCGAGACCGTTGTCAGGTTTCAGGAACTGGCGGCTCGTGCGTTCGCCGCTGTGCGCTGTTCTGGAATGGCCCGGATCGACTTCTTCCTACCTGATGACGGTCGCGGCCCGCTCCTGAACGAGGTCAACACGATCCCGGGGTTTACACCAATCTCGATGTACCCCAGGCTCTGGCAGAAGGCCGGGCTGTCCTATCCGGGCCTGATCGACCGCCTCGTTGACATCGCAGTCGAGCGACAGGCAAGACGGCGGCGCAACACCAGCCGCTGAGTCAGCCCCTGGGGTCGAGGGATGACCGCAGGAAGCTAAGCAGTTCCCTGCGGCGTTGCACCACCGGACGCAGGGTCGGCTCGATACCCGCTGCACGCAGTACCTCGGTCTCGGTGGCCACCCCGACGACGGTCGAGTAGGCGCTGATGAGAAGCAGTTGAGCGTCTGCACGGCGCATCCGGCCTGCGGCCATCTCCGCCTCTATCCACACCCTGGCCCTGGCCATCATGGGTTCCATGTGGTTGCGCAGCCGCTGTGCTCCCGGCGATCCGGGCCTGCTCACCTCGCGGAGCAGGCCGAGCAGCACCGGTTGTTCGAGGGCCACACGGAACACCCTGCGGACAAGGGCCTCAACGCGTTCCCAGTCGCGGTCGGCCCCGCTCAGCACCTCGTCCATTGCAGCCGTCAGGTCTCCGGCACAGCGGTCGACCACGGCGTTCAACAGGCCGCGCTTGGATACGAAGTGGTAAAGGATCGTCTGCTTCCGGACACCCAGGCCCCGCGCCAGGTCGTCAAGCGAGGTCCCGTCGTAACCGGCTGTGCCGAAGGATGCCAGGGCGGCATCCAGAATCTGGGCCTTTGTATTCGAGCGAGCCTCGAGGCGCTCGTTGACACGGTCCTGCACCCGGTCGGCCACCCGCTCTGTTGCGGCTTCGCTTCCGGGCTGAGTTGAGCTGCCACCTGCCTCCTCGTTCACACCCCCACGGTAGCCGCCTCTCTACCAACTGGTAAAGACCCTGACCATCTGGTAAACAATGTGTCGTGATTGCTGAATCCCTGGCTGGACGCCGCATTGCCATCACGGGCAGCACAGGCTTCCTCGGCACAGCCCTGGTGGAGCGACTGCTGCGCTCCGTGCCCGACTGCAACCTCGTTCTCATCGTCCGACCGGGCAGGAGGGGGGCCCAGCGCAGGGTCGACCGGGACATCCTCCGCAACGACGCCTTCGATCGCCTCAGGAAGGACCTCGGGGACGAGACCTTCGACCAGATGGCCGCCAACCGGATAACGGCAGTAGCCGGCGACGTCTCCGACGAGGGCCTCGGGCTTGACGAAGAGGGTCGCTCTGTTCTCGCCACCTGTGACACCGTGATCCACTCGGCTGCCATAGTCAGCTTCGACTCACCCCTCGACCAGGCCGTCGAAGTCAACCTCCTCGGCCCCGTGCGCATCACCGAGACCCTGGCCGAGTTGGGAACCACGCCACACCTCGTCGCCGTATCGACCTGTTACGTGGCCGGCAGCCGCAGAGGAGCGGCACCCGAGGAACCGGTTAACGAAAGCCCGTTCTTCGTCGATGTCAACTGGCGCCTCGAGGTGGAGAGCGCCCGCCGCATCCGCCACGAGACCGAAGGCGCAAGCCGCTCCCCCGAAAGCCTCGCCGGCTTCCGCAAAGAGGCCCACGACGAGTTGGGAGCGGCCGGCATACCGGCCCTCGCGACCAAGACCGAGCAACTCCGGTCGCGCTGGGTCGACGACAGGATGGCCGAGGCCGGACGATCCCGTGCCGCATCGCTGGGCTTCCCCGACGCCTACGCCTACACGAAGGCACTCGGCGAAATGGCCCTCACCGAATCCGCCGGCGACGTCCCGGTCAGCATCGTCAGACCCTCGATCATCGAATCGGCCCTCGCCGAACCATCCCCCGGTTGGATACGCGGCTTCCGCATGGCCGAGCCCGTGATCATCTCCTACGCACGCGGGCTCCTCAAGGAATTCCCCGGAGTCCCCGAGGGCACCATCGACGTCATACCGGTGGACTTCGTTGTCGCCGCCATCTGCGCCGTCGCCGCCAGGGGCCCCATCGAGGGAGCCGACATCGTCCAGGTCGCCTCTGGCAGCGTCAACCCTCTCCACTACGGGCGCCTCGTCGACCTCGTTCGCTCCTGGTTCACCGACAACCCCATCTACGACGAACACGGGCAGCCGATCTCAGTCCCGGAGTGGTCCTTCCCGGGCAGGGGCAGGGTGAAGCGACAGCTTGAACGTGCCGGAACCACGCTCGACCTGTCCCGCAAGGTCCTCGACAAGCTCCCCATCCGGGGCCGACAGGCCGAGGTGGCCGTGAAACTGGAGGAGCAACGCGACCTGGTTGAACGTGCAATGGGCTACGTGGACCTCTACGGCGCCTACGCCGAGTGTGAGGCGGTGTACCTCCTGGACCGCCTGATCGCCCTGTGGGACACCCTCGATGCCGGCGACCACGAGACCTTCTGCTTCGACCCCCGAACCATGGACTGGGACCACTACGTGCCCGAGGTCCACCTGCCCTCGGTCGTCAAGGCCGGCCGGGTTCCGATGAAGCCACCGGCCAGGGGCGTCCAGGACAGGGCCACCAGGCTCCGAAGCCAGATACTCTCCCCCGACCGCCACATCGCAGCCTTCGACCTGGAGAACACCCTCATCGCCTCGAACGTGGTTGCCAGCTTCGCCTGGCTGGGCAGCCGCCACCTGTCCCGAGGCGACCGCATCCGATTCGTTCTCAAGACAATGGCCGAGGCCCCGACACTGCTGGCCCTCGATCGTCGCGATCGCAGCGACTTCCTTCGGTTCTTCTACCGCCGATATGAGGGAGCCCCCAAGGACAGAATCTCGGAGGACGCCGCCGAGCACTTCAGCGACTTGATCCTGTCACGGTCCTTCCCGGCCGGAATCCGCCGGGTCCGCGAACACCGGGCCCTCGGACACAGGACCGTTCTCATCACAGGCGCACTCAACTTCGTGATTGAACCCCTGCGACCCCTCTTCGACGACATCATCAGCTCAGAACTGGGGACATCCCAACTGGGAGACGGAACCGACGCCTACGACGGTCGAATGAAGGCGGCCCCTCCGACCGGTGAGGCCCGCTACCAGGCCCTTGTCGACTACGCCGACCTGCACGACCTTGACCTTCGGGAATCCGTCGCATACGCCGACTCGGCCAGCGACCTTCCGATGCTCGAGGCCGTCGGTTTCCCGGTCGCCGTCAACCCCGAGACGCGCCTGGCCAGCATCGCCAAGAAACGCGGCTGGCTCGTAGAGGACTTCGCAAAGTCGCCCGGCATGTCAAGGCGCCTGCTTCCCCTGGCACCACCCATCTCGACGGCAGTGGCCCGACGCAGCGCATGATGGAGCAGCGCATGAAGACGGCTATGCAGGTGCACCGATGAAGGCACTGGAGTTCCACCGGAACATCCCCCGGTTCGCCGCGGCCCGGCTCGCCGGCAACCTCTCACCGGGCGGAGGCGCCGGCGTAGGCCCACTCCGGTTAGCCGACGTCGACCAACCGGCACCACCCGGTTCCGAGTGGGTGCGGGTCCGACCGAGGCTCGCCGGCATCTGCGGCTCTGACCTTGCAACCGTCAACGGCCGGTCAGCCCGCTACTTCGAACCGCTTGTCTCGTTTCCCTTCACCCCCGGCCACGAGGTTGTCGGGGACCTGGACGATGACACCCGGGTGGTCCTTGAACCCGTCCTCGGATGTGTCAGCCGAAACATCGCCCCCACCTGCAGCCCGTGTGCCGACGGTCAACTCGGCAACTGTGAACACGTGACCTTCGGAGACCTCGAACCCGGAATCCAGACAGGATCCTGCCATGACACGGGTGGCGGATGGGCAACGGCCTTCTGGGCCCACAGCAGCCAACTTCACACGGTCCCAAACGACCTCTCCGACGAGGCCGCCGTCATCGTCGAGCCGGCTGCATGTGGAGTCCATGCAGCCTTCATGGCCAATGTGCCAGATGACGGAACCGTCGTGGTCCTCGGATCCGGAACCCTCGGACTGCTCACGCTCGCCGCCCTCAGGGCCCACACAAACCCCCGCACCATTCTCACAACTGCGCGATACCCGGAACAGCGCCAGATGGCTACCGCCCTCGGTGCCGACATGGTCACGGCCCCCGACGAGGTGCGGAGGACGGTCCGTCGGATGACCGGCAGTCGGGCAGTCAGCCAGGCCGGCATTCAGGCCAGGAACCGGACACAAGACGGCAGCGTCGACCGCCTCAGCGGAGGCGCCGACGTGGTGATCGACTGCGTGGGCTCCTCTGACAGCCTCACCGACGCCATGGCCATCACCAGACCAAGAGGCCGAATCGTGCTCGTCGGAATGCCAGCCACCGTCACCCTGGAGTTGACACCCCTGTGGCACCGTGAGCTCGAGCTGATCGGTGCCTACACCTACGGCACGGAACTTCTCGCCGACGGAACCAGTGCACGCACGTTCGACCTTGCATTTGACCTTGTCCGCCGCTTCGACCTGGGCAACCTGGTCTCGGCGACGTACCCGCTGGACCGCTACCAGGATGCCATCCAGCACGCCTCCTCGGCTGGCAGCAGGGGCGCAGTAAAGATCGCTTTCGACCTCAGGGACGAAAAGGAGCGCTACAGGCCATGAGCAACGGCAGACACCTCGCTCCGCGTCCGGGATTCGTCCTGGACGTGGACAGGAACAGCCCCCCGATCGTGTTCCACCACGGCGAGGGCTTCAAGCTGGAGAAGCTTCCGACAGGCCGCTCCCGGGTCATCTACCCGGCCGAGCCACTCGAAGGCCTCCCCGACCCGGACGGCGCCATCCGACACGCCCTCCTGAACCCCATCGGAGACTCAGACCCACTTCCGGCCCTGCTGCGGCCCGACATGAAGTTGACGATCGCCTTCGATGACGTCTCGCTGCCCCTACCACCAATGCGTCGGCCGGACATCCGCCAGCGGGTCATCGAGGCCGTGCTCGACATCGCCGCCGAGGCCGGCGTCGATGACGTCCACCTGATCGCAGCCCTCGCCCTGCACAGGCGCATGACCGAGGACGAACTCCGCCACGCCGTGGGCGACCGCGTCTATGACGCATTCGCCCCCAAGGGACTCCTGTACAACCATGACGCAGAGGACCCCGACGGCATGGTCGTGCTGGGCGAGACACCACACGGCGAGGCCGTGCAGTTCAACAAGCGGGCAGCCGAGAGCGACCTCGTCATCTACGTCAACATCAACCTTGTCGCCATGGATGGCGGCCACAAGAGCACCGCCACGGGCCTCACCGGCTACACCAGCCTGCGCCACAACCACAACGTGCACACCATGCTCAATTCCACGTCGTTCATGGATCGCGACAACTCGGCCCTGCACGCCTCCAACTGGCGCATGGGCAAGGTGCTCCGCGATGCCGGCGTGAAGATCTTCCAAATCGAGACAACCGTCAACAACGACACCTTCGGCAGGGAGGGACCTCTCTCAATGCTCCAGAAACGGGAGTGGGAGTGGTCAGGACGTGAAAGGGCCTCGTTCCTAGCAATGCAACAGGGCCTGAAGGTCATGCCGACGAACCTGAAGCGAAAGGCCTTCTCCACATGGTTGGCCCCCTACGAGATGACGTCGGTGCAGGCTGGCGAGGTCGAGGCCGTACACGAGGTGACAACGGCGAACGTCTACCGCCAGCACCTCGTGCCGGTTGAGGGCCAGACCGACATCCTCACCATGGGGCTCCCCTACATCTGCCCGTACAACGTGAACTCGATCATGAATCCGATCCTCGTGATGTGTCTGGGCCTCGGCTACTTCTTCAACCTCTACCGGGGGCGGCCACTCGTCAGGGAGGGCGGCGTGGTGATCATCAGCCACCCCACACCTTGGGAATTCAACCCGGTTCACCACCCCAGCTACATCGACTTCTTCGAAGAGGTGCTGGCTGACACGACCGACCCGGGAAAGATCGAAAAGAAGTACGAGAAGCGGTTCGCCGAGGACGAGTGGTACATCCACCTCTACCGCAACTCGTACGCCTACCACGGTGTACACCCGTTCTACATGTGGTACTGGGGAGCACACGCTCTCAGCCACGTGGGTCGGGTAATCATCGTGGGCGGCGACACCCGCGCAGTCAGGCGACTCGGATTCCAGCCGGCCTCCACGCTGGCAGACGCCCTGGAGATGGCCGGTGACGTAGTCGGCCCACAACCGACCATCACGCACCTCAAGAACCCACCACTGCTCATGGCAGACGTGACATGAGGCTTCGACCGGTGCACCTGACCTGATGGTCACGACCCCACTGACTCTGCGGATCGCCAGGCTCCGCTCCACCATCGGTCGCCTCGGATTTCCGTGGCGTGCCGCTCCGGTTCCACCGGGTGTGGAGCCCCCGGAACCGACGCGTCAACTCAAAGCCGAGTACGACACAGCATGGGCGCGGCGGTACCCGGCTCGTGTCATCAGGGCCTCTCTGGTCGAGACCGTCATGAGGTTCGTAATGTCCGTGGTCGCATCACCCAGCCGCGAGGGAACCGACCGCCTCAGCACTGTCGACGGCCCCGTCATCTTCGTGGCCAACCACCACAGCCACGCCGACACACCCCTGCTCCTCACCTCGATACCCGAGCCGTGGCGTCACCGCGTTGTTGTAGGTGCCGCCGCCGACTACTTCTTCGCCACCAGACTGGGCAGCGCACTAGCCGCACTCCTGATCAACGCCATACCGATCGAGCGCACAAAGGTGGGACGCAGGTCAGCGAACCTCGCAGCAGACCTTCTCGACGACGGCTGGAGTGTCCTGATCTTTCCCGAGGGTGGCCGCAGCCCCGATGGCTGGGGGCAACCCTTCCGTGGCGGCGCCGCCTACCTGGGCATCCGTTGCAATGTTCCGGTGGTACCAGTGCACATTGCCGGCACCGACCGGATCCTCCGCAAGGGCCACTTCCTTCCTAGCCGTTCCAGCACGACGGTTACCTTCGGCGACCCACTCCTCGCCACCGAAGGCGAGCACGCCCGTGGTTTCGCCTCCCGGCTCGAGGCAGCCGTGGCCTCACTCGGCGACGAGGCCGCCAGCGACTGGTGGCAGGCGCGACAGCGCGCACACGCCGGTACGTCACCAGGGCTCACCGGTCCTGACATCGGTGCATGGCGTCGTGTCTGGGCGCTCGGCGACAGGGGCAGGAAGTCCAGGCGTCGCAGGGTTCTCTGGCCTGAGCTCTAGACAGAGCCGGATCGGCCCGGTGTGATCAGGCCGAACTCAGGAAGTCAAGCGTCCAGTCAGGTACCCGACGAGACCCTCGATGGGTACACGCTCCTGCTCCATGGAGTCACGCTCGCGGACCGTCACGGCCCGGTCGTCAAGCGTGTCGAAGTCGATGGTGACGCAAAACGGCGTGCCGATCTCGTCCTGGCGCCTGTAGCGGCGACCGATTGCCTGGGTCTGGTCGTAGTCGCACATCCAGTGCGGCTGGAGCAACCCCAGGACCTCGTTGGAGGGATCGATCAGCTCAGCCTTTTTGGACAGCGGCAGGACGGCCACCTTGTAGGGCGCCAGTCGGTGGTCGAGGCGGAGGACAGTTCGGGTGTCGTCCCTGACCTCCTCCTCGTCGTAGGCAGCCATCAGGAACGCCATTGCCGTCCGGGTGGCTCCGGCAGCCGGCTCGATCACGTGAGGTACGTACCTGTCGCCACTGCCCGGGTCGTGGTATTCGAGCCGCGCTCCCGAACTCTCGGCGTGACGCATCAGGTCGAAGTCGGTCCGGTTGGCTATGCCCTCAAGTTCGTCCCAGCCCCACGGGAACAGGAACTCCACGTCTGCAGTCGCCGTCGAGTAGTGGCTCAACTCGTCGGAATCGTGGTCGCGGAGACGCAGGCGGTCCTGGGGCATTCCGAGGTCCAGGTACCAGCTGCGCCTGGCATCGCACCAGTACCGGTACCACTCGTCGGCCTCGGCCGGGGGCACGAAGAACTCCATCTCCATCTGCTCGAACTCGCGCGTGCGGAACACGAAGTTGCCGGGAGTTATCTCATTGCGGAACGACTTGCCGATCTGGGCGATTCCGAACGGTGGCTTCTTGCGACTCGTGTTGAGCACGTTGGCGAAGTTGATGAACATGCCCTGGGCGGTCTCGGGGCGCAGGTAGACTTCGGCAGCCGAGTCGGCCATCGGGCCAGCATGGGTCTTGAACATGAGGTTGAAGTGTCGGGCCTCGGTGAACGAACCCGTCTTGCCGCAGGCCGGGCAGGTGTCGGGCTCGTCCAGCTTGTCCTGCCGGTGGCGGGCTCCACATTCCCTGCAGTCGACCAATGGATCGGTGAAGTTGGCGAGGTGACCTGAGGCCTCCCAGACAGCGGGGGGGGTGAGGATGGACGCATCCAGACCGACGACGTCGTGCCTCAACTGGACCATGGTTCGCCACCACTGCTCCTTCACATTGCGAAGCAGCAGCACGCCGATGGGCCCGTAGTCGTACGTGGAGCGGAAGCCGCCATAGATGTCGGCCGACTGGAACACGAACCCGCGACGCTTGGACAGGTTCACCACCTTCTCGAAGAGGGTTTCGTCGTTGGGGACCATGGCGCTGCAGGGTACCGGCCGATGCCCCAGCACTGTTCCACCCTCAGGTGGAGGTCTCGATGCTCATTCAATCGGCCAGACTGGGCCGATGAAGAAGGCCGACGCTGACAACCGCACCGACCCGACAGCGGTTCTCGGACGCCGGCTCATCGCGTGGGTTCTGGACAACCTCATCATCGCCACCCTCTTCACCATCATCCTGTTGTCGGGCGCCGAGAGCAGACCCGTACCAGTTGAACTAACAGCCACCGATGCCTGCTCCGTGCTGTTCGCCTCTGACGAGGGCTGCATCGTCATCGGGAACGAGGCATGGCAGGTCGATGTCGGCCTCGGAGCCACGCATGTGCTGGTTCCAACCCTGGCCTTCCTCGCAAACCAGGTCCTCTTGACCTCGGTAACGGGATTCAGCTTCGGAAAGGCCGTTACCGGCCTGCGGGTCATCCGACGCTCCGATGGAAGCCTCCCGGGGTTGACCGGATCCATGGGTCGAACGCTCCCGTGGATGATCCCGACCGTTCTCGGCCTTCTGGCACCGGTAGTGGTGGCGGTCGAGATGGGGCTGACATTGACGAGTTCCGGGCACCGTCGCCTGGGCGACCGGATCGGAGGCACGCTCGTGGTCGACAGGAGCCACGCTGGCACAACTCCTGTCGTGCCAGCCCTCGACTGAAGAGGGGTGGCCAACAGGTGTCCGGCCGGCACCTCGGACGCATTCTGTGGGCCCTTTCTCAGGCCCTTTCCATTGACCGTCGAGACTTCATGCGGCGCTCCAGGTGGTACTCGACGGCCGCCGTCGACGTGGCATCCACCTCTGCGCAGACCTCAGGGTCGACCACGGCAAGTGCATCCACCAGGCCACCACCCACGACCGCCCTCATCACCGCAAGGGCCGCGGCCGACACCGGTCGGCCGCGTCGACAATCCACACAAAGTGTCCCACCCTCACCGAACTCAACGGTGACCAACGGCCCAGATGAACCGCAACGGACGCAGGAGTCAAGGTGGGGTACCAGCCCCTCGCGGGCGAGCAACTTGAGAAAGAACGCCGGAACCAGCAGGGGGGTCGGGTTCTCGTCGAGGGTCCTCAACGCACCGAGAAGCATCTCGTAGCGCTGACGGTCCGGATCGCCATCTGGGGAGACGACGTCCACCACCTCGAGAAGGGCTGACGCCTCGCTGAAGCGGTCCGGGTCCGCCCTGACATTTTCGAACCTATCGATGGTCTCCGCCTGGGTGACGATGCCGAGGTCTCCCCTGCCTGCGTAGAGCTGGAGGTCGACATGGCTCGTCGGCTCGAGGCGACCACCGAACTTGCTCCGGATCTTGCGCACACCCTTGGCCACGGCACGGACCTTTCCGTGCTCCGGTGTTAGCAGCACCACGATCCGGTCGGCCTCACCGAGGCGCCACGTTCTGATCACCACGCCCTTGTCGCGGTAGAGGGTCACGGTTCCCCAACACCGCCGAAGCGACGGTCGCGGTCCTGGAACTCCTTGATCGCGGAGTAGAGGTGTTCCCGTCTGAAGTCGGGCCACAGGGTCTCGCTGAACACGAGCTCGCTGTAGGCGATCTCCCAGAGAAGGAAGTTCGAGATGCGGTACTCGCCAGAGGTTCGGACAACGAGGTCCGGATCGGGCATTTCGGGGTCGTAGAGGTTCCTGGCAATGGCCTTCTCGGTGACACGCCTTACACCGGAGTCAACCAGGCGCTGCACGGCATCGACCAACTCGGCCCTGCCCCCGTAGTTGAACGCCACCGTGAAGGTCAACCCGCTGTTGTCACGGGTCATTTCCTCAGCGTCGTCCATCAGGCGAACCAGCCGCCTGGGTACCCGCCGGTCACGTCTGCCGATGAACCGGATGCGCATGTTCCGCTCGTGCATCTCGTCTCGGCGGTTGATGAGGATCTGCTCATTGAACCGAAGCAGAAACTGGACCTCGTCGGCCGGTCGTCGCCAGTTCTCGGTCGAGAACGCGTACACAGTGAACCAACCGACACCCAGATCGTCGGCCCCCTCGAGCACGTCGAAGAGCGACTGCTCACCAGCCGTGTGCCCCTCGGTACGAGGCAGGCCCCTCTGTTCGGCCCAACGGCCGTTGCCGTCCATGACGCATGCGATGTGCACAGGGATCCGTCGGGGATCCAGATCGGACGGAAGCATCCTCAAAACCTACCCCCTCCTTGCCTCCGGTCGGTGGTGCAGCCCGCCCGTAGAGTCCTCATGATGAGCACGGCCGACGAGGTTTCAATAGCCCTGGAGGAGGTCACCGGGGCACTGCCGGGCGGAGGCGAGGTACGACGGGGCCAGAGCTCCATGGCCCTGGAGATCGCAGAAGCCATCGACACCGAACGCCATCTGCTCATTCAGGCCGGCACGGGAACAGGAAAGACCCTCGCCTACCTGATTCCGGCCATTCTCTCCGGTCGCAGGACCGTCATCGCCACCTGGTCGAAGGCGCTCCAGGACCAGATGGAGAGGTCCGACCTGCCCCTGCTCGTCGAGCATCTCGACAGGACCTTCAACCACGCTGTTCTCAAGGGTTGGGACAACTACGTCTGCCACGAACGCCTCGACCAGATTCGTTCCCCCGCGCGACAACAGGCCCTTGACGGGCTCACCGACGGCTCAGACGGCACCCAGGTGGAGTCAATACTGGACTGGGCCGACACGAGCGTGTCGGGCGACCGGGCGGACCTTCCGTTCGAGCCCAGCCCGAGAACCTGGTCCACGGTGAGCGTCGGTACCGACGACTGCATCGGTCCATCTGAGTGTCCGTTCGTATCCGAATGCCGTCCGGCCAGGGCACGCCAACGCGCCCGCGATGCTGACATCTGCGTCACCAACCACCACCTCTACGCGGTCGACGTGGCCCTCAACGGCATGCTCCTCGACCACCCCGACCACCCCCACGAGCTCGTCGTGTTCGACGAAGCCCACCAACTGGAGGAGGTCTTCACCGCAACATTCGGATTCCAGTTGACCGCTGGACGCTTTCGCTGGCTGGCCCGCCTCGCCAGACCGGCCCTCGACCAGGCTGACCTCGCAGCCGGACTTGACGATGCGGCTTCACGGTTCACGACATGGCTTGCCGACAATCCCGACAGGCGCCTCGTGGCCGACGCGTGCTCAGACCTCGATCCGGTCCTTGACCTGGCAGAGACCCGGGTCGACCGCGTGCTGGTTGCTGCACGGAAGGCAGTGCGTGACATCACACATGGTGCTGACGACCCCGGAACCCAACGAGAGCGCCGTCGTCTGACCCGCCTGGTGAACGCCGGAGGCGCCCTCATAGGCGACGTTCGGTTCGCCAGAGAGCTGCTCCGAAAGCCCCGCCGAGCAGACACTGTCGAACAGACAGTTTCCGGAGACGACCACCTCGCATGGGTGGAACGCTCAGGCACCCGGATGGTACTGCGTGTCGCACCAATCGAGGTTGGACCACGTCTGGTGAGCGACCTCTGGCCTCTGCGCACGGCTGTACTGACAAGTGCGACGCTTCCCATCAACCTCCCTGCACGCCTGGCGATTCCAGACCCGGCCACCCGCACCGTCGAGAGTCCATTCGACTACGAGGCCCAGTCCCTGCTCTACTGCCCCACTCACATCCCCAGCCCCTCCGACGACGAACCCGCCTGGTCGACAGCGATGCTCGCGGAACTGGAACGCCTCATCCAGGCCGGCGGAGGCCGCACCCTCGCCCTGTTCACCAGTTGGAAGCGGCTGCAGGTCGCCGCTGCGGCGATCAGGCCGCTCGTGCCGTATCGGATACTGGAACAGGGAGACCTTCCGGCCAGGACGCTCCTCGAGGAGTTCGCTGCCGATGAGGCGGCCTGCCTGTTCGCCACACGCAGCTTCTGGCAGGGCATCGATGTTCCCGGCCCGTCCCTGGGCCTTGTCGTAATCGACCGAATTCCGTTTCCACGACCCGATGAGCACCTCATGAGGGCATGGCGTGACAGGGCCGGCCTCGATGGCTGGGGAGCCGTTGACCTTCCCCTCGGTGCCCTCCGGCTCGCACAGGGAGTTGGCCGCCTGATCCGCTCCCAGACCGATCAGGGGGTTGCAGCGGTTCTCGACCCCCGCCTCTCGACAGCTCGCTACTCGGTTGCCCTGCTCGCCGCCCTCCCGCCGATGCGACGTACATCAGACCCCGCAGAGGCCGTCACTTTCCTGAGCGGCCTGTTCTCCTGAGCCTGCCGCGAGACCCCGGGTGCCTGGGTCTGTCAGTAACCCAGGCGATCCAGGGCCTTCGGGCGGCGCTGCCAGTCCTTGTCCACCTTGACGGCCAGTTCCAAAAAGACCCCGTCAGGCAGTTGGGCCCGCGCCCTGGTTCCGACCTCCTTGAGTACCGACCCCTTCTTGCCGATGACGATCCCCTTCTGCGAATCGCGCTCCACGAGGATCTCGCACCGGATTCTGGGCCAGTCCCACTCAGTCACCCGGGTGGCGATCGAGTGCGGCAGTTCCTCCCTGACAACGACCAGCAGTTGCTCCCTGACCAGCTCGGCCACCCAGAAGGCCTCAGGGACGTCTGACACCACGTCCTCCGGGTAGTAGCGCGGGCCCTCTGGAAGCCTCTCGAGTACATGCTCGAGCAGGGAGTCGACTCCACGTCCTGTCTTCGCCGACACCGGGAAGTACTCGTCAAAGTGCAACTCGGATGCCTCGGCCAACTGCCCGATCACCTGATCGCGGCCGACTGAGTCAGTCTTGTTCACCACCAGAATCGTCCGATCAGCCGGAAGGCTCTCGGCGATGAAGCGGTCGCCCCTGCCGATGGGGCCATCGGCCTCGACGAGGAACAGCACGACATCCATATCGGCCAGCGCAGCACGGGCGGTGTCGTTCAGCCGCTGGCCCAGGAGGGTTCTCGGCTTGTGGATTCCCGGAGTGTCACAGAACACGGCCTGCACATCGGGCCTCGTGAAGACACCGCGCACCTCTGTCCGGGTGGTCTGGGGCTTGTCGGACACAATGGTCACCTTGGTCCCGAGCATGCTGTTCAACAGGGTGGACTTGCCGACGTTGGGCCTTCCGACCAGGGTCACGAAACCGGAACGGTGGCCCTCGGGCTGCTCTACGACCATCCGGTCGTCTGCACCCGACTCCCTACCCGGCTCTTCCTCCAGCCCCGCTGGCTCCTCTGTCACTGGCAGACCTCTGGTGCACCCACGCGGATCCTCGTGATCCGCCGACCGACAACCTGCTCTACGCAGAAGCGGCGTCCTGAGAACTCGACTGCCTCTCCCGCCTCGGGCACATGGCCGAGGGCGTTGAAGATGAGGCCACCAACGGTGTCCCAGTCGCCGTCGGGCAGGTCCTCTCCCAACAGGTCGTTCAGTTCGTCGATCGGCATTCGTCCGTGGACCCGGAGGTCTCCGCCCGCGAGTGGCTGGGACAACGGTTCCTCCAGGTCGAACTCGTCGACGATCTCGCCGACCACCTCCTCGAGAAGGTCCTCCATGGTGACGAGGCCGGCCGTGCCGCCGTGCTCATCCACGACCACCGCCAGGTGGAACCGCTCGGACTGCATCTGACGCAACAGGTCGTCGGCCTTCATCGTCTCCGGTATGAATGTTGGACGGCGCGACATCTCCACCGCTGGTTCACCACTTCTGCCGTCCAGATGGGCCTTTGCAAGGTCCTTGACGTGAACTATCCCGACGATGTCGTCGATTCCGGTTCCGCTGACGGGGATACGGCTGTGTCCGCCGGATACGGCCTCTTCAAGTGCCGTCTGCACCGTGCAGCCGTTCTCGACGCCGACGATGTCCGGACGGGGAACCATCACCTCCCTTACCAGCGTATCGCCGAACGCAATAACGGACCCGATGAGCTCGTGTTCCTCCTCGTCGATTGAGCGTGTCGCCAAGGCCCTGTCGGCAACGGCCAGCAACTCCTCTTCGGTAACAACCGGTCCGACCTCGCGTGCAGACCTGGGCAGCAGTCGTTCGGAGATCGTGGCAAGCAGGGTCGCAAGCCAGCGCAGTGGCACGACCGAGGCGAGCAGGCCGACCACCCCAACGGCCCGAAGGGCTACCGAATCCGTCCTGCGAAGTGCAACAGAGCGCGGGAGCGCCTCTGCAACGACGAAGACAACCACACCGAGCACGGCAACCGCGGGTATCACCCACCCTACACCAGGTCGCTGGTAGGCCCAGCTGACCACAAGAGCGGTTGTGGCTACCCGAAGTACGACCAGTGCCAACACGAGTGGGCGAAGAACCTCTGTCCGTCGGTCCAGAAGGGCCAGCAGCGCCTCGACACGCTCGTCAGTACCCGTTCCGTCCCCGATGACCTCTGCCCTGGCACGGCCGATGTGGACAAGGCTCGTCTCTGCTGCAACCAGAACCGCTGAACAACCGGTTGCCAGAACGAGGAGCACGAGGCCCACCACCTCGGTGACGTCCATCAGCGCCCGAATCCCGCCAGTAGTTCGCGTTCCCGCCTCTGCATTACCTCACGCTCCCCGGCTTCGGCATGGTCGTGACCAAGCAGGTGCAGGATTCCGTGCACCAGAAGCAGGGACAGTTCCCCCTGGGGACCCCCCTCGCTGCCCTGGGCCTGTCTTGCCGCCACCACGGGACAGATCACCACGTCACCGAGGAGAACCAGCAGGTCCCCGGACCCTTCGGCAGGGTCGTCAACCGGGAACGCCAGAACGTCGGTCGGCCCCTCACCACCCATGTGCTCACGGTTCAGGTCGGCTATCGAGCCCTCGTCGACCAGGTGGATCGTCAACTCGACGGGCCTGGCACCCAGGCCCTCTTCGACCAGAACGTGCTCTGCAAGCGCCACCCACCGCGACGTGTCACCGGAGACATCGTCAAGGGTCGTCATCGTCCGCGCGTCGACCACGACACGCGGACGGGGTTCAGGAGGTTCCTCTCTCATCGTGGGCTCATCCACAGCTCACGTGTTGCCCCGAGGCTCAGGTGCCCCGTTGGCCCCTGCCACCCCGTAGGCCTCCACGATGTCCTGGACGATTCTGTGCCGAACCACGTCTCGACTGGTCAGGTACACGAAGTCAAGGCCGCTGATTCCGGACAGGACAGGCTCGAGGTCCGCCAACCCGCTTCGCCCGCCCGGTACATCTGTCTGGCTGACATCGCCGGTCACGATCACCCTAGATCCGAAACCCAGTCTGGTCAGGAACATCTTCATCTGTTCGGGGGTGGTGTTCTGGGCCTCGTCGAGGATCACAAAGCTGTTGTTGAGGGTGCGCCCACGCATGAACGCAAGCGGCGCCACCTCGACCTCGCCGCGCTCGAGAAGACGCTGGGCCGTGTCCCTGTCGAGCATGTCGAACAGGGCGTCGTAGAGGGGGCGGAAGTAGGGGTCGACCTTGGCCATCAGGTCGCCGGGCAGGAACCCGACCCGCTCACCGGCCTCTACCAGCGGGCGGGTCAACACGATCCGGTCGACCTGACCAGCCTGGAGTGCCCTCACGGCGAGCGCCACAGCCAACCAGCTCTTACCCGTTCCGGCCGGGCCAATCGCAAAGGTGATGATGTTGTCGGTTACGGCCTCGACGTAGCGCTGCTGACCAGTTGACCGGGGCCGAACCGGTTTCCCCCGCGAGGTCCGGAAAACCTCGCTGGTCAGGACCTCTGAAGGACGCTCATCGGCCTGAACCATGTCGATCGCACGCTCCAGGGTGAGCGAATCCACCGGAAGGCCCCGCTCCAGAAGCAGCACCAACTCGTCGAACACCCGGCGGACAACGTCGGCCTGCTCTCCGTCGATAGTGATCTGGTTGCCACGGACATGTATGCCCGCGTTGGGAAAGGCTTCCTCAACCTGGCGCAACAACTCGTCGTGTTCGCCCACCAGAACCGACATCAGGCCGTTTCCGGGAACGCTCAACTTGACGGTGGTCTCCTGCATGGGTACCCAGAGGCTACCCCTCCCGCCGCCCGAAGGTCCCGGCTACCGTCGACACATGGCCGCAGAAGCGGGCGACTCGCCACCCGAACCGGAGGCCGGGACCACCCCACCGGAAACCCCCGAACCGACACTTGAGGCCTTGGAGCGTTTCATCGCCGAGGCCGGCGCCAAGGAGACCGGCCACCTACAGGGGCTGTTGACCGATCTTGCCGAATGACGTGATCCCATAGGGGTGGTACTGCCCAGCGGGGCCCACCGCAACGGCCACGTCGAGGTGATCGGTGCCGACTTCATCGGCCTGCGCCTCGACGATGGCGGGCTGAGCCTGCTCGCCCTCACCTCAATCGCCTTCCTCCGCCTCGGCCCCGACACGGACGTGGTCGGTGACCGCCCAACACCCATCCGCGACACTGACCTTCACAGCGTGCTTGAGCGACTCCTCAGCGACCAGCTGGAAGTGACCATTGTGGTGACCGGTTCAACGACGGCCCAGACCGGAACGTTCGAACGCCTCGGACAGGATCTCATGATGCTGCGGTCCGACGACGACTCGATGGTCCACGTACCCCTCCCATCTCTGATCGAGGTGAGGATCTCACCGGGGCCCTGGCGCCTCCGGCAGTCAGAGCCGGGACCCACCCGGAACAGCTACAGCCTCGCAGGCCGCACAGACGTCACCGGCGGCGTTTGCCCTTCCGGTTCCGCTTGCCTCTTCTACCCTGCCTCAGGCGCTTCCGAATCCTTCCGGCGGTTCCGCGTTCGGCATCCAGGTCGGCTATCACACCGGGCACAGCATCGTTGATTATGTCCTCGGCGGCATCCAGAAGCGCAGCAATGCTGTCATCATCGCCCAGACCCTGCGGCTCATCTGGGGTGGCCGGTGTCACCAACGAGCCGTGGCTCCAGTTCACGTCGATACGGCGCTTCTGGAAGGAGGGACAATCGGCGGGACACCTCCAGGGGGCCTCGGGAGCCAGGTCGCGGTCGCACTTGCGCACTGTGTCGCCGTTGGGATAACTACGGCTCTCGAAGTGCTTGCAGTCCTCCCGCATCGGCATGGCGTATTCCTAGCCGATCCGGGTGATCAGCCGACAGACCCCTCCATCTGCAGTTCAATCAGCCGACTCCACTCGACCGCGTACTCCATTGGCAGGGTCCGGGTAATCGGCTCGATGAAGCCGTTCACAACCATTGACATCGACTGTTCGGCCGTCAGGCCCCTGCTCATCAGGTAGAAGAGTTGGTCATCGGCGACCTTGGAGACAGTTGCCTCGTGCCCCACCACGGCGTCAGCTGCTCCGACCTCCATGTACGGGTAGGTGTCGGAGATGCTGTCATCATCGAGTATCAGGGCATCGCACTGGACATGGCTCTTGCAGCCGTATGCGTCGTCCTCGATCCTCACGAGGCCCCTGTAGCTGGTACGACCGCCGTCCTTTGAAATGGACTTTGACACAATCTTGGAGGTGGTCTCGGGAGCTGCGTGGGTCATCTTGGCCCCTGCATCCTGGTGCTGGCCGTCACCCGCGTACGCCACCGAGAGCACCTCTCCGGAGGCCTTGGGCCCCACCAGCACAACGGCCGGGTACTTCATGGTGAGACGAGATCCGATATTGCCGTCGATCCACTCCATGTGACCCTCGGCCTCGACCCGTGCCCGCTTGGTGACAAGGTTGTAGACGTTGTTGGACCAGTTCTGGATGGTCGTGTAGGTGACACGTGCCGATGGCCTGACCACGATCTCGACGACCGCCGAGTGGAGAGAATCGGTTGTGTACACGGGTGCAGAGCAGCCCTCGATGTAGTGGACCTCAGATCCCTCGTCGGCAATTATCAACGTGCGCTCAAACTGACCCATGTTCTCGGCATTGATACGGAAGTAGGCCTGAAGGGGCATCTCCACCTTCACGCCGGGCGGTACGTAGATGAACGAACCACCACTCCAGACAGCCGAGTTGAGCGCCGAGAACTTGTTGTCGTTGGGTGGAATTATCCGGCCGAACCAGGCCTTAACGATCTCGGGGTGCTCCCGCAGAGCCGTATCCATGTCACAGAAGATGACGCCCTGGGTCTCGAGGTCCTCGCGGTTCCGGTGGTACACGACCTCTGACTCGTACTGCGCCGTCACCCCGGCCAGGTACTTGCGCTCGGCCTCGGGAATGCCGAGTTTCTCATAGGTGTTCTTGATGGACTCGGGAACGTCGTCCCAGTCGTCGGCCTGACCCTCGGTAGGTTTGATGTAGTAGTAGATGTCGTCAAAATCGATTCCCGACATGTCTCCACCCCACCAGGGCATCGGGCGGGCGCCGAAACGCTGGAAGGACCTGAGGCGGAAGTCGGTCATCCAGTCGGGCTCGCTCTTCATGCCGGAGATCTCCCTGACCATGGCCTCGTCAATGCCCTTCCTGGGCTTGAAGACGTAGTCCTCCGCGTCGCTCCAGCCAAGCTTGTAGCGGCTCAGGTCCAGATCAATCTCGGCAGGTGCCATGTTGGGTTTGACTCCAGATTCCAGCATCGCGATGTTGGTGCAGCGGGCACCGACATCAGGTATTTCTCCTATGTGGATAGTAACAATCCAGCCAGAGTTTTCACAGGAGGGTCACGGAAACCGCAGCCTCTCCGGCATCAGCCGATTCGACCGTTCAGGCGGCGCTGGCGCACCAACCAGCCCAGAAGCACTGCAATCGCCCGCGGATCATGGCGGAGATGGTGACCGGCCCCGCTGATCATGCGCAGGTCAGCGGCACCGTGGGCCGCAGCCAGGGCCCGGGCATCGAGTGGCGGCACAGCGTTGTCGTTACCTCCGTGCACCAACAGGAGGTTCCTTGGCCTGAGCCCACCCACACATGCTTCCGGGGAGATCGACCCAAGCGCACCCGCCCAACTGTGAAAGTCAGTGGGAAACTCCGGATCTGACAGCAGACCGGCATCGCGTGCGTGCAGCAGGAGTCGACGCGGGTTGTCAGCCCAGTCGGACCAGTCGGCAGGAGTGGCAAGAGCGCCGACGCCCCTGATCGCCGGCTCTGCGGCAGCAGCACAGATTGCCAGGCCTGCACCAGTACCGAAGCCGACTGCCCAGATGCCGCCTACCTGCACCCCGACTTCGTCGCTGTCACGGAGGTGTCGCGCCGCTGCCAGCAGGTCATCGCGCCAGCCATCAAGGCTGAAGTTGCCCTCAGACCCCGGCATGCCACGCAGGTAGGGAACCATCGCCACCCACCCCAACTGCTTGGAGATCCTTCGGGCCAACTCGGGGAACGTCGCCGGCGAGTTGGCTCCCCCGCCGGGGCCACTGGGAAAGCCGTGGCAGATCAGGACAGCAGGAACGCCTTCGTCGGGCAGCGGATCGCCGTTGACAGCAACTTCGTCAGGGTCAGGCTTCTCGAGGTGGGCCGCGAGACGCAGGCCACCGGACCCGTAGTGGTGGTTCGCCCGCCCGTCCACTGCCTCAGTCCAGGCAACGGAGGACCGAGGCGAACAGACGGGCCCTCTCAACGTAGACCTCGGCGTTCTCGAGGTTGGCGCCCTCGGCCATCACTCCCTCCCTGACGGTTGCGGGAACCCCCAACGCCATCGATAGGGGCGGAACGACCTGACCGTTGCGTACAACTGCGTTCGCACCCACGATCGAACCCCGTCCGACCAGGGCCTCGTGGAGGACCACGGACCCGACACCGACCATGACCTGGTCCTCGATCGTGCAGCCCTCAAGGTGGCAGAGATGGCCAAGGGTCACATCGTCGCCGATGATCGTCGGCAGGTCGGCGGTGCAGTGGAGGACGGCGTTGTCCTGCACCGAGGACCTCGCCCCGATGACGATCTGGTTGTCATCGGCCCTGATGACGGCATGAGGCCAGACACTCGACTCGGGGCCCAGCACAACGGCACCGATCAGGATCGCCTCAGGATGGACATAGGCGGAGTGATGCACCTCAGGCCCTACGTCGCCCATTGCGTACAGCGGCATCAGGAACCTGAACCGACACTGGGGCCAAACGACCCGTACGAGCCACCCAGGAACACCAGCGGCGAGCCGCCTGTCTCATGGTCCTTGAGGTCGACAACTTCACCCACCACGAACGAATGGTCGCCTGCCTCCATTGCATCGAAGACCGAACAGTCGATGCTGGCAACGCAGGCGGGAATCATGGGCGAACCGGAGAGTGCCGGAACCCAGCTGGTTCCCTCCCATGGGTCTCCGTCGCGGGTGAAGAAGGCGTTCGCCAGATCGACCTGGTCGTCGGCCAGCACGTTCGCGCAGAACGAACCACCCGCTCTGATCCGAGGCCAGGTCCTTGCATCGGCGCCGGTAAGGAATCCGACGAGAGGGGGCTCCATCGAAACCGACACGAACGAGCCGATGACAACGGCCAGGGGCTCGTCGCCATCCATTCCGGTAACGAGGGTCACGCCTGTCGGGAAGCGTCCGAGCACCTGTCGGTAGGCCTCGGGGGTGATGTCACCCTTCCGGGTTTCGTGATTGTCCTGCTGGCTGGCTGCCACGTGCCCCCCTGTCCTCTGCCGATGCGAAGGTAGTTGCGAGGGTAACCCGACATGCTGCTCGTTCAGGCCGTCGAGGACAGGCCGAAGTGGCGTCGTGATCCAGTAGCCGACTATGCGGCCGCCAGCGTTACCGTCTGACCCTCGGCAGGTGCGCTGACCCTCCCAACGTCGAGGCCTTCTGCCGTATCGCTGGCCCATTCCAGCAACCTGTCAACGGTGTCGTCACAGTGTGAGGGATCGTGGTGGAACAGGGCCAACTCTGACACCGAAGCCTGATGGGCCACCTCCAACGCATAGGCGACGGTGCTGTGACCCCAGTTGCTCCGCTGGGCGAACTCCTCGGAGGTGAACTGGGCATCGTGGACAAGGAGGTCGACCCCCTGCGCCAACTCGAGCACCGCCTCGTCCACCCGGAGGGGGTCGTTGACAGGTTGTTGATGGTCGCTGATGTAGGCGACGCTCACATCGCCCCAGTCGATCCGGTATCCGTTGGTCACCCCCACGTGTGGCACCTGCCGCGTGGTGACAACCGCTGGGCCAACCGACATGCTCCCGTCGCCGACGTCGAAAAAGGACACGTTCCCCGCCAGGTCACCTACGCAGATCGGGAAGTAGGGCGGGTTCATGAACGAGGAGAAGGCAGCCTCCATCGAGCGGTTTCCATCGGCCGGACCGAACACGTCGAGGTGGGCGCCGGAGCGGTTGATCGGCGCAAAGAAGGGAAGCCCCTGAACGTGGTCCCAGTGGAGGTGGCTGACAAGCGCCGTTCCCCTGAACGGAGGCGTCGACTTCGGCCGCTCGCCTCCCACCCCGTGTTCCGGGTCGGCTTCACGATCGATTTCCAGTCCGAAGTGACGGAGGCCGGTACCGAGGTCCAGGAGGATCGGATCGGCGCCGTCAGCCTGCAACACGACACAGGAGGTGTTTCCGCCGTAGCGCTTGTTGGCGTCACACGTACAGGGGGTGGAACCCCGCACCCCGTAGAAGCGAACGTCAAGTGAGCCGGCCATCGGGTACGAGGGTAGGAGTGGACCTGATTCCACTTGTGCCGGTGTGTCAGACGTCTCAGGTGGCGAATGTCTCAGGTGGCGGCTGTCTCAGGAACTGGCTGCTGCCTGCTGCCGGTGGCAGCGACGGCGTGCGCGATACTCAACACGTGAGTTCCTCCGCGATGCCAGACGGCCTTGTAGCCGTGGTAAAGCGGGAGTGTCCCGCCTGCCAGCTGGTGGTTCCGGTCCTCGAACAGTTGGCTGCCGGGGTCGGGTTGACGGTATTTACCCAGGATGACCCGGCGTTTCCGCTCGAAGTGCCGTGGGTCGTCGACGACACCGACCTTTTCGTGAGTTGGGGGCTTGGCCTTGAGTCCGTTCCCACGCTGCTGCGGTTTGAGGCCGGACAGGAGGTCGAGAGGACGACAGGTTGGCTGCGCGACGCCTGGGAGGGCCTGACAGGCCAGACGGGCCTGGGACCGGACCTGCCCCCCTTCAAGCCTGGTTGAGGCTCGCTCACAGCCGACCCCGGGCGGGTCGACGAGCTGAGGGCCAGGTACGGGGCACCAGGTGACGACTCCACCACCGATACACACCTCAGGTCACGCCATGTCCAGATCGCCTCTCTCGAAGATGACGCCGAGGCAATGTTCGACAGAGGCTGGACCGACGGCCTCCCTGTTGTGCCACCCACCGAGGACAGGGTCGAACGGATGCTCACCGGGACATCACGGAATCCGGCGGACCTCGTGGCCGTGGTCCCACCCGACCTGGTCGACTGCACTGTGGAGAAGGTTGCCATCAACGCCGTCATGGCGGGCTGTAGACCCGAGCACCTGCCCGTCGTGCTCACGGCCCTCGAAGCCGTGTGTACCGATGACTTCAACATGCACGGCGTCCTTGCCACGACGATGTCGGTGGGGCCGGTGCTGGTCGTGAGTGGCCCGATAACCGGTCAGATCGGCATGAACCACGGCATTAACGTGCTCGGGCACGGAAACCGGGCCAACAGCACCATCGGGCGGGCCGTCCAGCTGGTGGTCCGCAATGTCGGTGGAGGGGCCCCCGGCGGCATCGACAGGGCCACCCTCGGCCACATGGGCAAGCAGGGCTTCTGCTTCGCCGAGGACACGGCCGGCTCGCCGTGGACCAGCCTCTCCGAGGAGAGGGGTTTCGGTCCTGGCCAGAACACGGTCACTGCCTTTGCCGGTGAAGGACCCCACATCCTCATGGACCAGAAGAGCCGATCAGCCGACTCGCTGACCCGCATGCTGGCAAACGCCCTCCTCGGGTCGGTCTCGTCCCGTGTCGTAATGGGAATCGACGCAATGCTCGTGCTGTCCCCGGAGCACATGGCCAGGTACAGGGATGCTGGCTGGGGCCGTTCCCGCTTCGCAGATGAACTGGCAGGCCACCTCATGGTCGATGCCGACTCGATCCTTGTCGGGGCCGGAGCGATAGAGGAGGGTCTACCGCAGGACTTTGCCGGCATGTCTCTACCCAAATTCCGACCCGGTGGCCTGCTCGTCGTCCATGCAGGTGGCCCTGCCGGGCTCTTCTCGGCGATCATCGGAGGCTGGGTCAACGGCCCGACCGGCAGCGAACCCGTAACGAAGGAGATCACGCCATGACAGACACTTCCCTGACAGGCCAGACAGGCCTGACTGTCCTTGACCCGACGGCCGAGGGCCGCGCGGCTGAACGCGAGTTGACCGACCGGGCAGAGACCCTCGACGGCCTCACCATCGGCCTACTCGATATCTCCAAGCCGCGCGGAAACGTGTTCCTCGACAGGCTCGAGGAGCACCTTGTGAGGATCGGTGCCGGCGTGGAGCGCTACGCCAAGCCGACCTTCACCAAGCCGGCTCCAGTTGACCTTCGCCACGAGATCGCGACCACCTGCGACGCTGTCATCGAAGCGCTCGCCGATTGAGGATCCTGTACGACGTGCAGTGTGCACGACATCGACGATCTTGAACGACGGGGGGTTCCAGGCGTGTTCGTGGCCTCTGGACCCTTCGAGGAGGCTGCTGAAGTCCAGGCAAGGGCCCTCGGGCTGGCGGTTCGAAGGGTGTTCGTGGAACACCCCATCCAGGACAGGACCGACGAGGAGATGTCAGCACTGGCCGATGATGCCGTGGACGCCCTCGTTGAGGCCCTCACCTCAGTCGGTTGACCTCAGAGCCACCCGCCAGGAACCAGTGGATCTGACGCCAGCGCGCTAGCGTCATTCGCCGTGGCAGACACAGAGACGGCCCAGAACCTTGACGAGATTCGGTTGCAGAGCCTGGAGGGAACGTCGCGCCCCGTCTCCGAGTGGCTGACAACCTTCCACATGGCTGCAGTCGTGCTGGACCCGTTCACCCACGAGAGTTCCTGGATTCTTGACACCGCGCGGCGGATCCTCACCGCGTTCAGCGGTGCCGACGTGCGCGTCGCCTTCATTGTTAGCGGGACCGACAGTGACGGAACCCGCAGTTTCATGGGGCCATTGGCCAACGAGATCCTGAGCCTTGCCGATCCCGACAGCGGGCTCGTGAGTTCTCTCGGCCTCTCGACCCTTCCCGCATTTGTCGCCATCCGACAGGACGGTTCACTCATCGCGACCGCCGAGGGATGGGACCCAGAGGCGTGGCGTGCGGTGGCAACCAGCCTTGCCGATCTGACAGCGTGGACCCGACCTGAGATCCCTGCGGCCGGAGACCCGGCTCCGTATGCCGGCACCCCTGCCACCTCCTGACGAACAACCCGTCCCCGCCGGAACCTCCCCGGTTGAACAACCTGCCCATGGGTAGGGTTTTCGGGTGACCCGACCAGTGGCGGTGGCCCCCGACACAAGGCCTCAGATGTACGAGGCGATGTGTGCAGCTGTTGAACGAGCCGGTGCCGTGTTGGCTGAGCCCTCTGCTGCGGAGGGACTCGTGTGGGCCGATCCCGCAAGGCCCGACCTGTTTCCCACGGTTGTCAACGGGGCCGACCACCTGACCTGGGTGCAACTGCCCTATGCGGGAATCGAGCCGTTCGCACACCACCTCGACAACCGTCTCAGGTGGACCTGTGGAAAGGGGATCTACGCACCCGCGGTAGCAGAGACGGTACTGGCGCTCATCCTTGCTACCTGCAAGAACCTCCACGGCTACTCCCGGGCCAGCACCTGGTCGGGCCCCGTTGGTCGCCAACTGGCGAACTCGCGTGTCACCGTGCTGGGAGGTGGAGGCATCGCTACCAGCCTCCTGCCCCTGCTGGCCCCCTTTGACTGCCAGACGACCGTGGTCAGGCGAAGCAGCGCCGCGTTCGCCGGAGCTGACTACACGGTCACCGTCGACCTCCTCGACGATGTCCTACCCCTGACCGACATCCTGGTGCTGGCCCTTGCCCTCACCCGCGAGACCACCGGGATCATCGACTCACACAGGATGGACCTGCTACCTGATGACGCCTGGATAGTGAACGTGGCCCGAGGTGGCCACGTCGTCACCGAGGATCTCCTAGCAGCCCTCACCGAGCGCAGCATCGGGGGCGCCGCCCTCGATGTGACCGACCCGGAACCCCTACCCGACGATCACCCGCTCTGGTCCCTTCCGAACTGCCTCATCACGCCTCACATCGGCAACACACCCGAGATGGGCCTTGCGCTGCTCACCCCGTTCGTCGAGGAGAACGTGCGGCGGTTCGTGGAACACAGAGACCTGCTGGCCACAGTGGACGTGGCTCTCGGTTACTGAGAGCCCACAGGTGAGAATGGCGGAGCATCGATGACGGGGAGTATCGGGGGGTTGGCCGCTGCCGTGCTGGCCGTCGTGTTCGTGATCGCAGCTGTATCCAAGCTCCGTGATCCCGTGGCGACACGCAGAACGATGCAGGGTTTCGGCCTACCCAACCCCCGACTGCTGGCCGTGGTGCTACCCGTGACCGAAGGCGCAACCGCTCTGTTGCTGCTGGTAGACCCCCGAACCGGTGGTCCATGTGCGGTTGCCCTCCTGGCGGCCTTCACCACGCTGATCACAGGCCGCCTCATGGCAGGCCACCACGACGCATGTGGCTGCTTCGGGGCATGGTCCAACCGGCCCCTTTCGTGGAAGGACATTGCACGCAACCTGGTCCTGATCGGGCTCGGGGTCGCATCCACGCTGGGCTGAGACCAGCGGCAACCGGTTTGCTACCGTCCCATCTACGACAGTGGGGCCCAGTAGGCACCACTGTCGGGCACAACCACCTCGAGGAGACCAGGCCATGGACGCACTGACCGCCGCACGCCGCACAGCCGCACCGATCAGCGACCTGGGAGCCCGGTTCATGCTTGATGGACTCGCCTACAAGCGCGGAGCCGAACTGGGCCTGCCGTCGGGCATGGGAACCTACTTTCTCGGACGGCTGGGTGTGATGGGCGACATCGACCTTGACACGGCTGTGGATGCTGCCTTCTTCTGGAATCCTGAGACGATTGCCGCCAACTGGTCCACCGACGACTCCGCTGTCACCCCGTCCGTCGCAGCCCCCCTGTACGGCCAGGTGTGCGTCGAGCGCGGCCGGGAATACCTGTCCGGCTTCGAGGGTGCCGCTCGCCTGGCCGAGTTACTGGAGCGTGTCGTCGACTCCGCCGACGACACCGACGCCGACCTTTTCGCCGGCTGGCGAGACCTGGACCGGCCGACAGATCCAGAGGGTCAGGCGTACCTGCTCACACAGGTGGCAAGGGAGCTCCGCTTCTGCCGACACGTCGCTGTCGTCAAGGGCGCCGGCGTCAACCCGCTGGCACTGGTCCTTACCAAGGGCGGTGAGGCCAACGCCACCCTGTTCGGCTGGACCGACCTGTCCTGTGGCCCTGTCGATCCCGAGATCCACGAATCCATCGAGGCCGCGACCGACCATGCAGCGGCAGCCGACCTGGCGTGCCTCACCGATGACGAGAGGGCCGAACTGGCAGAACTGGCCGATGCCGCCCACGCACACGGCACCGCCTGACACCCTCACTGCCACCCCCACTGACACCCCCCACCGACACCGATCCGGAAAGAGAGCACCTCCAATGGATGGCCTGATGATGGACAATCCCCTGTCCCTGATCCACCTCTTCGACCGCGCCACCAACCTCTTTGCCGACAAGCAGATAGTGACGGCAACGCCCAGCGGCCGAGAGCGCCTTTCCTATGGCGACTGGGGTGAACGAACCCGTCGCCTGGGTGGGGTCCTCGACGACCTCGGTATCAGCGATGACGGTCGAGTCGCCACGTTCGCCTGGAACACCTCCCGCCACCTCGAGCTCTACTTTGCTCCACCGTGCACCGGAAGGGTCGCCCACACCCTGAACCTGCGCCTATTCCCCGACCAGCTCACCTACATCACCAACCATGCCGAGGACGAGGTCATCTTCGTCGACCAGTCCGTGGCGGGCCTGATCTGGCCGCTGATGGACACGTTCGACACGGTACGACACGTTGTCCTCATGGACGACGGCGCTCCAGCGCCCGACGCCGATGCCATCAGGGCCGAGGTGCACGACTACGAGGAACTCCTCGAAGCTGCCTCACCGGTGGAGTGGACCCGCGTTGATGAGAACCGCGCCGGATCAATGATGTACACCTCGGGAACCACAGGCGACCCCAAGGGGGTCGTCTACTCGCACCGCTCGATGGTGCTCCACACCTTCGGTGCAATGATGGCCGACACACTCGGTGTGAACGAGAGGGACGTGATCCTGCCGGTAGTGCCAATGTTCCACGCCAACTCATGGGGGCTGGCTCACGCCGGGGTGGCCACTGGAGCAACGCTCGTAATGCCGGGAGCCAACCTGACCCCCGGCGCCCTCGCCGACCTCGTCGAGACCGAAGGGGTCAGCCTCGCCGCCGGCGTCCCCACGATCTGGATGGGCGTGCTCCCGGAACTCGAGGGCCGCGACGTCTCTGCCCTCCGTGCCATTCCGTGCGGAGGCTCGGCCGTACCCAGGACCCTGTCTGAGGGTTACCGCGAGATGACGGGCCTACCTCTGCTGCAGGCATGGGGCATGACCGAGACCAGCCCACTGGCAGCGGTCTGCCAGATCAAGTCAACCCTCGACCACCTGGACAATGACGCCAAGGCGGATCTCCGAACCACGGTCGGGCTGGTCTCACCAGGGGTCGACTTCCGCATCGCCGATGCCGACACGGGCGACGAGGTCGCCTGGGATGGCGAGTCCAGAGGCGAACTGCAGGTCCGAGGGCCGTGGATCGCCCGCACCTACTACAACGACGACCGTTCAGCTGACTCGTTCACCGACGACGGCTGGCTCAGGACCGGCGACGTGGCGACCGCAGACTCCGAGGGCTACATCCGCCTCGTAGATCGAACCAAGGACCTCATCAAGTCGGGCGGAGAATGGATCAGCTCGGTCGAACTTGAGAACGAGATCATGGCGCACCCCGACGTGACCGAGGCGGCCGTCATCGGTGTGGCCTCCACCAGGTGGGGTGAACGGGCCATGGCATGTGTCGTGACCGCAGAAGGTGCGACGCTCAGCGCCGACGAGATCCTTGCCTGGCTGGACGGACGGGTGGTCAAGTGGTGGATGCCCGACAGGGTCGAGTTCATCGACGAGGTGCCCAAGACATCGGTGGGCAAGTTCTCCAAGAAGACGCTCCGCGACCGCTACGCCGACGTGCTGGTGGACTGAGATCGGACCAATACCCAGACGATTCCGGGTTGGGAGTTGAGGCCGGGGTGGTTGGCGCAGGCCCCGGACCGTGCCATGATCGGCCCGACGCGTTCACTGAAACCTGTGAACCGCGCAGCGACTCTCAAGAGCAAGCCAAACACCAACAAAGGGGACCCCTGTGGAACTGTTCAGCGACTGGATGGGAATTGCCGGAGGAGGACAGGCCATGGGCCGGTTCGCCCACTACCTGGGTGGAATCACCTGGATAGGTCTCCTCTACTTCTTCAACTTCATCCAAGGCTCTGCCTTCGGCGAAATGGGCGAGGCCGCCCGGGGTGAGGCCCTCCGCAAGATCACCTGGCGGACCCTGTGGTGGTTCCGCTGGGCAGCAGCCCTTACCTGGGTGTCGGGCATCTGGATCCTGGCCCACCAGGAGGTCCTGTCAAGCACCACCTACTGGCAGTCTGCAGCTGGAATGGGAATCCTCTTTGGAACCCTGCTCGGCACGACCATGGCAGCCAACGTCTGGATGGTCATCTGGCCCGCACAGCAGATCGTTATCGGCTCATCGGTGGCAGTGGCCGGTGGTGGTGAGGCCGACCCGGCAGCACCTGCCGCCGCCAAGCGGGCGGGCCGGGCCAGCCGGGTCAACACCCTGTTCTCCATTCCCCTCATCTTCATGATGATGTGGCCGAGCCACTTCGGTGGCCCCAACTTCGGTACCCCCGACTCGGGTTCACGGATTGTGCTCTGGATCGTGTTTGCCGTCATCTGGATCGCCATGGAACTCTCGGCACTCGGCAAGGTGGGCGGATACGACGGTGTCCTGAACCGGATCACCCTCGACAAGCACACCGACACCATCAAGTACGGCTTCGCCATCACCGTGGTGCTCTACCTACTCTTCGAGATCCTGGGCTGAGCAACGGTTTCCAGAACAGCCTTACCGGCTGCTTCTCTGAACGACCCGCTCCCCACGGGGCGGGTCGTTTCGCTCCCGGGCCGGAACCTCAGCCCACCAACAGCCGGGCCTCCATGCCGCCCTCCCTGTGGCCGGGGATGTCGCAGTAGAGGATGTAGCGGCCGGCATCAAGGTTGATGCTGCCCACCCCGGGGGGCCCACCGCTCACCTCCAGGCGGAGGTGGTCCTCGTGGCCCTCGATGACCAGCGAATGCCACTGCCTGCCGTCGAGCACGTACTGAATGGTGATCTCACCGGGTTCGGCCTCGTACTGGTCGAAGTCGAAGTCCAACGTGTCAAGGCCAACCACCTGCAGCACCCCGTCCGCAGGTGGTGGCAGTGGTGCCGCAGCTCCACCGCAGGCAGCCAGCAGCCCGGCAAGGGCTAGTACTCCTGTAGGGGTGAATCTTCCAACAGGGGGGAACACGGTCGGAAGGCCGCGATTCGGTATTGCCGGTGCGTCTCTCATGAGCGGCGAGCCTACCGATGGGCGATGATGCATCCATGACAGGAGCGACCGGCACCAACAGCGGGACGGTGGCGCTTCTCGCCAACCCTGAGGCGCACTCCGGAACGGCCACACGCAACCTGGACAATGTGTTGGCAATGCTCCGGGAGCGCGACACAGGTGTCGATCTTCTGACGGCTGGCTCTGCCGTCGAAAGCATCAGGGCTGTTGTCGGATCCACTGCCGAACGGGTCCTCGTCATGGGCGGAGACGGGACCGTCCACCTGGCTGCCTCCGTCCTGGCAGGCACCGACCGGGTTCTGGGAATTCTCCCGAGCGGAACAGGCGACGACGCTGCTAGGGCACTGGGACTTCTTGAGGGCGACCTGGCCCGGACCGTTGACCGGGCCCTCTCCGAGCCGGTGTCAGTCAACCTGATCACCGGTGCCGACCGCCCCGTTGTCACCAGCCTCATAGCCGGATTCCCAGTTGCGGTGAACAGCCGGGCCAACGCAATGCGCTTTCCCCGGGGTGCGTCCCGCTACACGATCGCCACGCTCCTCGAGATTCCACGCATGGTGCCTGCCACCTACCGGCTCACCCTCGACGGCGATGCAACCGATCTGACAGCAGCGGTCATAGTCGTTGCGAACACGCCATGGTTCGGCGGCGGCATGGAGATCTGCCCCGGTGCCGACCCGACCGACGGCCTCATAGACATCTGTGTCGTCGGCGATGTGAGCCGGATCGAACTGCTCCAGTCCTTCCGAATGGTCGACACCGGTGCCCACGTGAACCACCCCGGGGTGTCAATGTTCAGGGCTGCCGAGGTCTCGCTGGAGTTGCTGGACGACCCCAGCGGTACCGGCGCCGCCGGTGACCTGCGGGCCGACGGTGAGGCGATGGGATCCCTCCCACCCGGCGGCCACACGACCGTCAGGGCGGACCAGACGTCACTCCTCGTTGCCGGAGCCTCAGCCTGAAACAGGCCCCGCGGCTAATGTCAGTCCGCATGAGCGACACCATGAGCATGCACAGCATCGAGATCACCTACTGCGTTCCCTGAAACTATTCACCCCGCGCCGTGAGCGCGGCCAGGGACCTCCTCTCCAACTACCAGCACGTCATCAGCGACCTGCGCCTGGTCACGGGTTCCAAGGGCGTCTACGACGTACGGGTCGACGGTGAACTCATCTACTCAAAGGACGAAACCGATCGGCATGCCGAAGACGGCGAGGTACTCGAGATCTTCAGGGGAATCGTCGGCCCGGACGTGCCCCTCTTTGGCACATAGAGCGGCCCCGGACCGGACGAACCGACCCTCCGGAGAATGTGCAGGGCTGCTCCACGGGCCTAGGCTCACGGCTGGACCGGTAAACCGCCCGAAGACCATCTCTACCCGCCATCCCCAGATCAGGAGCATCACGATGAACCTCGACGGAACACAGACGCACGAGAACCTGAAGGCCGCCTTCGCCGGTGAGTCGCAGGCCAACCGTCGCTACCTCTACTTCGCCAAGGTGGCCGATATTGAGGGCTACCCCGATGTGGCCGGCAACTTCCGCGATACCGCCGACGGCGAGACAGGCCACGCCCACGGCCACCTCGACTACATGAAGGGCGTAGGTGACCCGGCCACGGGCCTCCCGATCGGCGACACCCAGGAAAACCTGGCTGCAGCTGTGGCAGGCGAGACCCACGAGTACACCGACATGTACCCGGGCATGGCAAGGACAGCCCGCGACGAGGGCTTCGATGAGATCGCCGACTGGTTCGAGACCCTCGCAAAGGCCGAGAAGGCCCACGCCGGTCGGTTCCAGTCGATGCTCAACTCGATCAGCTGAGTCCAGCAGCCATCCTGAGGGCAGGTCCAGCTGGAGGCCATGCCACCGGCTTCCCGTGTCGGTCCAAGGGTTCCCCGTGACGGAATCCGACCACGGCTCCATTCCGTACTCCCCGACTGCCGGGCTCACATACGGCCCGTCTGACGACCTCTACTGGGACCCAGCCGCCCTCAAGGGGGAGATTGACCGCACGTTCGAGATCTGCCACGGCTGTCGGATGTGTTTCAAGTACTGCGACAGTTTCCCGTCGCTGTTCTCATTTCTCGACGAACGCCACGACGGCAACGTAAGGCTGGTCACCGGCGACGAGACGGCCCAGGTAATGGACGCCTGCTTCCAGTGCAAGCTCTGCGAGGTGCAGTGCCCCTACACAGTCCGCGACGGACACGACTTTCAGCTGGACTTCCCTAAGTTGGTCCACAGGTACAGGGCACAACGGACACGGGCCGGCAGGACGAGCCTGCGTGACCGGGTTCTAGGTGATCCTGACCGCACGGCCACGGCGGTCAGGGCATCAGGCGGGCTGGCGAACGCGCTCAACTCCAGAAGCCGGCTGCACCGACGCTTTCTGGACCTGCTCCTCGGCATCCACCCCGACAAGGATCTACCACGGTTCGCCCGCACCACCTTCACGTCGTGGGCCGAGAGCAAGGGTCTCGTCGGCGACGACCCCTCTAACGGTGAGGTCGTCGTGTTCCCCACCTGCTACGTGGAACACAACGAGCCGGAGGTGGGGCATGACACCGTGTCGGTCCTCACCAGAAACGGCGTGGACGTGACCTGCGAAAAGGGCCTCGAGTGCTGTGGAATGCCGGCATGGGAGTCCGGCAACCTCGAGACTCTCCGGAAGAAGGCCAGCGTCAACCTGGAACTACTGATGCCCCATGTGGAAGCCGGCAAGTCGGTGGTGGCGATCAACCCGACCTGTTCGATGATGCTACGCCGCGAATACCCCGATCTGGTCTCCGAAGAGGACCGCTCACGGGCGCAGGACCTGGCGGCGGCCGTGGTCGACCCCAGCGAGTTCCTCTGGTCCATCCGCGACGAGGACCGCTTCGACGACGGCTTCGCCAGCACCCCGGGCAGCGTCAGCTACCACGCCCCGTGCCACCTCCGCGCCCAGGCAGTGGGTTTCAAGGGACGCGATCTCCTGCGTCGAATTCCTGATGTCAGACCCTCGACGACAATGGAATGCTGTGGACACGACGGCACCTTCGCCATGAAGACCGAGGGCTACGAGGTGTCTGTGAGGATCGGCAAGAAGGCATTTGACGGCATCGCCACACCTGATGCAGAGGTGTGGGCCACCGACTGTCCGCTGGCGGCGCTGCAGTTCGCCCAACACGCAGGTCGTCGACCCATGCACCCGATGTCGATCCTGGCGAGGGCATATGAACCAGACGGATTCCCCACGCCTGTTGATCAGGAAGGCTCCCGATGACCGAGGTATCGACCGTTCCAGGAGAGAGATACCCCCACCATGTGCGCCGCGACGAGATCGTCGACCACCAGACATACGAGGACGACCGCGAGGCGATGCGCCGCGACGCCATGGCCGTCAAGGCCCCCCGCCGCATCCACCTTGGCGGGTACCTGACCTTCCTCTTTGAGAACCACGACACGATGCGCTACCAGATCCAGGAGATCATGAGGGTCGAGAAAATCGTTCGCGAGGCGACCATTGCCGGAGAACTGGAAACCTACAACGGCCTACTCGGTGGAACCGGCCAGCTTGGATGCGCCCTCCTGATCGAAATCGATGACGAGGACAAACGGAACCAGATGCTCACGGCCTGGCTGGGCCTGCAAGAACGCCTGTACGCGGTGACCGGTGACAACGAACGCTCCTACGCCCGGTTCGACCCCTCACAGGTGGGAACCGACCGCCTTTCAGCCGTGCAGTACCTGACCTTTGACCTGTCAGCCCCACCCGTCGCCCTTGGCTGCGACTTTCCCGGCATGGTTGTGGAAACGGACCTCGAAGAAGACCAGCGCAGGGCCCTGGCGGACGACCTGGCTGCCACGAGGGGCTGACTACCCGACAGACCCGCCTGCACGGCCCACCAGTCCACCTGACCGGCTGGGTTTGCCAGCTGGCCCCGCTGGCCAACCCTCCTAACCGAGGCCAGCCAGATCCACCAAGTCGTCAAGCATCGGGAGGACCACGTCGGCACCGTCCGGCGGCAGCCCGAACACGAGTCGCTCCACCCCGATGGCTCTGGCCCTTTCCACCACCTCTCGGTCGTGCGGTGCGCCGTAGATGCTCACCTCGACCTCAGCAGGGTCTCTCCCCTGCCTGTCGCACTCCGCGTCCCTCGCCTCCAGCCATGCCGCCGGGTTGAACTCGCCGCGACCGGCAATCGGTATCCAGCCGTTCCCGTACCGCACAGCTCTCCTCAGGCCTCCCGGCATGACCCCACCAACGTGGATGGGCGGGTGGGGTTTCTGGGCCGGCTTGGGGTTCTGGAAGATCGGGTCGAAGTCGACCTGCTCACCGTGGTACTCAGCCTGCTCTGAGGCCCAGATCTCCTTCATGGCCTCGACCCGCTCACGCATCAACCCGAAGCGCCTCTCATGGTCGGTGCCGTGGTTGGCCATCTCCTCAAAGCCCCAACCGGCTCCGATACCGAACAGGAACCTGCCACCCGACAACAGGTCGATACTCGTCACAAGCTTGGCGAGATGGATCGGGTCTCGCTGGACAACCAGTGCGATACCGGTGGCCAACTTCAGCTCACTCGTCACCATCGCCGCTGCGCTGAGACACACGAAGGGATCCATGGTGTCGTAGTACATCTGCGGCAGGACGGGCCCACCAGGCCAGGGAGCGGTACGGCCCACCGGAATATGGCTGTGCTCTGCCAACCAGAGCGACTCAAATCCACGCTGCTCGAGGGCTACCGCCAATTCCGCAGGTGGGATCGTGTAGGAACACGGAAAGATGCTCACTCCGAGGTTCATGGTGGATGACATGTCAGCTCCGTTGGTCCCGGTTCGTCGAGTGGCCGACCCTAGACCCTGACGCCGGATACGACCTCATTCCTCGACTCAACCAGGGGCATTCCGGCTTGACCTATGGATAACAAGCGTTATCATCTGCAGATGGTTGATGTGGGGATCGGGGTTGACCCGTCACAGCGCGTGGTTTTCGACAGCGCGCCTTCCCCTTTGGTCGACGCCCCTTTCGACGCCCCTTCCGGCGAGGAACTGACCGAAGTCCTGTTGCACGCCGCCGCAGAGGTGTTCGCCGAGCAGGGATATGAACGGGCCGGCGTTGCCGAGATTGCGCGGCGGGCCGGGGTCACCACAGGAGCCATCTACAGCCGCTACACCGGCAAGGCCGAGATGCTGCTGGCCGCCGTGGACCTTCACGTACCCGACGAGATCCAGCAATTGCTCCGGTCGGACCACCCCGGCGAGTCGGCCACAGACGTACTGGCATCGCTCGGAGCCCACCTAGTCGACGACCTTCCGAAGGGCTACGGCCTGTTCCTCGAAGCCATCGTTGCTGGTCGACGCGACTCTGAGTTGGCCGCAGCCATCCGCAGACGGGTCGAGGACGAGGACGCGAGGCTGGCAGAGCTCGTCGACGAGGCCACGACAGACGGAGTCTTTGACCCGGACCTCGACCGGTTCGCAACCGTCCGCCTCGCACATGCCATCGGCTTTGGAATGACCCTCACCCGCGTAATGGGCCTGGACCTACCCGAGTCCGAAACGTGGACCACGGTCATCGACAGGGTCATCGGAGCCCTCGCGGCACCGGCTGACCAGCAAAGTTCGCCCAACGACCAGAGCAGCCCGCCATCGGGCAACCCCCGACACAGAGGAGATACAGAGTGACAACGACAGAGAACGCGCCCACGACGGAGAACGGCCTCAGCCGGGCCTTCGACCTTGAGGCCTATGCCAACGACCCCGACCGCATTGCCGAGTACTCGGTCTGGAACCAGGACGTGACCAGCGTCATCCACACCGTCGAGGACAACGCTGACGCCATCTTCACCTGGAACTACGACAAGGGCGAGAGGGCGGCACTCGACAAGCTCTACGAGAAGGCCAAGACATCACAGTGGAACGGCCAGACCGACCTGGACTGGTCAATCGACGTGGACCCGTACAAGACCCTCGCCCCCGCAGACCCCCTCGAGGTGCAGTACTTCGCGGAGAATCCGGAGTCGCCTCTCCACAAGTTCAACGACGACGAGTGGGCGGAGGTCGGTGTCGAGTCGCTCAACTGGAGCCTGGCCCAGTTCATGCACGGTGAGCAGGGAGCCCTGCTCTGCACCGCCAAGATCGTCGAGACGGTTCCCTGGATAGATGCCAAGTACTACGCCGCGACCCAGGTGGTCGACGAGGCCCGCCACGTCGAGGTGTTCGCCCAGTACCTGGACACCAAGCTGGACGGCATCAAGTACCCCTGTAACACCCACCTGGGCCTTCTGCTCGACGACATCCTCAATGACAGCCGTTGGGACATGACCTACCTAGGTATGCAGATAATGGTCGAGGGCCTTGCACTGGCGGCGTTCGGCTTCATGCACCAGACCATCGAGGAACCGCTCCTAAAGAAACTGCTCCGATACGTAATGAGCGACGAGGCCCGGCACGTGGCCTTTGGGGTGATCAGCCTCCAGGAGGTCTACCAGCAGCTGACGGGCGCCGAGCTCCGGGACCGCCAGGAGTTCGCCTTCGAGGCAGCCCTGCGAATGCGCGACCGCTTCATGCGACAGGAGATGTGGGAGCGCTTCGGCGTAGACGTCAAGGAGATGGTCAGGTTCCAGCTCGGCATGCCGGACGAGCTCCGGGTCTTCCAACGGCTGCTGTTCTCAAAGATCGTCCCCAACTGCAAGAAGCTGGGGTTGCTGGACGCCGGCGACGGCTGGCTGCGGGACCGCTTCACCGACATCGGCGTAATCGAGTTCGAAGACTGGGTTGACACGGGTGAGGAGTACGCCGACCTGGACGAGGTTGCAAAGGACAGAGAGGCGGCTGCTGCAAACTAGGCAGAGATGCCAGAGAGGTGGCTGCTGCCAACTAGTCGGCGGCCTGCAGGTGGTGTCTGATTACCTCGTCGATCACAAACCTCAGGAACTTCTCGGAGAACACCGGGTCGATTCCGGCGGCCTCAGCCATTGCACGCATACGGTCGACCTGCGCAGCCTCCCGCTCGGGATCAGCTGGCGGCAGGCCGACCTCGGCTTTGTAGGCACCTACCTGGCGGGTGACCCTGAAGCGTTCAGCCAGAAGGTGGATCATGGCTGCGTCGATGTTGTCGATGCTGGCCCGGTACTCGGCCAGCAACTGATCCTCGCCTGAACTGCCTGCCATGTCGTGTTCCTCTCGTGGAGACTCCAGCAGCGTAGGCGCTCCAGCCCATGCTCTAGCACTGGTTTCGACCCGACCATCGGCTACTAGTCTCTCCTGACCAGTCGTAACCGGAAGGGCAACCAATGGAGATCCCACTCACCGTCGCCGACCACCTGCGGCGTGCCGGGCTCGTCTACGGCGATCGCGTCGCAATAGTCGACGAGCCGGAGCAACCCGCATCACCGCTGACCGACCTCACATACCGACGCACCGCCGACCTGGCCCGTTCAATGGCCGTCGGGCTGGACGATCTGGGCCTGGAACTCGGCGCCCGGGTAGCAATGGTCTCCCACAATGCTGCCCGCCTGCTCGTGTTCCTCTACGGAACGAGTGCCTTTGGCAGGGTGGGAGTTCCAATCAACTTCAGGCTGAACCGCGAAGAGGTGCAGTTCATAGTCGACCACTCCGGCGCCGAGGTCCTGATCATGGACCCAGAGCTCGAGGCAGACCTGGGCGACATCGCGGTGAAGCACCGACTTCTGGCCGGCGAGGAGTCCGACGCTCTCTTCACCCGGGGCATGAACGAGGGTGCCGAGCCCCGCCCATGGACACCCGACGAGGGTGCAACGGCAACCATCAACTACACCAGCGGCACGACAGCCCGCCCCAAGGGCGTGGAGATGACCCACCGGAACCTCTGGCTGAATGCAGCCGTGTTCGGATGGCACACCGGCGTCAACGACCGCGACGTCTACCTCCACACCCTGCCGATGTTCCACTGCAACGGCTGGGGGATGCCGTATGCGGTAACGGCCATGGGTGGCCAGCACATCGTCCTGCGCAAGGTCGACGGCCCCGAGATACTGCGCCGAATCGATCACCACGGCGTAACGCTCCTGTGCGGGGCTCCGGCCGTGATCTCCGCAGTCCTCGATGCGGCAGCCGACTGGGACGGGCCGATTCCAGGCTCGGGCACAATGCGGACCGTCGTCGCCGGCGCACCACCACCCACCAGGACCATCGAGAGGGTTGAGACCGAACTTGGCTGGGAGTTCATCCAGATCTACGGCCTCACCGAAACTGCTCCCCTCCTGACCATAAACAGGAACCGCTCCGAGTGGGACCACCTGAATGCCGGTGAACGGGCGTCAATGCTGTCCCGGGCCGGAGCCCCGGCGCTCGGCGTGAGCATCGACACGGCACCCGATGGTGAGCTCCTTACCTGCACGAACCACGTGCTCAAGAGCTACTGGGACCAACCCGAGGAGACCGCCGCAGCCCTGGCAGATGGCTGGTTCCACACCGGAGACGGTGCGGTCATCGGTGACGACAACTACGTCACGATCACCGACCGTAAGAAGGACGTGATCATCTCGGGTGGCGAAAACGTGTCGTCCATTGAGGTAGAGGACTGTCTCTTCTCCCATCCGGCGGTCGCCGAGGTGGCCGTCATCGGTGTTCCTGACGAAAGATGGGGAGAGACCATCAAGGCCCTGGTCGTCCTGGGCGGTGCAGGGGATCCCGGGGAACAGGGCGCCGACATCCCAGGTGAACAGGACCTGATCCACCACTGTCGCGACAGGTTGGCACACTTCAAGTGCCCGACATCGGTCGAGTTCCGCGACGAGTTGGCGCGCACTGCCACGGGAAAGCTCCAGAAGTTCAAGCTCCGTGCCCCCTACTGGGAGGGCATGCAGAAGCAGGTGAACTAGGAGTGCCAGATCGGCCGATGGGAGGACCGTGAGGGTGTGAAACAAAGAGAACCGGAGCAGGCCGTGCCAACAGGGCGTGAGCGACTGGCCATGTGGGCCGTAAAGGCTGCACTCGCAGCCTGCCTCCTTGTCGGCCTCCTATTTCCCGAGATCCCGGGGGTGGCGGGAAAGGGATGGCCCGAGCGGGCCGTCGGCTATCCGCTGTCGGCGCTCATCGTCCCCATGGTCTGGTGGATGACGCGTGGCCGCCGGCATCCCGACACCGCCTCAACGGACACAGCCTCGCCGTCCACCTACCCGTTCCTCGGTGACGCCCTGCTCGTGACCCCGTTCGTCCTGGACCTGGCCGGCAACCTCGTGAACCTCTACGACACATTCGAACGGTTTGACGACATCCTCCACTTCGTGAACTGGACGTTCCTGGTGGCCGCCATGGTCCTGTTCCTGAGGTCGGCCCGGCTCGCCCGCTGGAACCTCGTGCTCCTCGGGTCCGGTTTCGGTGCACTGGCAATCGTTGCGTGGGAGGGGGTTGAGTGGATCATCCAGGAGATGGGCACCACGGGCCTGCAACTCACCTACGACGACACCATCGGCGATCTGGTGCTCTCCTCGTCAGGCGGGGTTATCGGAGCGGCTCTGGCTGCGGTGGCCCTGACCCGCGGTGGATCTCCCGACCAGCTCTCAAGCTGACCTTCCGACTAGGTCCCCAACTCCGCGAGCGGCACACCCTCGAAGAACCTTCTGGGGTTCTCGACCACAAGCATGTCGACCTGCTCGTCGGTCACGCCATGGTCGTGCAGCATCGGCACGATCTCACGATCGAAGCGGGTGGGATCGAACAGGTCGGCAAGACGTCCAGCTGCTGCGGCGGGAAACGGTTCGCCCCTCCAGCACCAGACCGAGTCGTGGCTTACAACCAGCCGGTCACCGGCCCCGCGCCCCAGCAGGCGCACCAGCGAGGCCACCCTGTCGACATCTGGCATGAGCGTTCCGATGCCGAACCTGTCAAAGCCCAGGTAGCTGCCACCGGCCGCAATCCCCATGTGGTAACCGGTATCGGTGCTGCCGCACGAGTGCCCGATGATCACCCGGTTCGCCGGCACCCCTGCGGCAGTGAGCAGTTCCTGTTGGAGTTCCCCCATCGTTCCCCGGTCGGTGTGTGTGGTCACCGGAGCGCCGGTCGCAACCGCCGCTTCCGCCGCCGCATTGAACACCGTCCTCTCGTAGTCGGTCATCGCCCCCGGCCCGGTCGCACACTTGATGATGCCGGGCCGTACGCCGGTGCTGCCGACACCGTCGGTCAACTCGGAGATGAACTGGTCGGCCATGACAGCGCCAACGTCCTCGAACTGGGCCTTGAAGTGCCAGTATGCGCTACCCCCCTCCTCTTCCTTGTAGAGGCCGGTGGCGCAGACGATGTTGAAACCCGTCGCCTCGGCCACCTCGACCATCAACTCCACATCTCGCCCCAGGTCGGAAGGGCATGGGTCGAGCATCGAGGAGTACCCCAGATCCTGGAGTTGGCTGATGCGCTCCGTACAGACGTCCACCATCTCGGCCCTGTCGGGACCCGGCCGGCTTGAATGGGCCTCGAAACCCGCATAACCGATGCTGAGGTGCTCATGCATGAGCGTCCGCCCCAGGTCGGCGGTCGAGATGGGGCCCGTGACCGTCTGGACGGTGTGGCCCGGCGAATCTCCCTCCGGTGAAGCAGAACCTGCGTCGGCTGGCATGGCTCCATGCTCCCACAGCGGCCGCACCGGACCGTTCTCCTGGAATATGTGGAAAACCCACCGCATGGAAGGGTTGTTCACCTCACTCCCACCCCCCCCTCAGCGGGTTGCCACTGTGAAGGCTGGCATCTAGCGTGGGTGCGCTGCCCAACGATGGGCGGCCATCCACGTACCTCGTCCCCATGGATCGGGCTGCACGGATGATCAATCAGGTTGAATCGAAAAATGAATCGGAGGGGTTTATATGCAGAAGAGCAAGTTCGTAAGGCTGCTTGCACTGTTCCTGTCGATTGGTGTCATCGCCGCCGCATGCGGTAGCGACGACAGCGACGACACACCGGCTGCACCGGCCACAACGGCTGCACCGGCCACAACGGCCGCAGAGGTCGAGGTTGTGCAGGGCGGGAGCCTGCTCGACGCCGTCCAGGCACGTGGCACGCTCAATTGTGGTGTAAGCGGTAGCGCTGTGGCGTTCTCAGAAACCCAGGCCGACGGTTCGGTCACCGGTTTCGACGCCGACTACTGCCGTGCAGTGGCAGCAGCCGTCCTCGGTGACGCCAACGCCGTCATGTTCATGGCGTTGACAGCAGCAGAACGTTTCACGGCAGTTCAGACTGGCGACGTCGACGTGCTCATGCGCAACTCGACCTGGACCCAGAGCCGTGACACCGACGTGGGCATGGACTTCGGTCCCACGACCTACTACGACGGCCAGCAGTTGATGGGCCGTGTCTCCGACGGGTTCTCCGGTACCTCAGGTATCGCCGACCTCGAAGGCGCAGTCGTGTGCACCAACGCTGGTACCACAACCGAGAAGAACATCGCAGAGGCGACCGAACTGGCTGGCGTGAACATCACGCTCAACTCGTTCGAGACCGGTGACGAGGTCTGGCAGCAGTTCCTCGACGGCGCATGTGACATCTCCACCACCGATGGTTCCGCTCTGGTAGGCCGCAAAGTCAAGCAGCAGCCTGCCAACGAAGAGTGGGTCATCTTCCCGCCGACGCCCATCTCCAAGGAGCCCCTCGGCCCGGTTTACGGCCAGAACGACTCCGCATGGGCTGACGCCGTCAACTGGACCGTGTACGCCACGATCATCGCCGACGAGTACGGCGTCAACCAGGCAAACGTCGACAACTGGCTCAGCGAGCCGGGCGAGGTCGGCCGCCTCCTGGGTGGTGACGGTGAGTTGCAGACCACAATGGGGCTGAGCGCAGATGCGTTCTACAACGTCATCAAGCAGGTCGGCAACTACAGCGACATCTACAACTCCAACCTGAACCCCGTGGGCCTCGTCCGCGAGGGTTCAGCTAACGCCAACTGGAAGGAAGGCGGCCTCATCTACTCACCGCCTGCACGCTAAGCGAGCAGTTGGGAAGTTAGATGGGTAACCAGGCAACAGTTACCCAGTAGCAGTTACCTGAGATACGCGTGAAGGTCCCGCTGTCCGGGGGTGCATGGCACCTCCTGACAGCGGGACCTTCCGCATACCGGGCCAGTTGCCCGCCCTGCGGCACAATTCCGGAAGAGCCGGCGCCGTGCATGTAGTTTCCAGCCAGTTCTGATCAGCAACCCGAACTCTCGCCCAGAAACCACTACCTTCCGAGAAACATGACCGCACCCACCAACCAGGCCTCAAGTACCCATGAAGCGGTATCGCAACGCGTACCACTTTGGCGGGACGCTGTGGTCGTCAAATGGATGACACAGGTCACGCTCCTCACCCTCGTACTGGCGACACTCTGGTTCCTGGCCAGTCAAGCAGGCGACAACCTGTCGGCCCGCGACATAGATATCGGTTTCGACTTCCTAGAACGACCACCCGACATCCAACTCAGTGAGGGCATCGACACCCACCCCGCAACCGGCGGCCGTGCACTCTGGGTTGGAATGGTCAACACCCTGCGCATGGCCGGGGCCGGAATCATCTTTGCAACGCTCCTGGGCGTAGTAGTCGGCCTCTCAAGGCTCTCCAACAACTGGCTCATCCAGCGCCTTGGAACAATCTGGGTTGAAACCCTGCGAAATGTCCCGCTGCTGGTCCAAATCATCTTCTACTCATCGGTCCTCTCGACCCTTCCCAGAGTCGGTCTGGACACCGGACCGATCAATGGCTGGCTCCACATCTCAAATAAAGGCCTCTCAATACCCCGCATCTTCATTGCCGATGGCTTCTACCAATGGGCCGTGGTGGTGCTCCTCGGCGCGATCGGTGCTCGCTACGTCCACAAGAGGCGTGTCCACCTCCACAACGAGACCGGTGCCAACACCTCACCAATCCTGTGGGCACTCGGAACCATCGTGGTGTTCGCCATCGTGGGGCTGTTCATCCACCCAGCCTTCAGTTTCATAGGTCCGATCATGGGTGCAATTGCAGGTCTGTTGGACAGCCTCCCGGTGATCCTCCCCCAAGTCGTGCTCTCTGCCGCTGCAATCTTTTTCGCTGCCCGCTGGATCCGAGGGTTTCTGGCTGACAGGCGCAGTGCTGTGGGCCACCTCGCTCTGTCCGACGACGACTACTTCAGGATCATCTTTGCAGCCACCGCCGCCCTAATCGCTGTTGCCATCTTGAGTATGTGGTCGGGATTCTCCTCATGGCTCATCAACAGCGGCACAGACCTCTTTGAGGTGATCGAGGACAAGTTCAACGCGGATGGTGCTGCCAGACCATTCGATGCAATGAGACCCGACATCGTTAAGCCCGGCAAGTTTGCCAACTACGGAACCAGTGGCCTGACTATCACTATCGGCTTTGCTGCCGTGTTCTTCGGTGTGGTCTTCTACACATCGGCATTTATCGGTGAAATCGTCCGCGGGGGCATTCTGGCGGTCCCGAAGGGGCAGATCGAAGCTGCCAGCGCCGTCGGCCTTTCCCGAGCACAGTCGCTGCGTCACATTGTCTTGCCCCAAGCCTTCCGCATAATCCTTCCACCTCTTGGGAACCAGTACCTAAACCTGACCAAGAACACTTCTTTGGCAATCGCCGTTGGCTATAGCGACATTGTCCAGGTCGGCCAGACCGTATACAACCAGACTGGCAAGACTCTGCCAGTAGTGGCGATCTGGATGCTGTTCTACCTCGCCTGCTCGCTGACAATCTCGGTGATAGTCAACTACTACAACGTTCGGCTGAAGTTGGTGGAGCGATGAGTGAGTACGGCGCTGATACACCCACCATCGGTGATGTTCCAAGGATTGTTACACCCCCCGTAGAACCACACCTGCCTCCTCGACAGTGGCTCGCAAAGAACCTGTTCCCCAGCAAGCTCAACACGCTGTTGACCATTGTCGCCAGCTTGGTGATCCTCGCCATCGTCCGAGGTCTCCTTGGGTTCATCTTCAACCCAATCCGTCAGTGGAACGCCACGGCGGTGAACCTGCGCCTCATGATGACCCATGCGTATCCGGCGGACCAGTACGTCCGGGTCTGGGTTTCCGTGGCTGTCTTCTTGGTCCTGACAAGCCTCTCCCTGGTCGTGTGGCGTGTTGGATTCCGAATTCTGCTCCGCAAGCTCGCCAAGCAGGTCATTGCAGGTGGCGTGTTTGGCCTCCTTGTTTCAGTGTTGGCACCCTTCAGCACTAATGCGACGCTGATCTGGTTAGCGGTGAGTGCCGGTGTCTTGGCTATCGGACTCGGCCTTTTGCGAGCGCCCGAAGAGGCCACAATCAGCTCGCTCACCCTCGTGGTCGGTGCCAGTTCGCTTGCCGCCGCGTCCCTCTGGCTGATCCCCTACGGACGCCACAGCTTCGTCCCTGACAGGACTCCAAGGATCCTTGCAGAACCAGGAACCGTGGCTATCACGACCAAGTTGCCCTGGACGATCATGTTGGTGATCGCCGTAGCCACCTACGCCGTCGGCCGCATGCTCAGGGACCGTATTCCCACCAAGCAGGCCCAGACGGTCCTACTTTTGACCTGGTTCCTGGCTCCACTTGCCCTCATCTACCTTGTGCTGCGCGATCCTGACTTCGACATGGCCCACGTAGTCTCCACGGATATCCCAATCTTCTTGGTGTTCGCTGCGTTGGGTTCTGCCACCCTCTTTTGGTTAACCAGGCCCGACACGGGCGAAATTGGCCGAGTCATCGCGATGGTAATCCTATTCCTGGGCTTCGGGTCCTTCCTGACTCCGATGCGAATGGTCATCCGCATACTCCTGATCCTTCTAGCGATGTTCTCCCTAGCCGCTCCTACATTCAGTGGTGACCGCCAGACGAGGCGCCGCTACGCCACGACTTGGACAGTGGTGACCCTGTTCCTTTGTTGGCTGATAACGGCAATCAATACACCCTCCACCGTTGACGTTCCCGGAGAGTTCTTCATGGGAGGCTTCTCACTAACGCTTCTCGTGGCCTTCTTCACCCTCATCATCTCCTTCCCACTCGGCGTCGTACTGGCCTTGGCCCGAACCTCGACCATGCCTGTCTTCCGTCTGCTGGCCACCACATTTATTGAATTCGTGCGGGGCATTCCGCTTATCACGATCCTCATCTTCTTCAGTGTCATGGTCCCCCTCTTCCTGCCCGATGGAATGGACCTGCCAGAGCTCACGGCTGTCACGATCGGCTACGCCCTGTTCGCCTCCGCCTATCTGGCCGAGAACGTTCGTGGCGGCCTCCAGTCAGTCACACGTGGACAGCACGAAGCTGCAGAGGCAGTTGGTATGACCACTTCCCAAAAGACGGTCTTTATCGTCCTCCCCCAGGCTCTGCGTGTAGCGATTCCGCCCCTAGTTGGCCAGGTGATCGCAACGTTCAAAGAGACTTCGCTGCTCTACATCATCGGCCTCTACGACCTTTTGTTCGTGGCCAAGGCACTGGTACCCAACCAGACTGAGTTCATGGGCAGCACCAGAGAAAACCTGCTGTTCGTCTCGGTTATCTACTGGATAATCGCCTACAACTTGTCCAAGGCCAGCCAACGTCTGGAGCGACGTGTGGGGCTTGGTGAACGATGATCACAACATGGCTTCCCAGACAGGAGGACAGGACACCATGAACGACATGGATACCGATGCCAGAACAGATGCAGAACCCCCGGCTCGCTCTGAACGCGATCTGAGCAACGCCGCAGACATGATCGTCTGTGAGGAGATCTGTAAGTGGTACGGGGACTTTCAGGCACTTGAGGGCGTCTCAGCGACCATCAAGGAACAGGAGGTCGTTGTCGTACTGGGACCATCGGGCTCTGGTAAGTCCACCTGGATCCGATGCATCAACCGGCTCGAACAGCATCAGGAGGGCAGAATCGTAGTCGACGGTGTTGAGTTGACCAATGACCTAAGAAACATCGAAAAGGTCCGTTCTGAAGTTGGAATGGTCTTCCAGCAGTTCAACTTGTTCCCCCACCTGAAAGTCCGCGACAACGTCAGCCTCGCCCCGATTTGGGTACGCAAGAAGCCCAAGGCCGAGGCCGAGGAACAGGCGCAGGCCCTGTTGGAACTGGTCGGAATCCCCGAGCAGGCAGACAAGTTCCCCGGTCAGTTGTCGGGTGGTCAACAGCAGCGCGTGGCCATTGCCAGGGCCTTGGCCATGGAACCCAAGATCATGCTGTTCGATGAGCCGACATCGGCTCTCGACCCGGAGATGATCAAAGAGGTCCTCGACGTCATGAAGAACCTGGCGCTGTCAGGTATGACCATGATGGTCGTGACCCACGAGATGGGCTTTGCCAAGGAGGTGGCCGACCGGATCATCTTCATGGAGGAGGGCCAGATCGTCGAGGTCGGCACTCCCGAGCACTTCTTCACCAACCCGACCGAGGACCGCACCAAACTCTTCCTGTCGCAGATCCTGGCCTGACAGGCTTGCCTAGCCTGCTTGCCTGGCCTGATCCCCTCGGGAAGGGTTCAACCCCGGAGTATCTCAGTCCTCACGCAGGAGCTCTATCACAGCTGAGGTGTCCCACCGACCGTGGCCCTGCTCCTGAAGCCTGGCGTAGTTCTGGTCAGCCAACTCGGTGAACGGCAACGTGGCACCCAGCCGTTCGGCCTCGTCGAACACGATGCCGAAGTCCTTGCGCATCCAGTCGATTGCGAAACCATGGTCGAAGTGGCGCTCCAGCATCGTGCGGGCACGGTTGTCCATCTGCCATGAGCCCGATGCCCCCTTGCTGATCGCTGCCAGAACCGGTTCCAGGTCGAGACCTGCCCTGCGGGCAAAGTCAAGTGCCTCGGCCAGGCCCTGGATGAGGCCACCTATGCAGATCTGGTTGACCATCTTTGTGAGCTGCCCATGGCCTACAGGCCCCACGAGGACCGTCGCCTTTGCATAGGCGTCGATGACAGACTGGACGCTGTCGAATACCCCCGGATCGCCGCCACACATGATGCTGAGTTGCCCGTCTTCTGCCCCCGCCTGCCCGCCCGAGACCGGGGCATCCACGAAACCGACACCCACCTCGGCAGCCGCCGCGGAAACCTCCCGGGCCACCTCGGCCGAAGCAGTCGTGTGGTCAACCAGGGTCGCAGGTCTTCCAGTGCCAGCCATGCCAGCGAGCACCCCGGAGTCGCCGAAAACCACGGACCTCACATCATCGTCGTTGCCAACGCACATCATCACTACGTCTGCACCCCCGGCCGCCTCCGCCGGTGTGTCTGCCATCGCACCACCGTGCTCCCCAACCCACGCCTCGGCCTTCGATCCCGTGCGGTTGTAGACGGTGGTCGGGTGACCTGCCGCCTGGAGGTGGCCGGCCATCGGATACCCCATCACCCCGAGCCCGACAAACGCGCACCTGGCCATGTTCTGCTCTCCTACCTTCAGGACCGGACTGCCGACCCTAGTTCCCATAGCTGAGTGCCTTCCGTACCTGGGTACCTCGTCTCCTGCTCGCACCTCCCCCTCCTGGCCAATGCCTTCTACCATCTCCGGTTGGCCCGGGCTAGGCGACAGGTGGCAGGCTGTGCCAGCGTGCCGCCGTAGGCGTCTCAGGACCTGTCCGTGGCACCGGCCTCCAACTCCCCAACAATCAGGAGCGACATCGACAATGGGTAACCTCTGTGAAGGCCGAGTAGCGGTAGTGACCGGTGCAGGCCGGGGCATCGGACGCGAACACGCGCTGCTCCTGGCTGAGAACGGTGCAAAGGTCGTGGTGAACGACCTCGGAGGCGACGCCGCCGGATCGGGCACCGACCTGTCACCGGCTCAGGAAGTCGCTGGCGAGATAGAGGCCATGGGTGGCGAGGCCGTGGTAAACGGCGCCAACGTCGCGGACTTCGACGCCGCAGGCACCATGGTTCAACAGGCCATCGACACCTGGGGTCGCCTCGACATTCTCGTTAACAACGCCGGGATCCTCCGGGATCGTATGGTCTTTTCGATGTCTGAATCCGACTGGGACGCCGTGATCGATGTCCACCTGAAGGGCACCTTTGCTCCCGCCCACCACGCAGCCGTCCACTGGAGGGAAAAGGCGAAGTCGGGCGACTACGCCCCGGAGGAACTGTTCGGTCGGATCATCAACACGTCCTCCCCATCCGGCATCTACGGAAACGTCGGCCAGTGCAACTACGGCGCTGCCAAGGCAGGGATCGCCGCCTTCACGGTCATCAGCGCCATGGAACTCGTCCGGTACGGGGTGACGGTGAACTGCCTGGCCCCCGGCGCATTCACCCGGATGACGTCCGGCCTGGCCGGTTGGGAGTCCATGGACGAGGAAACCAGGGAGGCCATGAGCCCCCGCTGGATAGCAGTGCCCACCGTGTGGCTCTGCAGTGAGGCCGCCCAGAACGTGACCGGCCGGGTATTTGACGTGCATGGCAGCCAACTGGGCATAGCGGAGCAGTGGCATCTCGGACCGACCGCGGTCCAGCCCGACGACCCCGCTGACTTGACTGACGTGATGGCCGGTCTCATGGCCGACGCTCAGCTCAACTCCGACATGCAGGGGATGCCGGCCGAGGGCCCGGGGCGACCAGGCCGGGGCTTGTAGGGGGCCAGCCCCCTGCTAGCGCCTGCCAGCAAACCCCACCAGCAGGCCATCCAGGACCACCATGAGCATCGACTTCAGCTTCACCCCTGAGCTGGAGGAACTACGCGACCGGGTACATGCCTTCGTCGACGAGGTCATTAGACCGACAGAGGTCGAGTTGGAGGAGGCCGAGGGCAGCCAGCGCCTCGACACCCTCATCTCCCTGCGGAAGCAGGCCCACAAGGCCGGCATCTGGTTGCCCCACATGCCCGAGGAATGGGGCGGCATGGACCTGGGACACGTCGAGTTGGCCATGGTTCAGGCAGAGGCCGCCCGCTCCTACTACGGACCCTGGGTCTTCAACTGCCAGGCCCCAGACGAGGGAAACATGCACACCCTCCTCCACTGGGCGACTGACAGCCAGAAGGAGCGCTACCTCAGGCCACTCTGCGACGGCCGAACCTGGTCGTGCTTCGCCATGACCGAACCGGAAGTGGCCGGTTCAGACCCAACCCTTATCCGAACCACCGGGTACCAGGATGGTGAGGAGTGGGTCATCAACGGTCACAAGTGGTTCATCTCAAATGCCCACAGGGCCAGTTTCGCCATCCTCATCGTCCGCACCGAGGACGACCCGGACCTTCCCCAGGCAGCCAACACGGCGTTCCTCGTCGACCTACCCCACGATGGCTGGAACGAGGTCCGCCAGATCGAGACAATGCACGGCTCCACCGGCCACTCCGAAATCCTCCTTGAGGACCTGCGGTTACATGAGTCCCAGATGCTCGGAGGTCGCGGCCAGGGGCACCTGCTCGGCCAGTACCGCCTGGGTCCGGCACGTCTGGCCCACTGCATGCGCTGGATCGCCCAGGCTGAGATGGCCCTCGACATGATGGTTGCCCGCTCCCTCGAGCGCTTCAGCCACGGTTCGGTTCTGGCTGAGAAGCAGGGAATCCAGTGGATGATCGCCGACTCCACGATGGAGCTCTATCAGTCCAAGCTGATGGTGCTGCATGCCGCGTACAAGATCGACCGGGGTGAGGATTTCAAGTCGGAGGTCTCGATGGCCAAGCACTTCGTGGCTAACAGCCTGAACCGCATCATCGACCGCTCGATCCAGGTGCACGGTGCCCTCGGCTACTCAACCGACACCCCCCTTGCCCACATGTACCAACACGCCCGCTGGGCACGCTTCGCAGATGGTGCCGACGAGATCCACCAAATGCGCATCGCCCAGAGAACCATCGCCGCCTACAAGGACCACGGCAGCACTGCAGCCGCCACCGGCGGACTGCCCATCTAGCTGAAGCGAGCCCGCCCGGTTCCTGCTACTGGGAGCAAGTTGACGTCACCTGCATGCGGGTTCGGTCCAGCCTGTCACCCAGCTTCCCCGCTCCCCGCCGCTCCCCTATCTTCACCACACGAGTGGCACTCCAGAGCCAGGGTCACATGGGACACCCCCAGTTCCACAAGAGACCCCTCCACCTCGGCTCCAACCAGTTGTGCATCGTGGAGGCTGTCGGCGGCAACCACCACGTGGGCACTGAGTGCAACCATCGTCGAGTCCACCGCCCACACGTGCAGGTGGTGCACGTCATCGACGCTCTCATGGGATGTCATAGCATTAGTCAACTCGTTGGTGTCGACTCCCGCAGGAGTCCCCTCCAACAGGATGTGGGTTGTCCGGCTGACGAGCCCCACACCAGACCACAGAACCAACCCTGCAATCAGGAAGGACACTGCGGGATCCACCCATGCCGCCTCCCACAACACAACAGCAAGGCCGGCGACGAGCACTCCGAAGGACCCGGCTGCATCGCTGAGGAGGTGAAGTGCCGCGCCCGAGACGTTCAGGCTCTGGTCGCCGCTGCGCTGAAGCATCCACGCGCTGCCGCCGTTCACACAGAGCCCGACAACGGCGACCGTGAACACCCCCCACCCCGAGACCTCGGGTGGGTCGCCGATACGCCGTGTGGCCTCCACCACTATCCATCCCGCAGCAGCAACAAGCAGCACCGCGTTCAGGAGGGCTGCCATCACCTCGGCCCGCCTGAGGCCGAAGCTGTACCTGTCGCTGGGCGTTCGGGCCGAGAGCGACATGGCCACCGAGGCGACAACGAGGGCAAACACGTCAGATCCCTGGTGGACGGTGTCGGCCAGCAGGGCGAGGGATCCGAACAGAAGTGCACCGACAACCTGAACGACCAGCAGCACACCGTTTGCCACCAGCGCCAGCCTGAAGACTGGGCCGGCGCCACCATGAGCGTGTGCGTGGCCGGGCCCCTCAGCCATCCCAAGCCCCCCGAAAGTAGATGGTGGTCCACCTTCTTCTTCTCACCCGTCCAACTGTAGGGTTCAGAACAGTTTGTGGGCACCGGCATCGCCCGACCGCTCTCAACAGCCCACCCCAGGAGCAGCCAATGACGAGCACAGCCTCTTCCAATAGTTCCAGTTCCTCGCGGCAGGTAGTAATCGCCGAGGCCGTCCGGACACCCATTGGCAGGCGTGGCGGTGGCCTCTCAACCTGCCACTCGGTCGACGTTCTCGGAACAGTCCAGAAGGCCCTATTCGACCGCTCGGGTGTCGACCCCCTCGAGGTTGGTCAGGTAGTGGGAGGATGCGTTGGCCAGGTCGGCATGCAGTCCATGAACGTGACCAGAACGGCATGGCTGACTGCGGGCCTGCCGATAGACGCACCTGCCACCACGGTCGACACGCAGTGTGGTTCCTCTCAACAGGCCACCAACCTGGCTTACGCGCTGGTCGCCTCCGGCACCGTCGATGTCGCCGTCGGCTGTGGGGTTGAGTTGATGAGCCGGGTCGAGTTCGGTGCCACCACCCCCAAGGATCCGGACTCCGGCCTTCCCATCAACCACAACTACTTCGAGCACCACGAGTTCACCACCCAGTTCGAAGGCTCCGAGCGCATCGCCGACCAGTGGGAAATCACCCGCGAGGACTGCGATTCCTTCGGGAAGATGTCCCAGGACCGGGCGGCCAGGGCCTGGAGCGAGGACCGCTTCGGAACCCAGGTCGTGCCGGTGGAAGTCCCGGTTCTTGATGATGCCGGTGTGCCGACAGGTGAAACCACCACCATCAGCCGCGACGAGGGCCTACGCGAAACCAGCATGGAGGCGCTCGCCGGCCTGCGTCCCACCGGCCGAGAGGACGGCGTGCACACCGCTGCCACCTCATCACAGATCTCCGATGGCGCTGGAGCTCTCCTGTTGATGACCGCAGAAAAGGCCGAGGCCCTGGGTGTCACGCCAATCGCCCGCTTTGTCGACACCTGTCTGGTCGGCTCCGACCCTGCGCTCATGTTGACCGGTCCCATCGGTGCCACAGCCAAGCTTCTGGCCGACAACGCTATGACAATCGACGACATCGACGTGGTTGAGATCAACGAGGCGTTCGCCTCGGTGGTGCTTGCATGGGAAAAGGAGTTCGGGCCCGACATGGAACGGGTGAACCCCAACGGTGGCGCCATCGCTCTGGGCCATCCGCTTGGAGGGACCGGAGCCATCCTCACAACCAAGGCAGTTCATGAACTGCAGCGCACCGGAGCGGACCACGCCCTGATCACCATGTGCTGCGGCGGCGGCATAGGAACCGGAACCCTGCTGCAACGGTTGTAGACCCGTCTGATTACCAGCCGGGCATGCCCGCAGCATGCGGAGATGGCACGGGAACTTGAGGGCCTACTCCCCAAAGAATGCCAGGTGCTCGGCCTCCAACTGCTCTCCAGACGGAGCTACCGTCACAAATGGTCCACCCGCGACCTCTGATGAAACCAGTGCTAGGGCCATGTTCGAGCCGTGCTTCGGCGACCACACCGCTGACCGCACGGTTCCCACCTGGTCGCCTGCACCTACTGTGAAAACCGGCCACGGGTGTTCACTCGGAACAGCGAAGCGCTCACCCGACAGCAGCACCGTCACCAGGCGCCGGGCAGGGCCACGCTCACGCTCGGCCAACAGGGCCGACTTCCCAATGAAGTCATCCTCGCGGTCGAGCGAGAGGAACCGGCCCAGACCCACCTCAAGCGGCGTGGCGTCACCCCCACAGTCGCCCCCATATGAAAACAGCCCCGACTCGATGCGCTCATCGGACATTGGGCCACCGGGGTGGATGCCGAAGGGCCCACCCGCAGCCCACACGGCATTCCACAGGTCGTGGCCCCGCGAACCGTCGGTGAGGAACAACTCGAACCCGCCCTGTCCGCTCCACCCAGACCGGCAGAGCACAAACGGAATCCCCTCGTGTTCCACCTCTACGAATCCGAAGAAGGGAATGTCACGCACCCACTCCCCCAACATGGCGACCACCACATCCTCGGCCCGCGGCCCCTGCACGCCCAGCGGCGACACGTCGGGCTCAAAGACCCGACAGTCCATGCCCCGCTCGGCACCGATAGCCCGGACCCACAGCAGCAGGTCACTGTCTGCAATGGAGAACCAGAAACGGTCCTTGGCCAACTTCAGGATCATCGGGTCGTTGATCAACGTCCCCTCGTGGTCACAGATCGGCGCATAGCGCACCCGCCCAACGGCACACCCGGACATGTCGCGGGCCGACACATACTGAACCAGCTCGAAGGCGTCCGGCCCCACGACCTCAACCTGGCGCTCGCACGCCACGTCCCACAGCGACACACGCTCCACAAGCGCCTTGTACTCGGCATCGGGATCCCCGAACGACTCCGGAAGGACCATCTTGTTGTAGACGCTCGCATGCGTCATCCCGTGTGCGGACACCGCCTCGTAGAAGGGCGACTTTCGGATCCTGGCCCCCAGGCCAATCGTGAAACTCATCAGTTGACCTCGCTCTCGCCGTGGCGGTACTGCGGCACCAGCGACGCCTCCAGGGGTGTGTTTCCGAGGATCAGGTCCGCGGCCTTCTCGGCAGTCATCATCACCGGAGCGTAGATGTTGCCGTTTGTAAGGGTCGGCATGACGGAGGCGTCGACCACGCGCAGCCCGTCCGTTCCGTGCACCCGCATCGACATTGGGGCCACCACGGCCATCTCGTCGGTTCCCATCCGGGCTGTACACGACGGGTGCAGCGCCGTCTCGGCGTCACGTCGCACCCAATCCAGGATCGCCTCATCGCCCTCAACCTCCGGACCCGGCGACAGTTCGCCTCCGTTGAACTCCTCAAAGGCGGGCTGTCCCATGATGTTGCGTGCCACCTCAATGGCCTCGGTCCACTCGCGACGGTCCTCCGGAGTGGACAGGTAGTTAAACAACATTTCGGGCTTCTGGAACGGATCGCCGGACCTGATGCGCACCCGGCCCCTGCTGTTGGAGAACATGGGGCCGATGTGGAACTGGTAGCCGTGGCCGGCAGAGGGCACGGAACCGTCGTAGCGGATTGCGATCGGCAGGAAGTGGAACATGAGGTTCGGCCAACCAACGTCCTCGTTACTGCGCAGGAAGCCACCCGCCTCGAAGTGGTTCGTGGCACCCGGACCACGCCGGAACAGCCACTGCAGGCCAACCCACGGGCGGCGCCACATGGCCAGGTACGGCGCCATGGACACCGGCTGGGTGCATGCATACTGCACGTAGGCCTCCAGGTGGTCCTGGAGGTTCTCGCCCACACCGGGTAGGTCCACCAACTGGTCGACCCCGGCGTCAGCCAGGACTGAGGCGGGCCCGATTCCTGAGAGTTGCAGCAGTTGGGGCGTGTTGATCGCCCCGCCGCAGAGGATCACCTCGGTGGCTCGCGCCACGCTGCGTGAGCGCCTCCCCCATCGCTGGTACTCCACCCCCACAGCCCGGGTGCCCTCGAACCTGACCCTCGTGGCCTGTGCCCGGGTGACCACCTCAAGGTTCGGGCGGTTCATCGCGGGGTGCAGGTAGGCCCTTGCAGCCGACAGGCGCCGACCCCTGTGAACGTTCCGGTCAAATGCGTTGAAGCCCTCCTGTCGGTAGCCGTTCACGTCGTCGGTCAGGGGGTGGCCGGCCTGTTGGACCGCCTCGAAGAAGGCACGGAACAGCGGACTGGTCGCGGGGCCACGCTCAAGGACCAGCGGGCCGTCGCCGCCGCGCCAGTCGTCCTCCCCTGCCAGGCAGGTCTCCATGCGCCTGAAGTAGGGAAGGCAGTGTGCATAGTCCCAGGCCTCACAGCCAGGGGTAGCCGCCCAGCGGTCGTAGTCCATCGGGTTCCCCCGTTGGAAGATCATCCCGTTGATGCTCGAGGAACCACCGAGAACCCTGCCGCGGGCGTGGTAGACCCGGCGGCCACCCATCTCTGGTTCCGGCTCAGACTCGTACTTCCAGTCGTAGAACCGGTTGCCAATGCCGAACGAGAGGGCAGCAGGCATGTGGATAAACACATCCCACCGGTAGTCGGGACGACCGGCCTCGACCACCAGCACCCGGTTCGAGGGGTCGGCACTGAGACGGCTGGCCAGGGCACAGCCGGCCGAACCCCCGCCGACGATTACAAAATCGTAGTCGTCCGGTGTCTGGCCACCCACCTGCGAACCTCCCTCGAACAGCCGTCACGAACCCGCAGAGTCTGCCCGATCCCACAGATTGAACGCTGCAATCCACTACAGGTCCGCCGCCTACCTCGCCGATCCCCGCTGAGCCGCCTGCCCGACCCCTAGGGTTCAGGGTCCGTGAAGAAACTCTCTGAGTACCCCATACCTCCCAAGCCCCTCCTCCGGGGCGTCTCGCACCGCTCGGCGTTCACGGCGTCGCTCACCCTCGCTCCGATCATGATCGTCGTGGCACCGGGCATCTGGCCACGCTTCATCACGGCCCTCTACAGCCTCTCGATCGTGGCGCTTTTCGGGGTCTCGGCCCTCTACCACCGGATCAACTGGGGCCAGCGTGGCAGGCTCACCATGCAGCGCCTCGACCACGTGACGATCTTCGTGGCCATCGCAGCCGCCTACACGCCCGTGGCTGTCTTCGCCCTCTCCCCCTGGGCCATGAAAGTCGTGCTGCCCATGGTCTGGGGTGGCGCCCTTCTCGGCATGGCCATCCGGTTGCGCTACACCGACGCCCCGACGTCTCTGGTAGCCCTCCCCTATCTGGTCGTCGGCTGGAGTCTCCTACCCGTAGTGACCGACGCCTGGCAGAACCTGGGGGTGGCTGGATTCCTACTACTGCTGATCGGGGGTCTTCTCTACACAGCCGGCGGGATCGTGTTCGCCATCCGACGCCCCGACCCGTGGCCCGACACCTTCGGCTTCCACGAGATCTTCCACATGCTCACGGTGGCCGCAGCAGCACTCCACTACGTGGCCTTCGCCTTCATCGTGCTTCCAAAGGCCGCCTGACGTCCAGGTAACCGGCTGTTCAGGCCAACAGACATGTCGGGCTAGACAGCGCCCCGACTCCACGCCGCCACCTGCTCGGGGACATCCCTCGGGTCCATGAGCGAATCAGGCTCCGGCGCACAGGCCGCCACAACGAGGGGCAGCACGCCAGCCCAGACATCGGCATACATGTCCTCGGCATCGTCGACAGGCGGCCCGGTTCGCGCCTTCATGGAGCACTCACCAAGTGGCAGCGAGAGGACCGTCGTACCACGAACCTCCTTGTCAGTGTGGGGACGCAGCGCGGCCATCCGCCCCGGTATGACATGGTCGGTCAGCTGGTCGAGTGCCGACACCTTCTCATCCCAGTCGGTGACCTCGGTCGCCGTTCCGAATACCACCACGGACCGGTAGTTCATGGAATGGTGCATGGCCGAGCGTGCCAGGACCAGGCCGTCGAGCAGGGTCACAGTTACACACACCTCGACCCCCGACTTGGCCGTGCGTAGCAGCCGGCTGGCTGGCGAGCCGTGCAGGAGCAGTTGGTCGTCCTGACGTGCGTAGAGCATCGGTATCACGACCGGATGGGCCGCCTCACCCTCACCAGCCACGAGGCCGACGTGGGCGATCAAGCCCTCGTCCAGGACGGCTTCGATCGCTGACCGGTCAGTTACCCCGCGTTCCGGAACGCGGCTGATCTGCGTCCTACTCCCCGCTGGATCACCCACCAGGACCTCCTGAAAACCCGTTCTCTGCTACTTGGGCGACGAGAGAACGTAGTCGCCACGCTTGTCGTCCCATGCCATCGCTACCAGGTCCCTGGCAGCGGCAGCCTTGCAGAACTGCAGGAACCCACTGTAGCCAAGGGCCCGTTCGCTGAAGCCCTCATCTCGCCTACGCAGCTCCGTCTTGAGGCCCGACATGGCAACACCCTTCGTTCGGCCACCGCTCGCATCGGCGACTGCCGCCGCCAGTTGGTCAAAAGCCGCCTGAGCGGGCCCGTCACCGGTGACAAGGTCAACCTCGGGGTCCCTCTTGGCTCCCACCAACTCCACGACACGGCGGTCGGCCAGGTGGCGCAGCAACTCGGTGAATCCGCGGAATCCGTGGTCCGATTCGGTGAAGGTGGGGTCGATACGCAGGATCGCCCGCTTCAGGGTCGAGGCGCGGACATCCTCGTGTGAGCCCTGCATCCCGGCCAGCGTGGAGATCACCAGCTCGTCGAGGCTGGGATCCTCGGCTTGTGAGGCATCCTCGGCCGATGTTTCGGCCTTCGAGCCACCCTTCCGGCTCGCTTCACGGCTGGCCTCAACACCCTCAAGGCGGTCGTAGAACAGGAACTCGTCACAGGCGGGTGGCAGCAGGTTCGAGGTGGAATCACGCACGCCAATGCCGATCACCCGGCGGTCCAACTCGCGCAACTTCTGCACGAGCGGCGTGAAGTCGCTGTCACCGGTGCACAGCACGAAGGTGGTCACGTAGTCACGCTCAAAGGCCAGCTCGAGCGCGTCGACGACCATCTTGATATCAGCGGCGTTCTTGCGGGACGCGCCCATGCGCTGGGGAATCTCCACCAACTCGACCTGGTGGCGAGTGAGGTCACGGCGGTCCTCGTCGAAGCCGGACCAGTCGGCGTAGGCCCGCCGGTAGACGACTCGCCCCCTCTCGGCCATGGCACGTGCGATCGGGGCGAAGTCGAAGCGCTTCAGGCCAAGGCTCTCACGCGCTCCGATGGCAAGGTTCTCGTAGTCGAGGAACAGGCCCATCCGTTCTTCGTTTGCGTCGGTTCTCATGGAAACAGTGTGCCCGCACTATCACCAGAACCGCGGACAGCCATGTTCTGACCTGCTGAGAACAGTCTCAGAGGCAGGGCCTGAATGCCTCGATAAAGCCGGTCGCACGTGGATCCCCGGCAACCCCGCCACCCATCTGGTTCATCACGTAGGCGAAGCCGACACTGCTGTCCAGGTCGTCGAAGGCGATCGAGCCACCGGCACCGGGGGCCCGTAGGACTCACCGGTCAGCATCGGGTTGACCTCCATGTCACGCATGAACCCCAGGCCCCCCACACGTCGACAACGGGAACACCATCCACGTAGGCGCAACAGGTCGCACCCACCTCGTCCAGTTCCTCGAAGTTGAGTCGAAAAGCGTCGGAAACGGCCTCATAGCCAGCCGGCGTGTACCCCTGTCATCGTGCATCCCTGCGGCAGTTGCGCCGAGGCGCTGTCTCGAGAACGCGAACCTATCCAGCCCCCACCACCCACGCCAAGATCTGGCATCCCGGGCCGATACCTGGCATCACCCTGCCGGTACCCTTCCTTGATCAGGGTGCAGCCGCCGGCTGCGCCTACCTGACCAGGGGGATCGTCTCGCAATGACCAGTGAAGGGCAACTACAGGCCGACTTTCGCAGCGACACCGTCACAAGGGCCACCCCCGGGATGCGTGCAGCAATCGCTGATGCGCCTGTCGGCGATGACGTCTACGGCGAGGATCCATCAGTCAACGCCCTGCAGGACCGGATGGCCGAGTTGACCGGCAAGGAGGCCGCCCTCTTCTTCCCCGCCGGAACCCAGAGCAACCTCGCAGCGGTCCTGAGCCACTGCCAGCGCGGCGACGAGTACATCATCGGACGCAACTACCACATCCTCACTGACGAGGTGTCGGGCACGGCCGCCCTCGGTGGTGCGGCTCCTTGGCCGATCGAGGTCGACGGGAACGGTTCGCTCACCGCCGAAGCGGTTCGCGGAGCCGTCAAGGAGCCCGACCAGCACCACCCGGTCACCCGACTGCTCTGTCTGGAGAACACCGTCCACGGCTCCGCCCAGACTGTGGAACTGGTCAATGACCTGGCAGCGGCAGCCCGCGACTGCGGCCTCGCTGTCCACCTTGACGGTGCCCGCCTGTTCAACGCCGCCGTGGCCCTCGACGTGCCGGTAGCCGACATCATCGTGAATGTCGACACAGCCTCGATCTGCCTCTCAAAGGGACTCGGTGCACCCATGGGTGCGATGCTCGTAGGCGACGGTGGGTCAATCGCACGTGCCTTCCGCATGCGCAAGATGCTCGGCGGCGGCATGCGACAGGTGGGCCATATGGCTGCTGCCTGCACGTACGCCCTCGACAACCACGTGGGCCGGCTCGTCAAGGACCACCAGAACGCCGCCCTCATTGCCAACGGGTTCCGCCAGGTTGAGGGCCTCGGGGTCGCGCAGGCGACCAACATGGTCTGGATGACACCACCCGCCGAGTACCACGACGCCCTGGCAGCCCATCTGGCTGCTGACGGCCTTCTGCTGTGGCCATGGAAGCCGACCATGCGTATCGTCACCCACCTCGACGTCGACGCTGAGCAGGCCCAACTGCTCGTCGACTCGGTGCAGAGTTTCTTCAGTCAGATCTGAGAGGAAGGCAACGCAATGGGCGGCACACACGCAGGACAGGTGGTTGTGGTCACCGGAGCAGGCAGGGGAATCGGTCGGGCCATCGCCGAACGGTTCGCCGGCGCAGGTGCCAGCGTCGTCGTGAACGACATCGACGCCGAGGTGGTGAACGAGGTGGTCGACCAGATCACCACCGCCGGCGGTACCGCTACCTCTGCCGTTGCCGACGTTTCTGACAGCTCTCAGGTGGCGACCATCTTCGACACGGCGCTCGATACCTACGGAACGGTCGAGGTGCTGGTCAACAACGCCGGCATCGTGAGCCCGATGCTCCACTTCTTCGAGGCCAACGAGGCGTGGTGGCGGCGCATCATCGACGTGAACCTGACCGGACACTTCCTCTGCTCTCACCGTGCGGCGCGCATCATGGCCGACAAGGGCGCCGGGGTGATTATCAACATGTCGTCCGGCGGTGCCACCCGGGCCCACAGGGCGTTCAGCGCCTACGACGCCTCCAAGGGTGGAATCGAGGCGCTGACCCGTGCGATGGCACTGGACCTGGGGCCATACGGAATCCGGGTGTTCGCCCTCGTGCCTGGAGCGATCGACACCGTCGGAATGTCCGACGAGGAAACGGCACTCCGGGGCGAGAACATCCCCCTGGGCCGGCCCGGGTACCCCGATGACATGGCAGGCCCTGCCCTGTTTCTGGCCTCCGACGACGCCCGTTACATGACCGGAGACGTCCTCAAGGTCGACGGAGGGATGCTCGCCCAGCAGCGTTCTGCCACCGTCGACATCATGCCGCCCAGCGACTTTCCCGACCTGGCCGACCTGGACTGACGCCAGCGCACGAACAGACTAGGTAGGTCCCGGACAGTGATGCCAGCAGACCACTTCGACACCGTCATTATCGGTGGTGCCGTGATCGGCAGCGCAATCGCCTACTTCCTCTCGGACAACCCCGATTACACCGGCACGATCCTCGTGGTTGAACCGGATCCGACCTACGAGCTGTCCTCCACAACCCTGTCGTGTGCGAGCATCCGACACCAGTTCTCGAACCCGGTGAACGTGGAGTTGTCGCTCTTTGGCACCGAGTTCCTCGCCGACTTCCACAACCGGGTCGAGGTCGGGGGCAACTCGCCAGACCTGTGCTTCAGGGACACCGGTTACCTGTTCCTGTCAACCGACTCAGGGTGGGCAACGCTTGAAGCCAGCCACAGAACCCAGACCGAATGCGGCGCCGACATCACCTTGATGGACCGTGAGCAGCTCGGTCACCGGTTTCCCTACCTGGCCGTCGACGATCTCGCCGGAGGGAGCATCGGTGTCGCCGGAGAGGGGACCTTCGACGCCTTCGCCCTCATGTGGGGGCTCCGGCAGTGCGCCCGCCGCAACGGAGCCGAGTACGCGACTGACAGGGCCGTGGGCCTGCAGGTCGAGGACAACCGCGTCGTGTCCGTACAGCTCGAGAGCGGGCGCACAGTTGGCTGCAACCACGCTGTGAATGCCGCCGGCCCACGCTCCGCCGCTATTGCCGAGATGGCAGGAATTGAGCTGCCTGTCGAGCCCCGAAACCGGTCCGTGTTCGTGTTCGACGCTGCCGAGCCAGCCGAGCGCAACCTGCCGATGATCGTGGACCCGTCAGGGATCTACGTGAGATCCGAACCGCCCCACTTCATCGCCGGGGCCCCGCCCACAGACGACATGGCCGTCGACCCCGATGACCTGACGGTCGTACACGAGGAATTCCGGGACCTGATCTGGCCCGTACTAGTCCAGCGGATACCCAGCTTCGACCGCCTGAAGGTCAAGCACTCCTGGGCCGGCCACTACGCCTACAACACCCTCGACCAGAACGCCATCGTCGGTCCCGCCCAACCAGTTGAGAACCTCATCCTCGCCAACGGGTTCAGTGGGCACGGGCTGCAACAGGCCCCCGGGGTGGGTCGGGCCGTGGCCGAAAAGCTCACGTACGGCGAGTACACCAGCATTGACCTCAACCAACTGGGCTACGCCCGCGTCGTCGCCGGCGAACCTTTCCCGGAGTCGGCAATCATCTGAACCCGACCACCCCTGGCGACCGCCTGCTCAGGTCTCGCCGAGGTAGGCAGCCCTCATCTCGGGGTTGGCCAGCAGAGACTCAGCAGAGTCGTCCAGCACAACCATGCCGGTCTGGAGCACCCAACCGCGGTCAGCGATGGACAGGGCCATGTTGGCGTTCTGCTCAACCATGAACACCGCCATCCCCTCCTCGTTGATCTGCTGGATGAGGTCGAAGTTCTGCTGCACGAGGGCAGGAGCCAGGCCCATCGACGGCTCGTCCATCAACAGGACCGTCGGCCTCGACATCAGAGCACGCCCAATGGCGACCATCTGCTGTTCACCACCGGAGAGGGTTCCGGCCTTCTGGGAGAGCCGCTCCTCAACCCGGGGAAAGAGTTCGAACACGTGCTGAAGGTCGGCCTCGATCCCGTCCCTGTCGCTGCGCAGGTAGGCGCCCAGAACGAGGTTCTCCTTGACGGTGAGCCTCTTGAACAGGCGACGATTCTCGGGAACCATCGTCACACCGTTCTCGACCCGGTAGCTGATGGGCTTGTTGTTGACCACCTCGCCGTTGAGTACCACGTCCCCTGAGGTCGGTACGACCATTCCCAGAAGCGTCTTGAGCGTGGTCGTCTTGCCACTGGCGTTTCCACCCAACAGGCACACGAGCTCGCCCGGGTAGATAGCCAGGTTCACGTCCTTGAGGATGTGGACGGCGCCGTAGTGGGTGTTCACGTCGCGGAACTCAAGCAGCGCCACGCGGTCGCCGTTACCGATCGGGGCCATGGTGGAATCGCCTCCCGCGCTCATGCCTGATCCTCCGCCGGGCGTCCCAGGTAGGCCTCGACCACATCGGGGTTGGTCGACACCTCGTCGTAGGATCCCTGGGCGATCGGAACGCCGTGATCCAGCACGACAACCCGGTCCGAGACATCTCTGACCACGCGCATGTCGTGTTCGATCATGACAATCGTGAAACCCCATTCGGACCGGAGGCGTCCGATGAGTGCCGTCAACTCGGCGGTCTCCATGGGGTTCATTCCGGCAACCGGCTCGTCGAGCAGCATCAGGCGGGGCTGGGTAGCCATGGCCCGTGCAACCTCAAGGCGCCTCCTGTTGGCGTACGAGAGCACGAAGGCGGGCTGGTCGTATCGGTAGCCGACGAGGCGGGAACCAAAGAAGGCAAGGACCTCCTTGGCCCGCTCCTCAATCTCCCGTTCCTCCTTCTTGAACGCCGACGTCTGGAGGAGGGCTCCAAGGACCAGCTGCGAGGTTCGGCAGTGCTGGGCGACCATGATGTTTTCGAGCACGGTCATGTTGGGAAACAGCCGCACGTTCTGGAACGTACGTGCAATTCCCAGGCCGGTCACCTGGTGAGGGTCAAGGCCCAGGATCGACTCGCCGTCAAACAGGATATCTCCCTCAGTCGGGTCCACAAGACCGGTGATGGCATTGAAGAACGTGGTCTTGCCAGCACCGTTGGGACCGATCACGCTGACGATCTCCCCCTCGTCGACGTGGAAGTTGAGGCCCGACAGGGCATCAAGGCCACCGAACGTGATCTTCAGGTCACGAATCTCCATGAGATGGCTCATGCTCCGCTCCCCTCGTGTCCCTCGGCTCCGCTGGCTTCAGCTGCATGCAGCTCTTCCTCGTGCTCCTCGCCCTCGTGCTCCTCGCCCTTCAGCCAGACATCCTGGAGGAACTCCTCCTGATGGAGTTCCTGGCTGCGCCGGGCGCTCGGGACAAGGCCCTCTGGCCGCTGGAGCATCATGAATACCAGCAGGGCGCCGTAGATCAACAACTTGAACGACTGGAACTCGTGGAGCAGGCCGGGCTGCCTGGGCCCACCAAGGACGCCGATCAGCACGAACGAACCCACGAGTACACCTGCGATATTGCCCATTCCACCCACGATCACGACAACCAGGATGATTATCGAGACAAGGATCATAAAGCTGTTCGGGAACACCGAACCGACCTTTGCCACGAGGATCGCACCACTGAACGAGGCCAGCACGGCGCCCACAACGAAAGCCAGAAGCTTGGCGTTGACGGTGTTGATCCCCATCGCCTCGGCGACCTTCTCGTCCTCGCGGATTGCCATCCAGGCCCTCCCGAGACGTGACGCCTGAAGGCGCCAGGATATGTAGATGGCTAGTGCGCAGAACACCAGCACCAGGTAGAACACCGACCTCGGGTCGGTGCCCTTGATTGTCACAAACCCCAGATCTACGCCGGGAACGTTGGTAATCCCCTGCGCACCGCCGAAGTAGGGCTTCAACCAGTCGGACATGAACAGCAGGCGGATGATCTCACCGAAGCCGAGGGTCACGATCGCCAGGTAGTCGCCGCGCATCCTGATCACGGGCGCACCGATTATCAGGCCAACCAGGCCGGCAAAGACGACGACGATCACGAGGGTGATGGCGAAGTGCATTTCCGGGGCGAAGAACGGAGAGTCGGGCGATGTCAACACGGCCGTCGTGTAGCCACCGACGGCGAAGAAGGCCACGTACCCGAGATCGAGGATTCCGGCAAGGCCGACCACGATGTTGAGACCCAGGGCCAACAGCAGGAACAACCCGACGTTCGCCAGCAGTTCGTTCATGATCGTGCCCAGGAACAGGGGCAGGATGATGGTCAGGAGGGCTACAAGCAGGAAGAGGATCATGGATGCCCGCTTGCGCTCGGGGCCCTGCAGTTCGCCGTAATTGGCCTTTGCGGCCTTGAACCTGCCCCTGGTCAGCATCGACACGACCCCGATGATGACCACCAGAACGATCGACCAGACAACGGTGACCCCGCCCCGGTTGGCGTAGATGGAGTCTGTCAGGGATTGCAGGCCGAACCCCTCAGAAAGGTCTGCGATTGCCCCCTCCAGTACAGCGATACCAAGCAGGCCGAAGGCGCCATAGGACACGACCCGTCTGACACCGGCTGGAATCACATGAATCGATGAGCCCAGCAGGCCAAGGACGCTGCACGCAGCGATCCACGCCACGACCCCGAAACCGAGACCACGCCCGTAGTTGAGCAACTCCAGAAGTTGCGGACTCCAGTTGACCAGCGGGTCACGGAGGTTGAAGGTGTCGAGGGCGACTATGAACACGGCCATACCGAAACCGCCGAGCAGGCCTGTCAGGGCACCGGCCAGGAGGTCGCGGCCTCCGGGCTCAGGCGATTCCACACCCTCCAGCTCGACGTGCCTGGACACTACGAATCCCAGCACCAGGGGAATCCAGAGCAATGACAGGTAACCGAGGCTCAGGACAGGATGGATGAGGATGCGCCGGTCCAGTCCAACCGGCATGCCGATCAACGACACCAGGACAAGAGCAAGGGTGCAGAGACCGCCCCACTTGCCAACATTTCGCCAGTCCTGGTCGGCCACGGGAGCGCGGTAACCGGACCTGGAAGACGGTGCGGACGAAGAGGTCATGGTGGCGCTCATGCCCTGTCCTCGGCCGAGAGTTGCTCACCGAACAGGCCGGACGGCTTGAACAGGAGCACCAACACCAGCACGGTGAACGCCACAGCGTCCTTCAGCTGGGACACGCCGGGAACCCCGAGCGGCTCGAGGATCACCAGCGGAGCGATCGATTCAGCTGACCCCAGGGAGATTCCACCGATCATGGCGCCGGGCAGGTTTCCGATGCCGCCGACGACAGCTGCCGTGAAGGCCTTGATGCCGGGCAGGAAGCCGGTCATGTGGGTGACGCTGCGGAACAGCAAACCCCAGAGGATTCCAGCGATCCCGGCCATGGCCCCACCGACGGCGAAGGTGGTGACGATCGTGCGGTTCACGTTGATGCCCATGAGGGCGGCGATCTCTTTGTCCTCGGCCACGGCTCGCATCGCCTTGCCGGTCCTGGTGCGTTCAACCAGGTACCAGAGGCCCGCCATGGACATGGCTGCCACGAGCAGCACAAGCAACTTCGTGCCGGCAATCTCGAAGGTCAGGATGGACCTCTGCTTGGATAGCCACTGTGGCAGCTGCGGGTAACTCTTGGTTGAAGGCCCGAATACACCCATGACCGCATTCTGGATGAAGAAGGAAACGCCAATGGAGGTGATGAGGGGAATGAGACGTGGTGACTCCCGCAGCGGACGGTATGCGACCCGTTCCATCAGAACAGCTGTGAGCGTGGAGACCATAATCGCAAGGACGATGATGATGACGAGGGACAGGAGGAAATTGCTCTCCCATAGGCCGTTGGCCGAGAACTTGTCGGATGCAATGAACCCCGTCATGGCTCCGGCCATGAAGACCTCGCCGTGGGCGAAGTTGATGAAACCCAGTACCCCGTAGACCATTGAGTAGCCGAGGGCGATGAGCCCGTACATGGCGCCCTGCGAGAGCCCGGACATGAGCAGGCCCTTGAACTGGTCCCCCGTCAGGCCCACGGCGTCGGGGTTACGCCACCGGGCGAAGGGATTGTCAGGCGCAACCTGTTGGGCAATGAACGCCAGAACGCCGATGACGATCAGGCTCACGAGGAAGATCCTTATGAGGGTGAGGAACCTGTCGACCTTGGAAACCTGACGGGCCGACTTCCTCTCGATCGTCGCTGTCAACCAAGTACCCCCTTCAAAGTGACAAGTAGTCCCATCAGGGCCCCGGCCGACTACACAATCGTCGCCGCGCACCAGAGGGGCACGATCACAGACGACTGGTGGGCAGACCCCCTGATGCTGCGAGAGGCACCGTAGCGCGCCCGAGCCGGTGGTCCAACACCCTGACACGCCCCATCATCCCTGCCTGAACTACCACGGATAACATCCCGGACATGATGCAGAGCGACCTGCCGGTCAGTGGCCGCAGCACCCATCAGGCACTTCCAGATCCGCGAAACGCCACCGTCCAGATCTACATCAACGGCATCTTCCATCCCAGGCCTGAGGCGAAGGTCTCGGTGTTTGACAGCGGCTTTCTGGTGGGCGACGGGGTCTGGGAGGGAATCCGGCTCCACAATGGCTGCTTCGCCTTCATCGATCGCCACCTGGATCGCCTCTTTGCCGGGCTGGCTGCAATCGACCTCGACATGAGGATGACCCGTGCCGAAGTCACCGATGCGCTCAGGTCCACCATCGATCAAAACGACATGCACGACTCGGTGCACGTGCGCCTGATGGTCACGAGGGGCGACAAGACAACGCCCTCCCAGCATCCGACCAACGTCATTGACGGACCCAACGTCGTCATCATCGCCGAGCACAAGACTGCCGACCCGGCCGTGTCCGATCAGGGGGTCTCACTGTTCACGGCGACCGTCCGCCGACCACCACCCGACACCCTCGACCAGCGCCTCAACTCACACTCCAAGCTGCACGAGGTGATCGCCCTGATCCAGGCGACGCGGGCCGGAGCCGACGAGGCACTCATGCTGGACCCCACGGGAGCAGTCGCCACCTGCAATGCCACCAACTTCTTCGTGGTCAGGTCAGGTGAACTCTGGACCTCGACCGGCCACTACAACCTGCACGGCATCACCCGCGCCGTGGTTCTCGAGGAGGCGGCAGCAGCGGGCATCGCCACTAGGGAGCAGCCCTTCTCCCTGACCGACGTCTACTCAGCCGACGAGGCCTTCGTCACCGGAACATTTGGTGGCCTGACCCCTGTCTCCGAGGTCGACGGGCGCACCATCGGTACCGGAACCCGTGGCCCGGTGACCTCACGCCTGAACGACCTCTACCGCAGGGCAGTGGCCGCCTCGGTAGGGCTGTGAACCAGACGGCGCCGTGACGCTACGCATCAACTGCTGGTCGGGGCCGAGGAACATCTCCACGGCCCTCATGTACTCCTTCAGGCAACGATCCGACACGCTCGTATTCGATGAGCCCATCTACGCCCATTACCTGAGGGCCAGCGGAAGGGAGCATCCGGGCCGGGCGGAGACCCTCGCCAGTCAGGACCCCGATGGCGATGCCGTGGTTCGCAACCTGATCCTCGGCCCCCACCCCAGCCCAATCGTCTTCCTCAAGATGATGAGCCACCACCTCATTGACCTGGACACGACATTCCTCCGCAGATGCCGAAACATCCTCCTGATACGCGACCCACACCACGTGCTGCGCTCGCTGAGCGTAAACATCCCCGATGTCAACCTCGGCGACACGGGCCTTGAATCCCAGATCGACCTTCTGGACTCGATCCTCAACGCGGACGGAGACCCGATCGTCGTGGACTCTGCAGCGCTGCTTGCCGATCCTGAGGGCATGCTCCGAAAGATGTGCTCGGTGCTGGAGATCAGTTTCGAGGACGCCATGTTGTCGTGGCCATCGGGGCCCAAGCCCGAGGACGGGACATGGGCGGTCCACTGGTATGCGAATGCCCACGCCTCCACCGGATTCCTTGCCGGGATTCCGAGCAACGACCCCCTACCCACCCACCTGGGACCCGTACTGGAAGCAGCCCGACCCCTCTACGAGAGGCTCCTGGAACACTCCCTTTCCCCCTGACCCGCCGAGGTCACGCTGGTAGGTGGCCATGCGCGAGACTCGTTCCATGGCCTGGATTGAGACGGTTCCGGACGGTGAATGGGAGTCAGGTGGAGGACACCTCGCCGATATGTATGGCAGGGTCGTCGACCCGGAGAACGGACGGGTCGACCATGTCATGGCCGTCCACTCACTCAACCCACGGAGCCTCGCCGCCCACCAGGGCCTCTACGAGTCGGCAATGGCCGGGACAGCTTCACTACGCAAGGTCGAGAGGGAGATGATCGCCCTGGTCGTCAGCGTCCAGAATGAGTGCCACTACTGAACAACCCACCACCGGCGCGGTCTGCGCCGACTGCTTCGCGACGACGACCTGGCTGCCGCCATCGAGTCCAATTGGACCACGGCGGACATCTCACCAGAGCGGCGGGCAATGCTCGAGATGGCTGCAAAGTTGACACGGGCACCGGGAGCCATGCTCGAATCCGATGTCAGCCAACTCCGCGACGTCGGGTTCAGCGACCGCGACATCCTCGACATCGTCGAGGTGACCGCCTACTACGCCTACGCCAACCGGATCGTCGACGGCCTCGGCGTGGGGCTCGAGGCCTGGATCCCAGAGGGCTCCTGAACACGATTCCTAGAGAACGGTCCCCAGGTCCTGCTGCTCAGCATTCGTGAGGGCCATCACTGCAGCCGCAATATCCTGTGACGCGATACCCACCGACTTGAAGAGGGTGAAGGGCTGGCCCGATGGTGCCACCCGCCCACCGATCAGGTCAGCCATGTCCGCATCGGGTTCACGGTCCACCCTCAACAGGTCTCCAGCCTCAACGGCAGCGGCCTCCCGGTCGTCGACGACCACAAACGCCTGCTCGACCACCTCGCCCGGGATCTCGACCATCTCCGGGGTGAAGGCGCCGACAGCGTTGACGTGCGTGCCCGGCCTCAGGGAGGAGGAATCGAACAAGGGGGCCCTGGATGGCGTAGCGGTACTCACCACGTCTGCCCTGGCCACCGCCTCGTCTGCATCAGGCACGACCTGCCCTCCGACCGAGTCGGCCAGGGCCCTGGCCGAAGCCTCGGTACGACTCCAGACGAGCACCTCCCGGATGGGCCGTACCGCCCGAACGGCAGCCACCTGGTCCGCAGCCATCGCCCCCGCTCCGAGCATGGCAAGAACACAGGCATCCGGGGCGGCCATCCTGTCCGTGGCCAGCCCCGGTGCCGCCGCTGTGCGTATCGCCGAGAGCGTGGGGCCGTCGACCAGCCCGAGCGGGTGTCCCGACTCGTCAAACACGGCGACGATTCCGGCAGGGTCCCCGGGAACCGATGAGACCACCTTCACCCCTGTGTACGAGTCAAGGCGCCCGGGCATGAACAGGGAGACCCCGAGGAGCATCCGGTTCGGCGCCTCGCGGTCACCCCCGAAGGCATGGACCATCGACTCGATGGCATCTGACATCGGCAGTGCGGCACGCACCTCATCCGGGTCCAGGTAGCGCATTGTCAGCCTCCGGTCGTGTCGTCCGGATCGTCGTCGACGGACCCGGATTATCGGTGCAACGACCCATCCTCCCCCACGGCCACCGTCTCACCCGTCACCAGGGACGAATAGGTGGCCTCGTCGAGTACAACGACGGGCAGCGACCGCCCGTACAACTCGCCGGCCACTATCGACCCGAGGGAGAGGATCTCGTCTGGTTCCAGGACGAGTATCGCCTCTGGGGCCGAGCCGCTTCGGATGGCCTCGAGGAGCACCGAACTGGAGGAACTGGATCCACGCCCCGAGGGCATGGCAATGACCCGCCCGGAGACCGTGCAGCCGTGCTGCGGATGGTGGTGGTCGACTATCTCCCCCGTTCGGGGATCGACACCACCCCAGAAGCTGAGGGATTCATCGAGGCAGAGCACCTCTCCTGAAGCCGAGCCAGCCACCAACACAACCGGTTGTTCAGACACCTGACCACACCCTCTCATCGAGAAGCACCTTGCCGGCCACGGCCGACTCGACGCACTCGGAGGTACCGGCGAACACGACATCGACACCCAGGTTGCCCGGTGCGTACCAGGCCCATTTGGCAGAGTCCGTCATCGCCGTGCCCGTCGTGTCAGCAAGTATCGCTGACACGTAGGTGCAGGTGTCGACCACAAGGGCCACACCGGCGGACCGCAGCAGGTCGGCCCATCCCCGAAGCTCCAACTCAGCGAGAACCGAGCGGCCCGTTGAAACGTAGAAGTCCACGTCGGGGTGGACCCGCCTACCCGTCAGGAGGGCCACAACGACCTGGAACTCGTCGATCGAGTAGTGGGGTGTTCCGAGGCAGACGCTTGACAGCGCTGACCCAGAGACAGTGCAGAGCTGGTCGCGAGAAGCCCGCAGGTCGCTGGTTCTCACCTCCACGACCTCATGTGGATCCCTCCCACCCATGGCCGATTCGAGGGTTGGCGCCTCCGGTGTGCTGCCAACGGCGTGGAACATCCCGATGCTGCCGGCCGTTGCCGCACCTGCACCCAGGGCCCTCAGTCTCACCTCGCTGAGGGCCGTCGGCAGGCCTTCGATCACGGGAACCCGGGAACCCGATGCTGCTCCGACAACCGTCCCGAGCAGCGGATACACCTGGTCCAGGTCGAGCAGGTCGGGCGACACGTCAAGGAGTCGAAAGAGGACTGTGGCACGACGGTTATCATCGAGGTGCAGGCCGGCGGCAGGTACCCGGCCCGTGATGGCGGCGGAGATGTCGATCAGGTCGCCGTAGCGGGCGGTGCGGGCACCCAGCACCGAGTTGGCAAAGACGATGGCATTCGACTCGGCCCAGGCCACCTGTTCGCCAAACGACGGGCGATTCTCCAGGTGGTACGGCGCACACGTCCATGTCGGCTGACAGCCCATCTCCTCGTACATCCCGGCCATCCGCCGAGCAGCCTCACCCTCAGCCTCATCCCCGCGGTACAGCTCGGGATGCAACAGGTCCAGAGAGGACACGTTGAGCGTGGTTGGTACGGCGACCGAGGCACCGCCCTCGACGAGGCGCCCGGCAAAGTCCAGCCCCGACTGCCCGTGGTAGAGACACGAATCAACGTGGGCGCCCGTGATGTCGAGCAGGTGGTCGACCCCCATCGATTCAGCCAGGCGCACGACGATACGCATGGCCAACTGGGCAGCCGGGCCGGCATCTCCGGCTAGCCGTTGCCTGTCCTCGACGCTCAGGTCCACCCGTTGAGCGTAGGTCCTGGGTGACCACCGACCCCAACCACCGCGTGGCGGCACCAACCAGCCCTAGTGGTCTCCGGGCAGCGTCTCGATGGTCGTGTCCAGGTTGTGGTAGTCGCCGGCCTCGTCTCCAAAGAGCGCCAGGCCCGTTGTCAGCCCTGTCGGCTGGTCGAGGGTGCCGGCCGCGATCGACAACCTGGACGCCTTGTCATCGGCCCTCCAGAACAGGGTCGAACCACACCGGTTGCAGAACCCGTACTGCACCGTGTCGGTCGGGTGGTACCAGGTGAGGGTCTCATCGGCATCGAACTCGACCTCACCCAGATTGGCGTCGGTGCCTGCCATGAAGTGGCCGGTGATCCTCCGGCACGGCTCACAGTGACAGTTGATGACCTCCCGGAGGGGGCCCTTCACCCGGTAGCGGACACCACCACAGTGGCAACCGCCGGAAGCACCCGCTGGCGAAGGATCGTTCATCTGCCGATCCTGTCACAGTCGGTCTAGTCCCTGGCGAGCACGGCGTGGGCGGCCGCCAGGCGTGTCGCGGGCAGGCGGGCGGGTGAGCACGACAGGTAGTCCACCCCAGCGGCCAGCAGGCGTGGAATCGAGAGCGGATCGCCAGCGTGCTCGCCGCAGACCCCGACCTTGAGGTCCGGGCGGGCTCTCCGCCCGCGAATTACGGCCAGGTCGACGAGCTCCCCCACGGCCGCTTCATCGAAGTGTTCAAAGGGATTGTGGTCGAGCAGCCCACGGTCCAGATAGAGGTCCATGAACCGGCCCCCGACATCGTCGCGGGAAAAGCCGAAGGTCAGCTGGGTCAGGTCGTTGCTGCCAACTGAGAAGAAGTCAGCGTGCACCGCCAGGTCACCGGCTAGAAGGGCCGCCCTGGGGGTCTCGATCATGGTGCCAACCCGGGGTGGCTCACCCATTCCGACATCTACTGCCGCCTCCCTGACCCAGCCCACGGCTAGGGCCAACTCTGGGCCGGAGACCGTCAGCGGGATCATGACCTCGACCAGGGGGTTTCCTCCGGCCGCACGTCGGGTCATTACCGCTGAGAACAGGGCCGTCGCCTGCATCCTGTAGAGGCCGGGACGGAGGTGCGCAAGCCGTACTCCCCGGGTTCCCATCATCGGGTTGACCTCGGTCCAGTAGCGGGCCGACTTGAGCAGCGCCTGTCCCTCCGGGTCAAGTTCACCCCTCGCCTCGGCGACCACCAGGTCTCCGATATCCGGAAGGAACTCATGCAGGGGCGGGTCCAGGAGCCTCACCGTCACCGGCAGGCCATCCATCGCCTCGAGGATGCCCTCGAAGTCCGCCTGCTGGACAGCTCCAAGCTGTTCCAGGGCATCTGCTTCGACCTCGGCGGTCTCGGCCAGGATCATCGCCCTGACGAGGGACAGCCGGTCGGAGCTGAGGAACATGTGCTCCGTTCGACACAGGCCGATGCCGACAGCACCGGCCTCTCGGGCAGCTGCTGCGTCCTCAGCTGTATCCGCGTTCGCCCTGACCCCGAGGGTTCCGGAGGCGATCTCGTCGGCCCAGTCCAGGATCGAGTCCAACTCGGGCGGCACCACCGACTCGACGACTCCCCGGTCACCCAGGGTCACCGAACCGGTGGTTCCGTCAATTGAGATCGTGTCACCCTCGGACACGACGATGTCTCCGACGCGGAAATGGTCGTCTGCGACCTCGACCTGAACGGCACCGCAGACACAGGGAGTTCCCCACCCGCGTGCGACGACGGCAGCGTGACTGACCAGGCCGCCATGGGAGGTCAGGATTCCCTCGACGACCGCCATGGCCGCCACATCGTCAGGTGAGGTCGCCCGCCTCACGAGGATCACCTGTTCACCACGGTCCACCGCATCGATTGCGCCCTCGGTGGTCATGTAGGCGCGCCCGACCGCTGCTCCGGGAGATGCCCCGAGCCCGTGGGCGACCTCGGGGATGTCTGTCTCTGCGAAACCCACGTGCAGCACCTGTGACAGGTGGTCGGAGGTGATACGGACAACCGCCTCGTCCCTCGTGAGAGCGACACCCGGATCCTCCACAAGTTGGCTGGCGATCCGGAGAGCAGCGGCACCGGTGCGCTTGCCGACACGACACTGGAGGATGTGCAGGTGGCCCTGCTCAACGGTGAACTCGACATCGCACATGTCCCGGTAATGACCCTCCAGCAGTTCAAGTGCCCGGTCCAGCTCAGCGCCCTGCTCGGGCATGAGCCTGCTGAAATCGGCAATCGGGAGGGTCGAGTGGGTACCCGACACGACGTCCTCTCCCTGGGCATTCGGGAGGTAGTCGCCGGTGGGATGGTCGTCGCCGGTTGCCGGATCACGCGTGAACACGACGCCACTACCCGAGGAATCATCACGGTTGCCAAAGACCATGGCCTGGATGGTGCATGCCGTTCCGATGTCTCCGTCGATGCCCTCGTGTCTCCTGTACTCGACTGCCCGCTCACCCATCCAGGAGTCGAACACGGCCGCGACCGCTGTACGCAGTTGTTCGAACGGGTCGTCGGGAAGAGTCGCCCCGGGGTGGTCCGTCACGATCTGGTGCAGGTCGGCGATCAGGTCTGAGAGGGCTCCGGGGTCCAGGTCGGACTCGTGGCCGACACCGGCCTTCCTGACAGCCGATGCCACCACCTCAGGGAGGTCGGAGATGACACCCAGGACTACCGCGGCATAGGACTGTATGAACCGGCGATGGGAGTCGAGGGCGAAGCGTTCGTCGGTGGCTGCGGCCAGGCCCCTTGCCGTCTCGTCGTTGAGGCCCAGGTTCAGGACGGTGTCCATCATTCCCGGCATGGAGACTGCCGCCCCTGACCTGACGCTCAGCAGCAGGGGGTTGCCGGGGTCCCCCAGACGGCGTCCAGTGCGTTGCTCAAGGCCTGCCACTGCCACACGAAGACCCTCGTCCAGGTCGAGTGGCCAGCCCTTCGACAGGTATGCACGGCACACCTCGGTGGTGATCGTGAAGGCAGGTGGCACCGGGAGCGAGAGCGTCGTGGCCATGTCAGCCAGCGAAGCGCCCTTGCCACCCAGAAGAGCCCTCTTGCCGTCGGGCGCAAGGCTGTCGGCCTCGTCGATGAACACGATTGACGGTGCCACAGTGCCGCCTGGGTCGCCGTTGGCAGACCCACCTTCGCCCATGCGGCGGAACGTAGCAGACCAGTACCGGGGTCGGTGGCCTCGAGGCAGTGCCCGGGGAGTGACTCGAACACTCACGCCGTCGAAACGGCGGCGGGTTTTAAGCCCGCTGCGTCTACCAGTTCCGCCACCCGGGCGTGCCACCAACGCTACACACAGCGAGAGCTGCCGGCCCATGAGACGGCGCCACTGGCCTGATCAGGCTGCCAGGGCCGGGCCCTCGACCGCCAGCCACAGGGCTGACCGGACCGTGTCGGCCCGACCGTTGTCGAGGCGGTTCGCGGCGACGATACCCTCGATCATGTCGGCAACCACAGCCACCCAGGGGCGCCCCTTGAGCACCACCGCCACCGTGGACGACTGCTCCCTCCGCCGAATGGACCTCTGGACATCGGCGATTCCCGGAGGGCTCCTGAAGGTGGGCACCTGGAGCCCGCAGAGCCTTGCTGCCCTGCCCAGTGAACGGGCTGCCTCTGCAAACCTGAGTGTCGTCGCATCCATCGCCCACGAGTATCCCAGACACCTGTGACAATGCCCGTGTGGATGATGAACTGAACCCCGCCCAACTGGACGTGGTGGAACAACTGGGTGCACAGATTAAGGACCGACCGGTATTCGCCGACGATCTCCGCCACCACCTCCGCGCCGCGCTCGAAACCGCAGCAGCACCCCACCTCGACATCCTTCCCGAGGGCACGGACCTGTTCCTCAACAAACATCGTCTGGCCCAGGTTCACGGCTGCGAGACCCTGCTCATTGCAGACGAGGCCGAGGAGTTCGAATGGAAGGTACCGATCGCACGGGGAACAATCGTCCACAAGGCGGTCGAGCTGGCCGTGAACTGGCGCAGGGAGATTGAACCTCCGACCATTGTCGATGAGGCCCTCGCCCGCTTCGAACAGGACTCGGACAGCCTCGGCCACTGGCTGCGCGGCTGTGGTGAGGCCGAACGGGCCGAACTGCGTTCAGAGTCCCTCGACTCCTTTACCAAGTACCTCGAGTGCTGGCCTCCCCTCAAGCCGGCATGGAGGCCTGTCACCGAGAGCCGCCTGAGGGCCGAACTGTGCGACGGCCGCCTGATCCTGGCCGGCAAGGTCGACCTCACGCTCGGTGCCGCACAGGGGCAACGGGCCGGCAAGGTCCTCGTCGACTTCAAGACAGGGGGATTCGCCCCCGTCCACCGCGAGGACCTGCGGTTCTACGCCCTGGTCGAAGCTCTGCGCATCGGGGTTCCACCGCGCCTGTTGGCCTCCTACTACCTGGATCAGGCGCACTTCGCACCCGAGGTTGTCACCGAGGACACCCTGATGGCAACGGTCGCCAGGATCGCCGACGGGGTCGGCAGGCTCACCTCGCTCCTGCACGGTGACCGCTCCCCCGGCAAGCTGGTCGGACCGGCCTGTCGGTGGTGTCCGGTCATCGACACCTGCCACGAGGGAACCATGCACCTCGGGGAACTCGACGGCCGCTGAGCAGTACCTTCTGGTCAGCCGCTGTCGAGGCGCTGCAACCGACCGGTGCCGAACAGGACCAGGCCGCCGATGACCATGAGCAGACCCCCGATTGTCACCACCGGCCTCGGCCCGAATGCCGAGATGAGCCAACCCATGGCGAGGTTCGCAAACGGAGTGGTACCGAGGACTCCCATCAGGTAGATCGCCATGACCCGCCCGCGGATGGCGTCATCCACCTGCAGTTGCACAGACGAGTTCAGGTTCGAGGCCGACGTCAGGTGCATGGCACCGATGGCCCCCAGAGCCAGGAAGCCCACCCAGAACACCGGCGCCAACCCGAACAGCATCACCGCCAGGCCAAAGCCCACCGTGGCCGCCAGTTGCAGGCGGGACCGTCGAACCCGGCCCAACTCGCCGGCGACCAGGGGTGCTGCCATTACAGCACCCAGGCCCTGGGCTGATCCAAGCACGCCGAACCAGAACGGCGACACCTCAAAGACCTCCTCGGCAAACACCACCAGTTGTGTGACAATCGGGTTGGAGATCGTGGCGATGAGGGTCACCGTCATGATGGCCGCCCTGATGCCGGGAGAAGCAGCCACGTAGCGGATCGATTCCCGGTAGTCGGCCAGAATCGCCCTTCCCTCCGTTGTGCCTGCACCCGGGGGCCCCGATGGCCTGCGGAGGTCGGCCCTGTCCATCATTCCCAGGGCCACGATCACCGGCCCGTTCAGCACAACTGCCAGGAGCAGCGCCCATCCGGGGCCGGCCAGGCCGATCACCAGCCCACCGATTGCGGGACCAAGGGTGCGGGCGGCGTTGAACTGCGTGGAGTTGAGCGTTACGGCATTGCGGAGGTGGCGTCGCGGAACACACTCAGACACGAATGCCTGCCAGATGGGCAGCCTCAACCCGGCGACAGCTCCCCGCATGAAGAACATGCCGACCCACACCCACGGGCTTCCAACACCGACCGCCCAGGCCACGACCATCAGCGAGGAAACCGCTGCCGAGGCGGCGCTTGCCCACAGCAGGGCATTACGGCGATCCAGGTTGTCGGACATGTGGCCCGCCACCGGGTTGACCAGCAGCATCGGAATGAATGAAGCGAACCCGGCTGCGCCGATCCAGGCGGCGGATCCGGTCATCTGGAAGATCACGTAGTAGGTGGCGACGAACTGGACCCACCTCCCGTTGTTGGAGATCAGGCCGCCGATCCAGAAGAGCCGGTAGTTGCGCACACGAAGGGCGGGGAACCTCCCCATGGCGACCGGGTCCATCGCAGCGACCCTACCGACGCCCCCCGGCGTGCCGGGAAGCGGAGACCCGTGCCACAATGCTGACCATGAGCGTGCTTGAGACCGACCAGCGTGGCCGGGTAGCCGTCCTCACCTTCAATGACCCTGATCGACGCAATGTCGTCTCCGAGGAGATGAACACCGCGCTGCTGGCGGCATTCGACGACATGGAGGCCGACAAGGATGTCGGCGCTGTCGTCCTCACCGGTTCCGGAAGGGCGTTCTGTGCAGGTGCGGTGCTCGACAACCTGCTGTCTGCCGGCGAGGCCGACCCCGATGGTGGTGGCGACCTGCCCGACATCTACAGCGGCTTCCTCCGGGTCGCCCACTCGACGCTACCAACCGTCGCAGCAGTAAACGGGGCCGCCGTGGGCGCAGGGATGAACATGGTCCTGGCCTGCGACCTAGTGGTCGCCGCCCAGTCAGCACGCTTTGACACCAGGTTCCTGTCCATTGGCCTACACCCAGGTGGAGGACACACCTGGCGCCTGCGCAACATCACCAACCTGCAGACGGCCAAGGCGATGGTGCTGTTCAAACAGGTGCTCAGTGGCGAGGAGGCCGCCGCTCGAGGGGTCGCCTGGGAGTGCGTGGACGACTCCGACCTTGTCGATGCCGCCGTCGGATACGCCGAACTGGCGGCCTCACAGCCAGAGGAACTGGTGGCGAGGACCAAGGCGACCCTGCACTCGACCGCTGCCGTCACTGCTTCTGAGGATTCCGTCAAGTTGGAGATCGGCCCTCAGGTCTGGTCGATGCACCAACCAGCGTTCGTGGAGATGGTCGAGGGTCTGAAGTCGCGCATCTCCAGCAAGCCCTGATCCTGTTCCGTGTTCAGCCGGTCAGTCCAGCCAAGCCCTCTGCAGTTCCACGGACCTGGCACTCCACTCCTCGGCGGTGATGGCGTACCTGAGGTGGTCCTCCCAGACCCCGTCAATCTCCAGATAGCGCTCGGCCAGGCCCTCACAACGCAGGCCGACCTTGTCCACGACCCTCCGCGACGCCACGTTGCGGGGGACAATCGCCACCTGCATGCGATGCAGGTCCAACTGCTCGAACGCGAACCTGAAGAGCACCACAAGGGCCTCCGGGGTGTAGCCGCACCCGGCGCGCTGCTCGTCTATCCAGTAGCCGACGTGCGCGCTGTGGAAGGCGCCACGCACGACGTTTGAGAGGTTCATCTCCCCCATCAGAACATCACCCAGGAAGACCCCGAATCCCCACCCCGTGCCGAGCTGACGCTCCCTGCGTCGTGCTCCACATCTCGAAGAGAATGCCTGACGGTCCTCTGCCGGGTCAGGCTGCCCCGGGGTTCGTCGTGGTTCCCATGTGGCAAGCCATTCCCTGTTGTGCCGCCTGACCACCTGCCATGTCTCGAAGTCCTCTGGCTGGATCGGTCTCAGGGTCACCCGCCTGCCGTGCAGCAGCGGGGTATCGCTCACGTCACCCACCGTCGCCACTCCCCCCGGAAGCCAGGTCGGCGACAATTCCATCCAGGATGTCGGACTCGGAGACGAGACATTCGTCGAACCCGAGTTGGCGCATCACCTTCACCAGGATCGAGAGGCCTGCGACGATCACGTCGGCGCGATCCTCTTCCATACCGGGGTTCTGGATACGCTCTGAGCGGTTCTCGGTCGCAAGGGTCCTGAACACGTCCTCGACGGCGGCCTTGCTGATCCGGAAGTGGTGGATCTCGTCGCGGTCGTATTCTGCCAGGCCCAGCTCTACTGCGGCTGCGGTCGAGACCGTTCCGGCGAGCCCCACGAGCGTTCGCACCTCCGACACGGTGGGCACCTCGCGGACGACGTCGTCGATGTGGGAACCCACCACGGACAGGCATGCCAGGAGTTCCTCCGGCAGTGGAGGGTCCGTGGCGATCCACTTCTCGGACAGCCTGACGCAGCCGACATTGCACGAGAGGGCCCCCTCGACCTGGCTCGAACCCACGACAAACTCCGTGGACCCACCCCCGATGTCGAGGATGAGGAACGGGCCGTCATTCGGATCAAGTTCGGCGGTGGCGCCGGCAAATGAGAGCCGACCCTCGTCCATTCCGCTGAGCAGTTCGGGGCGCACGCCGAGGGCCTTCTCCGCAGCGTCGAAGAACTCGTCGCAGTTCACGGAGTCCCTTGCGGCCGACGTGGCTGTGGCCCTGACCTTCTGTACGCCGTACCGGTCCAGCAGCACCCTGAACTCCAAGAGGGCCTGCACGACACGTTCTATCGCCTCAGGTGCAAGCCGGCCCGTCGAGGCGACACCATCGCCGAGGCGGGTGATACGCATGATTCGCTCGATGCTCTGGTGGCCGTCGCTGATGAGCATGCGTGTCGAGTTGGTGCCGCAGTCAACGGCGGCCACGAGGTCAGCCATCGCCGGGCTCTCCCGGTTCGGACAGCCGCTCGTGCACCCAACGGCCCACCGGGTCGTCTCCCCCTGCCAGGAACCAGGCGTAGTGGGCGTGCAGGCACTTCACGCCCTTCCTGGTTCCACCCACCCCTGCCGATGGACGTGGCCCGACGTGGCCTTCTGGAATCTCGGCATCACGTTCGGCCGCGTACCTGTCATGGGTATCAGCCAGTTCAACCGGATCACAGGCTGCCTCAGCATCACGCACTCCACCCGTGGACTCCAGGGTCCCTACACGCGAACGCAGCTCACCACCCACCAGCCAGTAGAGGGTCGGCATCGGCCGCCCGCTGTCAAGAAGGGGGTGGTTGCGGATGACAACCGGCTGACCGGCATCGTCACGTACGACAACCTCGAATCGCCCACCCGGTGTCCGTCCCAGGAGTTCGGCGACGAGTTCCTTGTCGGCCTCGGTCGGTCCGGTGATATGCACGGGATCAGGATCCGGTGGTGCTCTGGCCACGCACTAAACGACGAGCAGGACCACGACCACGACGACTACTGCAGCCACTACCAGTGGGAGCAGGCGCTTGACCACGGACGCTCCAGCGGCATCGAGGAGGTCCAGCGCCTCGGCCTCGGGGGCGTCTACGACACGTACCCTCTCAACCTCGTCAGGAGCCTCGATGACGTGCTGCACGACCTCATCGGCAGCCTCGGGAGCGTCATCGGCAATCAACTCACTCAGGTTGTCAGCGAACTGGCTCATCAGCTTTCGACTGACATCGGCCATCACACCTCGGCCGAACTGGGCGACCTTGCCCGTCACCTTCAGGTCGGTTGCGACCTCAACCCTTGTTCCGCCTTCGACTTCCTCGAGCTGTGCCGTGATGTCGGCGGCGGCGTTGCCTGCTCCCCTGGTATCGCGACCCTCAGCTCTCAGGACGGCCCTGTAGGAGGCATCATCGCGCTCTACGAAGGAGGCTGCACCCTTGTACTGGGCTGTGATCGGGCCCACCTTTATCTTGACGATCCCACGGAACTCATCGCCCTCGACCTCCTGGAGCTGGGCTCCGGGAAGGCAGGGGGCAATCCGCTCAACGTCGGTGAGCACCGCCCAGACCTGTCCGATAGGGGCGTCAACCTCAAACTCGTTGTTCAACTCCACCTGTCGAGATCCTCCACTGTGTCGATGTCAACGGCCTGACCTTCGCACGCTACTTCCACGACCAGCGATGGCCTACTAGCCAGAAGCGACCTGGCACCTCCGTCGCCGCTGACAGGTAGTTCGGGCCAGAGCCTCCGTGCAACCTTGACCGGTGGTCGCCGCTCCCCTCCGAAGGTTGCCGTCACGAGGTCACCAGGGTCATCGGCGACCGCCCGCCAGGCAGAGGTGGGCACCATCGGCGTGTCGGCGAGGCCCAACACGATGGCGTCGTGGCCGACCCGGGTGGCATGGACAAGTGCTACCTGCACCGACCCCGCCTGGCCGGAGGCCCAGTCGTCGTTTCTCAGGAGGGTCGCACCCTCGGGAAGCAGATGGCTGAGATCCACTGCACCGCCGACAACTATCAACTCGTCGAGGCCTACAGCATCGGCTACCCCGATGCTCCATGTGACCAGCGGGCGACCACGGAACTCGGCCAGCAACTTGTGGTCTGATCCGGTCCAGCGGGTTCCACCCCCTGCTGCCAGGATCACAGCGGCGATGCTCACACCGCCTCCACCCGGCTCAATCGTGGATGGGGCCGTCGATTGCCGACAGCGCCCGAGTTGAGCGGCGGGTGCGCAGGGCGATTATCTCGGACATGATCGAGATGGCCGTCTCCTCAGGTGTACGGGCTCCGATATCGAGGCCGATGGGCGAACGCAGCCGCGCCACCCCGGCATCGTCGACGCCGGCCTCCGTCAGTCGTTCCAGGCGGTTCTCATGGGTGCGGCGGGAACCCATCACCCCGATGTAGCCGACCTCTGTCTCGAGTGCTGAGACGATGGCCGGCACATCGAACTTGTTGTCATGGGTGAGGACGCAGACAGCGTCGCGGGGCCCCAGACCGGACCCGACCTGATCGAGCAGTCGGTTGGGCCAGTCGACAACCACCTCGTCGGCAAGGGGGAACCGCTTCTTGGTTGCGAAGACCTCCCGTGCATCACAGACGGTCACCCGGTAGCCGAGAACCTTGGAGACGCGTACCAGCGATGCGGTGAAGTCGACCGCACCGAAGATCAGCATCTGCGGTGGCGGGGCGAACGACTCGACGAACACCTGCACGGCCTCCTCACGGGCCTCACCGTGCTCGCCGTAGTGGCGCACGCCGCTCCTGCCCGCTGCCAACTCTCCGAGGGCGTCCCGGGCTGCCACCCTGTCGAGGCCAGCCTCACCCAGGGTTCCGTCGACCTGGTCGGCCACCTCGTCGCCGGGTCGAACGAGCAACTTGGATCCGGTTCCGGGGCCTTCAACAACCGTTACCAACGAACAGGGCGAATCGTGCTCCCAGAGCGACTCCAGGCTGTCAAGGGCCGTCCAGGTTGAGTCATCGACCGCCTCGAGGAACAGGTGGATTGTTCCACCACATGTCAACCCGACAGCGAAGGCCTCATCGTCGCTGTAGCCGAAGGTGACCATGCGCCCCTCGCCCGCTGTGAGAACCTCGAGGGCGGCGGTGACGACTGCACCCTCGACACAACCACCCGACACCGATCCGGCCACCTCACCGTCTTCGGTGATGGCCATCGCCGCTCCCGGGAGGCGGGGGCCTGAGCCCTCCAGGTCGACAACGCGTGCCAGCGCCACACGTCTGCCCTGGCTGTGCCAACGCTGCAGATCACCAATAATTTCCCGCATACAACCAAGAGGTTAGAGCCTGCCCCTCCGGGTGACCCAATGCACGGGCTCAGGCAGTGTCCCTGGCGGCGATCGCGGCCGCAACAACCACGACGTTGTCGGCCATCCGTGCCGACGCAGCATCGATCATGCGGCCGTCCAACTGGGCCGCTCCCCTGCCTTCGGCCTCAGCCTCGGCCAACGCCGCCAGGATCCGACCGGCCCGCTCAACCTCTTCCTCAAGCGGAGAAAAGACCTCATTGGCCAGATCAACCTGTGACGGGTGGATGGCCCACTTGCCCTCGTATCCGAGTGCCGCAGCGCGCCTGGCGCCGAACATGAAGCCGTCAGGGTCGTTGAAGTCACCATAGGGACCATCGATCGGCCGAAGCCCGTACGCCCTGCATGCAACAAGCATCCGGGACAGGGCGGCCTGCCACTGGTCGCCGGGGTAGTCAGGATTGAGACCACCGATGCTGGTGGTCCTGGCGCGGCAACTGGCCGCGTAGTCGGCCACCCCGAAGTGCATGGCCTCGAGCCGACTGCTGGAAGTGGCAATGGCCTCGACGTTGGCCATGCCGAGCGTGGTCTCGATGAGCACCTCTATGCCTATCCGATGCGTCAGCCCCATTGCCGTCTCGATCTGGGTCACCATGGCGTCGACCATGTAGACGTCTGCGGACACACCCACCTTGGGGATCATGATCGTGTCGAGGTGCTGACCGGCCTGTTCAACGACATCAACGACATCGCGGTACATGTAGTGGGTGTCGATGCCGTTGATCCGCACCGAGATCGTCTTGCCGAGGCCGCTCCAGTCGATGTCGCCGAGTGCTTCGATGACTCCGGTACGTGCCGTGTCTTTATCACCAGCGGATACGGCGTCTTCAAGATCCAGAAATACGCAGTCGGCCCCGCTGGCTGCGGCCTTCTCGAACATGCCCGGGTTGGAACCGGGAACGGCCAACTCGCTGCGCTGCAGGCGCTGGCGGACTGTCGGGTAACGGGTGTGGCTCACTGTTTCTCCCTCTTACCTGGGGGATATTGGGCCGACCGAGATGAATGTTGGCGGTAGGTTACGGCCCCTCCTGGAAAACCGGAAGGCCTGTCACCATCCTTTCTAGTCCGGGTAACACCGAATGGGAGATCCAACGAGGTTTCGTATAGATGCAACAACCCCCCACCCACGAGACGACCGATGCCGAGTTGCGCTACGACATCAGGCGCCTCGGCAACCAACTCGGCGACACGCTCGTCCGACAGCACGGCCGTGACCTTCTTGACAGCGTGGAGCGCGTGCGGGCCCTCGCTCGCCGGGTGCGCCAGGATGCCGACGGCACCAACGTCTCACGTGAGCTCGCTGACCTGCTCGGCAGTGCCGACAATGACGAAGCCATCCTGCTGGTTCGGGCCTTCACCGTCTACTTCCACCTCGCCAACGTGGCCGAACAGGTTCACCGCATCGAGGACCTGAACACCGGCGCAGGTGGTGTCGAAAAGCACTTCGACGAGACAATCCGGTCCCTCGTCGAAGCTGGTGTCCACCCGTCGGAAATCTCCGATCTGGTCAATCGAACCGAGTTGCGACCCGTGTTCACGGCGCACCCGACCGAGGCATCACGCCGGTCGATCCTCGGAAAGCTGGCAATGATCGCCGACCACCTCGAGGGCCGCAGCGAGCACCGTAGGACCGAGTCCGACAGGCAGCGCATCGACCGTCGGATCGAAGAGCTGATCGAGGCCATCTGGCAGACCGACGAGATCCGACAGGAGAGGCCCGACCCTTTCGACGAGGCCCTATCGGTTCTGTTCTACCTCGACCAGACGGTTCGCGAGGCCGTGCCCGACCTGCTCGACGACATGGCCACCGCCCTCAATGCCATCGGAGGGCAGATGGAGGTAGGCCACTCCCCCATCAGGTTCGGCACCTGGGTGGGTGGCGACAGGGACGGCAACCCCAACGTGTCACCCGAAATGACCGAGGCGGTCCTAGGGCTCCAGCGCCAGCGTGCACTTGACCTGCTCATGGCAGCGGTCGTCGACCTTGGTGGCGACCTGAGCGTGAGCACCAGGGTTCAGGGAATCTCCGATGAGTTGTCGGCAGCGGTCCGTGAGGACAGCGCCCTGATCCCCGGGCAGGTGCCCGCACACGGCGACAGCGAGCCGTACAGGGCACGGTGCGCCGCCATCGGCCACCGGCTGGCGGACACCGCCAGGACCCCACCCGGCCCCGCTGCATACGACAGCCCGGCCGAACTTGACGCAGACCTCGCCGTCATGGACACCTCGCTCCGCTCCAACGGCGGTGCCCTGTTGGCCGACGGCCACCTCTCCCGGGTTCGACGAACCCTCGCCGCTGTCGGATTCCACATGGCCACGCTCGATATCCGCGAACACACCGACCGGCACCACGAGACCCTCGCCCGACTGTTCTCCGCTGTCGGGGTCGACTACGTGAGCGCCTCACCAGCGGAGCGAACCAGCATGCTGGCCGCCGAGTTGGAGAGCAGGCGTCCTCTCGCCCCACCCCACCAGGAAGATCCCGGTGATGCCTTGGCCCTGTTCCGCACCCTGCGGTCGATTCTGGACCGCGACGGCAACGAGGTCATCGAGAGTTACATCATCTCGATGACGCGTGGAGTCGACGACGTCCTGGCACCCGTCCTGTTGGCCCGCGAGGTGGGCCTTGTCGACCTTGGCCATGACATCGCACGCCTGGGCTTTGTCCCTCTCTTCGAGACAATCGAGGACCTGAAATCCATCGGGCCGGTACTGCGCTCCCTGCTGGAGGTCGGCCCCTACCGACGCCTCGTCGAACTGCGGGGCGACACACAGGAGGTGATGGTCGGATACTCCGACTCGAACAAAGACGGGGGCATTACAACCTCACAGTGGGAGATCCACAAGGCCCTCCGGCAGATCCGTAAGGTGTCGGCCAAGACCGGGGTGAAGATCCGCGTGTTCCACGGCCGGGGTGGGACCATCGGCAGAGGTGGTGGGCCCACCCATGCGTCGATTCTGAGCCAGCCCAGTGGCGTACTCGACGGGCAGGTCAAGTTCACCGAGCAGGGCGAGGTGATTGCCGACAAGTACGCCCTTCCCGAGATCGCCAACCGGAACCTGAACCTGGCGCTTGCCGCCCTGACAGAAAGCTCGCTCGCGCACCGTACGCCACGCCACGACGACGCCACCGTCGCCCGCTGGTATGGGGTGATGGACAACGTCTCGGAAACCGCCTACAACGCGTACCGGGACTTCATCGATGCACCCGGCCTGGTCGAGTACTTCACCGACTCGACCCCTGTCGAGGAACTGAGCTCGATGAACATCGGTTCAAGGCCGTCGCGTCGCTCATCGGCGATAACCGGCATCGACGGCCTACGTGCCATCCCATGGGTCTTCGGGTGGACCCAGTCCCGTCAGATCATCCCCGGTTGGTTCGGTGCCGGTTCAGGCCTCGAAGCCTCTCGCATTGCCGGACACGGCGATGACCTTTCCGACATGTACCGGAGTTGGAACTTCTTTCGAACCTTCATTTCCAGCGTCGAGATGACGCTCGCCAAGACCGACCTTGCAATCGCACGCCACTACGTAGAGCGCCTTGTGGACCCCGACCTCCACCCGCTACTGGACCTGGTGGCAGCGGAGCATGACCGCACCGCCGAACAGGTGGCCCTGATCACCGGCTCCGATCTGCTCGACGACAAACCACTCCTGCGTCGAACCCTTGAGGTCCGCGACACCTACCTGGATCCCCTGAACGTCCTACAGGTGGAGTTGCTCGCCCGCTTCCGACAGGGTGACGACTCCCCCGAAGCCCACAGGGCCCTCCTGTTGACGATCAACGGGATAGCAGCAGGCCTGCGCAACACCGGCTAGGCCGACACTGGCCAACGCCACGTTGAGATGGGAACCGGCTGTGTCCGGCAGCGCAGCGATTTACGAAGGATGAGCAGACGTCAGGCGTAGCCGGATCCCAGTCAGAACGAGATCGGGGCTACGCGTCGATGGCTTCAGCCAGGGCCTTCAGGGAGTTGAGGCTGTGCCCCTCGAGGAACCTGTCGACGTGGGGCAGGGCAGCCGCCATTCCACGTGCCAGGGGCTCGTAGCCGGGCGAGGCCTTCAGCGGGTTCACCCAGACCACCTGGTGGGTGACCCTCGCCAGCCTCGCCATCTGCTCCTCCATGAGCTCGGGCTCCCCGCGGTCCCAACCGTCGGACAACACGACGATGGTCGCACCCCGGGCCATGCCTCGCACACCCCATGAGTCGTTGAACTCCTTCAACCCGTCACCCAGCCGTGTTCCACCAGACCAGTCGGTGACGGTGAGCGCTGCCGCTGAAAGGGCGGCATCGGGATCACGGGTGGACAGTTCGCGGGTGAGGCGGGTCAGGCGGGTTCCGAGGGCGAAGGCCTCGACGTCGCGACGGCCGACCATTGCGGCGTGCACGAAGCGGACGAGCGCACGCGCGTAGGGCTCCATCGAACCGCTCACGTCCAGCAGCAGAACCAGCCGGCGTGGCCGGTCCCCGGCTTCGGTGAACACCCGACACATCGGCTCTCCGCCGGTGCGTAGCGCCTCGCGCACGGTTCGACGAAGGTCGGGACGCCCTCGTCGGGCAGATGGCCTCCGGCGCCTGCAGGGTCGGAGGGAACCACCTATACGCATTCGCATGATGAGGTCATACAGCTCGTCAAGTTCGTCGTCGGTGCACTGCGCAAAGTCCCTTGCGCCCAGAACCTCGGCCCTGGAGTAGCGCACGCTGATGACGTCACGGTCTGCATCCGTTTCGTCGTCGGCCTCGTCCGCAGCAGGTGCCTCGTCCAGCAGCAGGGTGAGCGAGGTCGGGTCCGTGGCTGTCCCGAGATCCACGATGCCCCCCAGCCAATGGAAGCGGAACACCTCGTCGTAGATGGCGATGTCCTCGGGCCGGGTGAGAAGGGTCGCCCTGCCCGACCAGTAGACCCCGCTGTGGGTGTCAGCCCCCACTTCGGCCAGGGCACGTCCGAAATCCAGGGTGCTGCCGACAGGCACCGGCAGGCCAGCTGCGCGAAGTGCCGTCACGAAGTTGACCATGTGTCGGTCAAGCGTCCGCTCGACCGTGGCCTCCATCTGGTCAGGCCCCGCGTGCTGAGGTGAGCAGGTCGCCAAACCCCCGGGAACGGACCCGACCCTGGTCTTCGCGGTACTTGAGGAGCGTTCCGATGGTGGTGTCGATGGCCGCAGCATCGAGGTCGTCGACCCCGACCAGCACCAGCGCCTCTGCCCAATCGAGGCTCTCTGCCACACCCGGCGGCTTGTAGAGGCCCATCTCCCTCAACTGGGCTGCCACGAGCGCCACATCCCTGGCAAGCGAGATGGGAACGTGTGGTGCCCTGACCTTCAGGATCTCGACCTCACGGTCGACGCCGGGGTGCTCGACCCAGTGGTAGATGCAGCGGCGCTTGAGCGCATCGTGCACGTCGCGTGTGCGGTTGGAGGTAATCACCACCACCGGCGGAACCACAGCCGTAAACGTTCCAAGCTCTGGAATCGTTACCGCGTAGTCGGAGAGGATCTCGAGAAGGAACGCCTCGAACTCGTCATCGGCCCTGTCGACCTCGTCGATGAGCAGGACCGGTGGTGGCCCATCGGTCGTGGCCAGTGCCCGGAGCAGGGGACGGCGCACGAGGAAGCGCTCCTGGTAGAGCTCATCTTCGAGGTCGCTGACATCTGCCCCTGAGGCTGTTCCGGCAGCTTCGGCTGCACGCAGGTGGAGGAGTTGCCTTGCGTAGTCCCACTCGTAGACCGCCTGGGCGGAGTCGAGGCCCTCGTAGCACTGCAGGCGTATCAACTCGCCGCCTGACCATGTGGCGAGGGCCTTTCCCACCTCTGTCTTGCCGACCCCGGCCTCACCCTCGAGCAGCAGCGGGCGCTGCAACCTGAGAGCCAGGAAGATCGCCGTAGCCAGACCCTCGTCAGCCAGGTACTCCCGGCCTGCCAGTGCCTCGACCACATCGTCGACGGCTGCTACATCGTGAACGCCCATAACGTCAGGCTAGCGAAGCGTGGACCTGCAGCACTTGCGGGCAGCCGGGCTACCGCAACAGGTTCGGGTCAGCGACCCGACTCTTCGAGCCCGCGTCGGGTGAGAACCCGGGCAAGGTGGCAGCGGTAGTCGACAGAGGCGTTCAGGTCGGCCGTGGGCTCGAGCCCGTCGGCAGCCAGTGCTGCGGCATCTTCGGCCGACGCCCCTGAGGTGACTGCCGCCTCGACGCCAGCGGCCCGAACTGGGCGGGCATCCATGTTGACGAGACCCACACCGCAGGTTCCGCCGTCGACGACGACGGCTGCGCCGACGATCGCCCAGTCCTGGGCACGGCGGTTGAACTTCTGGAAGGACCAGGTTGCGTCCGGCCTCCTGGGGATGCGTACCTCGGTGAGCATCTCGTCATCGGCAATGGCTATCTCGAGGAAGCCGGTGAAGAAGTCGTCTGCCTGGACCTCGCGGCTGCCACCCGGCCCGCTGACCACCAGGCTGCCCCGCAGGGCGATGACGGTGGCGGGAAGGTCCGATGCGGGATCTCCGTGTGCCAGCGAGCCACCGAGGGTCCCCCTGTGGCGTACCTGTGGGTCTCCCACCCTGGAGGTGGCGGCAGCAAGGAGCCCCGCCTCGGTGTTCACCAGGTCGCTGAGCTCGACGTCGCGGTGGCGCGTGAGGGCTCCGATGGCAATGTGGTCACCGTCTTCGCGAATATAGGAGAGGTCGGACAGCCGGCCTACATCGATGACCATGGAAGGCGCAGCCAGCCGGTACTTCATGAGCGGGAGCAGGGAGTGACCGCCGGCCAACAGCTTTGCCTCGTCGCCGTGCTCTGCGAGCAGGGTCAGGGCATGGTCGACCGATTCGGCCCTCTCGTAGTCGAATGCAACCGGGATCATGCTGTGCTCCCGGAGGCTTCAAGTACAGCCTGGACGATGTTGTGGTAGCCGGTGCAGCGGCAGAGGTTCCCCTCGAGGCCCTCTCGCACCTGCTCCTCGGTCGGGTCAGGGCACTCGTCGAGCAGGGAAACGGCAGCCATGACCATTCCGGGGGTGCAGTAGCCGCACTGGAGGGCGTGGTTCTCGTGAAACGCCTGTTGCATCGGGTGGAGGGTGTCACCGTCGGCGAGGCCCTCAATGGTGGTCAACTCCTGGCCGTCGACCTGTACCGCCAGGATGGTGCACGACTTGACAGCCTCGCCGTCCAGGTGGACCGTGCACGCACCGCACGACGACGAGTCGCATCCGATGTTGGTGCCGGTCATGCCGGCGTGGTCGCGTATGTAGTGGACCAGAAGGGTCCGCGGCTCGACGTCGTGGGAGACGGGCTCGCCGTTGATGTTCACTGTCACCTGCACCGGTGCTCTCCTCTCATCTCATAGTTTGGATCCGTCGACCGTCGGTCGAAGCGTTGCGACGGTGCGTGACTCTAGCCCCGGGGTGCCTTCTGGTCGGCATTCACGGAGCCAGCCGCATCAGTGCCCTCAGCGCTGACAGGCCACCGACCACAGTCATCGCGACGAGCGCCACAAGGCCCGGCCAGGTCAGGTCCCATGACATCTCGCCGACAAAACCCTGGCGTGAGAGTCGCATCACGTTCGTGAGCGGGTTCAGGCGTGCAGCGTCGTGCAGCCAACCGTCCAGGAAATCGATGGGCACCTGCCCGATGGACAGGAACATGCTGGAAAAACCGATCACCTGGACGATCATCATCGAACGTAGGGACCGGAGCCGGTAGGCGACCGTTAGGCCCATCAGGCAGAAGACGACCGCCATTCCAGCCGTTGCCACGTACAGGCTGACGAGCCCGGGGATCCCGCCGGGCAACTCCAGGCCACCCAGAGCAGCCACACCGAGGACGCCGGTTGTCGGAATGATCGAGCGCACGGCGCTGTAGCCGATGGTTCCTACGAGAATCGGAAGGCGGCTGCCCGGAATCAGGAGCAGGCGGTCGAAGAAACCGTTCTCCAGGTCGTCGGCGGCTGACATCGCTCCACCTACGCCGGCAAATACGGCGCCCTGAAGAGCCGCATACGGAGCCATCCAGTTGAAGACGTTGGAGGTGCCGTAGCCCTCGATCCGGGTCAGCGAGCTGAACGCCCCGGTGAAGCTGACCACGAAGAAGACCGGCATTACGACGGTCGGAATAAGGAGCACGGGGCGCGCCCGGAGGCGCTGGAGGCCCCGTACACATATTGCGAGGCTCACGTTCCAGCCGTGGCCGGCACCGGTGGCGACGGTTGCAATGTTCATGGTGTCGCCAACCTCCGATTCAGCGCCACGACAGCAGCCGAGATCGATACAGCTGCCAGGACGGCGGGCAGGCCAAGGGCCTGGAGGGCATCTGCCGACGACCAGCCGTTGATGACCAGCCGGCGGACAGGGTTGATGATCCAAGACAGCGGGTTGTTCTCGGCCACCACCTTGAACCATCCGCTCATGAGGTTTGTCGGGAAGAAGGCCGAACTCATGAAGATGGATACGAAGATGAGCGGGAACGTTGCACCGACCGCCTCCTGGGAACCGGTCCGAAACGCCATCACCTGTGCAAGGCCACCTATGACGAGAACCAGCAGGGCCGCCACCACCACGAGCACCAGCATCGCGCCCAGGCCGCCGGCCACCTGGGCGCCGAACACCAGGAACAGGGCCAGGATCACGATTGTCTTCACCGAAGCCACGACGGCTGCCCCGGCCAGGCGTCCGAGGAGAATCGGCCAGCGGGCGACCGGTGATGCCAACAGGCGGTCCAGGAACCCGTTTTCTATGTCGAGGGCCAACTCGGAACCGGCTGCCGTGGCTCCGAACGAGACCGCCTGGACAATGCAGGCCGGAAGGATGAAGTCCAGGAACGAGTCGACCTCGGGGAACCCCGGCATGTCGAGGACCCGGCTGAACTGCTTGGTGTAGACCGCTGCCAACAGCAGTGGAAAGATGAGCCCCGGCATGACCGAGAGCAGTTGCCGCCTCTCACCCACCACGGACCGACGTGTCAACTCCCACGTCTGGGAGCCGGCGGTCAGGACTCCCGACATTCCCGAGCCTGTCACTGCTCGTCTCCAGAGCCCTCCAGGCGACGTCCTGTGGCATGTGCAAATACGTCGTCGAGGCTGGGAGCGTCCAACTCCAGGTGGATAACCGTCACCCCGGCCGTGTCCAGCGCCCGGACCACAGCGGCTACCCGGGTGGCACCCTCGGTCAGGCCGATGGCGACGCGTCCCCCCCTGGATGGCCGCTCCTCGCCGAAGCCCGTCATGACGTCTCGGGTTGTCGCCACATGCTCCTGGTCGATCTCGACCCGGAGCGTCGGCGCACCCACGGTTGCCTTGAGTTCGGTGGGTGTCCCCTCGCGTACCAGCCTGCCCGCGTCGATGATGGCGACCCGACCCGCCAACTGGTCGGCCTCCTCAAGGTACTGCGTGGTGAGGAAGACCGTTGTTCCCAACTCTGCGTTGAGGCGCCTGACCTCCTCCCAGAGTGCCTGACGGCTGGTCGGGTCCAGCCCCGTGGTCGGCTCGTCAAGGAACAGGATCTGCGGCTCGTGCACGAGTGAGAGTGCAAGGTCGAGGCGCCTCCTCATCCCACCCGAGTAGGTTCCGACCCGCCTGTCGGCCGCAGCTGTCAGGCCGACCCTCTCGAGCAGTTCCGGGCCTCGCATCCGGATAACCGAGCGTGGTATACCGTGCAAGACGGCCTGCAGGCGAATCAACTCGTTGCCTGTCATGAGAGGATCGATGGCAGCATCCTGGAGGGCCACGCCTATCAACCTCCGGATGTCACCGGCCTGGGTCCTGACATCGCAGCCGCCCACCCTGGCCGAACCGGACGTGGGATGGAGCAGGGTCGTCAGCATCCTGACGACGGTGGACTTGCCGGCTCCGTTGGGGCCGAGGAATCCGAAGACCTCACCCTCGTCGACGCTCAGGTCCACGCCATCGACGGCGACGACGGCGCCGAAATGCCTGACGAGACCCGATGCCTCGATAACGACCGTCATGTTCTCACCGCCACGGAACCTCGTTTACCTAGATCTACCTTCGTCGGTTCACGTGGCCACAACCGCATGCCGCCGACTGCCAACGAAGGGGAACACCGACGACGCTAGCGTCGACACCTACCCGGGCCTGAGTCCGGCCGAAACCCCGGCGGATGACGGATTAACGGTTGAAGGGCCAGACCCCGGGTAGCTGGCGGACCGGTGCGGGTGGTGGAAGAACCGCGTACGCCTCCTCGTCGGGGAGCACGAGGTTGTACTCGCGCCGAGCCCGCTCCTCGATCTCCTCATCGGTGTTGAGGGCATCGATCCGGAGTTCGTAGGCCCTGTTGGCCTGCTCAAGTTTCTCGACCTGGGCCCTCAGGTCCTGGTTCACCTGGCGCTGGTCGAGCCAGTCACGAAAGGGGACGATGCCGAAGGCAAGGGTTGCTGTAGTTGCTGCGAGGGTCACCCCCAGGAGCGACAGGAACCTCGTGCCTGCCGCCTTCACGCCGGTCGGTCCGCCACCCCGGCCAGAGCCTCTCCACCCCTGTAGGCGGCGGCCTCGCCGAGGTCCTCCTCGATGCGTAAGAGCTGGTTGTACTTGGCGACCCTGTCGCTACGGGCCGGCGCCCCGGTCTTGATCTGCCCACAGTTGGTGGCCACCGCCAGGTCGGCGATGGTGGTGTCCTCGGTCTCACCGGATCGGTGGGACACCACGGCCGTGTAGCCGTTGGCAGTCGCCAGCTCGATGGCCTCGAGGGTCTCGGTGAGGGTTCCAATCTGGTTGACCTTCACCAGGATGGAATTTGCGACCCCGCTGTCGATTCCCCGCTGGAGCCGCTCGGTGTTTGTGACGAACAGGTCGTCGCCAACCAGCTGGACGCTGTCGCCGACCGCCTCGGTGAGGGCGACCCAGCCGTCCCAGTCGTCTTCGGCCATGCCGTCCTCTATTGAGACAATCGGATAGCGCCCGGACAGGTCGGCGAGGTAGTCGACCATCGCCCCTGATGACAGACTGCGACCCTCTCCGGTGAGCTCGTAGGAGCCGTCAGCGAAGAACTCGGTTGACGCCACGTCAAGGGCGAGGGCCACGTCACTGCCGGGGTTGAAGCCCGCAGCGCCGATCGCCTCCACCAGCAACTGCACGGCTTCCTCGTTGGATCCGAGGTTCGGGGCGAAGCCGCCTTCGTCACCGACTGCCGTCGCCAGGCCGCGGCTCGAGAGGACGCCCCTGAGGGTGTGGTAGCACTCGACTCCCCATCGGAGAGCCTCGCTGAACGAGGCAGCTCCCACGGGCATGAACATGAACTCCTGGATGTCGACGTTGTTGTCGGCGTGCTCTCCGCCGTTGATGACGTTGAGCATGGGCACGGGCAGGACATGCGAGTTGGTGCCTCCCACGTACCGGTACAGGGCAACCCCGGCTTCGTCGGCGGCGGCGTGTGCAACGGCCAGCGAAACACCCAGGATGGCGTTGGCCCCGAGCCGGCCCTTATCGTCTGTTCCGTCGGCGTCGAGGAGTGCGCGATCAACCGTTCTCTGGTCGCTGGCCTCAAGGCCACGTACCGCCGCGGCCAACTCACCGTTGACGTTGGCGACGGCAGTGAATACGCCCTTGCCACCCCAGAAATCGCCGCCATCGCGGAGCTCAACGGCCTCAAAGCGACCGGTCGAGGCGCCGCTGGGCACCATTGCACGCCCGGCCGCCCCGCTCTCAAGCAGTACCACCACCTCGACGGTCGGGTTTCCACGGGAATCAAGAACCTGTCGACCTACGACGACATCGATGCTGCTCACGTGCGCTCCCTTACGGTGACCCCGTCTCTCGGGAACCAACGCTACCGTCAGCTTGCTGCCTGTAGCGGGCGCGCGTGGCCTCGTCGGCGACAGCCAGGTCGATCCCTTCTGCGGCAGCCAGACCCTCCACGGCCCTCACAAGCCCGGAATACCGCCCGACGGCACCGCGTAGTGCGTCTTCGGCGTCAACGCCGTTGTCAGCGGCCCACGAAACCAGGGCCATCAGTACATCGCCCAGGTCGTTATCGACACCATCCCGACTCATGGCTGGTTCAACAGGGCCCACATCTGGAACCACGCCGGTTCCACGGGCACGCCTGATCATCTTCTGGGCCATTGCAAGGGCCGGCAGTGCCGGAGGTATTCCGTCAAGCGAGGAGGAACGTCCCTTCTCCTCTGACTTGATCCGGTCCCAGTTGGAGATGACAGCGTCGGCGTCGGCGGCCACCGCCGGTGAGCCACCCGGTTCCGGAAACACGTGGGGATGACGCCCACGCAGCTTGTCGTGGATGCCCCGGGCCACGTCGGCCAGGTCGAAGCGGCCGTCATCGGCTGCTATCCGGGCATGGAACACGACTTGGAAGAGGAGGTCTCCCAGCTCCTCCTCAAGGTGCTCGCTGCCCTCGCCTGTCTCCTCGTTATAGGCGTCGAGCGCCTCGAGAACTTCATATGCCTCTTCGATGAGGTGGGGTCGTAGCGATGTGTGGGTCTGTTCGGCGTCCCAGGGGCATTCCATCCTGAGCGTGGCGACCTGTTCCACGAAGCGTTGCACTTCGACGGCGATGGGGGACGCCATCTCCGGGACGTACATACACGTCAGGTGGTCGGGCTGGACCTCGTCACACAGGGAGTCCCAGTGGACTGCACGGATCAGCTCATCGTCGGTACCCAAGCCCTGCAGCACGGTCACCGGCACCGCTGGAGCATCCGGCACCGACGCCACCACGTCGGCCAGGACTGCCTCGGTGTCTACCTGGGCGATGAGCAGCGGCCCACGCTCCCCCGCCGCCTCAACAGCGAAGCGGTGGGCATCGACGATGCGAACACTATCTGTCAGGGGATCTACGCCGAGGCGAGTCCATGCCAGGTCTGCGAACGAGAGGGCCGGCAGGACGACGGTGTCAACCCGGTCGTCGGCGATGAGCATCTCGACGGTCCGCTCGGCGACCATCGGCGAGCCCGGGACCGCATACAGAACGGGCCCGGTCTCGTATGCCGCAGCGACCACCTCGTCAACGATTCCCCTGTAGACCTCGTCGAACGATGCCGCTTCCTCGTAGTGGTGGTCGAGGGCGGTGACGTCTCCCATGAGGGTGACGGCTGGGTGCCTGGATGTCCG